>Ga0209514_10001441_pt1 | contig 40939 bp, 41 predicted proteins | sample Subgrocontami58m_FD_187452 | JGI IMG/M metagenome (GOLD analysis project Ga0209514, IMG submission 187452) | Subsurface groundwater microbial communities from S. Glens Falls, New York, USA - GMW37 contaminated, 5.8 m (SPAdes) (version 3) | ecosystem: Environmental > Aquatic > Deep subsurface >...
CGGGAACAACAGGAGCAACAGGATCACAAGGACCAACGGGAACCACGGGGGCAACCGGTAACGCCGGAGCAACCGGTCCCACGGGAACCTCTGGAGCCACCGGAACTGCAGGAGCATCAGGACCCACAGGAACAACTGGGTCAACCGGAGCTGCTGGTGGCGCAGGACCAACGGGAACAACCGGAGCAACGGGAAACCAGGGACCAACGGGAACCACGGGAGCCACAGGAAGTGCCGGAGCAACCGGTCCCACCGGAGGCAGTGGAGCCACGGGAACTGCAGGAGCATCCGGACCTACGGGAGTAACGGGGGGAACCGGAGCTGCTGGTGGCGCAGGACCAACAGGAACAACCGGAGCAACGGGAAATCAGGGTCCTACAGGAACAACAGGAATGACTGGTTCAAAAGGTCCCACAGGTCCTGCTGGTCCCAATGGAGAAACGCTATGGCTTCTTAACGGGACAAATATGTATAGCAATCCCGTCTATTCAACGAACGTCGGGATAGGGACCTCAAATCCCTTGACGACTCTGTATGTCAATGGGAATGCGATGATCGGCTACGCGAGTGGGGCGCCAGGGAATCTGTCTAATGGCTTGGCAGTCTCCGGCAACGTCGGCATCGGGACGACGGGACCGGGGGCAAAACTGCATGTAGTTGGCACAGCTAGTGTCGAGGGAACTCTTTTTACTGGATTCAATCGTGTCTCGGGCGGAACAGATGGAATAGAAGTTATTTCAAATAATGCTAATAATGGTTTTACCCGTTTTAGTTTTGGCGGAACAACAAGTAGTTTTCCCGCATTAGCCGTAAACGGGTCGGATTTACAAGTTATTCGGGCAGATGGGTCAACGGCGTCAAATTTACTAATCAGCGGCAACGTCGGCATCGGGACGACGGGACCGGATAAATATTTGGTTGTCAGGGGTGCTTTGACAGGAAGTGTGACAACACCATTTATTGAGTTGTTGCCTACGGCAGTTAATGATGGCTTTGGTCCTACCTTAGATTTTAGAACTAGCACAGCTTTAAACGCGAATAGATATGTAGCAAGAATAGAAGGAATTCGAGAAGGAAGTGGAGCATTATCAGCCTTTGCTTTTTATACAGAAACGGGTTCTGCGTTGACAGAAAAAATGAGAATTACAAGCACCGGCAACGTCGGCATCGGCTCCACCTCTCCGGTCAGTAAGCTCGAGGTCATAGGGACAGCAAATATCACCGGAGCAGCTACCTTTGGGAGTACGGCAAACCTATCTAACGGAACAGCAGCAGCTCCTTCACTCACCTTCACCAATGATACCGATACAGGACTCTATCAAAATACTACAAACAAGCTTGGTATTGTAACTGGAGGACTAGAGAGATTAACGGTAGATGCCAGTGGCAACGTCGGCATCGGGACGACGGGACCGGGGGCGAAGTTGGATATCTTGGGCAATGTAATAATTTCCCAAACCTCTGGCACCGCCGGTACATTTAAAGTCAAACAGAGCGATACGGGAAATGAAATGTTTTCTGCGGGTGCAGACGGTAATATTTCCTTCAACACAAATGGGGGGATTACTCAAGTTGCAAACAGTGGAGACCTGGGTGGAAGGTTTAATATCAGCACCCTCTCTAATAGCGGAAAGGCAGCATTAGTGCTTACAGGTGTTGCTAGTCCTACAACCAACGTTTTTGAGGTAAATAGTATTGGAGATTTAGGGGGAGATAGGTTTGTTATAGATAAGAACGGCAACGTCGGCATCGGGACGACGGGGCCGGGATCCACTTTAGTTGTTCAGGGCTCTGGTGCAACTTCCGCTACTTCCGGATTGAAGGTGACTAACTCTGCGGGCGTTTCGTCTTTGTTTGCTAGAGATGATGGTTATGTCGGTATCGGGACATCAACTCCTGTTGTTACTGGTACAAAATTTGAACAAACGGCAACATTTACAGACGCAGCTACTGATTCCAATGTCCATCTTCAAACCCTTATGGCAGCAACTGGTGCCAATGTCGGAGGGACGAGCCGGGGAACCACCATCAGAACATTAAGTTCCGGTTCCTACAATTTTACCGGAACACTTCGTGCGTTAGAAGGAGCAGTGTGGAACAACGGTTCGGGAACTATCTCCAACGCCGTTGGATTCTTGTTTAGCGGAGGGACTTTCAGTACAGGAAATATCACCGACCTAAAGGCTATTCGTCTGGAAAATTACAGCCTTGGAGGTGGGGGGACCGTGGGGACCACGACTGGTCTGAGTGTCGGAAACTTAAGCGCTTATAATTCGCCAACAACCGTGTATGGAATCAATATTGACGCGAATACAACCGCTGTTGGTACGAGTAAATACGGAATAAATATTGGAAACATTAGTGGGGCAACAAATAATTACTCCATATATACAGGTACGGCGCAATCTTACTTTGGCGGCAACGTGGGCATCGGGACGACGAGTCCAGGACAGATTTTTCAGGTAGCCGGCAATATTCGACTCAATTCAACACAAACGGGTACGACATTTGGTCTTTGTCAAACCGGGGCAAACTCTTCAGGCACCTTTAGCGGGTTAGACATCGTTGCCTGTAGCGGAGCACCAACCGATATCGCGGAGTTCTATCCGAGTGTGGCAGACGGAGAACCAGGAGACGTTCTTACTCTCGTTGACAACGGACACGGAGGATTCCGTGCTGTTAAAACAACACAGCCGTATGATCAAAACATCCTTGGTGCCGTATCCACAGTACCTACAGGGCCCAATGGGGACGTCATGGGAGAGGATACGATTCCCAAGAGTGAACATCCTCAGGCAGTCGGGCTTCTCGGACGCGTGGTCATGAAAGTATCTCTTGAAAATGGGCTCATCGCACCCAATGACTTTCTCACTTCTTCCTCCACCCCTGGTGTAGCTATGAAGGCAACGAAGGCAAGTCGGGTCATTGGCCGGGCGCTTGAGCCCTATGACGGATCAGTCACTGTCTCCCCAGAGTCACGAGTACAAGAAAAAGTACGGAAGGATGGCAATATTACCGTGGGAACTGACCCCAAGGATCCGCCTCCTGGTTCTGGTATCGGCAAGATCGTCGTTATGACACAGCTTACTCTCTATGATCCGGTGCTTTCCCTCAATAGCTTAGGAGAACTCACGATGACACGAACCAACACGAATGAAGCATCAGACTCAGGGAGTCTTGTTGCTTCTCCATCTGCATCTTTTGTCTATCAGATACGAGATCAAGCGGGAAAACTTATCAAGCGCCTCGGCGTATTCTCAGAGGCGATGGTCGGTTCTCTCACTGCGGGAGTAATCAAGACTAAGGAGTTGGCAACAGATTCACTTGTCCTGAGCACAGCCGAAGGGCTCACCATCAATGGTCTTTCTTTGGCCGACTATATACTCTCAGTGGTTTCAAAAGGTGGCACCTTGATAAGTCCTCTTGCCCAAGTAGAGGAAATTAAAACAAACGTTATCGCTCCAGAAGCATCAGAAAGTGCTGGAATAAAAGTTCTATTGGGTGATGCGCAGGTATTTTCACTTCTATCAAATGCTGCGACACCTTCTGGATCTATCATATTTGATGCCCATGGAAATGCCTTCTTTAGCGGGACGATAACTGCAGGTACAGTAAAAGCTAATCAAATAGAGGGTTTGACGGTCTACACAGATAAACTTGCAAGCTTAAGTTCTCTTGTTGATTTGGTGGCAAGGGAACACCTTCCAGGTGTGCCGCAGGCGGGACGTCAAACGTCCCAACCGCGTTTGACTGCGGCGCAACCTCACCTGGAAGGTGGAGGAATTGCCACCGAGTCCGCTTCGATATCTGGCCTGCTTCTCTCTGACGGACTTTTGGTTGCTTCCGGATCGAGTGTCTTTAATGGACCGGCAAGCTTTGCATATCTTGTGACATTTATGCAAGACGTCTTTACGAAAGGCAATATGATGATCGAAGGAACACTTGAAGTACTCGGAAAAGCAGTATTTAAAGACAGTGTGAGCTTTTTAGGCGATGTATTTTTTACAAAACGCGTAATCTTTAATACCGATACAGCAGGGACAGCGGTCATACCTAAATATGAAAAGAGTGTTGATGTAGCCTTTGAAAAACCATTTGAGGAAGCGCCAATAGTAACTATCTCACTGGTTTTGCCGATTGCAACCGACAGCGCATTTTTGGCAGATGGAGTAAGGGCTGCGGTAGCCAGTCCCTCTGCATCAGGATTTAGTATCCTCATTGATCAAATAGCGCCTAAAGACATGATGTATCATTGGATCGCACTTGGGGTGGATAAACCAAAGACAACAATTGGCAAGTCAACCCTTTCTGATGCGATACAAAAACTATTGCAATATCCGGTGAGCTCTCCTTCTGGGGTTTTGGGGACGACTGTGAGCATCACTCCAATAGTAACGTTAACGCTTACTCCAACGGCAACACCAGTTTTGACTCAAACTCCTGCCCCGACTGAGATTCCAGTGAGCGCTACTCCTTTGACAGCTAGTGGGCCGACACCTTCTTCTATAGTGGCGCTGACGGTTTTACCTAACGAGCTTGGATTTGTGCGCATACGGGAAAGTTCATCGGTTGAAAGCCCGGAAGTGGGACAGATACCGAGTGGCTCTATTGTTTCCTACATGAATGAAGCGTACGGTTGGTACGAGATTACGTATAATGGGATAACAGGGTGGGTGAGCGGGACTTTTGTTTCCTTAGAGAAGGAGTAATTTAGCCTTAAAAGGTCGGACCTTTTTGGATTTTAGTATGAAAAAATACTTTAAAAAATTGAAAAAGACCTACATATTATATATAGGAGGTGTGATTATTGCTTTTGCGCTTTCCTTCGGTGTGTATGGTATGTATCAATATACCCAACTTTCAAACACATTAGCCCAGCTTTCGCAAGATCCCGAAAGGATAGAAAAATTGACAAAAGATGAAGAGAAAAAACTTATCACGAAAGTGAATACATTAGTTGCTCTACCTACAGGAGAAGAACCGACAATAGCGATAGTTACTGATAAAGAAAAATTGGAAAATCGACAGATGTTTGCTCAGGTAGACAATGGTGATCGATTACTTTTTTATACAAAAGGGGGAATTATTATTGCGTATCGACCTTCTCTACAAAAGGTCATTGACATCATACATATTGCGCAACCAGGTACAAGTCAGGCTGCAGTGACAGCACAACCGCCACCTGCGTCAGGAAAAATACGAGTAATTCTTTATAACGGAACAACAACCGTTGGGATAACAAAAAAAGTAGAAACGCAGCTTACCAGTCAATCACAAAATATAGAAATTGTAGATAAAGATTTTGCTAAACACCGAGACTATAAAAAAAGCATCATAATTGATATATCGAACAATTTTAGTGATCAATTAGATGTTTTATCAAAACTTTTTTCTATCGCAAGCGGTCCGTTGCCAAAAGGAGAAGCGTCTCCATCAAGCGATATCCTCATTATCGTTGGAGAAGACATGATCAAATAGTCATTGGATTTTCGGAGAATATCACCTATAATCATAAGTATGATCAATTTTCATGAACATAAATTGTGGCAGGAAGCGTATGTCGTTTTGATGGATGTCCACACTGCGCTTGATGAAAAAGAGGTGAGCGACAGGGACGAAGAGGTCGTTGAAAAACTGGTTGACAGCGCTCAACAAGTGGCAGCGACGATAGCAGATGGTCTCACTCGCCAGGATAGACGCAAAGGAAGGGAACTCATTGACGGAAGCGTTGGGGATGTCGCGATGACACGGACCCATTTAGCAGTTGCGTGGGGTCGGGGACTCGTTGATGATGAAACATTTAAACGACTTGACGAAAAATACGCGAAGCTTTCCGAAGTCTTACAGCAATATCGTTAGATTATTTTCCTCTTGACCTTCACTGTCCTTTACACGTATTGTCATGAGAGATGCTTCAAGTGACGATATGACTTTTGATATTCCGATTATCACTTCTTACATATATTTTTTCATTACCTCGCATACGTATGGCTGGGGATTGCTTCACGATTTGCGTTTCATTACGCTAAGCATAGCGGGAATTTTTGTCTATATGATGACGGTATTTTTCAAAGAGTCTACCCGGTATAAAATGCGATTGATTCTCGTTCTCATTTTCATATTTTTTGCTGTGTTTGGGACGACCGTATCTGCGATGACGCTTCGAAATAAAACCTCATCATATGCATTTGTAAGTGACAGTGCGCTTCAACTTGAAATCGCCGGACGGTATCTACTGTTAGGAAAAAATCCATACAAAGAAAATTTTATCAATACTGATTTAGCAAAATGGGAATATAAAGATTCTTTAGGAAATACTGATAATCCGGCGCTTTATCATCTTTTGTATCCACCCTTTCTCGTTTACATATCAGCGATTGGCTACCGTGTGTTTTCTCAAGTTTTTGGATTTTTTGATATCCGAATTTTTTATCTAGCGGCCTTTTCATCGATAGTTCTTTTACCGTTTATAAAATATCAAAAACAGATACCTCGTTTGTTGTTTCTGGTATTTGTTGCAGTACAGCCTTTATTTCTTTCAACAGTAATTTCGGGGTATACCGATGTCGTTGTCCTTGCGTTTCTCCTGTGGGGCGTCTATTTTTTTGAAAAAAAGAAATTGACTTTGTCTGCAGTACTTATCGGTATCGCATTTGCGACGAAACAGACGGCATGGTTTATCTTCCCAATAATTTTTATCTATTTATGGAAAAAACAACGAGCTTCCTTGGGCCGTTTCATCGGTATAAGTAGCGTAATTGCACTATTTTTGTATTCACCATTTCTCTTGTGGGATGCAAGGGCTTTCATTGATAGTATTTTCCTTTCTTTGGGAGGAAGCGGACTTCGGATGATGCCGATAAGCGGGTATGGGCTCGGTATGCTCCTGGTAGCACTTGGAAAAATTCCCAATATTTACAGCCCCTATCCTTTTTGGATGTGGCAACTTGGAGGTAGTACGATCGTGTGTGCGATGTTGCTTCATCAAAAAAAATCATGGTGGACCACACGGAATTTGCTCCTTTCCTATACGCTTTTTCTTAGTGTAGTATGGTTTTGTAGCCGATTTTTTACAATAACCCATCTTTCATATCTCGCTGCTCTTTTTGGAGCAACATGGAGCTGGGATGGAGAGGAGAATAGCAGGATAGGAAGATAGGAAGATAGAGAGGCTTAGTAAAACAGAAAGATAGAAAAAAAGAAAATATGATTGAGATTATTCCCGGAATATTAGAAAACGATTGGGAGACAACAGAAAGGCAGATTCGGATTGTCGCGCCATACGTATCATGGGTACAAATTGGCATCGCAGATGGGACTTTAGTACCAATGAGTTCGCATGTCGATTTTTCGCTATTGCCGAAGTTAGTTGCTTCACTTAAAAAACCACTCTATTTTGAAGCGCATCTTATGGTCGTTGACCCGGTCAAATATATTCGTCCATTGGTTGACTATGGGTTTACCAGACTTATTATCCATGTCGAATCGCAAGACCCGAGAGAATTTCTCGCGCAAGCATCCTATGAAAGTGTAGATGTATGTATGGCCATAGACACTGCTTCAGAAGTATCAGAGTTAGAACCATATGTCGATGAAATAGACGGTGTGGTGGTAATGACAGCGGAGGCAGGGGTGGAAGGACGGGAGTTTGTACCGGAAACAGTAGAAAAGATAACAACGATCCATCAGAATTATTCTCATTTACCGATAGAAGTAGACGGAGGAATCAACGACAAGACGATAAAGATCGTCAAAGATGCTGGTGCCACCCGTATCGTATCAACAAGTTTTATCTATAAAGATCTCCTTGGGGTAGAACAAGCTATCGAAAATCTTAGAAATGTATAAGTGACAAATGATCTCATGATTTTGAATAAGTTTCTGCTTGATATCGAGGGTAATACATTTTGGATGGGGTGGAACATAATTCTTGGTGCTATACCATTATGGCTTTCTGTGCGACTTTTTGAAGGAAAACAAAAAATCACTCCAGTGTGGATGGCAGGTTGTGTGCTTTTTATAGTATTTCTTCCTAATGCAGCGTATATATTAACGGATATCATACATTTGAATAAATTTTTAGAAAGGTTTCCGTTTATGACTGCGCAAACTATATTTGCTGTGCAATTTATTTTGCTTGAAGTTGTCGGGTACTGGCTTTTCGTAGAAAGTTACAGGCGTTTTGAGAAATTTATCATACAAAAAATTCATACAAGCCATATCGTTTTGCGATGTGTTACATTTTTTGTCATTAGTGTCGGAGTATCTGTCGGAAGATTTTCACGGCTGAACAGTTGGGACATTATCCTTGTTCCCAATGCAGTGCTTCATACACTTGCAACCATTGTATATGGGCCGATTATATTGTTTACCATATTTTTCACCGGATTTCTTTTTATTCTCTATGCCCTCCATGAGTGCGTCATCGTAGCTTTAAAAAGTCGGACCTTTTAAGACTGAAAAGTACTTTAGATAAATTATTTGCACCTTACTTAAATCTGCGGGCGTAGCGAAGCGGAGCCCGCAGATGGAGTCTGACCTGTGTCTTACTACAGTATGAACAGATGAATTTTTCGAAGTTGATTACCTTTAAAATCAAAATATGCGACAGGGAGGAACAGGCTGCAACAATCTATGGGATGTAAAAAGAAATGTTTTTACGGTTGCGACCGCAACAAAAAAGACAGTTGTTTAAGTTTTGAAGCCACACAAGTGTATGCCTGGTCACCTTTCCACCATTTTGGCAGCAGGGTAAAGGGGAGCTGAGGATCATTTTTTAAAATCGAAAGATAACCTGTCACGAGCCACTGGTCGAGCTTATCGGATCGTTTGTATTCTCGAAGCCACCCTATGTACCGATCATTGAGACGATCCAGGCTCCAGACACGAACGACTAAACTTGTCAGGTCCTCTTCTCCGATCGAGCTGTCTTTTCCCATATCTGAAACGATGACACTACCGGCGAGTCGATAATCTTGGATTACAGAACGAAGTGCATCAATAGGATTGTATGGAGTGATCCACACGGAATCTTGTAATTTGCCTGCACCCAGTTGTCTGATTGTATAACGAAGTATTTCTCGATTGTTGCGTTTGACTTCTGGTACATCGTAGGTGATAAGGTGCATGCGTCCATCCCATATTCGTTTATGATCATAGACAGGAATAATAGAATTAAGTCGTCGTTTTCCCGCTTCAGTAATTTCAGGTATCGTATGTCGTCTGCGATTTGCAGGGCGCAGTAGTCGGTTACGACGGGCCCGTACAATAGCTTCTTTGATGGTCTCATAGTTCCACTCGTTTAGAAATCGATCTGCCGCGATATGCGCTCGCCAAATTTGTCCTGTGGAAGATTGGGGCAGAGACGCTTCCGCTGTAAAAACTGTATTCCATAAAACTACATCGACAACGTGAGAAAAAAGCGCTTCAGAAACATGCGCTGCTGTTTTCCCGGTGACTGAGAGGATTCGTTTTGTATTACTCATAATTGTGCATCAAATATTACTATGATTAAAGCATAGGAGTTTATCGAAGTAATGTCAATTTCGTTGCGACCGCAGTGAAAAAGACAACACTTAGTGGATAAAAAAAATTATTCGTTGGAATGGTTGGATGGTAAAACAGAATTCTGGGAGACCGATCTTTGGGATGAATTTATTGACTCTTTTATAATTTCGACTGCATGGGATGTGCCGATGCGATTGGCACCACCTGTTAAAAATTTTTGCGCTTCCTGAAGCGTATCTATGCCACCGGCGACTTTTACCTTGATCGCGTTGCCAATAGCCTCTCGTACGAGCTTGACATCATTTACCGATGCACCCCGTGGCCCCATGCCTGAACAAATTTTTACAAAGTCAGCACCACTTGCCAGTATCGCCTCAGCTGCACGTTTGATGATGATTTCGCCTTCATCTTTTTTTTCTTGTGAAAGATCCGGGTCATCGGGTAAAAAGTACCCTGTCTCGATAATAAATTTGACGATCACATCAGCTCTTACATTTTTGGCAATATCGACAATTTCCTTAAGCTCCTCCCGATAGATACCAAACCCTTTATCGGATAAAAGTAGTCCATTGTTTGGGACGATATCGAGTTCATCGGCGCCGAGGCTGATACATTCTTTTGTCATAAAAAATTTCGCAGTTTGTGTATCCTGACCTAAGGGGAAAGAAAACGCCGTACCCACTTTTGCTTTGCCGGCAAGAATTTCTTTGGCAAGGGCTACGTAATAGGGATTGACGAATGCGCTGTTGAAACCGTATGCGAGTACATGAGCGCATAAAGTTTTGATATCCTCAAGCGTTGCGTTGGCATGATGATTGGCAAGGTCAAGGAGTGAGGCGAGGTCTTTCTGATTCATATTCTGGAAAGTCGTAAATAATTTATTTTTTCCCCATAGGTACCTTTTCGTTATCGGCAGGGTGAGATGATCGTCGCGAGCCTTGTCCGATCATGGTAGTCCCGGTGTCACCTAACCTAAGATCCATTGGTCCGCTCGTTACGCCCATTCCCTCGTTTACAACTTGTTGTGCTTCTCTCTTTCTCGCTTCCTCCTGAGCATGCAATCGTTGTTGTTTTTTACTATTTTGGGCGCGTGCTGCGATGTCTTCGAGGAGTCCTCTGATTTTGTCATCTATAGTGGAGTTAATTGTCATTAATCTTATTGTAGATAATCGTGAACACATTTTGCAAGTGAACTTAAAGATTTAGAAGAACTGAAGAATGAAATCTGCGGCGGAGAAAGAGGGGGTTATTTTTGGCGTTGTGGCCAATCGAACTTTTCCTCAGTCTCCGTCGCAGTTATTCGCGGCTGGAACGTTGAAATTTGTCTGAAATTTCTTACGTTTCGCCGCAGTTTCCCGGATGGTCATCTTATTTTTTCCAGAACAGAAGTTCCAGGAACATGATACCGAAGATGACTATCGGTAGAATCATGCATGTTCCGACCATGAAGATCCCCACGCCGACTACAAGGGGCCCAACTATTTTCCAATTCTCGACGAACTGGACTAGAACCATTACGATTAGTGATACGGCGGCAAGTGATCCAAGCTTCTGGATCGGCGAATATGTGTACATCTGTTCCTCCTTATATGGTGAATTGTGGGATCCAATTAATTTTGTTGTACCAGACTCGGAACGCTGATTAACACGGAGCGTTCCGTTACAACTCATGACGGTCATTTCAAGAATCAACCGTCATCGTATTACAATTCCATTGAAATCGAGGATCTCATTATCATCCTCGCTCATCCATCGCACTTCGCCGAAGCCGGCGCGACAAGGAATTGCAGCGTGAGAAGCGCTGCGAGAAAGATTTTGATCGAGGTCTCCTTAGCTGTGGGATATTGATTGATCAGAAAAGGGGAGAAGAAAAAGATTTCTTCCCTTGTCAAATCATTCAAGATATTAACTTGCCCTGAGCCAAGTCGAAGGGTCCGGAAATTATTAAAGAGCCTCTGATCCTCTTTGTTTCGCTTGTGAAACAAGGGTCCAGATAGTATCGAAAGGATTATACTAAATAGGCAGGCAAGAAGCATCTTTTCGGTTTATTCTACTGTACTTGGCCGGTATCAACGAGGAGTCTTTGCACTGCTGGTTCATCCGGATTTTTTCCTTGAGCAACCATAGCACCTGGACAGCGAAGTTTTTTGAAAACGAATACATTTTGTTCGACAACTAGTTCGCCTGGGCCTTGAGAAACGGCAACTTTTACCGCCATCATGTGAGAAGAATCTCTCAAAGTAGGAACGCATGTTACAACTACTCCCATGTCGTTGCCTTCGGTTGGCACATTGTCTGCTTCCTTCAATGCTTTCCAAAGGTGACGACAATTGGGACACTGAGGAAATTTTTTTGGGACAACATTTTCGACTTGACTCATATTTTTAAATTATATTTCGATTTTATAAAATAGCAGGACGCGGAGGAAGATTGGGAAGCCAAATTTCGGCTCGACTTTTTTTCGCTCCGCGTCCTTTTGCCGCACCCCCGGCAGAAAAAATCAGTTTTCATCCTTCGCGTACTGGTCCGCGAAAAAGACTCGTGAACCGCATTTCTGCAAGTATATTGGCCCCCACCGAAAACGGAGTCCTCCTGCAGTGTTGTTGAAATAAGTTTTCGTTGCAGTTCCGGACTCCAGGTTAAAGGAATCGGTTTGAATTACTACCGACGAAGCCAGAGGCCCACTGTACTGGTTCACATGACCATTAGAAAAAACTTCAAGGTACTGAATTCCTCCATTTGTCTCATACTGACGGTATATACTCGACTGGTCTGGTACTTGTTGCCAGTCGATATTGATCCCATCGAGTTCCGAAATTGGGCAGGATGGACCGCGGGTAACCGCGAACACGATGGTGCCTCCGAGAAGCACCATGGCCACGATTGCGATCCTCGCGATCACCTGGAGGCTGGACAAACGCTTTCTGAATCTTTTGGACATTGGATATCTCCTTTATAAAATTGAAATGTTCCGGGGCTTTGGAGTCGACCGAAATGCTTTCGGCTCCACAGTGCCCGGCACAATGTTAAAAAGGAGATTATGGGTGCGGATGTTAAAGAACACTTCAACGAGGCTTAAGATAAGCTTGCATGAATAAGACTTCCTTAGACCTATTGAAGAATTGTTGAAAACCTATAGTATTATAACACATATTTCTTTACCCTAGAACTTCTTTGATAAATCGGTCAGCAATAAGAGGGGCATCATAAGTTGCCTGAAGCGCTATTCTGTTTTCTTCTGCCTTTTTCTTCCATTTTTCGGGATGGGTAAGCATTTCAATAATCTCACTGGCAGCGCGCTCGTTAATTTCATGGGAAAGTTTTTTCAATGTGACACCGTCAGCAGGCGGAAGCGTATCAAAAGAATGTCCGAGCGATATGTAATGCGGCAGATGGATATCTAAACGGAATACTTTATATTCATACATGACGGGTACGAGACCGGCGTCAACGATCTCGTGGAGTTGATTACCAAATCCTTCGTAAACTGAAGGAAAAACAGCAATATCCGCTTCTTTATAGACTTTGTAAAACGGCAGTCGGGTATTGCCCGGTCCTCCATTATGGTCTCCGGGTGGACGTATATATTCTCCGGCAAAGATGATCTCAACGCCCTCGTTTTTCGCGTACGTTCGCAAAGCGTCAGCATAGGGAGCATGATCATTCATATCTTCTCCTTGCGGTAATACCAAAACGATCCGACTGCTAGCGTCAAAGCGTCTTTTATGAGGACCGAGACCTTCATGCGCACTTGATTCACGGATAAGATCCTGAGTTCGTCGTTTCAATTCGGCGATAATCGGTATCGCAAATTCGATAGCTTTGCGGGGGACGATACGGGTCGGGATCATGACGAGAAGGTCAGAATTGTTTAGTCCAAGTTTTTCACGAAGCGGTTCGCCATCATGTACACCTTCTTTTGCGGAACGCATGTTTTGGTAGTCATAGGGATCCGGCAAGACGTGGGCCTGTATGCCGGTTTTCCGTTGAAGCTCCCGCTGTACGATATTGTTCAGGACAATGTGGGTGACATTGGGCTGAGGGTCAAGCGGAGGGAATTTAGTACGAATGAGCTCGCTCACTTTCGGATACGGCGAAATATACTTATCACTTCGAATTGGTTCCCAGTAAAAATCATGGTGGAAAAGGACAAACTTGACCTGACGATAGTGCTCGTCAGCCATGATGTTGGTGAGCGCTACCGTTGCAGGAAGATTGAGAGGAAGGGAGCAAATATTTCGTATAGATACGACGCCGATATTATGTTGTTTGATATATGAGGTGAGCGCTTCCTGGATTACCTGGGCTCTGGAATTGATTTCCTCCAGAAGTGCTGTTTCTTGTTGTGCTTGAAGATCTTGAGGGACTTCATCTCTGGTAAAAACCCTTTCTGTCAACGCTTTTGCTTGCGCAGACTGATAGGAGAGCTCTTCGAGGCGAAGTCCTTTTTGGCCGGGGACGATGTCAGAGGCGCACTTATGAACTCTAAACCCTTGTGTTTGTAGCGCCTGGTCAAATGTTTCCGAAACTAGCGATACGCCATCAGTACCGTTGAATTTAAAATGCAGCTCTAAGAGCTCGTGCGGGTCAGGGATAAACTCATGAGATGCGAGCACGTCTTGACGAGTCAAAGGTACCCCTGAAGGGGTCATTGCGCTACGGTGGGAAGCAGGGGGATACTCTCCGATGAGTATCCTATCATTTGGCAATGGATCGCCTGTAGCTGGTGCTTCACCCATATTTCTCTCCTTTTTCTATCATGCGCAAAATCCTGTAAGAATACAATATTTATGTGATATTGGAAAAGCCGAGCTCTTTAGATTACTATATCCGTATGCATACGAAGGTATTTGTCGCAGGGACGTTTGATGGGATACACAAAGGACACGAAAGTCTTTTGACCCGCGCGCTTGAGGAGGGCGAAAAGGTTGCCATTGGATTGACCTCTGATCTTTTTGTGAAGAAATTTAAAATTTTCAATTCTCAATTTTCAATCAATGAACAATCAATAAAAATTTCAAATTTTAAATTAAAAATTAGAGATTACGAAACAAGAAAGTATGAGCTTATGGGATGGCTTACAGAAAATAATTTTATACAGAGAGCGACCATCATCCCCATCGATGACCCCTATGAGCCGGCCGTCTCGACTATCGACCTTGAAGCGCTGGTTGTGAGTACCCAGACGAAAGCGCGGGGAGATGAAATTAATACTTTAAGAAAACAACGAGGACTTTTTCCTCTAAAACTTATTGAAGTGCCTATGGTATCGGCAAAAGATGGCAATCCAATTTCATCAACTCGAGTACGAAATGGTGAAATTGATCAACGTGGCCGTCTCGTTATGCCCCAGTCGATGCGCGTGCTGCTTGGTAAACCACTTGGGGACGTGTTGGTGGGAAGCGACATTGATGCGTCCATTCATAGAAACAGCGATGCTAAAATAATTACGGTGGGTGATATTGCGACCAAAACAATGCTCGACGCGGGCATCACACCGACACTGGCCGTTATCGACGGTAAAGTAGGGAGGAGGCCATTTCACGAAACCCTAAAAACCCTCCAGCTTCAAAAGGTTAAACCTTTTAGGTTCAACGTCGTGAAAAGCGGACCGGGGTTTATAAGTAAGGATGCAATGCTGGTCGTTCAAAAAACGCTCGAAGGGATGGGAAATCAAAAAGGAAACTTGAAGGTTATTATTATTGACGGCGAAGAAGATCTGCTGGCGCTTCCCTCTATTCTCTATGCACCTATTGACAGCGTCGTCTATTACGGCCAGCCCCAACAAGGCCTCGTTGAAATCGTTGTGACACGCGAGAAAAAACAGGAAGTCATTGAGATTCTTTCGAAATTCTCGTAAAGTAAGATATATATATTGTTGTCCTCGTAAACGAGAATGACATAAAGGAGACTACATGGCTAAATATGTTCCGGATGTAAATACTAAGCGGTGGATGGTGCTTTCTCAAGTGCGCACCAATCGTCCCAGTGACAGCTCGTCGACCAAGCCCTTCGACTTCGCTCAGGGTAAACCCTTCGACAAAGCTTCCTTCGGCAAAGCTCAGGATAAACCCTTCGACTCCGCTCAGGGCAGGCCCGAGTGTCCTTTTTGTGAAGGCAATGAACATCTCACACCGCCAGAGGTTTATCGCGTGGGCACTGGAGAGAAAGATAAGCCGGGATGGCTTGTCCGAGTTGTACCCAATTTATTTCCCATCACAGATGTCCATGAAGTGATCATCCATAGTCCTCATGATAGACACGATATAAATGAATTATCTATTGATCATGTGACGAAACTATTTACCGTGTACCGCGACCGGTACCGGGCGCATGAAAATGATGGGCACGTGCTTATTTTTTGTAACCATGGGCTTCATGCGGGTGCAAGCTTACTTCACCCGCATAGTCAGCTCGTCGTTGTGCCAAAGCAAATCAATTTAGACGCTCTTACTTTAGAACCAATAGCAAATGTCGTTATCGACAATACATATTTTGTGACCTATTGTCCTGATTTTTCCCAGTGGCCGTATGAAGTATGGATCGCGCCGAAAGAGAGAGGGACAAAATTTGGCGACAGCCGGGACAATGAATTGAGTGATCTGGCTTCTTTAGTACAGCAAACACTTCGACGATTGGAAGCTGTGTTTGCCGCGTCATGGAAGCGTGCGGGGCAACGGGATATGTTTGTTTACAACTATTATATCTATCACGGAGACAACTGGTTTCTCCGGATTATTCCGCGATTTATCCATCGGGCTGGGTTTGAGTTGGGAACGGGACTTAACGTCAACATTGTAGACCCAAGTGAAGCCTCACAACGCTTGAGAGCATCTGGAGAAAAATAATCAGAAGGGTTATACTTGCCCTTTTTGTTGAAGACCGAGTAGCCACCCATTCGACTCGCTTCGCTCGCTTGGGGGCAAGCATTAATTAGTTAAACTTGACTTTTCTGTTGAAGACCGAGTAGCCACATGACTGCCTCTTTTTTGTAGCGGCGATCACCACGGGAGTTTATGCGGATAGCAGGCAACTTGCCTCGTTTTCCCCAGCGTTTGATAGTAAGGGCTGATACACGGAGTATTTTTGCTACTTCGCGAACAGTGAGTAAATCTGGCCAATCATCTCCAAGAGACATAAATAGTAGCTTAGTACGTTAGTAGCTTAGTTACTTAGTAAAAACCAAGAGAAACTAAGACAAACGAACTACCTCTGGGCAAGCGAGTCTGTAATGCTGTGAAAAGTTTTTACAGGGTTATCAATACTATTCACAACGTATCATCTTCGGTCAAACTTTGTCAAGAGGCATCAAAGTGAAGCACACCGTGTGGATAACTTGTTAGTACTTCGGCAAGCTCAGTACAAGTGCGGGAATTTATTTTGCGACGTGAGTGTACTCGTGTAAATACTTATGCTTTGGCATGAATAAATATAGGCGGAAGAAGCGGGGTTTGCGCAGAAATGCTCATTGTATACGTGAAACTTTACTTAACTCGCAAAAACAATCGAAGAAATCGGGCATGCATATACCTAATTTCATGCTAGGGTACTATCTCACTTATTGCAAGATATAAAATAATGGTTCAGAGGTTAAGGGGTAACATTTCGAGAATGAAGATGTTCTAAGAATTCTACATCGTCGCAAACATCGGGGAGGTCGGCCCACCATACCCCCATTGGATCAACCAGAAACGTACCTTCGAGATCACCTTGTTCATTAAATATACGTAGACGTCTCATTCGTACGTCGGTTCTATCTGCTTCGGCAAATCCCATTCCTGTGGGAACCAGCTCTATAAACCCTGGTTTTCCATCATATCGAAGTCTTGATCCAAACATGGAGGGATCCATTTCAGGCATACGTAATTTTCATCAAGCCTTCATTAGGGTCTGTAGCAATAATTACTTGAGTTCAACCTTCGCTCCAGCTGCCTCTAATTTCTTTTTGGTCCCGTAATCACTTCGTTCTCCGGGATCCACGTAGCAGTATTTTCTCGAAGACTCGAAAACTGCTACGGGACTTCTTTTAGCTTCTTATTATTTTAATTCTACCTTTGCCCCTGCCGCTTCCAGCTTTTTTTTAGCCTCTTCTGCTGCTGACTTGTTGACTCCAGTTAAGACCTCTTTTGGTGCTGACTCAACGAGTGCTTTGGCTTCTTGAAGTCCTAAGGTCGGGACGAGTTCGCGGACTGCTTTGATTGCCCCAATCTTATTATCTCCCGCTGATGCAAGAACGACATTAAATACTGTCTGTTCTTCCTTTGCTTCGGCAGGTTCAGCACTGGCGGCTGGTCCTGATGCTACAGCTACAGGAGCTGCAGAGACACCAAATTTTTCCTCAAGTGCGCGGACAAAGTCAGAAAGTTCCAGTACGGACATTTCCTCAACTGCTTTTAATAAATCATCTTTTTTTAATTTTGCCATAAAAACACCCCCTCTCCTTTAAAGTTAAAATTCAAAATGCAAAAGGCAAAAGTATAATTCAAAAGTAATAAGTTTCAAAATTTTTGACTTGTTACTTTCAATTTTGACTTTTGACTTTTGACGATTGAATTGCATTTAATGCCCACACGAATCGATTGATATTCCAGTTGAGTGCGCGGTGGAGACCTTGAATTGGCGCATTTAATTGTACCACGAGTCTGCCCAGGAGTACCTGGCGAGAAGGCAAAGAGGCAAGTCTTGTCACCTCAATGTCTGAGAGCACTTGTGTACCCAGGAGCCCTGTTTTTGTTTTGCCGACACCCGCGGCTTTAAAAAATTTAAGCAGTTCTCTTATCGGCGCGACTTCGTCTGTATAAGCAAGTAGGGCTGCGGTGGCATCTGTGAGAGAAGACTCTAAAGAGTTTGCTTTTTCTCCAAGAGCTTGCCCTGAGCTTTGTCGAAGGGCGCGCAGAAAGAGGCGGTTTTTGACGATAGCAAATTCGCCATCAACTTTTTTAAGTGTTTTGCGAAGCTCCTCAAGCTGTTTATGCTTTAAGCCCCGATAATCAGCCAAAACGATTGCCTTAGCTCGAGAAATTTTTTCAGTAAGCGCTGTAACGGTATCGATTTTTTTTTGAGTAGCCATATTCTTAAAAATTTCTAAATCCTAATTTCTTCTTTTTTCAATCAAAAAAACAAAAACCCTCGCTTGACGCGAGGGAATCACTATGACAATTGTTAAACTATAAACAATAAAACAATACAACAATTTAACAATAGTCTTTTTGCTCCCTCGGTAGGTTTTGCATAAACAAAATTAACCTTCGGATTGAGGAGTTTATCCTTAAGCTTGCCGAAGGACCTACGGTCTTTAGGATAGTTGTATTTATACCACAAAAAACTAGCGCAGCGCAAGGGAGAGGATCGCAATCGTTTTATCTAAGGGTCACAAATATAAAACGCTCGTTACCCTCTGAATCTTTGAAAATCTTTAAAGATTTAGATTTTCCTTCGAATAATCGTACAAGGCGTTTTATATGCAAAGAATTACATTCAAACAATATATACTGTGTACCGAGTAGGTGTGCATTACTAAATATGTCTATAAATGGTTCAAGTCCATGTGGGTCAGTTGTTGTAATTGCGGTGAGTGGCTCGTAGCGAGATTCTGGCCATTGTTTACGAAACTGAGGAGAATAGTACTCTTCTAATCCAATAAACGGGGGATTTGCAACAATCATATCTATTTTATGTTTTCGATACTCCCAAAGCCATACACCGGGGCCGAGTCGATTTTCATAAAAGAATACCGTTTTAACACCATTATTGTATGCGTTTTTTTTTGCTGTGCTAAGGGCCACGCGTGATATGTCACTTGCAAACAGACGAAGATGCGGAAAGGCTTTGGCAAGCGACAATGCTATAATACCTGAGCCGGTGCCAGGATCTGCGATGGTAGTAATCGTCGGATGTGATCGAATAATATTGCCGGCAATTTCAATAAGTTCGAACGTATATTGATGTGGAATAAGGGTATTGGCGTTGAGTTCCATGATTAGCTTATTGTTTGTTTTTATATGTATTGCTCCCTTTTTTAGCAGGTGTTTAATTATTCGAACACGGGATGAGGGGGTTAGAATGTAAGTCATGGATGAGAGTGATATTCTAAATGGATGTTTTATGCATTGGGCGTATAATTTAAGAAATTGGATGTTATTGTAGCATGTGCAATCTTACGGGTTAAGAAGTAGTTGATGTCCTTTCTATCTCCTGATAAGCGATTCTATTTTTCCATACCCCAAAACCGAGTTTTCTAAGAATTCTCCACCCCGGTTTATCGTCGCGTATATCAGCCCCCACGAGTTTCGTGCCATAGGTATCATGGAGGTGTACGAGAAGAGCGTGTGTCACAGTAGTTCCTAGTCCTTGCCGCCTAAACTCGCGTTTAGTAAATGCATCACCAATTGTCGCGATAGCAATCTCGCTTGTAATGCCATGTGTACCAACGATACTTATAAGTCGTCGTTGAAGGAAAAGTCCCATGTAGGGGAGGCCATATTGTAATTTTTTTGCATCAAATCGTACACCATCAGTAAACGTATCCGCATCAATTCCCTCTGGTGGCCGGAGTAGTTTATCAATATCTCCTCTGTCACGAATATCGAGTAGTCGTACTGAGTAATTTCCGGATAGTTGCCCTGGATATTTTTTCAAAGGCAATACTGCAGTCATGCGTTTGTAATATTCCGGTGGACTCTTAGAACGATAGCCAGGAGGAATGAATGGACGTGTCTTTGGAGAAACGATGGTGAGTGTATTCGGAAGTTCAGATGCATCGTGGAATCCCAACGCGGTAGGGTGTTTTTCCATCCAGGCAAAACCACGATGAAGTAGTTCTTCGTCGCCGTAAGGGAAAATACGATATCCCTTATACGCGACAATAACAGCAGTTTTGTCACGGTCCTCAAGACATAAATAGGAGTTCGTTGGTGAAAAAAGTCCACTCGCGACAAATACTGTTTCATCTATGGGACCGCAGCGTAAAAGTGAAACCCATGCTTCTCTTTGAGGATCAGGAAGCAGATTAGGGAGCGATCCAACGTGTTCTATTTGTGTCGGTAAAATTGTTCTTATCTCGAGTGACATAGGGTAATTATACTATAGGTTTTTATAAAAATACACATTGACTCTTGGGAGCGTCGTTACTATAATTACGCAAAACTGAATTAATTCTTACCTAATTCTGAATGAAATCGATTTTGACTGATTACCCACAACCGAAAGAATCGTTATTGCGTTTTGCGCACGAACTGTTTGATCCTGTCAAGCAGGGTCTCTGTATCACTTGCCACTTCGTTTCTGGCAGTGGTAAGCGAACACTCGTGAAGTGTATCATGCGAGAACATGAATTTCTTAACGATGTTTTTGGTAAGGAGCTTGCGAAAACTCTTTTTGTATTTGTAGATCCTGATGAAGTTTTGGCAGACGCGAATGAAGCATATCTTCAGTTAATGCTTTCAGCGCTACTCATTGAAACCCGGAAGAAAAAAATTCGATTTTCCCGCGACCTAACGTCAAATCCACTTCTTCTTCTAAAACAATATCTCTCCGAACTTGTTGAGGCAAAATGGCATACTGTGTTCTTGTATAGTGATTTTGAATATACGCTCAACCTTTCACCGAGCATCTTTCGTAACTTAGAGTCAATGCTCTCTCTTAATAAAGCTCTTATAAGTTTTGTTTTTCTCTCGACTACAAATCTTCTTGATGAAACAGTGCTCCCTCGTTTTCACAACTTAAAGTATGCAGTCAATCGGGTTGTACGCTATCATGCACTTTTGGATCATGATGAAAAGCTCTATGTACTCGATACATTTTTGAAGAAATACAAAATAACTCTTTCGGAAGAAATTAAAACACTCATACTTAAAATTTGCGGAGGGCATACACAATTATTAAAATACGCTGTATCTGCATTAAGTGAGAAAGGGGATGTGTTTAAAAAAGACTCAAAGAACGTTGTTACATACCTTCAAGATCATCCACAGCTTAAAGATGTATGTGCAGATATTTGGAGTTTCTTAAGTCCTTCTGAGCAAGATATTATCAAAGGGCTTATGCGAAATGGTTCGCTTCCTCAAAACAATAGTAACAATAAGGATTTTTTGCTTGGTACTAAACTCGTACAACAGGATGTAAAAGGGAAATATGGACTTTTTGGTGACCTTTTCTCACAATATGTTGAGCAAAAAATTCCACAAGAAACGCTTACGTATGACGATGACAGTAGTCATCTTTTTCTTGGCACGAGACAGTGCAGCGATGCGTTTACATTACAAGAGTTTAAGCTCATTGTTCATTTTGTAAAAAATTCGGGGAACGTGATATCTCGCGATGCTGTTGGTGAAGTGTTATGGGGAAAAAATAGTGTTGATAAATATTCAGACTGGATGGTAGACAAAATTATTTCAACGATTCGGAAAAAACTTGATCGTGTCGGTTTTCCCTCTGATAAGCTCGTTACCCTCAAAAAGCGCGGTTTCTACCTCGAGAACTAATTCAGGATCTTCAGAATTCGGTTTGATTTCGCTCAAGCAAGTCCTGACGCTCTAATTTATTATTCCCTTAAAGGATAAGATATGGAACTAGAAACGTATGGTTTTAATATCAATATGAAGAAGTTAACAATACAAAGAAATTCATCGATCAATATATTTGCGAATGCAGAGACATTTCAACTTATGGTCCAACAGGATGTAATACATCATCATTGGAGGACAACGCTTGAAAGAAGGAAGTGGAATATATGGAGCATCAAATGACCGCACAAACCGCTATGAATCAAAATGATGACAGAAAGAATACATCTCAAAAGATGGATCGTGAAGCGAGAGAAGCATCTCGTGCATATATTGATTGGCTCATAGAGACAGTTGATATTGATGGTAAAACCTTGACTGTCTGGTTTCCTCAAATAGATTAGTTTTATTTCGTTTAAAATCCAATATCCGTTAGCCAATCAATGAGAGCTTCTTGTTGTCGTCGAAATAATGATTGAGCGTATGGTGAATCGGGGTAAACTTGACGGAGCATCAGCGCCGCTCTTTCTATTCTTTTAAACGCCGCTTGACCATACATATGCGAAGATGAAAGGTATTCTGCCAATTCTTTGATACTCGTGAATGTATGTGGGCTAGGTATTAAGGATGTGAGAAAATGTTGCCAAGAATTAGGTGCGATCATATACGGAAAGAGTTTTTTGTGAAGCGAACCCCAATCACGCGCATCTCTCCCTTTGGTTGTGTATCCACCAGATCGCAGAAGTTTTTCTCCCACACGCATTGGATTTGCGAAGAATTCCTGTTCTATTGCTTGCGTAACGACATCTCTGACTTTTGGAATATCCAAAAGACTTCGTGCTAGATATGCTTTCCCTGATTCACCTGTTTTTCGATCGTCCATCGCAACCCGAGCAAGAATATTTTGCCAAAGATCGGGCCCAGACCGCAATACGTGGAGGTGAGGAAAGAGAACGCTAAGTTCGACCCCATGAAGACCTCTTAACTCATTGGTTACGTCTGGCCCAGAAGAGAGGACAAGGAAATTATAAGGATCAACATCAATACTCTCCTTGGCTCCCTCTTGCATCTCTAGGCGAAGATCTGAAAGTTGAATATCTTGGAGTTTTGGAAGTAGTTCCGAGAGCAGAAATTTTCCTCTTTTTACGATACCTCTAAACTGAGATGCTCCTATTTTCGTAAGCGATGAAGTTAGTTCAGGCGTATCTCGATGACTATCGGGAAGACCTTCAGGGAAAAGGACACCGCCGTCATGCGCAAGAAGATCATGGACAGTGCGGATGACATGCCAAAGGAGCATGGTATTTTCTGGAAAAGCATCTACGAGTCGTGGAAACCGTACAATACTACGTCTCTTCCCGTCGATAATTACTCCACCATTTGCTTCCGCATAGTCAATGAGACCTCCGGCGATATCTATAGCTTTAATTGCGAATGCTTGGTGTCCATTAGGGAGTGAAACGGGGGTTGGATATAAGCATATGGACCGCATACCGGATATGCAGGGAATTCCTTGAATGAGGAGATTCGTTCTCGAAAATGTTTCTCCTCCTGGCCATGCGCGAAGTGCCTGAATTTGGCACTTATTACTATGAGCAGCAGTCCATGCATTGTGTACGCGTCGAACTGATGGACGAACGACTATGGCATAATCAATGCCCGCTGTCATCGATATCCCTTTCATGCTCCCTCCCCAGAAAGCTGCGGAAGCTCTTCCTCTGACAAAGCGACTTGCTACCGAAGCAAGTTTTGTTCCTACACGATGGGCGATAGCGCCCACATCCGCATGTAAATCGCCAAATACCCACATGTCGACATCCGCCTCAACAGCTTTTTGTGGGAATCGTACGGAGAACTCGGTTGCGTCGAGTGGCTCAACAAGTCCCCAATAACTCAGCGTACGTCGGGCAATCGCATGATCTATGAAACACAAGCCTCCTTCTCGTAGTATCTCCCGAATAAATTCTCCAGGTATAGCCGGTTCTACAGAATACCTGACGATACGATCGCGGGTATATCTGCGTGAAACAACTTCATTAAGAAACGGAAGAGCGTTATCATAGTGCGGCGTGTTTGCTGAAATGGCAGTAAGGGGAAACGCGATGTGTTCTAAAGGTATAAGATCTTCGTTGAGTTGAGCAAAAGGGGGAACTTCGCAGTAGGGCATGAGAGCTAAAAATTTGGCTTGTATCTGCGGATAGAGGAGGAGCCAGCGCCAATCGCTTTGTTCTTTAAAATATCGTTCATGAGTAAGAAACAACGCTCGCTGTTTATCTGCGAGTTCTGTGGTTCGGGCAGATGGTAGTTTCGGGATTGGCACTGTGTGAATAGCCATTCTATCTCTCGTGACATCTATGCCGTAGGCTTTCGCAATCGCAAGGACGAGCGCGCGTTGGTACGCAAGGTATTTTTCCGGATTGTTGATAATAGATTCTCGATCAATTACGATAGCCTCCGATTCTTGGTAATGTTCATGCATGAGTTTTGTTTTCCTCAGGTCACTTTTGAGTCCAAATTGTTCGGGAAGTAATTTTTCGATCACCTGAGGAGATTCAGTGACATCCGTTAGCTTATTTCTTGCTACGACATGTCGAATTTCTTCACGTTTACTAAGCCAATCAATCGGAACAGTAAGGGTATCTGTGTCAAGAGCAATATGGTGCGCTACTGTTTCGATCACTTCATCGTATTGATGCGTGAGGATTGCAAGTTCAATAGAAAGTCGCGGATTTTGTAAATCAATTTTGTCGCGTGATAGTTGAGCAATCCTGATTACCCCTTTGATAAGTTCCCGTAGCGAAAACTTTTTATCAATTGGGTTTTCATGAAGGATTTCGCTGACAAGAGCAGAAACAGTTGTTCGCTCGTTGTCATCTGCCGCAAGGGTATGTCGTGCAGTACTAAGTTCCGGGAACCATTCTGTAGTGGTTGTAAATAATGCACTGTTTTTATCAAGTGAGACTGAACTTTCAAGATAACGAGTGACTTCTGGAAATAGCGCAGAAAAAAGCGAGAATTTTTGGTATGAAAATTCACCCTTATTCGGTTCCAGACAGCATTGCCATGCAGCAAATGGATCGATTCTTACGGCATCATTAAGAATTCGGCAAATATGCTGGTAAAACTCAATTTTATTACTTGCCCATGGCATTTCCCGAGCAATCATTCCGAGATGAGTAATGTAATCTCGAATATTGTGATAGATCAATGTGTCAAACGGAAGAGGTACTCCAAGAGCGGAGACAAATATATGTTTTGGCTGTTTAACTCCCTGAAGACTTGCAGCTATTATTCCAATTCCTGTCGAGTCGCATCCAGCACTTTCTGGATGAAGGAAGCGTATTCTTTTCCCGCGAATACCTTGTGCGTACGCTTCTTGATTAACAAACGTCCTAAGTTCATCTATATAAACGTCATCTTCCTCATCGGCGATATGCGGATAGAAGTCGCTTAGGTTCAACGATTCATCCTGGACAAGTTGTTCGAGATCAATAAAATCGCCACCAGTTTTGATTTCGCGAGCATAGTTTGCCTGACCACGATGTAATTCATCTTCGGCGATACTCATAGGTGCTTTAATAGAAATGACTTGTTAGACTCTCGTGGTCGAGGATCATAGCACATGTAGAAGGGAAATTGAAATTATCGTACGCACAAGTACAATATTTTTGTCCCGGATGATATACTCTGTTGATTATGAATGAGCAGCGGGAACATCTCGGATCAGAGCCTCTTGCTCTCGCAGAAGGATATATTTTTGATCCATTAAGTTACGAAATACGTGAAGGTTTTCGTACAAAGGTTAGGTTAACGCCTCTAGAATCGAGGGCACTCGCAGCTCTTGTATGTCATCCTGACGAAGTGGTGACATATGACGAAATAGTTCAATCTCTATATCCCGGTATTCGATCTCCAGAAAGTCAGTTTATTCGGCTATCCACTCAAAAAGTTATTGGTCGGGTACGTAAAAAGCTTAACCGCGTATCGCCAGATCTTGTAGCAAAATTAGAGACTTTCCCTGAGAGTGGGTACCGGTGGACAGTAAATATACTTCCTCTAGAATTCTCAGAATGAGAGAACAGGCGAAATAGTCCAAGTTTTCATCCACTACCGGCGGTACATAAACGTCAACTATTCTTTTTCCAAATATTGTGGCCGCGCTTGTTTCTCCATGTATGTGGGTTAAGTGAGGGAAAGTTTAACTCCTGGACCCATGGTTGAGGAAAGGGTAGCTTTCGTGATTTTGCCCAGACCGGCGGCGAACCAGTACTAGGGGAACGTCATACAAAACGTAAAACTAATATAAGTATTGACATACGATATAAAATACGTTATACATATACATATATGTTATACCCACGCGTTCAGATTGTTTCCGCCAAAGGACAAGTCGTGCTGCCGGCTTTGACGCGAACTGCCCTGGGGATCCGACCAGGGTCAGCAGTAGCCGTTATTCCTGATGCCGTCCGTAAGCAGGTAGTGATTCGTCCGTTGGGGCAGGCCAATCCCGTGGCGTTGGGATACGGACTTTTGGCGGGTTCGGCTCCCTCACTTACCCGAGAGCTTATGAAGGCAAAAGTGCGTGATATATCTTTAGAAAAGAAGAAGTATGGTTACATACGTTCTGGATAGTTTTGCCGTTTTGGCATTTCTTCAAAAAGAATCCGGCAGCAGTAGCGTCAATGAGATTCTCGAGGGTGCGCGAAAGAAAGGCGTCACTGTGTTCTTCTCAGAATTAAGCCTTGGGGAGGTTTACTATATCCTCATCCGTGCACTCGGCGTAGAAGAAGCAAACGTAACGCTTGCTCATATCATCGCATTGCCCATGTCCATTGTTCCGGTCGACAGAGATGATGTCCTTGCGGCAGGAGAGCTTAAAGCCCGCGGTAGTATCTCGTACGCGGATTGCTTTGTCGTAGCACTTGCAGCCCGTAAACATGCCACGATCGTCACCGGAGATCGGGAGTTTGCAACGTTTGAGAATCTTGTAAAGATCCTCTGGCTCGGGTGATTGTTGGAACTTGGTGATTACTATGAGGTATTTATCTTTATTCCCGGGCCCATGGTGGAGGAGAGGGTGGCTTTGGTGATTTTGCCTCGGCCGACGGCTGACAGAATCGCTTCGACGTTTTCTGAAAGCTTTAAAGCTTCAAATGATGCTTTGCCCACCGTCATATGAATGATCGGCTGATCCGGCTCAGTTTTAAAATTCGTTTTTCCCTTGGATAAGCCCTCTGCAATTTTTTCCGGGTTTTCTCCGACGGTCCCGTTTTTGGGATTGGGCATGAGACCCTTAGGACCTAAAATTCGAGCTAGTTTTGCAAGTTTCGGCATCATGCTGGGACTAGCAACGAGTACGTCAAATTCTATTTTTCCAGATTCAACGGCTGCTAAAAGTTTATCGTCTGCTATGGCAATCCGTACAATTTTACCGGTGCTATGAGGTAGACTCACGGAACCACGAAAGTCTTTTTTCTCGCCCAGAGAAAGGGGATTTAGGTTGATATGAAGCTCAACCGTCCCGTCAAATTTTGTTGTGCTTGTTTGCTTGACGAGTTTGACTGCATCAGACAAGGGATAAAGCTTTTTTTTATCAACGAGTTTGAGTGCTTCCTGGTAGCGTTTTCCACGTACGCGAGTTCTTTTATGTTTCTTTTTTTTCGTTTCACTTTGCTCTTTGCTCTCTCCTTTTTCTACTGCATCAACTAAATCTTTATATTCGCTTTTTATTTCTGTCCCTTCTACCACCGCGACACGTTCGCCGCCTTTCATGCCGACGCCTTCCACCTTAGCCTTTTTGGACTTTTTTGTTTGACGCCGGGCATCAGCCCTGCGTTTTTGTTCTTTTTCTCCCTCGTCACCTAACGAGGCGACTCTAATTTTACCCATAATAAATTAATTTAAAAGTCAAAATTCAAAATGCAAAAGTTAAATTCAAAAGTAATAAGTTTATAAAATATTTGACTTAATACTTTCAATTTTGACCTTTGACTTTTGACTTTTAACCTTCGACCTGAATTCCCATACTTCTCGCTGTCCCTTCAACCACTTTCATTGCAGCTTCTACGTTGTCGGTATTTAAATCCGGTAGTTTGTCTTTGGCGATTTGCTCGACTTGCTCTTTCGTTAATTTTCCTGCGCTGTCAAAGCTTGGTTTACCGCTTCCTTTATCTATGGCAAGCATCTTTTTGATCATCGCAGCAACAGGGGGGAGCTTCGTGATAAAGCTAAAGGTGCGGTCAATATAGACGGTAATAACTGCTGGAATTATTTGACCTTTCAGCTTGGCGGTTCGTTCGTTATATGCTTTGACAAACTCCATGATAGGCAGTCCGTGTTGCCCAAGTGCTGGTCCCACGGGGGGAGCCGCTGTAGCTTCTCCAGCAGTGAGATTGAGTTTTATAATTGTTTTGACTTTTTTAGTAGCCATTTTTATGAGAGAAGCTTAGTAGTTTAGAGGATTAGTAGCTTAGAAAATATTATGTACTAATCTATTTATTGCTAAGCTTCTTATTGCTAAGCCTCTAAGCTTCTTTTATATCGGGTGAAGGATTACGAGAGGGAAAATATGTAGTAAATACATGTGACTCTCGAAACCTAGAATCTCCCGGTTTCTCCCTCGCCCTGAACCTGTCGAAGGGTTCACCCTGAGCGAAACCGAAGGGCTCGCGTCAGGACGAAGTAGAGAAAGTATAGCAGGGAAGGAAACGTTGGTAAAGCAGTAAAAAGGATTATTTGACAATAGTAAATACTATAGGGTATAATAGAAGGTTGTATGACGCCTGCCTAAAAAAGCGATGAAGCATTGGATTTTGCAATGCTTTTTTTAATCGTTTTTAGGTAATAAAGCGTCTCGGGCGTACTCCAAATAATTTGAAAATTATTATTTGAAGGTGCGCCACAAAGGGTCGTAATCCTAAATAATCGTAAGGATAATTTAGGAACGAACCCTTAGCACGTTAAAAACCAGGTAGGAATAAAATGTCTATTTTCGGCCACGGGTGTGAGAAGAAACTATCGGGTTTGTCCTCATTCCCGTCGAGGCCGAAAAGAAAGCATTAACCAACAACGTGGGGGCGGCCGCCCACAACTATTGAACAGGCAAAAGCCTGAATGAGTATTCCCGAGAGGGAGAGGAGAATTGTAGAATGTCAAGAAAATTTGGTTTTCTTCCTGTGATTTACATTTTGTTCTTCGTGGTGGCGGCGATCATGGCGTGGGTTACTATCAATCCCATGCAAATCAATCCCCCCCCGCCGACCCAAGCCGCGCCGGCCGAAGTGTTCGCCACCGCCACACAGGCGCCGACCGAGATCATCCTGGGTCCAGTCGGGTTCAACGGGGAGCCGTGCAGTAGGCAAATGCCTACGATCGTGACGATCCCCGGATGTACTCCACCGCCACCGTTCATCGCCACGCCCCCGCCGGGCGTCAGCCCGTAGCGGCGACCATCCCACGAGGAGAGGATTCGGACGTCATGTCTAGTGGGGTGCGGATGCGCCCGAGTCCTCCTCCTTTTTGGAGAAAAGCCACTGTGCAAAATATTTGATGATTCGATTGAGGGAATCAAATCCTTCGACCCTTCAACTTTTATTTTTGCATTACCTACCTGGCTTTCTTGTGGAAAGAATCGCATAAGGTTCTTTTCAGAAGAAAGAAAATTGATTGTACTTCGTAAGTTAACTTGCTATTTTTTTAAATCTCAACTTCGATGTTGCCTAGTCGTTTCTTGCCTTTTTCTCCTTCCTCAGGCTACAATACGCCGTTATGCCACGGGAAATACAAACCCTTTTTCTCAGACTTAATTACTTAGCTTCTCATCCTCGTGCCACTGCTGATCAAGTTGATACGTATATCAGATATTTTAAGGCAAGGCTTGAAAATCCTAATAAAGCTGCAAGATTGGAAGGAAGGGAAAGTGAAGGACGAGCGATCACATTGTTTCATTTTTTTGAAGAAATCTATCAAATTGATCCGGGAGGTTCTGAAGATGATCATAAAGATATAGATTTATGGGTATACTTTCATATTCTGCGATATAGTGACGAGAGGGGGCTTGAAGAAGTTGATGATAGAATTCCTGTACAAGTTAAATCATCATCCGATGGAGTAGACAAGGCAATGCGACATATGGAAGCTCACGCAGATTATCGATTTGTGATTGACGTAGGATTTGAACGAGAAGACGAAGAGATACTAGCGGAAATTCAAGATCGTTTTGCGGGCGAAATAGGCATTTCATTAACCCGCACCCAGTAATGACACAATGGAATGGATAGATATACACCCGTTAGATATACACCCGTCGGGTGGATGGAGTTTACACCCGTTCTTGACAGTTTGTTTCGGTTACTATAGCTTAGTTGTATGGCGACAGTAAGAAAGGATGTGCTTGCAACAGGCGAGATATATCATATCTACAATAGAGGAGTTGAAAAACGATTAATTTTTACCCGTTATCGGGATTATGAACGAGCCAGAGAGATGATTTGGTATTACCGTTACCGTAGGCCACCATTACGCTTTTCACATTATAAAGATATTCCACGAGCCGCCCGGGATTTTTACATACAACGACTTGTTTTGCAGCCACAAAAAGTTACGGTGTTTTGTTATGCGCTTATGCCAAATCATTTCCACTTCTTGCTGCGCCAAGAACAGGAGCGTGGAATTACGGAATTTTTATCGACTTTTTGCAATAGCTATGCCAAATACTTTAATACCAAATACAAGCGTGTGGGTCCTCTTTTTCAAGGAGAATTCAAAGCGGTACGCATAGAAAACAACGATCAATTGCTTCATGTATCACGATATATCCACTTGAATCCTTCATCCTCCTTTATTGTCAAACCAGAAAAATTATTATCTTATCCTTGGATATCGCTAAGGGAGTACGCTTCAAGCCGCGACCCACAGATATGTAATACGAAAGAAATTTTATCGCAATTTTCTCAAACTGAAAAATATTTAACTTTTGTTTTTGACCAAGTGGGATATCAGCGCTCGCTTAATGGTATACATCAGGAGATTTTTGAAGAATGAAAGCTAGAAAAGCAAGAAGAATGGGTGTAAACCTACTCCACCCGGCGGGTGTATGTTCATATGTTCAGTGTGTGACGAGGAAGTCGAGGGAGGATTGGCCGGCGTGTGAGTCGTCGGTTGCGCCTATTGCCATAGCGCGCCATGTGGTTATTATGTTACCTAGTGGTACGTCGACGATTGCTATCCCTGATCCGTCTGTTGATAGATTTGGGTTCCAATAGAGCGTATCCGTAAGCTTACTTGAGCTGTCGCCACCTCCTCCACCGCCACCTCCTCCACCCCATAGGAATGTACCAATAAGCGTTTGTGAACTTGACGACGTCGTACTTCTATCACGAAACGCGTATAGCGTTGAGTGGATCGGCGGGGTCGCGCTTTTGCGAAGCGCAAAAATTGCACGGTCTACAACGGCAAGAGATAACTGAGCAGGCAGAGGAGATTTGGTTGCATTATCTAGAGTTTTTATCGTTAAATGTGCGGTTTCCAGTGGTGCATAGACAGGTTTATCAGAAGAAATAGAAATATCAAGAAGTTTATGCATTGCCGGAACATTAAGCGCTAAGCCTTCAGAGCGATAGGAGCCACCAGCAAAAAAGGAAAAGACAATGGTTACCGAAGGAGACAAATCACTATTTACTGGTATTTGTATGGTATTTTCTCCTTTTGACAGGTGTATGATTTGAGGATTATATATTCTTCCTCGTTCTAATGTCATCAGTGCATCAAGATCAATCGGAGAAGTGACTGCAAGTGTCATCGTGTCTCCGACGATAAAAGAATTTTTTGAAGAAGATATTTTGAGATATGTTTGCGTCGTACTACTTTTTTCCCAATAACTATTTTCTTGATCGCTTGTATCAGTGATCGTGAGATATTTATCGGTAAACACACTACTCTCTTGCTCGTCTTTTCCTTCAAGCGTCAATGTGAAGCTTACGGATTTACGTGTATCGGTTGGCAATTGATAACGGATGATACCTCGGCCGTTTTCGTCAGTTGATACGGTTCCAGATGTTTTTATGTCTTCATTTGTTACATTATTATTATATGTCGATGTCCAAAGTTTATAGGAAAAAGAAGTGTTAGCTTTTTTACTACCAGAAAGATCTTCTGCATAAAAGGGGACGACCATTTCCTGTCCAAAGGTATAGCGGTTGCTTGAAGGCAAGAAAAATAACGCGAGATTGGCCGCGTGGATGGTAGCAGTTTTTGCCCCTTGGATTTTATTGCCCTGATCGTCTTTTGTGGAAGCAACAAGCGTTATTCGTTTACTGGTTTTCATCGTATCAAGAATTTTTTTGTCTAGAGGCACGCGTGCTTGCCCACTGGCATCAAGTTTGATTGATCCTTTCCCTTTTGAACCACCAAAGTAATCTTCCCAGATACTTATGCCCCCTCCACACATACCACCGAGTTTTGAAACGTTAAAATTCTGGTTATACACTGTCTTTTCAACTTCAAAAAAATCTTCCTCAAAAAATTCGTAAGCAAGGTCTACGCCTGAATGCGCAGTACCATCAAAGTTTTTTGCTTTTATTGTAAATGTTGGTATTTCCGGTCGATTTAGTTCTTCATGGTCTACGGATACAGTGATATCAAAACTAGGTTTTGTATATGAAGCAACAGAATACCATGCGGATCCATACGTTACGACGTTGCCCCATCGATCGGATTGCTTCGCATCTCCGGAGACGGTGAGAGACATAGTTTGATCTGAAGGATAATCATATTGACTCGTTGGCGTCGGCGTACCGGAGGCAGCAGGAAGGACAAAGGATGTCCAAAAGTTTCCATGTTCGTCTGTCGCCACCGAAATTGGATTTTTATCGTTATAATCTTTTTGAATCTTTAACACTGCACCGGCAGGAGGTATGCCGTAGAGAGCGTCGCTGTCTATTCGTGCTAAACCGCGCACAAAAACAGTATCGCCTGGTTTATAGATTGGCCGATCTGTGTAGACAAAAACTTTATACGTTTTATCCAAATTATTTACTGCGCGAAGATCAGCTTGGGACAATGGAATCTGAAGCGGGATGACAAGCGTTTCGTTTTGCCTTTTGGCGAGGATGAGGTCTATACGTTTTTCTATAGCCCAGGGAGTTTGGATGCTTCCGGTAAACGGAATTTCTGCTAGAACTGTTGGATTACTGGCTAGGTTGTAGAGGCGGGCAGTGACACTTTCAGTAAGTTCCTTATTTGTTGGAAGATCCATAGCCGTAAGCTGCAGTTTATTATCATCCTGGCGAAGCGTAATTCCAGTGGTGTTCGCAATCAGAAATGTGGTACCGATTGGTTTTTGATCAAGCCCCAACGCTTCCAAATAATATATTCCCGGATTAATAGTGAGCGAGAGTTTACTATCTGCTTCATCAATATCTTTTATAAATTGAAATGTGCTATGGGGCACAGACTGATTGAAGTATGTATCTTCTGTCCTTGTATATGTACTATCGACTTGAATTTTTTTATCACGCTCGTAGGAAAGAAATGCCAGAAGTTCTGTTTCACTTGAATTGTATAGTTTATAGGTGACTTTCGAGGTGAGGTTGTCTGCTTTGTTTACTTTTATCTGTAAAGATTTATTTGCCTGAAATTGCAGGAGGCGACCTGCGATATTGTCTATGACAAATTGAATAGTATTATCCGCTAAGCTTGTGGTAAAAAAGGAGGAATAATCTTGTTGAAGTTTTTGGCCACCGATACTGACGAGATCTTTTTTAATTAGCACGTCATATCGTCCTCCACGAGCAAACGGGACAGTAGGTGTAAAGACAACGACAGCATCAGAACGCTGCGAGAATGAACCTTCAATATCAGGAGAAATTGCGACGAAATGGGACATTGTATGGGCATCAACTGGTAGGGAAAACGTTATGACAATATTTTCTGGTAGTGATACTGGCGACTTTGAATTAGGGTAAATATTTTCAACAAGTAGTTTTTTAGGCAAAACGAGTGCGTTTTTATGAAGTAGTTGTTGATAGCGGAAGGCCAAAGCGCCCAAGGCTCCGGTAAAGAGTGCTAAAATTATCAAAAGGAAAACTGGAGAAAATTTGGAAAAATAGGGGAAGTACCATGATTTTTTTGGAATTGCCTGAGGCGATATTTTGTGTTCGTTCATGGCTTGTTCCAAGAGGGTCAGACCCTTAAGCCTATAATTTAGATACCTGCAGAAAATCTAATTCCACTGGAGTCTCCCTTCCAAAGATGGAGACAAGAACTTTTACTTTGCCTTTTTCATCATCTATAGAATCAATTGAACCTAAAAAGTCTGCAAATGGTCCATCAACGATTTTGACGGCTTCTCCCACACTAAAGGTTGCTTTGTATGTCGGTGCTTCCAGTGCCATGAATTTTTTTATAGTCTCGACTTCTTTTTCTGATATCGGTGTGGGTTTATTGCCAGCGCCCACAAACGCGGTGACGCCCTGTGTGGTACGAACTGCAAGCCATGATTCGTCATCTAAAACCATACGGACTAATATATATCCCGGGAAAATTTTTTCTTTGACTTCTTCTTTTTTGCCATGTTTGACATTGACGACATTACGGGTAGGTAAAATAATGTCAAAGATTTTACCTTCAAGCTTCATCGTTTCAATTCTTTGTTTCAGGTTTGTTGCAACTTTATTTTCGTGTCCGGAGTATGTATGGACGACGTACCATTTTGATGTTGATGGAGCCTGAGGTAGCACTTGCGGGGTATCCTGTGAAGGTACTGCAGGTTGAGTTGGTTCGGTTGATGGTTGAGTATCCATACCAATATAATTTCTAATTACTAATATCTAATTTCTAAATAATTATCAATTTTTAAACAAATCCCAATTAATCAAAAAATATACTATTTCTTAAAAATTAATGATGTGATACTAATCAATATGTAATCGAGTCCACCGATAAAGGCACCGACGATCACAGATATCGCGATCACCACAGCCGTCAATTTCATGGTTTCTTGTCGTGAAGGCCAGGTGACTTTTTTAAGCTCAGTGACTACTTCTTTGACAAACTGAACAGGCGGGATATTTGGAATTCTAGAAACAACTTGGTTTTGCATAGACTGATTATATCGTATACATCCTACATTGCTCAATCCCGTCAATACGGAAATTCGTTTCCGCCCATTTGCGGATCGGACAACTAAGCCTAAGAAAAACCCCTCCCGGGGTGTGGATGTATAATAACAAATGACGGCCGGAATGTAAATAATTAAATTGTTAGCCTTGCAAGGCCCTAGCCTTGCAGCCTCGAATTTAGTATTTAGTGAAAAATTACGGAAAAGCGCTAGCTTCTTTGCTCCTGGCACTGGGCCCATTTAGTTCCTAAGTCCACAGAGGGTGTTTCGCATTTATAAGAGTCGTCACAATGCTGGTAGACAAATTCACCATAGGTACAACCTCCTAATCTTGGAATTTCCTCAGAGGACCCAAAGTAACTATCGCCAGCGGTAATAATTGCATCCTTCTGTTGGGTTGGATCGCGATTGTCCAGTGTTTCGCAGCGATACTCTGCTTTTTGTTGCAGCATTTGTACTGCGCGATCTGCAGCTGCATTCATATTACATGGACTATCTTCTGGTTTATTATCAGGCGGATTGGGCCAAGATCCAGGCCATCCGTCCGGACACGTCCGCGAACCATCTTTCCAGCTTTCACCACATCCCGGACAGTGTGAATTACCGTTTGCATCAACACCAACAGTAATTTGAAATGGCCCGGCGGCACTACACGCGTTGATTTTGCACTGCCCGCTAAAGTTCGTTTGATTGCCGGTTTCTATATATTTGACAGCTTCCAAGACACATGCAGGGATTTGGCCATTCGTGGCATCTGTAATAGCTTTATTCAGATCACCGGTAAAGTTAAATGTCGATGGGAGTGGATTTGGTGCACCCGGCCAAACGGCGATCGGGCGATCAGGAGTTGCATCATATGGCTCTTTGTTATCTATCTGCGGACAGATCACATTATTTCTGCTGCTTAAGCGAATATCCATGAGCTGTTTTTGTGCACATTGGTCGGTATCAATGACACTTCTGATATCCGACGGGTAAGACTGCCGAAGCGCCTCATTTCCTCCTGATGAGTCTCCCGAGCCGGAGTTAATCGTTTGTTTTTGTTCGGCCTGTGCATTATAAAATTTACGAACTTGCGAAATGATTTTTGTATCAAAAAAATGATTAAAAAATCCTCCGGGATATTTTCCTTTTGGGTGACTGCCGCCTTCTCGAAGGAGATTGTTGACCGCATCGGCAGGAGCTCCGGAGTTTTGTATATCGCTTGCGACATATCCTTGCGTATGGGATACCAGTGCGCCTTGACCGATGGCTATATCACCTGGAATGGCCTTAGGTCCTGCATTGCTACATCCATCTTTGTTTTTATCATTATTTTCACAGGGAGTAAGTCGTGGTTGCCAAACACTTGATAAAAAATCGATAGCAAGCGAAAAAACGCTCCCGCCACCAGTATCACTTGAGTCGCTACCGGAACCACTGGTAACAGCCTGCCCGGCTGCGGTGGTTTTTGTCTGATAGTACTTCGCTCCATTTCCTACATCGCTACATTTTGGAAGGAGCGCATCCAAAAGCGGTTCCTGGCCTTTGGTATCAAAAAATACATCATTGCCGGTTCCGGTTGCTTTGACCGGGACGAGGTCAGCTGCCGGCGTATTGTAATTCGTACTTATGGAACTGGCGGGCGTTTGCATACTTGCACCCCACTGAGTAAAAACAATCGCTTTATACCAGTACCAGGGATCAAGCGGATTATTCTGACCGATATATTTGAGCGACTTCGTTAAACCCCGCAGGACCGTATTGTCCGCTTTGCTCCCGTCCCAGCGCGTGATAAGTCCATCGGGGACGCAAAACCTCCACCCGGTATCCCACGGGAGCAGATTCTGTTCAAGTTTTCCATCTTCATAGGGCATAGAAAGCTGTGCTTGCTGTTTAATGTCTGCCATATACCGTGAGGAAAATAATTCAAATTTTTGTGAAAAGGGGATGAGGTTACTCATCATATGGGAATTATCAGCATAGCGGATTTTCGCAAAATAATTTTTTGTGATTGAATTGACGATACTTCCGCCGCCAAAAGCACCGAGAAATTTAAGCGGTAAAGATTGCAGGGCAACTGGTTGTCCTGCAGTAATGGTATTGATCCGTGTTTCAAGTTTCATCGGGGGACCTGCACGTGCCTTGAGGAGACGCGCTTGAATTAGTTTTGCTGCGTTATAGACTTTCGGAGGAGGCGGGGTAGGTTTGGGATATGTGTTTGATTGTGGCGCGTTTTGGGTTGTAGCGAGATTTATGCAACTATTAAAGTCCGGTGAAAGACATGCTTTGACATTACTGCCACAAACCGCAATAGAAGCATCGCCGGGTAATTGATACTGGAGACCATTGTAAACAAATGTATTGCCTCGCGACCTTATTGCGGCAATCTCAGCGTCTGAAAGTCTATAAAATCCTTCGTTTCTATGCGCTTCAAGTTCTGGTTCTGATCCCCCCAAGACAAAACTTCCTCCTGAGCAATAAAAATATCCTCCACATCCCCAGCAAACAGAATTTCCATTTCCCAACTCTTGTGAGGCGAGGCAAAGTGGGGCACGGACAGAATCCATAGAATTAGCTTCCATGGCGCTATCGCAACAAACAGACATAGGTGTCCCGCTTGCTGCAACAGGATGGGTACATTGTGGATCGATAGAATTGAAAGGATTATCGCTTGATCCTGTTTTAAAATTAAAATCTATCGTTTGCTTTGCTTTGTCTGCCGGACATGACGTATTGTTGGCAACAACAGAGCAGATTGCATCTGCGTTTTTTAGCGGTACAAAAAAGATGAGAAAAGAAAAACCAATAGAGATTATGAGACGATATCGCTTCGCCATATATGTATGTTAATCTTATCAAATTGACAAAGGGAATGCAGCGGGAATAGAATTATGGTTAGTTCGTTATTGGTTATTCGTTAGATCGCTAAAAAAAAACATATGACGAAGTCTTCTTCAAAAATACGAAAAGCCGTAATCCCTGCAGCAGGGTTTGGCACTCGGTTCCTTCCTCAGACGAAGGCAATGCCAAAAGAAATGCTGCCGATTGTGGATAAACCAGTTATCCAATACGTCGTAGAGGAACTCGTCGCAAGTGGTATTACCGACATCATTATCGTCACGGGTTGGCATAAGCGATCGATAGAGGATCATTTTGACTATCCGTTTGAGCTTATCAAGATGTTGGAGATGCAGAAGAAAGAGAAGCTTCTGGAGGAAGTGAAACGAACTTCGAGTCTGGCTAACTTTATCTATATTCGACAAAAAGGTCCCTACGGCAACGGCACGCCGGTGCTTTGTGCTAAACCCGTGATCGGCGATGAACCGTTTGTCGCCATTTGGGGAGATGAATTTATCTATGCCAACCCGCCGCGCGCGCTTCAATGTATAAAGGTATTTGAAAAGTATGACGATCCGGTCATTTCTGCCGTGCGCGTGCCAAAAGAAGATGTGAATCGATATGGTATCGTTGAGGCGGTCAATGTGGAAAGTAACGTCTGGCAAATAAAAAGACTTATCGAAAAGCCAGATCCTACCGAAGCCCCGTCAAATCTGGCAGCACACGGCTGCTACGTGCTTACTCCAGATATATTTCCAATTTTAGAACATCTCAAGCCGGGAAAAAGCGATGAGATATGGCTGACGGACGCCATACAAGAACTTATGAAGACTCGACCTGTCTACGCGTGTGAAGTGAAAGAAGGGAAATACTATGATACCGGCAATAAACTTGAATACCTCAAAACCGTCGTCGAGTTTGCTCTCACCCACAAAGACCTCAACGGGGATTTTCGGGAGTACCTTAAAAGCCTGAAATTATAAGTAAAAATTTAAAACTTTTAACTTTTGAATTTCACTTTTGCCTTTTGCATTTTGACCTTTGAATTTTGAATTATTCTTTAGGAGTTGTTCCGTAGATAATTACCCTCGTTCCAGTATTTGTGCTATCGGCATTCGTCGACCACGCTTTAGGATTCGTTACAACAGGAGAAGCCCAGTCATAGAGAATTTGTGCATCAGCAATTTTCATATTGACACATCCATGACTCATGGGATGGCCGAAGTTATTATGCCAGTAGGTGCCATGGAAAGAGAATCCGCGCATTTTGGCTATATCACTGTTATAAAAAAACATAACGTAGGGCACGTTGGGTAAATAGTAGTAGGTGCCCCATGCTTTATTGCCTCCTTCCATTTTTTGACTACGCACCTTAGCCCAGATGGTAAATTCGCCCGTCGGAGTCGGCGCCCATTTACCGGTTGAAACAATAAATTCGTATACTTTACTATCTCCTTCATACGCATATACCTTTTGATTTGTCAGATCAACTTCAATTCTTTTATTACCCGACGATGTGCCAAGTACTGATGTTGGTTTTACGAGACTTGCCAGGGGAATCGGCAATACTTCCTGTCTATGAAATATACCAGTTGATTCTTGTATTGGCTTAGGCAAAAGAAAGCCAGAGACAAGAAGGTTAAGCGACGCCCCATCAGCTAATGGTTCGCTATGGGATGACATAGGGAGGATCTGGCGAAATATATAAAATCCAGCAATCAAAAAAGATATTACACCAATGACGCGAAGCCATGATTGTTTATGTTCTAAATGTTTCATATTCTTACTATGAATATTTTGTACATGAAAAGCAAGACTCACGCGAGAGAAAAAAATTGACAGCACTCTCTATTTCTTTGTTACAATATATGGAGTATGAAAAGAACGCGCGCGCGCATTCGTGGCATGGGGTTTCTCATCTGGCACAATCGCCATAGTTTTTACCATATCCTTTTAGGACTTATCTGGGCATGGATACTTCGGGAATATTGGAACGCGTTTTCTCCTCGATATATTTGGCTTGCTATTTTTGGTTCGCTTCTCCCAGATATAGATCATTTTATTTATTTTCTGACGTATGGAAAAACCGATTGGTATACATTGCAAGTGAAAATGTTTTTAAAAAAGCACGAGTGGCGCAACATGGTAGTGTTTATGGAAAAAGGTCATAAGCACAATACAAAACTTATCTCTCATAATATCTATGTGATGGCGATTCTTTTAGGAAGCTCGCTCTTGTCTTTTTTTTATGAATGGAATACCGGGGTGACGCTATTTGGCGCGATGTTTATCCACTACTTTTTTGATATCGCAGATGATCTAATTGTTCTAGGATCACTTAATCCGAATTGGAAACGATGGGGAAGAGGTCTACCAAAAAAAGACAAACGAGTTTCTTCGATATAGCCTTGCAAGGTCTCTCCTTGCGAGGCTAATAGTATTATTTATAACTTAATTGAAACAGATCTTTATACCCTGCCTTTCAAGGCAGGGTGGAAGAAGCCCGAACGCTTGCTCGTTGAGATACAATAGGACGAAATGGAAGTAAAAGTTCAGGCGCACGTCGCCTATCAAACACGGTATCACGTCGTCTGGATACCGAAGTATCGAAGAAAGGTCTTGACTTCCGGAGTCAAAGAATACCTTGAAAAGACAATACAGTCATCGGTAGTTGATCGGTATCCAGACGTGTATGTCATCGAGCTCAATGTACAGAAAGACCATGTGCATGCGCTCATCGAGATACCACCAAAATACAGTGTCAGTAGTGTGGTGGGATATATCAAAGGCGTCACATCGAGGAACATGCGCATGCATTTTGACTTTCTGCGACGTGCGACTCACTTATGGTCAGATGGATTCTATGTCAGCACCGTAGGCTATGATGAAAAAAAGATTCGAGATTACATTCGATATCAACAACAGCAAGCGAGCGGTCAAGCTCTGCTTGCATCAAGCTAGATACCACGGGCTTTAGCCCGTGGAGTTTCAT
>Ga0209514_10001443_pt1 | contig 40896 bp, 37 predicted proteins | sample Subgrocontami58m_FD_187452 | JGI IMG/M metagenome (GOLD analysis project Ga0209514, IMG submission 187452) | Subsurface groundwater microbial communities from S. Glens Falls, New York, USA - GMW37 contaminated, 5.8 m (SPAdes) (version 3) | ecosystem: Environmental > Aquatic > Deep subsurface >...
AAGCGGCTCATAATGCTCATTGCAGGAGACCTGCTTATAGTAAATGGCGCCATCTTTCTGGCGGCAATACTGCGCTTAGGACTTGATAGTGGATGGTGGTACATAAAAAGCAACCCGCTCTCGTTTGTACTGACAGGCGTGATTTTTATCATCACCTTTTTTTCAGCAGAGTTGTATGACACCCGGAGGGATTTCAAATCTGTCGGGAGCGTCATGGCCATCACGGTTGCGTCCATTAGCGCCTTTATCATCACGACGTTTTTATTTTATATGAACTGGTCGTTGCGCATAGGCAGGGGCGTGTTTGTATTAAACGGGGCGCTCATTACGCTTTTTATTGTCGGATGGAGGTTTTTGTACAGCTATCTCATAGAACAGCAGATTTTTAAACGGAACATATTAATCGTCGGCGCAGGATGGGCGGGAAAAACCATTGCGCAGGAGATAGCCCGGTCGGAGAAGTCCGGATTGAAGATCGTGGGCTTTATAGACGACGACCCTGTAAAGAAAGGCAAATCCATCGAGGGATACCCCATGCTGGGCGACCGGTATGCAATCGGCAAGGTCATTGGCCGGAACGATATTGATATGGTAGTTACCGCCATTACCCATGAAAAGCACGCAGACTTGATTAAGGCGTTAATTAATTGTTCGTGGCAGGGAACGGACGTTATTGACATGCCCGCCCTGTATGAACAGCTTACCGGCAAGATACCGTTTAAGCACATCAACAACATGTGGATGCTGCACATCGCCATCGGAAAACCAAAACTCTACAGCAGGCTGATTAAGCCTATTATTGAGATTGTGAGCGCATTGGTGATGTTTGTTTTATTGCTGCCCGTTATGGCGGCCATAGCCGTATTGATAAAACTCGATTCCGGGGGCAGGATTTTTTATACCCAGGAACGCACGGGTAAGGACGGCAGGAAATTTATCATCATAAAATTCCGCACCATGGTGGAAAACGCCGAATCCGTTACTGGCGCGGTGTATGCCGCAGATAACGACCCCAGGGTTACAAAGACCGGGCGGCTTCTCAGAAAGTGGCGATTGGACGAGATACCGCAGTTGCTGAATGTCATCAGGGGCGATATGAGTTTAATCGGGCCGCGTCCGGAGCGTGATGTGTTTATCCGGGAGTTCGAAGAAAAAATACCTTTTTACACACAAAGATTATTGGTAAAACCCGGCATGACCGGCTGGGCGCAGGTGAAGTTTCCTTACGCATCTTCGATGGAACAAACGGAAGAAAAGCTACAGTATGACCTTTATTACATCAAGAATGGTTCTTTTCTCCTGGACGTGGTTATTTTGCTCAAGACGATAAGGGTCGTACTTTTTGGAAAGGGGAAATAGGCGGAGCGAGGATTCGCCAGGCTATTTTATTTTCATCTTCGGCATGGTGGGGTTTTCGGGATTTACGATAAGCCTTTGCCCGCGTGTGTCAATAATTACGTCCAGCTCTTCCATGGGAATCGCCCCCAGCAGTACCTCATTTCCCATAATAATTGCGTTGCTTACGGCTTTTCTGTTCGCGAAGCGGATCTCAATCGGCCCTACCACCTCGCAGAGTTGTATTTTTCCGTCAGCCATCTCTACCTCTCTTTGGTCAATCTTTTTTAAACCAAGTTGTATTTTGACATGCTCAGGAATTACCAGCATATACGCGCCAGAATCAACGAGGCTGTTGACCTTTATTTTTCTGATTTCATCTTCATGAAGTTGGCCTTCACCGTACAAAACCAGGTCTCTTACGCTAACAATGGTTAGTTCTGCATATACAAGTCCCATTTTTATTCCTCCTAAAATAAGAATCTCGGTAACACGTTAGTTTTTTGGTAACAATTTGGCTTTCTGAAAAACCCGTACATTTATGGAAAGCCAACATAAAATGGAATACATAGCGCGGGTGGTTTGTCCCTCGCCCAATGCCAATTACTATGAATTATATCCGTTGTGTCTCAATATTTCCACCGGGAAAAAGGAGCGCCGGGGTGAAATTGAATTTCCTTGCACGGTTTGAGATTACTGGTAAAATCAAGAAGCCTATGGGGATAAACCATAGTATTTTCTAAAAAATATTTTTACAGTAATTGTGAACGGGAAATAACTTATGAAATTTACAAAGATGCATGGCATCGGCAATGACTATGTCTATGTGAATTGTTTTGAAGAAGAAATTAAGGATCCGGCGAAACTCGCTCCGGTTATCAGCGACAGACATTGCGGCGTCGGGTCTGACGGGCTGATCCTCATTCTGCCGTCAAAGGCGGCGGATTGCAGGATGCGCATCTTCAATGCAGACGGCAGCGAGGCGCAGATGTGCGGAAACGGCATCCGCTGTGTTGCAAAATATGTGTACGACCACAAAATTACCCAAAAGAATCCACTCACCGTAGAAACCCAGTCAGGCGTCAAGACGATCCAGCTTTTTACAACAGACGGAAAGGTCTCCGGCGCAAAGGTCAATATGGGAAAGCCCAGACTCATGAGGTCGGAAATTCCCATGATTGGCGCGGAAACGCAGGTTATCAACGAGCCATTGGCGATCAGTAAGGGTATAACATTTTCCATCACGTGCGTTTCTATGGGCAATCCGCATGGCGTAATTTTTATTGATGATTTTAACAAGATTGAGGTACCGAGGCAGGGCGCAGAAATTGAGCGACACCGTTCATTTCCGGAACGGACAAACGTCCACTTTGTCCAGGTGCATAATTCCGGAGAGGTCACCATGAAGACGTGGGAGCGTGGTTCCGGGGTAACCCTGGCGTGCGGGACGGGCGCATCTGCGGTATGCGTTGCGGGCGTCCTCAACAAAAAGACCGGGCGTAAAATACTTGCTCATTTACCGGGCGGTGATTTGGAACTGGAATGGGCAGAAGACGGCAACGTATACATGACCGGCCCTGCGACGGAGGTGTTTACAGGGGAATGGATATTGTCACAGTAAATGCAAAAGGACTGTTAAAAATTAACCGTTACCTTTTTTGTCTGATTAGTTGTAGTCTTTTTAATATACGATGAATAAAGAGCAGCAGGGCAGGGTCAAGCAGCAGGGCAGGGTCAGACCTTCATATTTCAATTACAGGATGCAGCGAGGCGATTGTGCCTTATTTTATCATAGTCGTTCAGGCAAAATGTATTTGGTATTATGCAGGTCTCAAAACCACCCTATCAAGACCCTACAACCAACGATGCACATTGGCTTGCAATAGACTTTAAACCTATAAAAACCTTTGAGACTTCGATCTCATTAGGGCAAATCAAGACTGAACCAACTTTACAAAGCATTGGACTCATCAAACAGCCAAGATTATCGGTAATAAGATTATCAAAGAATGAATTTGAAAAGATTATAAATTTGGCATATTTAAAATCATAGAGATTGTTGAAGGTAAGAAATAACTATGCAGATTAAATATTCAAGGCATATTGAAGCAGGGCTTGCTTTGAGAAGAATTGAATATGTCCTGCCAAAAAGAATTTACGAAGATGCAGAGGAGAGATTCATGGATGATGAAACAGGGCATATCATAGCAGTTAAGAAAGTAATAATATATGGCAAAGAAAGGGACGTGATGGTAGCATATAAACACGAAGATGCAGATGTTAAACTTTTGACAATACATCCTCTAAAAGCAGGACAAAAAGAAAACCGGATTCAATCGGGAAGATGGAGGAAAATATAATGGAAGATTTTAAGGTCTTTTATGATGAAGAAGAGGATATTCTTTACCTTGCAAAAGAAGGTGAGGAAACCGAAGTTGTAGAAATGTCTTCAGGTGTAAACATGGAACTTGACAGCAACGGCAATCTTATCGGGGTCGAATTGTTTAAGGCGTCCCGCATGTTTAAAAATGTCCTTAAATTGATGGAGAAAAAACTTCAGGTTACGTAATTATTTACTACCGATGTTTTCAAAAAAGTATACCTTAAGGGGATCATGTATATATGCAAAAAAGCCTCAATCCCTCTCGCTTCGTTGACCAAACCTCTCCTACAAACAAAAAGGCCCTGATGCTGACACGTTGGTTTTCAGTCACAATAGGTAAAAATAAATTGAACCGCTGATATACTTACTTTTTGCGATAAAATCTAATATTGCTTTTTAAAGAATCATGCTTCGTATAACAAACTTTAATAGGGAAACACTCAAGCTGGCTGCTGAAAGAATTGGTGGCAACATCACTGTCGAGTTTCCAAAATTAGCAGATTGGTTGAGCGGAGGGCGCTACCCAACCGCAAAGCAGCTTGCTGAATTTGCCAGGGCAGTGCACATCCCTTTTGGATATTTCTTCTTAGACAAATTGCCTGAATTAAAAACAGGTATTCCTCTTTTTCGCACCGAAGAAACCTTACCATCTGAAAATTACAGCGATGATCTCAGAGATAGCATCCGCATCATCCAAAGCCGTCAGGAATGGCTCAGAGAATATCTGTTGAATGAAGGGGTGACACCACTTCCGTTTGTAAACTCTTTTAATGAAACGGACAGTCCTCTTGAGGTAGCACAAGAAATAAGAAATACATTACAGTTATTGGATGATTGGGCTGGTAGTATGCCCAACTGGGAAAAAGCCTTAAAGTGTTTATTTGATAAAATAGAAAACGCCGGCATTTATTTAACCATTAATGGTGTGGTTGAGAATAACACACACCGTGCGTTAAATCCTGATGAATTTCGTGGCTTTGTCATTACCGATAATTATGCGCCTTACATTTTTATTAATGGCAAGGATTTCACAGCAGCCAAAATGTTTACCCTTGCTCACGAACTGGCTCATATCTGGTTGGGCAAATCCGCGGCGTTTGAGCTTCAATTCATGCGCCCGTCTGAAGACACGACTGAAAAATTTTGTAACGAGGTAGCCGCGGAATTTCTTGTCCCCCGGCGCCTGTTACAAAAAAAGTGGGAGCAAATTAAAAATAGTTCTGAACCTATAGAGGAGGTTGCACGGCAGTTCAAAGTAAGTCAAATTGTAGCAGCACGAAGATTGCTGGATACCGGAAAACTTACACAAAAACAGTTCTTCGAATTTTACAACGAATATCAAACCAAATGGCAGGCATTCCAAAAAAAGCAAAAGGATGAAAAGCAGAGAGGTGATTTTTACAATACTCAACATTACCGGGTAGGTAAACTTTTCTTCCAGCAAGTACGTACCGCTGCCAAAGAAGGAAAACTTTTGTACACCGATGCATACAAACTGACAGGACTCTATGGTAAAACATTCTCCCACTTTGAGAATGAATTATTCAACAAAATATGACTTCAGTTTTACCACCAAAATATGTACTTGATACCAGCCTCTTTACACAGGCCAAAAGAAGTTATTATGCCTTTGATATTGCACGAAGCTTCTGGGGCTATTTGGTGCAGTTGGCTCAGGAAGGGAAAATTACGAGCATTGATAAAGTTTATGACGAAGTAGAAAGAGGAAAGGATGATTTGTATGTATGGGCACAACAGAATTTGCCGTCACAATTTTTCTGTGAGACAGATAATTCTCCCGATCTATTAATAAACTATCAGCAACTGATTAACGGGAGTTCTTCTAATACCCAATTTACAAGTAATGCTAAAGCTGAATTTGCACAATATAATGAAGCCGATGCCTGGGTGATTGCTTTTGCGATTTCAAATAAATTAACTGTTGTTTCACAAGAGACTTTCAATGCGAATATAAAGAGAAAGATTCTGATCCCAAATGTATGCCACGCATTTAATGTAAGGCATATAGATACTTTTACTTTTCTTCGAGAGCATGATTTCAGTATGTAATTCATTGTTACCCACGAAAAGACGCGAAAATAGCGAAATTTAACTTTAGGGTCTTTTGGCGTGTTTCATTGGTAATTTATTGCTGCCAAAGGCAACCTGATTTATTACTCTGTCGAAAACATTTTGTGTGAATTTGAAAAATGAAGGCATGGCTTGTGAAAAGGTATGTAATGCGCAGCTTCTTTCTCTGCGCAATTCTCGCATCCGGTTGCGCGACTTTTAAGAAACCGGTTTCCCAGAAGACGATCTGGGAAGATACCCCGGCGCTTTTAAGGAACATCCAGGGAAAGCCACAGCATCTCTCGTTGCGGGAGATATGCGATACGGTCGTTTCAAACAGCGGAAAACTGGTCTCCTTTCGCGCAAACATGGCAATGACCCTTACTGCCCCTGACCTCAGAGGCCCCGTCCGTTGCACGGGATTGATGCTCTACCAGTATCCAAAGAGTTTGCGGGCAGTGGGCTCTAAACTTGCCACAACGGTGTTTGATATGTCTTCCGACGGAAACAAGTTTTGGTTGCATGTCCCTTTGGAAAACAAGGTCTACACGGGCGCATGCGACGCCTTTCACAGGATCGAGACGCTGGGGATCAACATCTTTCCGGGAGATATTGCAAAGCTGTTCAATTATAAAGAAATACTGGCAGGGAAAAAACCCACGCTGGAGACCTGGCCTGCCTACTGGCTGATTCATGCGCTGGAAGTGGACAAGGAAGACGTCGGTCTCAAAGGGAATCTCTTGATTGATAGGGTAAACGGCGATGTGTATCGGTGTGAATTGTTCAATCCGGACGGTTCCGTGCGGTTACAGGCCGTATTTACAAATTATATTACAAACAAGGGATGCAGCGTCCCGCAGAGGATTGACGTGCGCTGGCCTGCGTACAACACAACGCTGGGTATTGCTTTTTCGAATATTATCGTGAATGGCCATCTCGATCCGAAGGTGTTCAGGCTCACCGTCCCGGGCGGGACACAGACAATTGTCCTGGATTAAATCCCGCTGCCGTTTTCGGCGTCCATAATCTTATCCACACGGCGCGCGTGCCTTCCACCCTCAAAAGGGGTTTCCATCCACAGCTTGACCTTTTGTTCCAGCAACTCCTCATCTACCACGTCTGCGCCAATACACAATACGTTGGAATCGTTGTGCCTCCGGCTCATCTCAACCGTGTAAAGATTATGACACAATGCGGCGCGAACGCCCTTTACCTTGTTGGCCACGAGAGACATTCCGATGCCGGTGCCGCAGATCAAAATACCCCTGTCACATTCCCCGGACCCTACCGCCCTTGAGGCTTTTAAACCGTAATCCGGATAATCCACCGATTCCGTGCTGGTGGTCGTTCCAAAATCCTTCACCGTGTGTCCCAGGTGTGTCAGCATGGTTGTTACCCGTTTCTTAAACTCAAAACCTCTGTGATCCGACGCTAGCGCTATCTTCATGATTGTATTAATTAAGCCCTTTCTTTGATGCTTCGAAAATCTGTTCCATAATCTTTTTTTCCTGAGCGGGAAGCCCCGGAATTCCCCATGCCGCGTGCATACGCTCCGGGGCGCCGTCTGGTTTCCAGGTTAACACATTTAACCGCAAAAACCTGCATGGCAGGTTACTTATCTGGACGCTATTATATTCCGCGGGAAATTTTATGGTAATGCGTGTGCCGCCCATAAGATTCCCATGTTCGCTGGTATAGATAAAATCACAGGCTACTCCATGCAAACTTATGTTGATGATATCCGCTTCAATATCGTCATACTTTGTGTGAATGATAGCCTTCGTCTCCGGGATATGGATGCGCTCGTGCGCGCGCCATCTCCTCGGATCGCAAGCTGAATTAATCTTATCCCTAAGCTCTCTTGAAGTAAAAGGAAAAACCAGGTAGTGCTCAATGCCGTGATCTGATATTTCTTTTACATTTTCGGGTGTGCTGGTAAAGGTCACGAGCACAAAAGGAAGCTCATTATTAGCGGACAGCGTTTGTATCTTTTTATAGAGCGCCAGTCCGTTCAAATCCGGCAGTTCCTTGCCGCACACTATCAGGTCAAACTTCTGTCCCTGAAGCTTCCGGAGCGCCTCCTGAGACGAAGAAGCCTCGGAAATATTGGTGGCCTCCAGTTCCGACAGGATATAAGATTTCAGACGGTACCGCGTGGTACCCGATCCGTGAACCAGCAGTAAATTTCGCATGCTCATGTTCTCTTTTCTCCCTTATTAAGAAGGTCTGATTATCCCTTTACCAGGCTATTTTCAAGACGCCTCCGGATGGCGTCCCCGGTGATAACGCCGTGACGAACGATCTCGAAGGCATCATCCTTTATCCTGAGTATTGTAGAGGGCGCACGAAATCGTGTCGGGCCGCCGTCAAGTATCGTGTGGACTTTTCCCTCCAGGTCCATTAACGCCTGCTGCGCATCGGTAGCCGGTGGATGTCCTGAAATATTGGCGCTTGTCGTTACGACGGGTAATTTCACCGCCCGTATCAGGTCCCTCGCCGCTTCATTATCGGGGAGACGGATGCTGATGTCTGTGCCGTTTTCTAAAGGAAAAATAATTGCCAGCGCACCCGGCCAAAAAAGAGACATTATTTGCTTCGCCGTGTCAGAAAAGTGATCTACGTATTTTTTTGCGTCGTCCGGGTCTGCGATCATCAGGGTCAGCCTCTTTTCGTCAGGTCGCTTCTTTACCGCGTAAATACGCCCGATGGCTACCGTATCGTCCCTCAGCGCGCCTAGTCCGTACACCGTTTCCGTGGGAAAGGCAACCAGCTCTCCCCTCCTCATTGCATGGGCCGCCGCCGCTATATAATCCCCGTAAAACGGGCGGTCTTTTAGATTGAGCACGGTCGTTTTCATAGACACTAGTCTAAATGGTGAAGGGCAATATTTCAATATCTTTTATGCCTTGACAAGAAATTGCTAAATTGGTAGAGTCTCACCATGAAATTAAAATCATATCTGATACCGTATTTGCTCCTGTTTTTGGGCGTTTTTCCCGCCTTTCATGCGTCCGGCAAGGAGTCGCTTTTTGCCGGAGAAGACATCATGAATATTGACGAAATTATGCCCGGAATGAAGGGCTACGGTAAAACCGTTTTTCGTGGCGACCGCATCGAAATGTTCAATATGGAGGTGCTGGGCATTCTGAGAAACTGGGAGGCGAAAAGCGACATGATCCTGATCAGAATGGAGGGCGAGCTGCTGGAAAAATCGGGCATCATTGCGGGCATGAGCGGCAGCCCCGTGTATATTAACAATCGCCTCATTGGCGCAGTTGCTTACGGATGGAGCTTTGCAAAAGAGCCTATTGCCGGCGTCACGCCGATTAACGAGATGAGAAGCACCCTGCTGAATTTGCCGTCGCAAGAGAACGGCATTTCTCTGGCCTCCGGCGATTGGGAACTGTCGTGCCTGCCGCAAGCCACAGGGGAATTAAGTCCGCAGACCGCCCCGTTAACGTCGCAGGCATTGACAGACCTGGGCGCGCATAACGCGGTCAATATGCAGCTTACCCCTATCCAGTCCCCCTTAATCGTATCGGGCGTTGACAGCGGAGTTTTGCAGGGGATGCAAACCCTGTTTAATGCGTATGGGCTGTATCCGGTGCAGGGTGGGAGTTATGTGCCCGACGCAAGTTCCTTTACGGAACCGGAAACCGGCGTCGCAGAAAAGACCAGGCTTATTCCGGGGGCGTCCGTGGCGGCCATTTTAATCAAGGGTGACCTTAGCGCCGCAGTCGTCGGCACCGTTACTTACGTTGAGGGTGATAGCGTCCTTGCCTTTGGGCATCCGTTCCTGCAAACAGGAACCGCCGATCTCCCTATGGCGTCCGCTTACGTGTACGCCATCCTTACCAGCCAGTCAAATTCTGTAAAAATGGCCTCTCCGCGCGAGATCGTCGGGAGGATACAGCAGGACAGAAGGGCCGGAATTGGCGGGATACACGGCGCATTTTCCCGCATGGTGCCCTGCCGGATTGAGATTGAAGGTTCGCAGAAACTCGTATATGAATTTGAGATTATTGACAATAAACTCCTCACGCCGAGCCTGGTATTGATGGCCGCCCAGAGCGCGGTGTTGTCCACCGAAAGGAAAGTGGGGGAAAAGTCCGTACATATAAGACTTTCAGCGCAGATTGACGGTTACGAAAAACCCGTTGTGGTTGAAAACGTCTTTTACGAACTCGACCAGTCGTGGTTTCCGCTCAACCATATCGTTCAGCCATTCGCCATGATTTTGAACAATCAGTTTCAAAAAGTACGGGTCAACCGGATTGATCTCAAAATCAAGGTGCTGGATATGCGGAGAACCGCCTATATCGAGGCAGTCAGGGTTGACAAAAAACAGGTCAGGCCAGGCGATGCATTACAGGTAGACGTGCGCATCAAGCCATTTACCGGGGAGAGCTTTTATCAAACCGTTACCGTGCGGATACCCGAAGACACGATTCCGGGGAGCACGTTGAACGTCACGGCCTGCGACGCCACGTATGGCCAGGCGTTGAATATGGGCAGGGCTGGCGGAAAATTCCTGCCGACAAATTTTGATCAGCTTTTGCGTTATGTGGAGAATATGGAACGAAATAATAATCTTATGGTGCGCGTCCTGCTGTCAAAAAAAGGAGTCACCTACAAGGGGGAAGGATTTCCGTCGCTTCCAACCTCCATACTTTCCGTGATGAGTTTTTCCAATCAAAGCGGGATCGGCCCGCTCTTCGATGAAGTGGTCTCGCGCGTTCCAACCTCGTACGTGCTGAACGGAAACCAGAGTATCGCGGTATTGGTCAGATAAACAATAATGTTATTTATGAAAATGAAGGTAATCAATATGCTGAGTAATTACAAAATATTTACGTTGTTTTTCCTCCTGCTGCTGGCTTCCCGCGCGGATGGCGCGGCCACCGGCGTTTGGACTCAATCAACAGCGGCTGAGTTCGGCAAAGGCGTCGCGCAAAATGTATCCGTCCACAGCACAGGCGAAATACGACTTTCTCCCCAAACAGAGGTCGTCTCCGGCATCAAGGGCAGCGCCTTTGTCTGGTCAATGGCCTCGGACGTACAGAATCAGGTATATATCGGGACGGGCGATCCGGGAACTGTGTATCGCATAAAGAACGGTTCCGAGGCAGTGGAACTCTTCAGTCCCGGTGAATTGTACGTCCAGAGCATTGCCGCCGATACACAGGGAAATCTTTACGCCGGCGCTTCACCGAACGGCGTTATTTATAAGATAAACAGTCAGGGCGAGGCCTCGGTGTTTTGCAACCTGCCCGCCGCTTATATATGGGATATGGCGGTAGACAATAATTCGAATCTTTTCGCCGCAACGGGGAACGAGGGCGTTCTGTTCAAGGTATCGCCCGACGGCGTTCCGTCCGTGTTTTTTGATTCGCTGGAAACAAACCTGCTGGACATTGCGATTGATCAGCACAACAATATTTACGCGGGAACCGAGCCGAACGGACTGGTATATAAGATTGCCCCATCAGGCCAGCCGCAGGTGCTGTATGATGCGGGCGAGGGCGAGATTCATACCCTTGCGGTAAACTCGCAGGGCGATATTTACGCGGGAACCGCTTCAGGCGCGCCGCCGCAGGTGCCTGCTGCGCCGGCGACCCAGCAAGTTGTCCAGACCGGGGTGGTCTCTCCGTTTTCCAAAGAGGAAAAGGCTTGGGACTTGAACATTCCGGAAGAGATACCTATGGCGCAGACCGCGCCGGTATCGCAGCAAAGGTCGCCTTCACGGGAAAACGAGGCCATGCCAAGAACCATGGGCATGCCGATGGCGCCAAATTATGTCTACAAAATCACAAAGGAAGGACTTGCCCGAAGGATATTCGAAGCCGGTCAGGCGTTTATCCTCGGCGTTTCTCTGGATACACAGGACAACCTGTACGTGGTTACGGGAAATAAACCGGGTGTGTACAAGGTCAGTAAAAACGAAACCTCAAGCAGCTTGATGGAGATGGACGAGGCGCAGGCGCTGTGCTGCCTGAATACAGGGAATAATGAACTCTACGTGGGCACCGGCAATGCGGGAAAGGTTTATAAAATAAATCCTTCGTTTGCAAAAGAAGGGGTCTTTGTTTCCAATGTGCTCGACACGACAACGGTATCGAGCTGGGGGTGCATTTATTGGGAGGACACACAGCCAGAGGGTACGGATGTCGCGCTTGCCACCCGTTCGGGAAACGGGGAGAAGCCTGATCATACCTGGAGCGATTGGTCTCCCTCGTATCAATCGTCCGGCGAAAGGATAGCAAGCCCTTCCGCCCGTTTTATCCAATATAAGGCGCACTTACAGACAACGAACGGTGATTCGACGCCCGTTGTAAACAAGGTGTCGTTATCGTACCTTCCGAAGAATCAGCCGCCCAAAATAGTCAGTTTCGCCGTGGAAAAAGAACCTGCTGTTTCAGCGCAAAAACCTGCTGATGCAAAGGCAGACGGCAAGGCGGAGGCAAAACCCCAGACGCCCTCGCTCGCAAAACCGCACCACCAGATAGCGCAGAAAAATATCCAGTGGGAGGTGGAAGACCCAAACAACGACTCCCTGCAACTGACGGTTTATTTTAAGGGTGTGGATGAAAAGGCGTGGAAGATGGTTGAAAAAAGCACGCAAAAAAAGGGTTCGTATGCGTGGGATACCCTGCGCCTGCCCGACGGGAAATATCAGATAAAACTGACGGCCAGCGACGAGCCTGACAATCCCCCGGAAACCGCGCTCAGCGCTGAAAACATCATACAACCGATGGTGATTGATAATTCGCGTCCAATAATAAGGTCTCTGAGTACTGCATCAGGGACAGAGGGGCGGCATATCGTTTCCGGCGCGGTAAAGGACGAGCACAGCAATATTATAAAGGTGCAGTACACCATTGACGGGCATGAATGGATATCTGCGTATCCGGTGGATGGCGTCTTCGATAGCCAGGAAGAATCCTTTCAAATTACCACCAAGCGCCTTGCCCCTGGCGATTACACCCTCATCGTCAATGCGTTTGACAGCGAGGGGAACATCGGCGTCGAAAAGGTAATGTTTGAGGCGAGATAGAACCGGGGCGCAGCGTGCACAGTGAAAAGGGGAAAAGCAAAGGCAATCTCCGTGGCCAGTGCAGTTTTTTGTATCGTGAGCAATTCTTTCTTTTTGCCCGGATTTTTCTTTGCGTCCTTTGAGTCTTTGCGGTAAACTATTATGAAAATGGTGCGGGGCGTGGCTCAGCTTGGCTAGAGCGCGACGTTCGGGACGTCGAGGTCGGAGGTTCAAATCCTCTCGCCCCGACCAACAATAAAGAGAATAAAAATAACGAAGAGAAGGTTGAGATTAGCGGCGCGTTTCCCGATCTCAGCCTTTTTTTATTTCCTGTTTAGACAAGGACATTCAATTGATTCCAAAACTCAGCTTCTGGCATTATTTATTATTGCTTATACCGGTTACCGTCTTTGCCCATCACTTTCACTTCCCGGCCGTTGCGACCTTTCTTTTGGCCTCGGCGGTGCTGGTGCCTCTCGCCCATTTTTTGGGCGAGGCCACGGAGGTAATCTCTGAGAAGACGGGCGATCACTTTTCCGGTATTATCAACGCCACCTTCGGCAATGCGGCGGAATTGGTCATCGCAATCATTGCCATCAGGAGCGGCCTGATAGATATCGTAAAATACTCGTTGATTGGCTCCGTCATCGGCAATATCCTGCTCATCCTGGGATTGAGCCTTTTTACCGGTGGTGTGAAATTCGGGGAACTGAAACTGAGCCCCAATATTACCGGTCCCACGGTCATCCACCTTTCTATCGCGGCCATGTGCTTTGGCGTGCCCTCCATCTTTGCAAAAGAGGACAACCTGCTTGCCCTGAACAAATACAGCAGCAGCATCGCCATCGTCCTGCTCGTGGTCTATTTTGTGGGGATGTTTTATGCGATGATGAATCGCGAGAAAAAAGAGGCGTCGCAGGTTATCCATGAGGCCATCGAGGCCACAGCGCCCAAATGGAGTATGGCAAAGAGCCTGTTTGTCCTTGTTGCGGCGACGGGAGGGCTTATTTATATCTCGGAAATATTGGTGCACCAGATCGAGCCGCTTGTTGCGGCCACACACATCCCGCCGGCCTTTGTGGGTTTAATCATCTTGCCTTTGGTCGGCAACGTTGCCGAGCATTCTGTCGCGATTACCAGCGCCGTGAAAAACAAGATCAATCTGAGCCTTGCAATCGCCGCAGAAAGCAGCACGCAGATCGCCCTCTTTGTGTCGCCCATCTGCGTCCTGATCGCGGGTCTCTTCGGCCAGAATTTCAACCTGATTTTTAACAAGATTGAACTGATCACCCTGGGCATGTCCATTGGCGGCGTGTGGCTGGTTGTTCATGATAATAAGAGCAACTGGTGGGAAGGGTTTCTGCTGTTGTCGTTTTACTTCATCATCGCCATCACCGCATTTTTTTTATAGCATCCTGTAAAAAATATTCTTATCTTCTGTGTAGTGTAAAAGGGTAAGGACATGATTCAGATTACACGCACTATCGCAATTGACGAGGGAGACATTCACCTGAAATTCATCCGCTCTCCCGGTCCCGGCGGACAGAACGTCAATAAGGTCGCCACCGCCGTGCAACTCCGCTTCGACGTGGTCAATTCACCATCCCTCTCCGATGACGTTCGCAAACGGTTGATTCACCTGGCAGGCAGGCGGATGACCGAGGAAGGCGTATTGATTATCGAAGCCAGGCGGCTCCGTACGCAGGAAGGCAACCGGCAGGACGCAGTCAGCCGTCTTGTTGAATTAATCCGTAAGGCAGCCGAGAAACCCAAGCCCCGCAGGAAAACAAAACCTACCTTTGCATCAAAGAGACGCAGACTGGAAACCAAGATTTGCAAGGGCGCGGCAAAACGCATGCGACGATTTGTTCCCGGCAAGGATGAATAATTTCAACTAACCACGGAACACACTGAAAAAGGGGTTTTCCAAAAACGCAATTAGATATTCAGGAATCTCAATGTTTTTGGTAGGAGGCGATCGGGTGCATGTGTGTTGTCTGTACCCTCAATCGCCGTCGGGAGACGGCTCCTACCAATACGGGCGGGTTCAGGTTTGCAACCTGAACCTTGCAGTTTGAACAAACGATACCCAGTTGGACAGTCGCAACGCCCAGAAATACATAAACCTCCAGGTTCAAGTTACAAGCTTGAACCCGCAAAGGGAATTTCAAAGCAACAATAGGGCGACCCTTTAGGGTTGCCATCCCTAGCGAGTGTTCGGACAGTTGCAAGGCTAAAGCCTTGCCCTACGTATTAAACAGAGAATAGTCGCCGAAGGCAGGATCACATGGGACACCAAAAATTAAACCGATTAATCGTATGCGCAGGGATTATATGCCTGATGTTCTTTTGCAAGGCAGGAAATGCCCCTGCGGACGTCTATAAGGATGGTCTGATTACCGTAAAACACGACGAATTGTCTGTCGAAAGGGACGGCCAGCGCATCCGGTTTAATCATCCTTGTAAGCTGCCGGAAGGCTTTATCGCGAAGGCATTATCGGATATTTATTATAAAGAAAAAGGGCTGTTTAAGAGAAAGGGCGCCTTCAGGGTCTTTCAGGGCGAGGAGATAAAGAAACTGGTTCCCCTCATTGTAGAGGCTTTTGCGGCTGCCACACCGACGCAGGTAATCGCCGTCACATCGTATTCCTACCGGATGATTTTATCCGACAAAAAAAACTATTGTATCGTATTCATTGCAGATAGTTGTCTAAATATGGTCTTTGGCCGTGTCCATAAGTTCCAGACATTTAATGACATCATGTCAGAGAGAAAAAGATATCTGGTAACCCGTGAAAATCCTGCGAAAAAGAGACGCAGCCATTTCTGGAAATTGATTCCCTCCGCAGGACAGCGGTTAGAGCCAGGTCACGAAAACTGGCTGGTCATTGAATTATCCAAATAAAATGTTTAAGGTCGCGACAAATCAGGAAGACCTGGTCAAATCCTTTGTGGTACGGGGTATCGTCTTCGTAGAAGAACAGGGTATTTCGTACAGGATAGAACATGACGAACACGACGTCTTGGCAACGCATATCCTGGGAGAAATGGACGGAGAGCCCTTCGCCGCAGGCCGCATACGCGCGGTTGGTGAATATGCGAAACTGGAGCGTATAGCGGTGCGGAAATCATACCGTGGAAAAGGTCTTGGCCACAAGCTTACGGAGTACATGCTGTTCGTTGCGCAGGAGCAGGGATTCAAAAAATTCAAACTCCACGCCCAGTCATACCTGAAAGACTTTTACCAGAAGCACGGATTTGAGGTTGTCGGAGACATGTTCAAGGAGGCCGGCATTGACCACTATTTGATGATACTGAAGTGTCCCTACGGGACGAAAGAATATAGCCAGGGGTGAAGCCCCTGGATAAAATAGAAAATTATGAAATACAGCCCCCAAAGGGGCGAAAGAAGAAGGAGTTTTATCATGGCTGGCACATGCCCAAGACCATCTCTGTTTCGAAATTTATGGAGATTGTAAAGTCAAATTCTTCAAAATGGGTTCACGCTACATTCCCTGCGAAAAATAATTTTAGATGGCAGGAGGGTTACGGTGCATTCTCCGTGAGCAAATCAGCAGAAGATGCGGTAATTCAATATATTCGAGACCAACAAGAACATCATCGCAAAAAATCTTTTCAGGAAGAATTTATTGATTTTCTCAACAAATATGGTATTGAATACGACGAAAATTATATCTGGAAATAATTGATTCATATTCTTCTTTCGCCCGCTTCGGGGCTAAGGCTTTTGTTATTTATTTTCAGGGGGCTTCACCCCCTGCTATATCCTGACGGCCTTTCAGGCTTGAATACGGAAAAGTATGTTGATTATCATGCACCAGAGAAATTTTAACGCCAAGCGCTGAAGGCGGATGAGGTGATGGGTATGAACTCCTGGTGACTTTTTTTGGGCATGCTCAAATATCATGCCTGAAAGGCAGAAAGTATATAGCCAGGGGTGAAGCCCCTGGATAAAGAGATAGCAAGTATTAATAGCCCAAAATGGGCGAAAGGGATGGCCGATACGGATGTAGAAATGTTCAACGGATAAGTTCTGGAGAAGGCAAGGTGATGAGGGGTATCTTTCCGATGAGGTACCACCACAGGTACACATGGGTTAACACGGACAAAGAAGTGTTTGTTGTCGTCTGCAGAATCCGGGTCCTGTTTTTGTTTTGGCGCCTACCAGCCCGTGTCCATCCGTGGTTAATGTTAACGGGGCAATTGTTCCGCCTGTACAAGCTGCTTGATAATGCGGGTGTTCGCCGTTCTATTCTTTTGTACGGGAGCATGATTTATGTGAAATGCAGCGTAATTCGCCAAATAACATACAGGCCCGTTTGGTTTCTGCTGAACAAGGAAATCATGGATGCCCAGATTCTCACGAAAGACGCCAAAGGGCGACGCCTCTTCCGCCAATCGCAAAAGGGCATACAATATGGGAGCTTTGCCGAATTGTAAATTATTATACTGCTCCAAGGGAACGCAGTTTTCCGGCATCAGGGAGATGAGAAATCCCTCGGTTGATTGCCCGCCTGGATTTTTCCGGAAAACACCCGCCGGAACCAGGACGTCCATTCTCAGCGCAAACAGTGCGTTGGCGTGCATCCATGCCTGCTTAATATCACGACAATGCTGCTTTTCCAGGGTGCGGCCTGTAAAACGCACTATCCGGAAGTTGCTCACACAATGAACTTCCCCGTCAGATGCTTCGATAGCGCCCACCAGTGTCAGTAAGGTTTCCGGTGAGTATTCACGCCGGAAATAGCCGTGATACGCGCTGTTTTTAAAGACGCCGAATTTTCTGTTTTTACAAACACACTGCCGGTAAAATTTTTTGGCGTCTTTCTTTTGAATACGGACGGTAACCGCCTCGATCTGCACGGCGAGTTTTTTGCAATAACCGGCATCGTCGCCCGCATAAGACAAAAGGAATCTGAACCGTTCGGTGTCTGAAAAATACCCCTTCACCCGGTTTAGCTTGGCCAGATACCAGACCCGCAGCCTTTCGTCTAAAGAATTTGTCCGGATAGTGACTCTCTCAAAGTCAATCAGGATCAGCCTTCTCTCCCCGGTTTCATCAATGAACACAAGAAAATTATCGAGCGAAAAGTCGTCTTGCCTTACCCCCGCGTCGTGTATGGTTCTTGCGAGCGCTCCAAATTTTCTTAGGACATCCCTTCTTTCTCCAGGCGATGCGCCGCTTTTGAAGTATTCCCGCAAGGTGCAGGCGTGTCTGATTTTCCTTACAATTAAGTAAGATTTTTTGGAAAAGAAGCCCTTTCGCTCGCCATAAGCCACAGGCGCCTCTACCGGCACGCCTTTCATTGCGGCAGCGTACGTCATGTTAAACTCGCGAAGCCCACGGGTATTTTTAAAGAGGTGTTTTACCTGCTGGATGAGGTCGGGGTATTTGTACATCTTGACGATGTAGGTCTGCGCCTCATTTGCATGGAAAATCTCAAATGTGCCCAGGGTTTTGTACCGGTCTTTTCTCATGATGGTCAACACGGTATCACCGGCAGATTCTTTCGCTTTTCCTGAAATGCTGTCCGTAATTTGCCCCAGGTACGGAATGAGAAATGAGCTCCGGGCGTGGATAGTCCACTGAATGCGTCCGATTGTATTTGATATATATCCTTTAAACATTTTATAATTGTGTTATAATAAAAACATAAAAATTTTCAAATGAAAATTCACTCTATGGACAAACTTACCGCACGTATACCAGCGAAGGCACAAGATATTATACAAAAAGCCTTACACAAAAAACGATATGAATTACTCGAACCAGAGGCCCAGGAATTAATCGGCGCCTTTGGGATAACCACCGCCAAGCACATCATCGCAGCTTCTCTCGCAGAGGCAATTCAAGCTGCAACAACTCTTGGGTATCCCGTTGTCCTTAAAATCGTCTCGCCTGATATCAGTCACAAAACCGATGCGGGCGGCGTAAAGATTGGCATAAAGGACAGCGAGGGCGTTACGGCTGCTTATGAGGAGATCATGAAGAGCGTGCGCCTGAAGCAGCCGGACGCGAGGATTGTTGGAATGCTTGTCGCGGAGATGGCGCCGCCTTCCGCCGAGGTTATTGTCGGCGGGCTGAGAGACCCTCAATTTGGCCCGGCGGTGATGTTTGGGCTGGGCGGTATTTTTGTGGAGGTTTATAAAGACGTATCGTTCCGCATTGCCCCGGTGGAGGAATACGAGGCGCTCGACATGATTCATGAAATAAAGGGGTCTAAAATCTTAAAAGGTTTTAGAAACAGGGAAGCCCTGGACGTTGCCGCACTGTCCCAGGTTATTTTAAAAGTGTCGGACATGATGGTCTCTCTGGACGAAATTAAGGAAATTGACCTGAATCCCGTCCTTGTCTATCCGAAAGGTATAACGGCCGTGGATGCACGGATTATCCTGCGTCGGTTGTAGGTGGAAGTCTTTGGAACCACAGATTTCACTGATTACACAGATTGGTAGCAACTGTTACCAACCTTCGGGGTTTTGTAACAATTTGGTTTTTTGAAACACGGTATACACACCCCTAAATCCCCTCTTTTTAGAGGGGACTTCAAATCCCCCCTCTATCAAGAGGGGCCGGGGGTGTGTTTCAATACGGGCTTCCAGGCGGAGTTGCAGAAGAAGCATTGATACGAATTTTTCAGAAAACTAAACTGTTGCGAGGTTTTGTCATTTTGACCAATTAGGGGAGTTTCTATTTAAGCGCCGATCCCTTCCTCGATCGTTGTCGAGGACAAGCGTGGTCGGCTAAGGGCGGGGGATAAACCACCCGCGCTACGCATTCCGATTTATTCGGGTTAGGGGAGTTTCTATTTAAGTGAAATTAAAAGACACCGCATTTACCGTACGGGCTGAACGAGCCATCCTCTTCCGTGTCATGCTGTCCGAGGAACGAACGGACGGCGAAGAGCCATTGGAGGAACTGCTGCGTCTGGCAGAGACTGCGGGCGCAAACGTCGTCCACACGGTAGTTCAAAACAGGGCGAGCATTGACCCCGTGTACTATATCGGAAAGGGGAAGGCCTTAGAATTGGCCAGGATTGCAAAGGAATTGGACGTTGATGTGCTTATTTGCGATGATGACCTCGCCCCTGCGCAGGTCAAGAACCTGGAAAAGGTCATTGATGAAAAAGTAATTGACCGGAGTGAATTAATCTTGGATATCTTTGCCACCCGCGCGAAGACGTTTCAGGCAAAACTCCAGGTGGAGCTGGCGCAATTAGAATACACAAAACCCCGGTTAAAACGGATGTGGACGCACCTGTCCAGGATTGAAGGCGGCATCGGCACACGCGGGCCGGGTGAAAAGCAACTGGAAGTGGACAAGCGCATCGTGGCAAGGAAGATTCACTACCTGCGGGAAAAATTGCATGAAATCGAAAAAAGGCAGGAACGGCTGGTCGCCTCGCGGAAAGAATTTTTCACGGTGTCCATTGTCGGATATACCAACGCCGGAAAGTCCACACTGATGAACGTTCTGACGGATAGCGGCGCCTTTGTGGAAGACAAATTGTTTGCAACGCTTGACACAAAAACCAGCGTCTGTAAATTGGATAATGGGGAAAAGATTTTGGTGAGCGACACCGTTGGCTTCATAAAGAAGCTGCCGCACCATCTCGTCGCTTCCTTTAAGGCCACCCTCGAAGAAGCCCGGCACGCAGACCTGCTTCTCCACGTCGTGGATGTGAGTTCTCCGGTAGTTAACAGGCAGATTGAGGCGGTTAATATTGTGCTAAAAGAGCTGGGGTGTGACAAAAAACCCACCATCATGGTATTTAACAAAATAGACGCCGTTAAGGATGAGTCCGCTGTTCCGCTGCTGCGTGCTCATTACAAAAATTGTGTCATAATCTCCGCAAAGACGCATCAGGGCATGGATGAACTCAAACGGAAGATCGTGGAAATGCTCGAAAGGAACTTGGTTGATTTGGAAATTTCGTGCAGCGCCGGCAACGGAAAATTGATTGCATACCTTCATGAACACACACGCATTATAAGCAGCCGGTTTGAGGATGAACGGGCAACCTTCCGGCTGCTCATGGAAGACAAGCTGCTTCAGAAATTGCGCGCGCTGGAGGACGACATTCAGATAAAAGAAACCGCAATTGTTGTTCAATGAGAATAGGCTATAATTGTCAAAGGCTAATTGTGAAAACCCGGAAAGACACAAGATTGGAGGTAATAATTAATGCATCTGACAGACAAAAAATTAACAACGGTAATATCCAAAAAAATGAAAGGACTTCCTGATGAGGCCGTCAGGGAGGTAATGGACTTTATTGAATTTCTGAGATATCAAAAAGAAATTGGAAAAAGAGGCTCGCCCGAATCAATTTTAAGACATGCAGGGACATGGAAGTTTGAAAAGAAAGAGCTTGATAATATACTGGCGGATATACAAATATTAAGGGAGCTAGAGGGCTAGCGTGGATTATCTGTTTGATACTAATCATGCAAGTAAGCTTCTGGAAGGAAACAAATCTCTCTCTTCGAAAGTCCATGCTTTAGAGAATAGCGGCTCCAGATTTGGCATATCAATGAGTATCCTTGGGGAGTTGTTCTTTGCGGTTTATGCCAGTAAAAGGAGAGAGAAAAACCTGCACCAGCTAAAATTGTTTCTTGAGGACGTTATTCTTTGGAACTATGACAGGGCGGCTGCCGAGGAATTTGGGAAGATTCAAGCAGAACAAAAAACAAAAGGTAAGCCAATTCCCTCTGTTGACACTCAGATTGCCGCCGTTGCACGAATTCACAATATCACAGTTTTAACAACTGACCGACATTTTAATTTTGTAGATGGTTTGAAGATAGACAACTGGCTTTAACCCTTGAGATGACAAAAAGCGACGCCGATATGACAAACATGGGGATGCTGATAATCTGGGCTATGGAAAACAGATTGAAAAACAGCGGGGTATCATTCCTGAGCAGTTCCATGCAAAATCTTATGATGGGATAACCTATTCCGAAAAGCAAAAAAACCTCTCCATTCCTTTTCCGATGTCTGAAGAACACGCTGAGGATAAAAAACAGCGCCACGTCCGCAAGAAATGAGTATAACTGGGTGGGATGAATCGGGATGGCATGCGTGTCGGAAAGTTGAACCAGCCCGAGTTCGTACTGGTGGAGAAAGGCTGGGCTGCCGTCAATGATCCCCGTCTTGTCCATCGTGCGCGGAAATTGAATCGCCCAGGGGACATGAGGCGCAACTTTCCCGAAACAGCATCCGTTCAGAAAACATCCGATGCGTCCGAAACCAAGTCCTAATATGGTGGAAGGCGTAACAATATCGAGAATTTTTAAAAAGGATAGGCGGTGTTTCCTGGCGAAAACAAACAGGGTAGCGACGGCCGCAAAGAGTCCCCCGTAATAAACCAAACCCCCTTCATACACCTTGAAAATGCTGAAAAGATTGTCCCGGTAATTCTCAAAGTACTGGATGACATAAAAAACCCGCGCCCCCAGGATCCCGGCGCAGACAAGATAGATTCCCAGGTCGGTAATCTTATTGGGGTCAATGGCTTCTTTTCCGGCCCTCCAGCGCGCAATGGCTATGGCCACAAAAAACGCACCCATCAGCATGAAACCGTAGGAGTAGACCGGAAAGCCCTTGTGTAGAAAGGGGAGGGGGATTTCGAAAAGAATTCTTCTCATAACCGGAGGGTTTCGGTGAGCTTATTGTTCCCGTCAACCAGGATAATCTTTGGCTTCCAGTTCCTTGCCTCTTTATCTTCAAGCAGGCAGTATGAAATGATAATGACCTTATCGCCCGCCTGTGCCCATCGCGCTGCGGCCCCATTCAGGCAGATGACGCCTGAATGGCGTTCTCCTTCGATAACATAGGTCTCGACGCGCGTCCCGTTGTTGATGTTAAGCACCTGCACCCGTTCGTAATGCAGGATGTCTACGGCGTCAAGCAGGGCCTTGTCAATGGTGATGCTCCCGTTGTAATTAAGATTGGTTTCCGTTACCGTAGCGGCGTGGATCTTGGCTTTGCACATCTCCCGTAACATGGTTTCTCCCAATAGCTGGTGTTTAGCTTCTAACAGAAATATTTGTACGTAGTAGGGGTTGAAGATTTTCAACCCCTACATTGGACATAGGTCAAATTCTACCTTTTAGCACTGCAAAATCAATGGTAATCACTATGGTTTCGCCGGTGGGTAGTAACTCCTGACGCAGGTCTTGACCAGGTCAACAATCTCCTCGTCTGTCAGCTTTCCCTTAAAACCCGGCATCTTCCTCTTGCCATTCGCTACCGCGATAATTAACCTTGAGTCGGAGGCGTTATCCTGCCACTTCGTATCGGTAAAATTAGGCGTTTTGAATATCCACCGTCCGACGAAGCAACCCTTCCCGTTTACCTTGTGACATTTTCTGCACTCCCTGTCATAGACAGCCCAGATACCGCCTCTGTCAGACAAAGCCGTCCGCTCCTGCTTGCAGCCGTAAGACGCCAGCGCACAAAAAGCAAACACCATGATACAAGAAACAATTTTTTTCATTTCACCCCTCGCCTTTAGACAAATATTTTGAAATCAATTACGAAAAAACAAATCAACTGTTGCTTGGTTATTATGAAGATTTTACAGGGATTTGTCTACCATTTTATTTCAAAAAAATAAGGAACTTAACAAGAAATTAACAGTTCCTTCATAATTTCTTAAAGTAACAGGTGTTTAATATTGCAGAAGATTGCGATACCGTCAGGCATAGTTATGCGGTCATGTCCTGGCAATAAGCGGTAATTGGTAAGTTTATTTCTGAAACCCCTGTTTTGGAGAACACTTTTATGGTTATGAATACGTTTTTTATATGTCCTAATTGTGGCAATGACAAGGAATTTAGAGTTTTTGCAAGCGCCTTTCGGGATATCAGACAATCGCCTGAGCTTGGAATACGCGTAGAAGAGAGCGACGCCCTGCCCAATTTGCGGCAGGCAGACACTTACGTTGAATGCAAACTATGCTTTCAAAGATTTGAATGCGATAGCGCCTCTGCCATCGGGAAAAAATATATCAAAACAACACAAAGGTTCAGAAATACAAAATACCCATCCCTGAGACTGGAGGTCCCTGTAGAGACGGGAAATAATATGGATACCTCACAACAAGAAAAGCAAACACAAACAAAACGGAGGTGAAATAGTATGGACATATATTCGAGAATTAAGAAGGTCTGTGACGGCGACGCGATCTTCGAGGAAGATACGTGGCCATATTATGCGTACATTCTAAAGGACGGCAAGGCCAAGGTGTTGAAGAGCATTTATGGAAGGCAGGTGTTAATCGGAACATTAACAAAAGGGGACAGCTTTGGAGAAATGGAGCTGCTTGGAAAGGCAAAAAGGACAGTCTCTGTAGTGGCAGACGGCGACGTAATCGTGGAAATGATAGCAAAGGATACGCTCCTGCGCTTAATAGATGAATTACCACGGCAGGTACGCTCCCGTTTGTATGCAATGAAAGGCGATTTGACGAACATTACTGAGATTTACAGCCGTCTGATCGTTCTCTTACAAAATATGTGCGCTGAAACGAAAGCGATACCATCGGAAATCTTCGAAATGGAAACCGAAAAGATGCCGGAGTTTTTACGCCGTGTAATTACAACGGCAGACAGACGTCACCGTATAGCAGTTGAAGGCATCAATAACTTGTCATTGCAACTCGAAAGGAGGCAGACGGGGCAGTTGAATAACAATGTGAAAATGAATGAATTTTGAGCGGACTGAAAGAAACGTCCGCTAATGTTACAGGTAACGATTAAAGGAGAATATAAAATGAAACACTTGCAAAAAATAGTAGCAGGGGCGCTGGTTGCCATTTTTATGGCCGGCGCTGCCGGAGCGGCCACGGTAGAGGTCTCGAGTAATATTTCCTCTTCCAAGACGTGGACCGCGGATAACGTGTACAAGCTGAAAAAACAGATTTACGTGCTGCCGGGCGCGACCCTGACCATCGAGGCAGGCACGGTCGTCGCAAGCGACCCTGATGACGGCGGCAGCCTTGCTGTGGCGCGCGGCGCGAAAATCTACGTGAACGGCACGAAAGACAATCCGGTCATTATGACCTCCACCACGGATGTGGATAGCTGGACTGATGACGCCAGCCACCCCACGGGAAAAAACCCTAAAACGGGGACGTGGCACGCAGGCGCCAATGAGTGGGGCAATCTGACGATCATGGGCAAAGGATTGATTTCCGCCTCTCACTACTCTGGCATCCAGGTGGGTGACAATACGAAGGACCCTTCCGGCTTAAACGAAAAACAGATGGAAGGTTTGACTGATGAGGATTACTCGATATACGGCGGCGCAGATGACAATGACGACAGCGGCTCAATCAGCTATCTGTCGCTGCGGTACGCCGGTAAAGTGGTCGGTCTCGGCAACGAGCTTAACGGTCTGTCGCTGGGCGGCATTGGCCGTGAAACTGACATAGACCACGTCGAGATCATGAACAACGTGGATGATGGCGTCGAAATCTGGGGCGGCACGGTCAATCTGAAGTATATCAGCATCTGGAACGTCGGCGACGACAGCTTCGACGTTGACGAAGGCTGGCGCGGCAAAGCACAGTTTCTTTTCCTCATTCAGGGCTACAGTATAGACGCCAAACAGGGTTCCGGCGTGGGTGACAACTGTTTCGAAACCGACGGCGCGGAAGATTCTGACGCGCAGCCGGTGACTACGACCACCATTTATAATGCCACCGTCGTTGGTAATCCGATTGATGGAGACGGCGGAACGGTCTGGCGCGACAACGCACGTGTCCAGTATCGCAACTGCATATTTATGAATCTGGGCGAAAAGCTTGTCAGACCCGACGGCAACGACGGTGACGGCGCCAATGGCTACGGCTACAACGGCACCCTGTCGTTTGAAGACACGTGGACAACCGATTACACGGTTACTTCGGACGTTAATGGATGCAACGGGTGCTCTTCCGGCGACTTCAACTCCCCTGGAATACTTTACACGGCTCAGACTTCCGGCAAACTAGCGGAAATCACGGACAGCGTGTTCTTCAGCAACCTTTACGATGACGCTTATACCGATTCAGATACGTATGGAGTAACCGTCAGCGGCGGCAGTAATTCTGAAAAGAACAATGTGGTCGTCTCCGGTTCTGATTCGGCTGACGCCCCGATTGTGAGCATTACCCGCGGCTCGCTGTTTACTTCTACGGAAGGCAAGGGCGTTCTTCCTGTTGAATCAATAGACCCGCGTCCTGCAAACGAGGCTCTTACGAGCGCCGCTACGGCCCCTGATGACGGGTTTTTCACGCAGGCTTCGTATCGCGGCGCTTTCAGCGCTGAAGAAAACTGGTTGGAAGGCTGGACGGCTGCGGACGCCTATGGCATGATTGTCGCCGCTCCCGTGGCGAGTCCTACGCCAAGCCCAACCCCAAGCCCATCGCCAACGGTAACGCTGACTCCATTGCCAACGTTGCCACCGGTACCTACACCATCAGTATCGCCTACTCCAACGGTATGCGAGGCTGAATCGGTCTCGGTATCTCCCGCAGGGCTAACGCTCAGGGCGAAGGATAGCCGTGAGGTGACGGTGACCGTAACGGGTGAGGATGGATGCGCGGTTGAAGGTGAAGAGATTACGGCAGTATTAAACAGCAAGAGTAAAAGAAGCATAAAAATCTCTTCGATGAGTCAGGAAACGGACGAAAATGGCGAGGCGGTATTTACCGTTACCGCAAAGAAAAAAGGCAACGCAACAATAACCTTCAAGGCCGGTGGTTTGAGTACAAAGCTGAAGGTTAAGGTGTCGAAATAATTTAATCGTATAGGAATTTTCATTTATTAATCGGGTTACAGGTTGGCATGGATTATTCCCCTCTCGGGAGGAAACAACACAATTCCCCTCTTGGGAGGGGTAAGGGGTGGGTGCTTTTCCCCGTTTTCACGAAGACAAGGATTGTGAAATCTCAATGAACATTGCACGAAGTTATCACCTTACCCACCCCTTAAATCCCCTCCCAAGAGGGGACTTTTTAACTTGACACTGCTCTATGACCGTATAACGGCAGCGGCGTTGAGCCGCTGCTGTTAATTTTTTAAATTAAAACTGGGAGTATGGAATGATGATAAAATCAAAATTATTCCTCTTGCTGGCTGGTTCTGTCCTGTTTTTGTCCTCTGCCGGCTGCGGCAGGCAGGACGGAACGGAAGACGTTGCGCAGAGCGAGTCAGGATCGGTAGCGTCTCTGACGGACAGGCCTCTTGCGGTTTATCAAAGCGAATTGCTCGAACACGCCTTTGAAACGGCGACGGCGATTCCGGTTAAACCGTACATAAAAGACAGGGCGCGGGCGCAGGAGAAGGTCGTTGCGGCCTCTCTCGAACTTGACCAGCCGCTGCGGGCGCAATATCTTGTCGAAAGGATTGACAACTGGCGTCGCGGCTCAGGTTACTGCGACCTTGCTTTGTATTGCGCCAGGCGCGGCTACCCTGAAGAAACGCAGCAATACCTGAATCTCGCCGTTCAGATTTCAGAGTTTGCCGAAGACTGGCGCAGAGACCAGATCAAGGTAAAAATTGCCAACACCTACGCCTGGCTGGGACAGAGCATGCGATCCGGTCAGCCTGGGGCGGGTGCGGGAGATACTGAATGGGGCAAGGCCGCAGGGGTTGAGGCGATGGATGCCGGTGAAGATCATTTTGAGGGGCAAATGAACGCGCTGGACGCATTAATTGCGCCGGGTAATTTTGACGTTGTTGAAAATGCGCTGAAGGCGTGCGCCAACCTTTTTAACCGGTTTTATGATGACGCAGGAAGGCGCCTCCTGACGGAAGAGAAAATAAAGGCTTCATGGGGCAAATTGCCGGTTTTTAAACGAGTTGAACTGCTGACGGAACTAGCCGGATTTGCGCTTGACCATACTGATAGGGCCAAGGCGCTTGAACTGATCAGTGAGGCGCAGCAATTTATAGACAGCGTCAAATGGCGTCCTGAACACCGTATCCCTCTGGCGTCTGAATTGATCAGGCTGCGCTTCCGGGCGGGCGACGGGCAGCAGGCGCGAAACGAGGCGGACGCCCTGCTCGCGCTCTTTGATGCCCAAAGAGACGCCATTGTAAATATCTACCGGGCGGGTACGCTTCGCCCCATTGCGGAGGCGTATCAGTCAATGGGCGATACGGAGACCGCGCTGGCTGTGTACAAGCGGGCGGTTCAGGAAGGCGTTGAAAACCCCAATTCCAGGCCGCGCGCCGAGGATTTGTCCGCCACCTGCTGCTCGATGGCCCTGTACGGTGCAATGCCTGACGCAGAATTGTGGAACAAAATTCAGCAGATTAAAGATAGTCTTGGAAACCCGTGGTAACTATGAAAAATTTGTTGTCTGTTCTTTTTGTACTTGCAGCGCTTCTGCTGGTCTCAACAGAAGGTTGGTGTGCTGACCTGCAAAAGGGCTGGGATGCGTTCAATAACGAAGATTACGCGGCAGCCTTTCAGGAGTGGAAACCGCTTGCCGAACAAGGCGACGCCAAAGCCCGGTTTCTTGTGGGCGCGATGTATGCAGATGGCGCAGGTGTTCCCCGGAATTTGAAAGAAGCGATTGCGTGGTACCTCCTTGCTGCCGGACAGGACTACGCCTTGGCCCAGCACAATCTGGGGTTAATGTACTACCACGGGCAAGGGGTAACTCAGGACTACACCATGGCAAGAGAGTGGTTACGGCTCTCCGCCGGGCATGGGGTTCCCGAAGCCCAGTGCCTCCTGGGCTGGATGTATTACAAAGGGCAAGGCGTTCCCCGTGATTACAAAGAAGCCGCTCAGTGGTTGCGGCCTGCAGCAGATGATGGGCTTGCCGTTGCGCAGACCGCTTTAGGACTGATGTGTCTGAGAGGGCAAGGCGTTCCTCAGGACTATCAGGAAGCATTCCGGCTGTTCAGGCATGCCGCCGAACAGGGGGAACGTGTTGCGCAGGTCAATTTGGGTTTGATGTATTTCAAGGGACTGGGTGTTGTTCAGGACCACAAAGAGGCCGCGAATTGGTACTGGTTTGCGGCCGATCAGGGCATGTCTGCTGCGCAGGTCAAGCTGGGAATGATGTATGAATACGGATGCGGCGTTCTGCAGGATCACGTCTCTGCCTATATGTGGTACAGCCTTGGAGCGCTGCAGGGAGACAAGGCTGCGGGTGAGCGTCGCAGCGCCGTTGAGAAAAAGATGTCCCCTGCTCACAGAGAAAAAGCGCAGCAACTCGCCAGGGAATGGCTGGCGAAACACAGGGACATTTGATTACCGTTAAATATATAAACATTGGCAAGTCCCCTCTTGGGAGGGGATTGAGGGGTGGGTAAAAATAAGGGATGGATAAAAATATATGAGCATACTTAAGTTTTTGACAATCTATATCAAGGCCTATGGCTATATCCGTTAAGTGGTGTAGCTGTGTATTTTTCATTATGGCGCTTTTCTTTACAAAGATAACGTTGGCGCAGCAAGCGGGTTCTATTCGCGGCATGGTGTATGACGGGGACTTTGGCGCGCCTCTGTCCGCCGCGCAGGTCTCTATTGCCGAAACCGGCGCTACGATAACCGCCACGGATGAAGGTAACTTTGTATTCAGTCAGGTGCCCCCGGGAAACTACACGGTTGTTTTTTCAAAGGAAGGCTACACTCGGCAGGTGCAGACCGGGGTGGTCGTTTCACCGGGAAAGATGACGGAGATAGAGGCTTCGCTATCCGGCGAGTTTACGGAGATGGAGGAGTTTGTCGTCCAGGACTTACAGATTGGCGGAACGGAAGCCGGACTCCTGATGCTCCGCGTAGACAGCCCGGCGCTTCTGGACTCGATCAGCTCCGAATGGATAAGCCGGGCGGGGGCCACTGACGCGGCCAGCGCGCTGAATCTGGTGGCGGGCGCTACGGTTCAGGACGGTAAATACGCGGTGGTGCGGGGACTGCCTGACCGGTACGTCAATTCACAGATGAACGGCGTGCGCCTGCCTACCGCAGATCCTGATAAACGCGCCGTACAGCTCGATCAGTTCCCCTCGGAGGTAATTGACAGCGTTCAGGTCAGCAAAACCTTTACCCCTGACCAGCAGGGCGATGCCTCCGGCGGGGCCGTGAATGTGGCTCTCAAAGGCATTCCGGATAAAAATATATTCAAATTCAAGAGTGGAACCGAATACAACACGCAGGCAACGGGGAATAACGATTTCCTTACCTACAAGGGCGGCGGAGTGAATTTTTCCGGAATAGACGACGGCAGCCGGGACATCCCTTCGGACGGCAATTTTACCGGCCCACTGGGCGTTTCCCGTGACAGCGCACCGATTGATTATAGTATGTCCCTGACCGCCGGCGCGAACCATGAATTCAATAACGGCATCAAGGTGGGCGGCCTTCTTAGCCCTTATTACAAACGGGACGGTTCCTATTATGACAACGGAGTTGATGATTCCTTGTGGATTGATAAAGAGAATCCCGGAAGCGGGCTAACCCCTCAGTACGGAAACCCGGACGGCCCACCGATACCGCCGATACCGGCGGTAGGGGAAGATTTCAAAACGTCGCTTTTTGACGTCACCGAGGCAAGCGAAGAGGTGCAGTGGGGCGTGCTGAGCGTGGTGGGCGCGGAGATAGAAGACCATTCATTAAATGCGCTCTTTATGCACACCATGGTTACGGAGGATAAGTCAATTCTTGCCGAAGATACCCGTGGCAAGGCATATTATTTTCCCGGCTACAACCCTGACGATCCAAAAGACCTGGGCAATGCGCCTGACAATCAGGACGCGGCGCCATACCTGAGGACGGAGACGCTGAAGTATACCGAGCGGACAACAGACACGCTGCAATTTAACGGAGACCACACCCTGTCCATCTCTGAAGTGGGGCTCGGTAATTTTTTCACGTTCCTTTCTCCTGAAACCGACTGGACAGTCGCGCTCAGCTCTTCCGGCTTGTATGAACCCGATAAACGGCAGTTCGGCTCAGCCTGGTATGCGGAATCGTATGACGAGGGATACCCGGAATATGGCATTCCGTCCAGCACCGATTCATCATACTATGGCCCATACGCGCCTGCCTCAAATTTTCTCCTGGGGAATGTTTCGCGAACCTGGACGGACATTTCAGAAAAAAGCAGCCAGTATTTTATGAACTTAAAATTTCCCTTTGAACAATGGAGCAGCGATGAAGGGTATCTGAAATTCGGCGTATTTACCGATTGGGTGGATCGCACGTATGATCAGGATTCATTTGGCAACTACCGGCAAACCGGAGAGGATCCCGCTCCCACGTATGAAGGCTCGTGGGAGGATTATTCTTACAGCGAGGAATTTCCCGACCTGGGCGGCCCTGCGATAAAAGACGGACCGCCGTATACGGACGTTGATTACGAGGGAAAACAAAAGATTTCAGCCTGGTATTACATGGCCGACTTACCCCTGTGTTCTCTTTTGAATGTGATCGGAGGGGCGCGTTATGAAACCACCAAACTGGGCGTCGTCAACGACCCTGAACAGGATGCAAAATGGGTTACGACTGACGAGGATGGAAACAGATTGTACGTTGACCTGCTTCCCGGCGACGCCGATGTTTCGTTCGAGCAGGATGACGTGCTGCCTTCTCTCGGGTTCGTGTTGAAACCGGTCAAAAAGATCACGCTGCGCGGCTCCTACAGCGAAACCGTGGCGCGTCCGACCTTTAAAGAACTTACCCCCATTCAGCAGCAGGAATTCCTCGGAGACGATATTTTTATCGGAAATTCGGAGCTGCAGATGAGCGCCCTGAAGAATTACGACCTGCGCCTTGATTATATGCCCTATAACGGCGGATTGCTGTCCGTCTCCTGGTTTCATAAAGACATCGAGAGTCCCATTGAGTATGTGCAGGATCTGGTCAACGCATTCTCTTTTGTAACGCCGCTGAATTTTCCGAAAGGCAAGCTGAGCGGCTTTGAATTTGAAACACGACAGGAACTGGGACACTTCTGGGATACGATGAAGGGCTTTTCGCTGGGAGGCAACACGACGCTGATTGACTCCGAGGTTACGCTCCCCGAGAGCGAGAAAAATAACCTTGCCAATGCGGGAGTTAAGACGACTACCCGTGACATGATGAATGCGCCCGAATACCTTTACACGGTTTATTCGATGTATGATTACGAGCGCTTTGCCACACAAATCGGGCTTTTCTATACGGTCAAAGGCGATACCCTGGTGACCGGCGCAGGAAACAGAAACGGCAATTACGTGCCGGATATCTACGCGACTGAGTATGGCACGCTCAATCTGAGCGTGTCCAAAAAAATCGGGAAGCACTTTGACCTGACGTTTAAGACAAAAAACCTGCTCAACCCGGAAATTCAGGAGGTCTACCGCCCTCCCGATGACCTTGGCGACGAAGCGGTGAGAACCTCCTACACGAAAGGTATAGATTTTTCGCTTTACCTGACTGGGGTATGGTAATTTTAGTAAAAGTTCAGGGCAAAATTCGAATATCGTGTTCCGAAATCCGAACGCCCAAAACACTTTGTATGAGGATACGCTGTGTATGAAAAATATTTCAGAAATCAGAAATAAAAAATCAAAGACCCGATACCGTAAGCCGGGGAAGGAATATCAACGGTCATGTATCATGCCGCTTGTGCTGGCCTCTGCCATGTGTCTGTTGTCGTCCGGGGTCCTATTTGCCGGGACGAATGCCGGCAGTGCGGACAAAAGCGTCACCCCCCCGACGCTTGAAGAAACCCGTATGACGATGGACAAGTGGCTTGAAACCCAGCAAATTATCTCAAAAGAGCGCAAAGACTGGCAACAGGGCAAAGAGATTCTGCTCGGCAGGCTGGAACTGGTCAAAAAAGAGGTTTCCACCCTTGATGAAAAAATCAGGCAGGCAGAGTCCGGCGTTGCCGAGGCCAATAAGAAACACAGCGAACTGCTTGCCGAAAACGACCAGCTCAAGGCGTCCGGCGCACAGTTGACAGGGGACATTGCCGGTATGGAAGGGAAAATCCGCCAGATGTTCAGGCAGCTTCCGGAACCCATTCAAGCCAAACTTCAGCCCCTGTACCAGCGAATACCCGAAGATCCGTCCAAGACCCGCGTTGCCGTAGCCGAGCGGTTCCAGAACGTCCTCGGCATTCTTAATGAACTCAATAAGGCCAACAACGAAATCACCGTCAGCTACGAAGTCCATAACCTTGCAGATGGCAAGCCATCCGAAGTGAAAGCCATGTATGTCGGCCTTGCGCAGGCATACTACGTCAGCGCCGGTGGCGAGGCCGGCATCGGTTGTCCTGCAACCGACGGCTGGAAATGGGCGCCGTCCAAAGCGATTGCCCGTGACGTGCTGACGGCGCTGGAAATCATCGAGGGAAAACAAAGCCCGGCCTTCGTGCCGCTACCGGTGGTGCTCAAATGAAAACATTGATAAAAATACTCGGCATTACGTTTTGCGTTTTCTTTCCAGCCGTCAGCGGCTTTGCCGAACAGCCGGCCGCCGGCGAAACGATGAGCCGGTTGTCCCTTTCCGCCGGGCAGGAACTGGCCAGGAGCATTCAGGAACTCAACCTGCTGCGCGAGCATATCGCGACTGAAAAACTGCCGCTTGCGCAGGAACTCACGACCCTGGAGGAGAGGCTTGCCCAACTCCGGCGTGACCATGAGAAGATTACGCGCCTGGTTGATTCCGGCAATCTGGAAATCATCACCATCAAGGCCGAAATGAAGGCGCGTCAGGACGAACTGGGCTACATCGGCAATTTGCTTGACGAGTATGCGCGCACGTTCGAGTCGAAGATCAACGTCAGCGAACTCCAGTATTGCGGCGAAGCCGTTGAAACCGCCAAGCAGGCGGTGGAAAACACCGCCTTGTCCATGCCGGAAAAGTTTACCCGGCAGGTCGCCCTTGCCGACGTCTCATTGAAACGGCTATTTGACGTTATCGGCGGAATGCGATTCTCCGGCGTGGGAGTGGATTTGCAGGGCGCGGTGGTGGATGGTCAGTTTGCCATCATCGGTCCGGTGGCGCTGTTCCGCGCAAAAACCGGCGATGCGGCGGGTCTTTCCATCCCGCAGTCAGGCTCAGTCAACCCGTTGATTCGCCCGCTGGAAGGTACGCTGCAAACCGGCATCTCGGCCTTAGTGGAGAACGGCGAGGGACTCATGCCGCTCGATCCGTCGCGCGGCGGCGCGCTGAAGGCGCTCGTGCAGAAGACCAGCCTGGTGCACATTTTTGAAAAAGGCGGGCCGATTATGTGGCCGTTATTATTAGCCGCGATACTGGCGTTCGGTACGGTCATTGAGCGCGTCTTCTTCCTGATCGCCGAGCAGCGCAAACGGGATCAGCAGGCGATGGAAACATTCTTTGAGGCGGTTGGGCAGGGTGACACAGAGCGCGCGATACACATCAGCAACACGTCGCGGTTCTCCGTTGTGCGCGCGTTGGGCTACGCCCTGACGCATAGGGAGAAATCAATCGAAAGCGCGCTGCTGTACGCGCAGGAACAGGAACTGAAACGCTTCCGGAGAGGTATCCCGATTTTGGACACGGTAATCACGCTCGCGCCGCTGCTCGGATTGCTCGGGACGGTTACCGGCATGATGGGTTCCTTCTCGCTCATCGGCGGCGAACTCAGCGCACCCGGCGCGATCACGGGCGGCATTGCCGAGGCGCTCATTGCCACGGCGTTCGGGTTGGGCATCGCTATTACGTCGCTGATTCCGTTCAACTACCTGAACACCAAGATGGAAGAAGCCCGCCTGGAGATTGAATTGGCGGCCACGCAGTTGGAATTGATGCTGCATCCGCAGGAGAGTCAGGTGGATGCGATGGTAAGGAACGTTCATCCTGTCTATCCCATGAGTGAAGGGCTGTTATAATGCCCACACGGCAGGGGCAATTCATGAATTGCCCCTGTATGTTGTCAGACTCGATTGTATAGACAAGGAAATTTCATTTTATTTGTGCGGGCCTGCGGTAGGGTGGATTAAGCGGAGCGAATCCACCATGTCACAAAATATTGAAGGTGGATCCGGCGTAAAAACCAACGCCTTAATCCACCCTACGCATAACTGCCGACCACAAGGGATCGGCGCTACATTCACAACTTGTAACAGTTTAGTTTTTGAAAAATTCGTATCAATGCTTCTTCTGCAACTCCGCCTGGAGGCGCGTATTGAAACACACCCCCGGCCCCTCTGGTGGGTCAGGCGTCCACGCCTGACATTATGAGGACAAGCGGGGACGCTTGTCCTACCAATGAGATGAGGGCGGAAGTCCCCTCTAATAAGAGGGGACTTAGGGGTGTGTATATGGTGTTTCAAAAAACCAAATTGTTACCACAACTTTAAAACGATAGGAGTAACTATGCACGGTTCATCTGGCGGCTACGGCAAAAAACGGGCGCGGATCGAAATCATTCCGCTCATTGATATCATCTTCTTTCTGCTGGCTACGTTCATCATGGTATCGCTCTCGATGACGAAAAACCAGGGTGTGCAGGTGGCGCTGCCGACTGCCGGCAGCGCCGCCTCGCTCGGCGACCAGCAGGAGATGGAAAAAGCCGTCTCGCTCAGCGTCACCGCGAAAGGCGACCTGTTTTACAACAAGGAGAAAATCACTATCGCTCAATTGCCCTTAAAACTCCAGACGCTCAAGTCTACCGCCAAGGACCCGAAGGTCATTATCAACAGCGACGGCGGCGCTGACTTTAAACACGTGGTCGCCGTCCTTGATGAGGTTCGCAAGATCGGCATCAGTAAGGTTGGAATCAATACGGATAAAAAATGAAGCTTAATCACAAGAGTCCCCCTCAAGACAGTATCGTAAACGCCATCGTCCGGAAGGAATTTTCTAAACCCGAAGGATGCAAAGTACAAGCCGACGGGAAAAAACATAAGGCGTTGGGTATGTTCACGGGGTTTCATCTGTACTTCGGCATTGCCTGCGCTATTGTGCTGCACGTTGGTTTCATTCTGTTCGGCGGATTGCTGTTCACCGGCCACAAGAATGACCACGCTGTACTGCAACAGGTAGATTTATTGAGCGCTGAAGACGTTGCCGCCGGGAAGGAGAAACCGAAGGAACAGGAAACAGAGCCGGAGGAAATGGACTCGGAGACAGAGGAACCTCCGGATGGCGCGGAGGTCATTAGAAACCTCGAATTATCCGCCGCGGCCAATGCGCCGGAACTGGAAGCCGCCAGTCTCAGCGCAATTGAGGCGGCGCTCAGCGGACAAGCCGGCGGCGGCGACTTTACCGAGGCGCTCAGCTTTTCGTCAGGAGGCCGCATCGGCGGCGTGGGCAAAGCCGGTGCGCTGGATGATAGTTTTGAGAAGGCGTTCAGTCTGGCCGAGATTGACCAGAAGCCCCGCGCGATTTTTCAGGCTGCGCCGGTTTATCCCTCCGGGAAACGCAATCTGGAAGTCGTCGTCAGCGTGGTTTTTATTGTGGACCAGACCGGCAGGGTCGCCAATCCGCATGTGGAGAAATCAACTGACCCTGCATTCGAGAAACCGGCAATTGATGCCGTTAAACAGTGGAAATTCGAGCCGGCCGTCAAGGCCGGCCAGCGCGTGTCCTGCAAAATGCGCGTCCCTATCCGTTTTCAACCGAGGTAACGATTATGATTGAAAAATATCTGAGGTACATGAATTTCAGTCTTTTTGATTCCGCCCTAAAAAGGCTTGTCCCGTACTTTGATGCGGGAGGGAATGAAGGGGTGTGTAAAAATGCCTTTAGCACACCCCCAGCCCCTTTTTCCACAGGAGAACTCAAAAGCTGCCGCCGAAGGCGGCCTCCCCGCAGGTTCTGGATGGGATTGAGACTGACCGTGGCGGTGACCCTGCTCTCCTGCCTCCTGGCCTTTGCTTTCGCGCGCATTCATCGCGCCGACAGTCATGGCATCAGCGCCTCCTTTGGGGATGATTCTCTGTCCCAGAAACAGGTCGTTACCGGAGACGATGACGCTGAAGGAGGGGACTCATTCCCGCGCGAAAACGTATCAATACCGGGAACGTTCCGCGACAGGCTAAAAGCGTACCTGCAGAAGACCAGTCTGATTCACATCTTCGAAAAGGGCGGTCTGATCATGTGGCCGTTGCTCTTTGCTTCGATCGTGGCGCTCGGCACGGTCATTGAACGCGCCGTTTTCCTGATTGGCGAACAGCGCAAACGCAATCCGCAGGCAATGGAGGCGTTCTTTGCGGCGATCGGCCAGGGCTATATGGAGCGCGCGATTCAAATCAGCAGCGAGTCGAAGTTTTACGTCACGCGTGCGTTAGGCTACGCGCTGGCGCACAGGGGGAAGTCTCTTAGCAGCGCGCTGCTGTATGCGCAGGAGCAGGAAATAAAACGATTCCGGCGCGGCATCCCGGTTCTGGACATGGTAATTACGCTCGCGCCGCTGCTTGGATTGCTTGGCACGGTCACCGGCATGATGGGGTCGTTCTCGCTTATTGGCGGCGAACTCAGCGCGCCCGGCGCGATTACGGGTGGCATCGCCGAGGCGCTCATTGCCACGGCGTTTGGCCTTGGCATCGCAATTACGGCGCTGATTCCGTTCAACCTCCTCAACACCCTGGTGGAAAAGGTCCGTCTTGAAATCGAATCGGCGGCTACGCAACTGGAGTTGCTGATGCACCCGCCGGCAAAGACGGTAAAAGCGGTTACACTTGCCGTGCATCCCGACCAGTTTACAAAAAGAAAATTTGAACCCAGAAAGCGGAACGGTCGTGGCATGCGGTTCCGTATGCGTGCGCCCGTTAGCTTACCGAAAGGATAACAACCATGAAAAAATTTAGATTGCAGATTCCGGATTACAGATTTCTCTCCCGTTCCTTCCTTCTGATGACCTTTGGGGTAACCGCCGCTGTCTCAACGCAGACAGGCGCAGCGACGCCCACGCCGTCACGTGAAACGCAGATGAGTCAGCAGGAACTGGACGTCTGGAATGATCCGGTCTTCCGGAAGCAGTTCATTGCCGGCTACGGCGTCAACTCGGAGATCGAGCCCCGCGTCATGCCGGAAGAAGTCACCATTCTCGATAAGATCAGGACGCTGATGGCGGAGGACATGCCAAAGGCAGAGGCCGTGCTCAAAAAACAGATAAAGCCCGATTGTTCTGCGATCCTTGATTTCACTCTGGGAAGCATGCAGTTCCAGCAGGGCAGGATGACCGAGGCGCTGGACAACTACCGTAAAGCCGTGGCGAAGTTCCCCGCTTTCCGCCGGGCATGGCGAAACCTTGGGCTGATTTACGTCCGCGACGGCAAGCACGACGACGCAATCAGCGCGTTCACCCGCATGATCGAACTCGGCGGCGGCGACGCTTATTCGTACGGTTTGCTCGGATTCGCCTACGCCGCCAAGCAGGATTATCAGGCCGCAGAGGCGGCGTACCGAAACGCCATGCTGCTCCAGCCGGAAAACACCGAGTGGAGGCTCGGCATTACCCGGTGCGTTTTTAAACAACGGAAGTTCGAGGACGCAGTCACCCTGCTGGAGGTGCTCATCGGGCGCTACCCGGAAAAGGCCGATTTCTGGCTGTTGCAGGCGCAGGCATACCTCGGTATGAAACAACCGCTCAAGGCCGCTGAAAACCTCGAGGCGGTAGACCGTCTCGGCAAGGCAACCGTGGACAGTCTTTACACTCTCGGCAACGTCTACGTCACTGAAAACTTAATGGACCTCGCCGCAGGCGCTTACCGGCGGGCCATTGACGTGGATGCAAAACAACCAATTGCCCGGCCGCTGCAGTCCGCCGAGCTATTGGCCGCGCGCGGCGCGCTCGCTCAGGCCAGGCAGGTCTCTGCGCACATCCGCACGATGCTGGATAAGCAGCTCGTGGAAACCGATCGCCGGAAGCTGCTCAAGCTCGAGGCGCGGCTCAGCATGGCAGATGGCGGCGGCAGCGCCGAGACAGCCGGCGTGCTGGAAGAGATCGTGAAACTTGATCCGCTTGACGGCGAAGCCCTGATGCTGCTTGGCCAGCACTATGCCCGGCAGAACGAACCCGACCGCGCCATTTTTTATTACGAACGAGCCGCAAGCCTCGACGCCTTTGAGGCCAACGCAAGGATCCGACACGCGCAGGTGCTGGTGGGGTTAGGCAGGTACAACGAGGCCGCGCCCCTGCTCCGCCGCGCGCAGGAAGTCAAGCCGCACGACGACGTCGCCCGCTACCTCGAACAGGTAGAGCGCATCGCCAAGACCAGGCGCTGACCTGAGTAACAGATTACATACTATAACCGTTTTTATAAGCGACAGGTGGGGCAAGCCTTTCGGTTTGCTTCATTCAATACACGCAAGGCTAAAGCCTCGCCCTACATTTCTATTCCGACTTGTCCGGGTAATCTTAACCAATTTTTAACAATTCCTTAACAATTCTTTAACAAAAGAAAGATATAAATACACCCATTGCTTATCTTATAGTTTTTGTTAAGGAGGTTAAAGATGTATAAGAAGGGTTATGGATGGATTTTTCTGGCGTTATTTTTTAGTATGTGCGCAGGCGCCGCGTCTGCCCAGCAGACGCCTCAGCCTGCTGAGGAAGCTGTCAGTGAAATGGGTGATTTAAAATGGCAATTGCAGGTGCTGGAAGAATCGGTTGCAAAGCAGCAGGAGCAGATGCAGGCGCTCAGGGAACGGCTGGATACGGTTGCTGCTGCGCCCAAGCCGGTTGAAACCGTCTATGATAAGGAAACGCTTGAACACGCGGTGGACGATTACCTCTCCACAGAAGAAGCCAGAAAGAAACTGGGGCTTGGCTTATCCGGGGTCGCCGCCATGTACACCCCTGACGAGGAGAAATATTCAATTGTGTTCAGATCGCCGGACGACAAGTATTCGCTGGGTATAGGCGGCAGAATGCAGTTCCGGTATTCTTACAAGGACAACGACGCTGATTATGGATACAGAGACACGAATAATATAGACGTCCGCCGCGCAAGGCTTTCTCTGGGTGGAAATGTCTACAGCAAATTAGTGCATTATTACATCGAACTGGATGGGGACAGCTTTGACGTTGGCATAAGAGATTTTTACGTGTACTGGACGCCTCTTGAAGAGGCAAATGTGAAGATGGGATATTTCAAGGTTCCGTTCAACCAACAGAGGATGACGACATCTGCGAAACTCCTGCTCCAGGACAGGGCAATAGCCAGCGAGGCGTTTGATCAGGATCGGGATTACGGAGTTGACATTTACGGGAAACCCTTCGACGGTTACCTGGAATATCATGCGGCCGTGTTTAATGGCGCAGGCGAAGACCCCTCTGAAAGAGAGGATCTGGTGAAGGCGCTGAGCAAAGGGAAAGCGGACGATAACCTCGATAACGAACTCATGTACGTGCTTAATCTGAGGTATAACCCGTTTGGGAAGTATGACACCGTTGATGAAACCGATCTGAAATACACGGAAAAATTTAAGATGTCGCTTGCGGGTTCCGTGGTTTTTAATGCAAAGAAGAAGGATGAAAAACTTGAGGATAATGACACGATAGCGGGCGTCGCGGAATTGAGCGCGAAATACAGGGGCTTCTCCTGGCATAATGAGTATTACGTAATGACTGAAGATCCGGAATCTGACGGCGATACGGTGGACTCCGACGGATTTTTTACGCAGGCCGGTTACTTTGTAATACCGAAAAAACTGGAAATAGCCGCCCGCTATTCCATGCTTGATCCCGATAATGATGTTAAAAATGATATTGGGAAGGAGTATAGCGCAGGTATAAACTATTACTTCCGCGCCCATCGGTCCAAGATACAGGCTGATTACGGCCACTACGTGACGGAAAAGGGCGAAGAGCAGGATCAAAAGGATAATCAGGTAAAGGTGCAGTACCAGATTGTGTTCTAGTTAGGTTTGCCTTCGTACAATACACGCAAGGCGAAAGCCTCGCCCTGCATTTTTATTCCGACTCGTTTGGGTTAGCGTCTGTAGCGAAAAGAGGCCGGATATTTGACGTGTAAATTCCATTAATTTTATTGGAGGAAAAGAGTATGAAGAGGTTAATAATGCCGTTGATTATGATGGCGATTGGTCTGTCCGGGGCGCATACGTATCATTGCGCTGAGG
>Ga0209514_10001444_pt1 | contig 40851 bp, 35 predicted proteins | sample Subgrocontami58m_FD_187452 | JGI IMG/M metagenome (GOLD analysis project Ga0209514, IMG submission 187452) | Subsurface groundwater microbial communities from S. Glens Falls, New York, USA - GMW37 contaminated, 5.8 m (SPAdes) (version 3) | ecosystem: Environmental > Aquatic > Deep subsurface >...
CCTGTCGGCTGCGGGATCCCTCATCGGCGATGGACATCTCATGATGAGCACTCTGTCGATGGCTGTCCCTTGCGGGCGGCAAAGCTCAGCGGGCTCTCCCCTGAGGTGTACCATCACCGTGAGGGGCACCTCAACCATACAAGGCTCAGCAAACAGCGCTGATGCCCCACCCGTACAACTTTGCGGCACACCCGGACGGCTGTCCCCCCTGGGCTCCCCTGCCGAGCCTCCACAACGTCGTTATGCCTAGTTCTGAGCTAGGTATTCAGGGGCGACGGTCTTTGCCGTCCGTTCCGCCGGCGTCCGTCACGGCGTTGTCACGTCGTGCTTCGCTTCGTTCATCCTTTCCTCATGGTGCTGTGCCTACGCTGAGGTGGATCACCGTACCCGGTGGACAGCAGAGGAGGCAAGTACCATGACACTGCTCGCAACAAAGGCCACATCCCAGGTCTCGAACACCTCCGAGCCGCTGGCGGGCGCCTCCGCCCCGGTCATCGTGATCCGGGGCCTCATCAAGACCTACCCCATCGGCGAGCAGGAGGTGCGAGCGCTGCAAGGCGTGGACCTCACTGTCAATCGGGGCGAGATCGTCGCTATCATGGGCCCTTCGGGTTCCGGGAAGTCGACGCTGATGAATGTGATCGGGTGTTTGGATACTCCGACCGGCGGCTCTTACGAGTTGGACGGTGTGGCGGTGAACGAACTGGACGACGACCAACTGGCGGAGGTCCGCAACCGCAAGATCGGGTTTGTGTTCCAGAGCTTCAACCTGCTGCGCCGTACCACTGCCCTGGAGAACGTGGTGCTGCCGCTGATTTACGCTGGGATGGGTGGCGAGGAGCGGGTGGCGCGGGCGAAGGCCGCGCTGGCACGGGTGGGCCTGGCCGAGCGCATGCACCACCACTCCAACGAGTTGTCGGGTGGGCAGCAGCAGCGGGTGGCCATTGCACGCGCCATCGTCAACCGGCCCGCCATCCTGCTGGCCGACGAGCCGACCGGCGCGCTTGATAGCCGCACCAGCGAGGAGATCATGGCACTGTTCCAGAGCCTGAATCATGACGACGGCATGACGGTGCTCTTCGTCACCCACGAGCACGACATCGGCCTGCACACCAGACGGGTCATCCGGCTGCGTGACGGCCGGCTTGAGTCGGACACCCCGGTGGCGCATCCACTGGTGGCGGCCGACATCCTGGCGACTATGCCGCTGCCGCTGGCCGCCGATGGCGCTGCCGAGCCGGCAGAACCGGCTGCGCCCGCCGCCTGAACCCAGCGTTACCCCATGGCCGTCAGCAGTTCGCGCAGCGGCGGCTCGAAGGCCTCGCTGTAGGTGGGGAAGGGGTGCACGATGTCGACCAGCGTGTCGATTGGGATGCGGGCTCGGATAGCCAGCGTCGCCTCGCCAAGCATCTCTTCGATGTGAGGGCCCGCGGCCGCCGCTCCCAGCAGCACCCGTTCGCGACGGTCGGCCACCAGCACCAGCACACCCGCCGAGGCTCCCAGTACGAAGGCGCGGGCGGTGTTGCCCAGCCGGAAAGTGGCGGTGACCACGTCGTAGCCCGCGGCCCTGGCCCGCTCGGCCGTCATGCCCACGGCCACCACGCAGGGGTCGGTGTAGACGCCGCGTGGGATGGCGCGGTAGTCGGTGGTGACGTTGCCGCCCAGGATGTTGGCGGCGATGGCGCGGGCATGGTAGTTGGCCATGTGAGTGAAGCCGGCGATGCCGGAGACATCGCCCCCGGCCCAGACATGCGGCTGGCCGGACACCCGGCAGTGCTCGTCGATGGTGAGGAAGCCGCGCACGTCCGGGCTGATGTTGACGGTGTCGAGCCCGAGGTTGCGGGTGTTGGCCTGCATGCCGATGGCGAGGATGAGCCGTTCGACCGTCAGGGTGGCGCCGTCGTCCAGATGCAGACGAGCGCCTTCGGTGGCTGCCTCCACCCGCTCGGTCTCCCGTCCCAGCCGCAGGTCGATGCCGTCGGCGCTCAGAGCGGTGGCCAGCACCTCGCTCACCGCCGGTTCCTCTTGCGCCATCAGCCGGGGTGCATGCTGGATGAGCGTCACCCTGCAACCAAAGCGGTTGAGCACCTGCGCGATCTCGCATCCCACGGCGCCGCCGCCCAACACCGCCGCTGAGGCCGGTAACTCGTTCGTACTGTAGAAGCGCTCGCTGGTCCAGAAGTCCACCGACTCGATGCCGGCGATGCGGGGCTCGCGGAAGCTGGTGCCGGTACCTATCACCAGGTCGTGCCAGCCAATCACCTCGTCGCCGGCCGCAAGCAAGCCCGGCCCCACGATGTGGCCGCGCGCCTTGATGACCCGTACGCCCTTGGCCTGCAGGTTCGCCACCTCTCCGGCGTCGTCGTGGTGCTCCGACACCTCGTCGCGGCGGGCGACGGCGGCGGCGTAGGCCGAGCGGTTGTCGTCGAGCGCCAGCGGGCGGCTGATGGCCCCGGCCTTGAGGGCGGTGGTGCGGATGGCGTGGCGCAGTTCGGCAGCCACCAACATGGCCTTGCTGGGGATGCAGGCGAAGTAGGGGCACTCGCCGCCCAGCAGCCGCTCCTCCACCACCGCCACGCGTTTGCCGCCATCGGCCAGTAGCAGGGCGGCGTATTCACCGGCGGAGCCACCGCCGAGCACAACGACGTCGTAGGTTTCCATGGATGGGGGGAGGCGCCTTTCTGTGTGGGGTCTACGCCAGGGTACGCTGGGCGCTGGGTGGAGGGGAGCATCGAGGGGGTGCTGTGGGCGGTGGGTTACCGCAGCTTGCCATGAGTTCGTTTCGCAAAAACACTCCTTACGCGCGTTTTCCGCCGGCACCCCTTCATGCGATTGGCCGCTGCCCTAAGATGGCGGCTGTGCACGATGCCAGGGTACGGCCCGCCGCCGGCTCGGGGAAAGGTGGAGTGGCACATGGGAAACACTCAGTCTCGTGGAGTCGAACCGTCTATGTGGACTGATGGCGGGGGCTGCAGGTATGGATCCCGTCGCGCCATATCCCACCCGCCCGCCCTCCAATACTCCTTACCGAGGGGACACCCCTCGGACTCCCTGGCAAGGAGGGCTTGCAGCCCTCTCTGCACGCACCCGCTGCGAACGCCCCTGAGGCTCGACGGTTCCACCCGGCGCGCATGAATCACAGCCTCTCAGGACGAGCGGTACATGATCTGCTCAGGCACAACGCAAAGCCTGCCCACTCCTATGGGGTGTTCCCCCTAAGCCCCCTGGCAAAGAGGGTTGCACCCTCTCAGCCACCCGACGATCGATGGCCGGGGGCGTAGTGCGTTCGATGCCTTAGCGGGCCACTCCCAACACGCGCGAGAACGCGGGCAGGGGCGGGCCGAGGGCCTGGAGGCTGCCGGTATCGGGGGCGGCGGCGAGGACCTGGGCTTCGCCGGTGGCGTCGTAGATGGCGATGAGGGCGGAGCCGTCGGGGTCCCACTGCAGGAAGCGGGCGGCGATGCCGGGGCCGAGGCTGAGCGGCGACGTGCGGGTGTTGGGTGCAAGCGCTGCGCTGTTCAGGACCACGTCGCCGCTCGTCGTTTGGTCGAACCAGTAGAGCGCGCTGCCGGCGCTGTCGAAGAAGGGCCAGTTGTCGTCGGAGGCGGCGCCGAAGAAGCGGGGATTGAGGTCGGCGACGGGACGCGGCTGCCCGGCTCCCTGCCACAGGTAGAGCGTCTGGCCACCCACCGGGCTGGTGCTGCTGATGCCGTGTTCTCCCACGAAGGCAAGGCTGCGACCGTCCGGCGCCACGGCGGGCCATTTGATGTTACCGATGCCGGGGCTGCCCCCTATGGTCTGGGTGAGGCCACCGGTGGTGAGGTTGCCCACCACCAGCCGGTCTTCGACCTCGGACTGTGTGGTCCCGATGGCGATAGCTCCGACGCTGTCCGACAGCCAGGCGTAACGCAGCCCCCGCCAGGTGGTTAAGAGCAGGTCGCGGGTGGCTAGGTTCACCGTCGCTAGGCGCGACCCCTGGTACAGGGCTGCGGTAACGGCGATGCGGGTGCCATCGGGCGACCAGACCGGACGCACCAGCAGGTAGACGCGGACGGTGTTGAGTTCGGGCGACGACCATTCGGGCAAATCGAAGTTGCCCGCGTTGCCGCGTTGCCGGATGCCGGTCTTCACCACCAGCGACGTGACGGCGCCGGTGGCGAGATCGGCCACCTTCAGGCCGGCCTCGTCCACGTAGGCCAGGCGGCCGCCGTCGGGCGAGAGGGCGCAATCGGGGTCCTTGCCGCTCGTGTTGGTGCTGAGCCCGTCCCAGGCCAGCGGTTCGGTGTAGCGGAACACGGGGGTGGCGGCGCCGCCGGCGGTGTCGTCACGGTAGAGCACCACCTCTTGCTGGCCGGGCGCCTTGACGGCGTAGAGCAGCGCCAGTGAGGGCGGTGCGGTGGCCGGCTCGCCCTCGGGCGTCAGGTTCGCGTTCTGGAGCGTCTGGATCATGTTGGTGGTGACGGCCCACACCGCGAAGAGGCCGCCCACCAGCACGGTGATGATGGTGAAGGCCGCCACCACCTGGCGGGTGCGGGCCGGCCGTGGCGGGGTCATGGGTACGCGCCAGCGCGCCGCGGTATCGTGGCGCGCTGGGGTGAAACGCGAGGGGTCATGACCGGGAGGTCAGCGGGTTCGTTGCCGGCGCAGTCGGGCTATTCCAGGTAGTCCTTCAGCTTCTTGCTGCGGCTGGGGTGCCGGAGTTTGCGGAGCGCCTTGGCCTCGATCTGGCGGATGCGCTCGCGGGTGACGCCGAACTCGCGGCCGACCTCTTCGAGGGTGCGGCTGCGGCCGTCGTCGAGGCCGAAGCGCAGGCGCATCACCTTGCGCTCGCGCTCAGTCAGGCTCATCAGCACCTCCTCCACCTGCTCCTTCAGCAGTTGGTACGAGGCGGCCTCCGCGGGGGCGAGCGCCGACTGGTCTTCGATGAAGTCGCCGAGGTGGCTGTCCTCCTCGCCGATGGGAGTTTCGAGCGAGACGGGCTCTTGCGACACCTTGATGATGTTGCGCACCTTCTCGGCGGGCAATTCCAGCCCGCGGCCGATCTCCTCCGAGGTCGGCTCTCGGCCGTATTCCTGCACCAGGCGGCGGCTCACCCGCACCAGTTTGTTGATGGTCTCCACCATATGCACGGGGATGCGGATGGTGCGGGCCTGGTCGGCGATGGCGCGGGTAATGGCTTGGCGGATCCACCAGGTGGCGTAGGTGCTGAACTTGTAGCCCTTGCGGTAGTCGAACTTCTCCACGGCCCGGATGAGGCCGATGTTGCCTTCCTGGATGAGGTCGAGCAGCGACATGCCGCGGCCGATGTAGCGTTTGGCCACGCTGACCACCAGGCGCAGGTTGGCCTCGGTCAGCCGGCGCTCCGCCTCCAAGCCCTCACGCCGCACCTGGGCAAAGTGATCCCTGAGGGCGAACTGGTACGGCTCGAACAGGCCCTTGAGTTCGGGTTGGACGAACAGCCACACCAGGTCCCGCTTCTCCTCGCCGCGCACCACCTTGCCGAGCGCGGTCTCGACGATGTGGCTGGCGATGGACACCCGCACGAACACTTCGTCGACGTCCACGGCGTCCGCGGCGGGCAGTTCGCCCTCGGCGAGCGGGGGGTTGCCGAGGGCCTCGGACACCTTGGCCCGCAGTTCGGCGCTCATCTCGGTGTCGAGCGCGTGCCGGATGGGCTTGGTCTGGATGAGTTCGGCAAGGGGCGGGGAGTCGTCTACCTCAAGCACGCGCGCGAGGATGCGGAGCGAGGCATCGGCATCCTTCACGTGGTTCACCAGCGACAGGATGATGTCGACCGGGCTGGGCGTGTAGTGGAATTCCTCTTCCCACAGCTCGCTGAGTTGCTCCAGGTACTGGCCCTCTTCCATCTGGCGGGCCAAGCGCTTTTCGTCTGCGGCGGTCAGCAGGTACACCCGGCCGATCTCGCGCAGGTACATGCGTACCGGGTCGTCGATGCCCTCTTGCGTCTCCAGCTCGAGGTCGGCCTCGGCCTCGGTCTGCTCGTCGGCAAACTTGTGGTCGCCCCACGAGGATTCCATGTGCTGTTCAACCCACCCGGCGACGGGCATCTCCGCCTCGGTGACGGGCGTGCTCTCGGGGAGCTTGGTGGTCACTTCGTTCATCGGTCCTACGGTCGTTTCGGCATCCATACGTTCTCTCGCTTCCGTGTTCACTACCAAGTCAGTACCAGCCTTAACCCTCACGCGCTGGTTACGTTACGTCACTACCGGCAGCTCCAGGATGATGCGGCGTTCGTGGTTCTGCTGCATCAACGAGTGCAGTTGCTGGTTTAGCGCCAACTCCTGCTCCTGCACGCCCACCAGTGGGGAGTCGTCGTCGCCGGAGTCGCCGTCCTGCAACCGCAGGTAGGCCCGCGCTGCCAGTTCGTTCGCGCCCAATTCGTGCTGTTCCTGCATGAACCGCAACTGGTGATGCAGCTTCAGGTCGCGCAGCCGCCGTTCCTCCAGCCGGCGGTAGCATTGGGCGAACGCAGCGTGCGCCAGCGCCTCGGTGAGCGGCGGCAGCGCCACGGCGCGTATCCCGGCCAGCCGGTCCGCGAGGTCGAGGTCGAGTTCGGCTTCGGTGGCCAGCGCTTCGGGAGTGTCGCGCCACAGCTCGAACAGCGTCCGCATCTCGGCGGTCAGGAAGTGGTCGGGCCGCAATTGCGCGGCAGCCACCCGGAGCGACGCCACCTGTAGCAGCAGCGCCAAGCAGTAGTCCTCCAAGACTTCAGATTGTTCCAGTTGCTGGCGAACCGGGTTGACCGGTGCGGGCTCGGGGGCGGCCGTGTGGGCGGTCGCCTTCGGCCTGGTGTGCGACAGCTCTGACAGCAGCGTCGCCTCTGGCACGGCGATGAGCGTCGCCAGCCGTTGCACCCAGTGCGCCTGCTCCACCGGCCCGGGCAACTGGGCGACGAACGGCAGCACCAACTCCACCGCCTGTGACTTGCCGCGCGGGTCGGTGAGGTCGAACTGACGCTGGGCCGCCAGCAGCAGGAACTCCATCATGGGCATGGCGTCGGCCACCAACTGCTCCCACAGCTCCGGGGTGGAGCGGATCAGTTCGTCGGGGTCCTTGCCGTGGGGCAGTTGCAGCACTCGGATCTCGCCCCGCTGCCGCATCACGATATTGGTCACGCCCTCGGGCAGGCGCACCGACGTGCCGCGGTCGCCGCCCCGCTGCCAGCGCACCTTGCCGCGCCAAGCCGGCACGGCGGTGGGCTCGCTGGCGAACCCGGCGGGGGCTGTTTCTAGCCCGCGTAAGATGGCATTTTGGCCGGCGGCATCGGAATCGAGCGCCAGCACTACCCGGTCGACGCTACGGCCCAACAGGGCCATCTGCTTCTCGGTGAGGGCGGTGCCCATGGAGGCCACCACGTTGGTGTAGCCGTGTTGGTGGGCAGTCAGCGCGTCCATGTAGCCCTCCACGATGACGGCGGTGTGCGTCTCGCGGATGTGGTTGCGGCCCCGGTGCAGCAGGTAGAGGATGCTGCTCTTGTCGAACAGCGGCGTCTGTGGCGAGTTAAGGTATTTGGGTGTGGCATCCCCCAGCGTGCGGGCGCCGAACCCGGCGATGCGGCCCTCCGCATCCCAGATGGGGAACATGAGCCGGCCCCGGAAGCGGTCGTAGGCGCCGCGCTCACCTTCGATGAGCAGGCCCGCCTGTTGCAGTTCTTCGGTGGTGAAGCCCTGCGCTTCCAGGTGGTGCTTCAGGCCGTCCCACGTATCCAGGCTGTAGCCCAGCATCAGATCGCGCACCATCTCGGGGGAAATCTGCCGCCGGTCCACATAGGCCCGGGCGTCCGCCCCGTCGCCGCCGTTCAGCAGCAGGTTGTGGAAGTAGCGGGCCGCCGCCTCGTTGGCCGAGCGAAGGCGGGCCAGGTGGTCGACCTCGACCGGGTCCTCGCGGCGCTCATGGTAGGTGACGCCGGCGCGGGCGGCCAGTTGCTTGAGGGCCGAGGTGAAGTCGAGCCCCTGCGCCTTCATGACGAAGCTGATGAGGTCGCCGCCGGTGGCGCAGGCCCCGAAGCAGCGCCAAATCTGGCGGTCGGGCATCACGTAGAAGGAGGGGGTCTTTTCGGTGTGGAATGGGCAGTTGGCCTTGAAGTTGCGGCCGGCGCGCTGCAGCGGCACCGTTTCGCCCACAATGGCGACGATGTCCAGCCGCTGCATGACTTCGTCTTTGACGCTCATTTGGGGTTCAATCCTCACCCGATCCTGTGGACGGGTGCGAGTGGGCATAAAGACCCAGTTGATACTTTATCAAGTTTTGTCGAGAAGTGCAATCGGTCTGTAAGAGCTCAGGCTTCAGGGGCCGAGTTGTCCGGTCACCCTCGCGGTGGGGCAGCAGGTATGGTTCCCTCGCGGCGTATCCCGCCCGCCCACCCTCGTTCTGTCGAAATTGGGGGACACCCTTCGACAGGCTCAGGACGGCGCCCCCAAACCCCCGGCAAGGAGGGCTCCGCCCTCCCTGCACTCACCCGCAGAGCGCCGCTGCGGCCCTTCACCACATTGAAGTGCGATAGCCCGATGCTGCCGGCTGCCCTACTGTACCTGCGGGCACCGCTCGTAGTATCTTGTCGCGGCTGTGCTGAGCATTGCAGAGACGTGACAGGAGGATGCGATGAAGCTGTGTTATTTCGACGACTTCAAGCTGGGCGTCGTCAAGGGCGACAACGTGGTGGATGTATCGGATGCGGTGTCGGGCATCCCGCACAAGGGCCCCGGCGACCTCATCAACAGCGTGATCGAGCGCTGGAGCGAGTTCAAGGGCAAGCTGGAGGACGCCGCCGCTAAGGGCGCGGGTGTGCCGTTGAGCGGCGTCCGCATCCGCCCGCCGCTGCCCAAGCCCACCAATATCGATTGCATGGCCGTGAACTACATGGAGAACGGGACGCTGCCGGCGCCGGCCCCCATTAACGCCTTCCACAAGTCGCCCAGCGGCGTTATTGGCGACGGTGACACCATGGTGCTGCAGGACATTCCGGCCACCATCTTCGAGGGTGAGGCCGAACTGGCGCTGGTCATCGGCAAGCACTGTTTTGACGTGAGCCAGGCCGATGCGATGGACGTGATCTTCGGCTACGTGGGCTTCATCGACGGTTCGGCCCGCGGCCTGCCCGGTGGCTTTTACCAGATGAAGTCGCGTGCCACCTACGCCCCGGTGGGGCCGTTCCTGGTGACCAAGGACGAGATTCCCAATCCCCAGAAGCTGGCCATCAAGCTGTGGAACAACGGCGTGCTGAAGCAGGACTTCAACAGCGACGACATGGGCCACAAGATCCCGCGCTGTGTGGAGTTCATCAGCAACTGCCACCCGCTGGAGCCGGGCGACATTCTAGCGACCGGGACCAACCACCGCGGTCTCAACCCGTTCCTGGACGGCGACAAGATCGAACTGGAGGTCGAGGGCCTGGGCCGCCTGCACATCAACGTGCGCGATGACCTGAAGCGCACCTGGGCGCGTGAGACTCGCCTGAGCCGCAAAGAGGCGGGGCAGGACGGCACGCCGCCCCAGCTCACCGGCAAGTACGCGAAGGCGTAACAGCGTTCGCTGAGCCACGAAGCCGGGGCGGTTTTCCGCCCCGGCTGTTTGCTGTCCGCCACCGCCCGTCCGCCAATTGTCGTTGCGAGGCGGCGAAAGCCGCCGGGGCAACCGTGGACTCGGAGCAACCTGCCGCTGGTCCGGTGCTTCGACGCCGAGATTGCCATGCCGCCGGACGGCTCGCAATGACGAAGTTGCGGCTGGCCCGCCCATCCACTCGTCGTCGCGAGGAGCCGTGGTGACGTGGCGACCGTGGTATCGGAGCAACCTGGCGACGGTGGTACGCTGCGACGACACGATTGCCGCGCCGCCGGACGGCTCGCAATGACGATCTCCATGTGGCGACTCTGAGCGCAAGATTCGGATGGCGGGCGGGCCGCCCACCGCCTAGGATCAGGAAGAGCCAGGTGATGGAGGTGCCCGTGATGACAACCGTGCGCTATACAAGCGAGGCCGACCGGTGGACGGCGGTGCTGGAACGGGATGCCGCCGCCGACGGCGCGTTCTATTACGCGGTGCGTACCACCGGCGTCTATTGCCGGCCCACCTGTGCGGGGAGGCGTCCGTTGCCGGTCAACGTGGCGTTCTACGATACGCCGGCGGAGGCGGAACGGGCGGGCTTTCGGGCCTGCCGCCGCTGTTTGCCCAACGCGGTGACCGCAGAGCAGCGAGCAGTAGCGGCGGTGCAGCGCTTGCTGGCCGTGACGGATCGCCCGCTCACGCTCGGCGCCCTGGCGGAGGCGATGGGGTACAGCCCCAGCCACTTGCAGCGAGTGTTTAAGCGGGCCACTGGGATGAGTCCAAGAGCGTATGCCGCCGCCCTGCGGATGCAACGCCTAAAGACTGCGCTGCGGGAAGGGGCGCCGGTGACCGCCGCAACCTACGCCGCCGGCTATGGCTCGACGCGAGCGGTGTACGAGGCTGCGGTGGAGGAACTGGGCATGACGCCCAGCGCGTACCGCAAGGGGGGGCGTGGGCAAACCATTGCGTATGACGTGTGCGAGAGCGCTGCCGGCCCGTTGCTGATCGCCGCGACGGATCGAGGGCTGTGCGCGGTGCGGTTCGGGGATGTGGGGGACCTGGTGGCCGAATTGACCGCCGAGTTCCCGCACGCAGCGCTGTGCCGCGACGCCGGCGCAGTGGCGGGTTACCGCTCGGCCATCCTGGCCTTGGCGGAGGGCCTGCCGTCCCAAGAGGAGTTGCCGCAGGATGTGGCGCCCACGGCCTTTCAGCAGCGGGTGTGGGCGGCGTTGCGCAGCATCCCATGCGGCCAGCAACGCACCTACACGGAGGTGGCCGAGATGATCGGTCAGCCGACGGCGGCGCGGGCGGTAGCGCAGGCGTGCGCCCGCAACCCGCTGGCACTGGTCAACCCCTGCCACCGGGTGGTGGCGGCGGGCGGCGGGCTGGGTGGCTACCGCTGGGGTGTGGCCCGCAAACGCCTGCTGTTGGCCTTGGAGCAGGGGCGGGCCGAGCCGCCGGCCACCGCGCCGTAAACCGTGGCGCATTCTAACCAAAACGACAAACCTGCCTACCTTTACCTCAAGAGGACCACATGACCACGACACAGCCACAGCACCCCTACGTGTTCGGGAACGCCTGGCAGCAGGAGGACGAGCGGCTGGCGCTGCTAGAAGCTGGCTGGGACGCGAAGACCTTTCGACACCTGGATCGCCTGGGCGTGGCGGAGGGATGGCGCTGTTTGGAGGTAGGCGGCGGCGGCGGTTCGGTGACGCGCTGGCTGTGCCGGGCGGTGGGGCCCGGCGGCCGGGTGGTGGCGACGGACCTCGACGCGCGTTTCCTGCTGGCGCTCGATGAGTCGAACCTGGTGGCCCGTGTCCACAACATTGTGACCGATGACCTGGAGCAGGGCTGGTATGACCTTGTGCATACCCGCCTGGTGCTGGAGCACATTCCGGAGCGGGACCGTGCGCTGGACCGGATGGTGGCGGCGCTGAAGCCGGGCGGGTGGCTGCTGGCCGAGGAGTTCGACCATGCCACCATGTTGCCGGTGGTGGGCAGTTCGGCCGAGGAGCAGGCGCTGTGGGCGCGCTTCCTGCTTGCGTTCCAGGCACTTTCGGCGCAGCGGGGGCTCGACCTGGCGTACGGCGGGCGGTTGCCCGGCGTGTTCCGTGAGCGGGGGCTGACGGAGCGGGGTGTAGAGGCCACAGTGCAGCTCAACCCCGGTGGCTCGCCGCTCAGCCGGGTGCTCTCGCTGAGCATTGCCCGTATGCGGGAGGGCCTGACCGGTACTGGTCAAGTCGACGGAGGTGCGCTGGAAACGCTGATGGCCCGGCTCGATGACCCGGCGTTTGGGTGGATGTCGCAGACGATGGTGGCGGCTTGGGGGCGACGGGCGGCCTAAACCCAGCCGCGCTCCACGTGAGTCCCGATGCCCTTGTGGGGGAACTCGCCTGCCGGACTGTCTGCCCGCGAAGGATGCATGCCCCAGCGCGATTAGGTGGGTGAGGTTAGGTGGTTACTCGACGGTGACCGACTTGGCGAGGTTGCGGGGCTGGTCCACGTCGCAGCCGCGGCGGACGGCGATGTGGTAGGCCACCAGTTGCAGGGGCACCACCTCGAGCACCGGCATCAGCAACGGGGTGACGGTGGGGATGGGCAGCACGTGGTCGGCCACTGTGGGGAGGTGAGTGTCGCCCTCGGACGTGATGGCGATGACGATGCCGTCGCGCGCCTTCACTTCCGACACGTTGCTGAGCACCTTCTCGTACATCGGGCCTTGGGGCGCTATGACGAACACCGGCATGTTCTCGTCGATGAGCGAGATAGGGCCGTGCTTCATCTCGCCGGCGGGGTAGCCCTCGGCGTGGATGTAGCTGATTTCCTTGAGCTTGAGGGCGCCTTCCAGCGCCATCGGGTAGCCGGCGCCGCGGCCCAAGAACAGGAAGTCCTGCGCCCGGTAGAAGTGGTGCGCCAGCGCCTCGTAGTCGGCCGACCGGTCGACCAACTGGCCGATGAGGCCCGGCAGGCGTGCGAGTTCATGGACCATGCCGTCCACGGCAGCGTCGCTGAGCCAGCCGCGCGCCCGGCCCACGTGGGCGGCCAGTAGGTACAGGCACACCACGGCGTTGGTGAAGCACTTGGTGCTGCACACGCTCACCTCGTGGCCGGCCCGCATGAACATGGACACGTCGGCGATGCGGATGGCCTGGCTGCCGGGGGTGTTGGTGATGACGATCTGCGGGGCGCCCTTGGCCTGGGCGTGCTCCATGGCGGCCAGGGTGTCCACCGTCTCGCCCGACTGGGTGATGGACACCACCAGGGTGTGCGGGTCCACGAGTGCGTCGCGGTAGCGGAACTCGGAGGCGTTATCGACCTCGGCCGGAATGCCGGCCAGTTGCTCGAAGTAGAGGCGGCCCAGCATGGCGGCGTGGTAGCTGCTGCCCATGCCCAGCAGCACCACCCGGCGCAGGCCCCGCAGACGGTCGACGCTGAACGAGACCTCCTCCACGTGGATGTCGGGCGGGGAGAGGTTGACCCGGCTGCCAAGGGCGTCGGTGACCGCCTCGGGCTGGTCCATGATCTCTTTGAGCATGAAGTGCTTGTAGCCGCGCTTGTCCACGGCGACCCGGTCGATGGTGATGGCGGTGGGGGTCTTGGCCAGCGGGTGGCCGGCGATGTCGAAGTAGGTGGCGCCGTCACGCTGGATGACGGCCATTTCGCGGTTGCCGAGGTAGACGGCCTGGCGGGTGTAGGGCAGCAGGGCCGGCAGGTCGCTGGCCACGTACATCTCGTCTTGGCCGTAGCCAATGACGATGCCGCCGGCGTTGCCCAAGCGGGCGGTCAGCAACAGTCCGGGGTGGTCGAGGCTGGTGGCCATGACGGCGCTGGCGCCGATGACCTGGTTCAGCACCCGTTGGAAGGCGGTGGGGAAGTCACGCCCCTGGTGCAGTTCCTCTTCCAGCAGGTGGGCCAGTGTCTCGGTGTCGGTCTCGGAGCTGAAGTGGTGGCCGCGTTCGATGAGGCCGCGCTTCAACTCGACATAATTCTCGATAATGCCATTGTGGATGACGATGATGCGGCCGGAGCAGTCGGTATGGGGGTGGGCGTTCTGTTCGCTGGGTTTGCCGTGGGTGGCCCAGCGGGTGTGGCCCATGCCCAGGTTGCCTTCGGGCATGCCGTCGCCGATGCGCTCCACCAGGCTGCTGAGCTTGCCCACGCTGCGCTCGATGGTGGCGTGGTGGTCTTCGCCCACCACCGCGATGCCGGCGCTGTCATAGCCGCGGTATTCCAGGCGGGAGAGCCCGTCGAGCAGGATGGGGGCCGCCGGTTTGGGCCCCACGTAGCCGATGATGCCGCACATGCTAACCACCTCCCGGTTCAGCGCCGCTGCGTACTAGGTAGAACGCGCAACGGCCGCAATCGTGACGCATCCGCGCCCGTCACCAGAACTCAGTCCTCTGGACTCTGGGCGGGCTTGAGGCAGAACCGCAGGATGGATCCCATCACACCGTGTCCCACCCGCCCGCCCGCTGAGACAAGACTGAGCGCTGATGCAGATCAGATCTCGCCAGCCGTGGCGCTGGCGTAGGCCAGCGCCTGTTCCAGCGACATACCGCGCCCCTGGAGCCATTCTGTGCTCGCTGAGTCGTCCGACAGCCGCTCCCCCGCTCGCTGCAGGTGGCCGTTGACCCAGGTGCGGACGGCGGCGGGCCGTGAGGGCAGGCCCTGCCGTTCGGCCTGCTGGGCGGCCGCTCCCATGAGGCGGAGCGCCCGGAACGCCGCGCCTGCCACTGCGGCCTGCACGGCGCAGGTCTGCAACAGCTCCGGGGCCAGCTCGGGACGGTCTGCAATGCATGCCAGCGCTTCATCCAGATGGCGGCGCGCCGCCTCGAGTTCGCCGAGGTCGATGGACATGGCGGCCAGCCCGACCTGGGCCAAACCCGCCCAGACCGGCGCCCCGGTTGCAGTGGCCGCGACGAGCGCCTCCTGCATCAGCAGCCATGCAGGCATCAACTCGCCGAACTCCCAGCGCAGCAGGTCGCCGAGGCGGTAGGCAGATTCGGCGAGTTCGGTGGAGCGGCCCTCTCGGCGGAAGCCTGCAATGGCGAGTTCCAGCGTCCGGCGTTCGGCGTCGGGATTGCGAGGCGGCGAGAGGGTGGCCGGCATGCTGTTGGGTTGCACGGGCCTCAGCTCCCCACCGGCTTAAACAGGTCCCGCACGGTGTCTGCGTAGATCACAGGCCGGCCGAGGCCGTCGGCGACCGCCTGGGGGGTCATGTCGTCGATGAAGAGTTGGGCGTCCTGGTCGAGGGCATAGCGGGGGAGCACCACCAGGTCGCCAAGGGCCCGGCCGTCCAGCGCTGCCAGAATGTCGCGGCCGCCCAGCAGGCCCGAGCAGCTCACGCTTTCGCCGAAGGTGTGGTTGGTGGCCGGTACGTAGTCCCACCGGGCGCCGGTCAACGCCGCCGCCTCTTGCAGCATGGGGCCGAGCACGGAGGCGGGCAGCATGCCCGACACCAGCGTCATCGATTGCGCCACCGGCTGCATACGTGGGGCGGGCCCGCCGATGCGCGGCCGCAGCAGGCGCCAGTCCTCCAGCAGCGACCGCACCATGCCCACCCCGTTCTCGTATTGCGGATAGCCGTCGTAGGAGCGGGCGGAGGGCGGATCCACACCGGCAATCAGGTAGTACTCGTCGGAGGGGTAGACGATGGGCGTGCCCAGCTCTTTTTGGTAGCGGTGGCGGTAGGCGTCCACCTGCTGCAGCATGGCGCGGGCGTACTCGGGGGTGCATAGCTGGCCAGCCAGGGTGCCGGGCACCTTCAGCTTGTGGGCGCCGCGCACCTGGTTGGCGTCGGTCAGGCCCACCGGTACCACGGCAATGGTCTCCACCCACGGGGCGCGGCTGGCCAGGTCTTCGATCGAGCGGTCGAGGTGCTCGCCGTCGTTCAGGCCGGGGCAAATGACGAGCTGGCAGTGCATGCTGATGCGCATGGCGATGAGCCGGTCGATCTGGGCCATGATGTCGGGCGCTGTGGGGTTGGCGAGCAGCTTGCGGCGCAACTCCCACTCGGTGGCGTGCACCGAGACGTGCATCGGGCTCAGGCGCTGCTCGGCGATGCGGGCCCAGTCTGCTTCGCTCAGGTTCGTGAGCGTGGCGAAGTTACCGAACAGGAAGCTCAGGCGGTAGTCATCGTCTTTGATGAACAGGCTGCGGCGCATGCCCCGCTGGTTGCCGCCCACGAAGCAGAAGTAACACTGGTTGTTGCACCGGATGATGTCGTCGAACAGCGCCCCTGAGAACTCCAGACCCAGCGTCTGGTCCGGGTGCTTGGTGGCGTGCAGCACGCGGGTCACGCCCTGGCGCTCTACCGACAGCACCACCTGTTCTTCGGCGCCGTAATAGCGGTAGTCGATTACATCGCGCAGAGGATGGCCGTTCATGGCCAGTAGGCGGTCGCCCGGCCGGAGCCCCAGCGCTTCGCCGAGGCTGCCGGGGTCGACGGCCGTGATGCTGCCGCCCGGGGCGCTGGCGGGGCCGACGGCGGTGTTCAGCTCAAGTGCCAGCGCCAAACGCAACTCCTCTGAGATACCTGTGTGGATGTATTCATCTTACAGCCGTGATAGCGCGACCGTATCATGGATTGTGAGACCGCACGTCGGAGGGATGCTTTGAGGCTGTTCAGTCGCTGGTGGAATGTGTCGAAGGTACTGCAGGCGAGCGTACTGCTGGCGGTGAGTGCCTGGGTAGTGCTGGTAGGGCCTCCTCAGAGCGGCCAAGCCGCCGCGCCGCCGGCGCCGCCGTTGCTCACGCCCGCTAACGGCGTTACGCTACCGCTGCTGGCGCTCGATCTGAACTGGAGCGTGGTGGCGGGAGCACCCCTCACCTACGAGGTGCAGGTGGTGCCCTTCCGAAACGATGGCCCCGGCATCGACGTGTGGAGTGATGGCCCCCGCTTCCAAATGCCGGCGCCCGATCCGGTGAAGGGGCCTTTCATCCTGCTGCCCGATATGACCTACACCTGGAGGGTGCGCGCCACTACGAGCGACCCTGGTAACACCGCCGTGACGCCCGAGTGGAGTCCGTGGTCGGAAGACCGCACGTTCCGCACGCCGCGGGCGTCTGCCCAGGCGGCCACGCTGGTGGAGCCGGGCGAGGGTGCGTTCCTGGGACCCAGCGAGGTGCTGCTGCGGTGGGCCCACACCGACCTGAGCCTGTTCTACTGGGAGGTTCAGGTAAGCGCTGACCCCCTGTTCGACACTAATCCGGCTACGGCCAAGACCTTTGTCTGGTGGAACCTGGTGCACGGCAGGGTGCAGACGCCGCCCAACGCGTGGCGCACCCCGCAGATGGCTTTGGGCACGTACTACTGGCGGGTGCGGCCCCGCATTCAAGGCGACGGTACCCCAGTGGCGTGGGGCCCGGCGTGGCGCTTCGTCATCGTAGCCGGCGGGCCCATCCAGCCCCCGCCGGTCACCGCAACCCCCGCCAGTACGCCCACTCCGGCCGGCACGCCGGGCTCCGGCGCCACACCGACGCCAGGTCCCAGCGGCACGCCCGCGCCGTCGGGCACGCCTTCCGCCACCAGCTACCGGTTGGCGTTTGAGTCGACGCGCGACGGGAACCTCGACATTTTTTCTATGAAGGATGATGGCAGCGTACTCACGAACGTTACGAAGAACGCTGCCGTGGACCGGCTGCCAGCATACTCGCCGGATGGCACCATGCTGGCGTTCAGCTCCACCCGGGACTTCGGCGAAAAGCTGATGGTGATGACCAGGGACGGGAGGGTGCTGATGGGCGACACCCTGATGGAGTATGGCAAAATCCTCTGGTCGCCGGACGGAAAACGCATTGCGGCCGTAAGTGAGCGCGATGGTCTCAAGCTTTTCGACACCGCCGGCCAATTCGACCGCACGTTGGTGGACGGGACATCAAACATCGTCGGCGCCGCCGATTGGTCCGCCGACTCTACCCAGATGGTGGCATCGATCAAGGCCAGGGGTACGGTCGACCCCTACAAGGTCTACGTCATCACCATCATTGGGAACACGCAGGCCCTTATACGCGAACCCGCACCCTTTGATAACACCCAGGTTGTGTGGATGCGCGTCACCGGCCAATTGGTGTTCGTTAGCGCCGCTAACGGTAATAAGCGTATCTGGCTTTCCGACCCGCGCGGCGCCACGAACATCGATCTGTCAAACCAGAGCCTGGGCGACGACGACGCTCCTGCCGTGGCGCAGACCGGCACCCGTATTGCGTTTGTCAGCAGGCGCGACGGTAACCGGGAGATCTACGTGATGGACCGCGACGGTTCGAACGTGGCGAACCTCACCAACAACTTAGGCGAGGACTACAATCCGGTGTGGTCGCCCGATGGCAAGAAGATCGCCTTCATGTCGGACCGCGACGGCAACATTGAGGTCTACGTGATGAGCGCCGACGGCACCAACCAGACGAACCTCAGCCGAAATGTCGCTCTCGACCGTAATCCGGCGTGGGGACCGCTACCCCGCTAGTGGCTGGGGGACCATTGGGCGCTAGGGGCCTGGGGGCGACACCCGCTCGGTGTATACGCCGCGGTGCTGGGGCGGCAGTCGGGCCGCGATTGCCGCCATGATCGCCTTGGTGGTTGCGGTGAGTTCGGCCGAGGGCGGGATGCGCTGCTGCCTGCTGAAGTGCAGCGGAGGGCCGATGCTCACCTGAAAGTGCGGCCTTGTGGCCACGCTGCGCACCACGTCTCCGAGTTGCCGCACCCCCTCGGTACCCGAGATGCCTACCGGTACGACGGGTGCGCCCGAGAGGTGGGCCATGAGCGCGACGCCGCGGTGCCCAGGCTTCAGGCCTGTCGCCACACCGTGTCCCCGGGTGCCTTCGGGGAAGATGGCCACCACCCTGCCCCGGCGCAGCGCGTCCAACGCCATCGCGAGGGCGTCAACGTCGGCCTCGCCCCGGCGCACGGGGATGATGCCGAGGGCGCCGATCAGGCCGCCGATCGGCGTGTCGAGTAACTCCTGTTTGGCCAGCACGTGTCCGGGCCGGGGGAAGGCTGCCGCCAAGAGCGGCGGATCGAGAAAACTGAAGTGGTTGCAGGCCACGATGAGAGGCCCTTCGGCGGGCACATACTGTGCGCCGGTGACAGCGACCTGCGAGAAGACCTTGAAGCCGATCCGCAGCAAAACCACCGCAGGGTCCCACAGCCAGGTGGCGCGGGGTGGCAAAGGCACCCGCGGCGGCGCGCCGGCGGCTAGCGCCACCAGCTCGCGCAGGCTGCTAAGCGCTTCTGCCATGCCGCTCCTCAAGCATTGCCACGATGGCCTCCACCACCTCGTCGGGGCTCAGCCCATCGGTCGGGAGTATGCGGGCGTCGTCAGCGGGCCGCATTGGCGAATCGGCACGCCCAGCGTCCAGCGCATCGCGGCGCTCTAGGTCCACCAAAATATCCTGATATGCCCGAGCGTCGCCCTTGGCGGCTACTTCGGTATGCCGCCGGCGCGCCCGCTCGGTCACCGAGGCGTCGAGATACACTTTGAGGTCGGCGTTGGGCAGCACCACCGTGCCAATGTCGCGGCCAATCATCACCACGCCGCCCTCGCCGGCCAGCCGCCGCTGCGCCTCCACTAGGCGCAGCCGCACCCCGGGCACCCGCGCCAGCAGCGAGACGTTGTGCTCGACATCGGCCCCCCGCAGCAGGGGCGTCACGTCGACCCCGCCGATGAGCAGTTCGCCCAGCGGCCGTTCGGGGGTGGCCGGGGTCACGCGCATGGGTGTGGCGTCGGCCAGCCGCACCAGCGCCGCCTCGTCGTTGAAGTTGACGCCCTGTTGCAGGCCTGCCCAGGTGAGGGCGCGGTACATGGCCCCGGTATCGAGCAGGCAGTAGGACAGCCGCTGGGCGAGCAGCATGCCGACGGTGTTCTTTCCGGACGCGACCGGCCCGTCGATGGCGATAGCGGCGTTGCGGCGTGGGGACATGACGTGCGCTCCTTAAGGCCAGCGTAGGGACGGGCGCTCGTTTGCGTCAAGGGAAGCGTGTAGAGCAGGGCTTTCGCATGCTCATGGAATCCAGAAGTTCTGCTCACGGCCATGAGCCACAGGGCTCACCCCTAAACCCCCTCAAGGGGTTCAAGGAACCCCTGCGGGGGGTGAGTGAAATTGGGGGGACACCCCCCAACCCCCCTGCCAGAGGGGACGGCCGTCCCCTCTGGACTCCCCCGCCGAACCTCCACCGTTTGGGACAGGTGTTTCGTGACCTTGAGTCCGACCCATTCCAGCAGCGGCTCCGATTGCACCCCTTGCAGGGGGACTTGGCCGGCCTGTATGCCGTGAGCGTGACCTATGCCTACCGCCTCACGCTTACGGTGCGGGTGGAGGCCAGCGAGGTTGTTCTGCTGGATAGCGGAACGCACGACGAGCGGTATCGTTAGCGGCGTTCGCCGCGTGGACACTCCCCCAGGCGTCCGATATGATGGGGTGCGAACCTCCCCAGGAGCGTCTGAGTTGTGAGTCCTACCCGCGCCGAACTCGTGGCCGAACTGCAAGAGCGCGCCCGTCAGATGCGGCGCGACATCATCGACATGGTGTATGCCGCCCAGAGCGGCCACCCCGGCGGCTCGCTCTCGTCGGCCGATATTCTGGCGGTGTTGTATGGCAGCGTGCTGCGGCACGACCCTCAGAACCCCGCTTGGCCGGAGCGCGACCGTTTCATCATGAGCAAGGGCCACGCGTCGCCGCTCATGTACGCCGCCCTCGGCGAGGCCGGCTACTTCTCCCGCGAGGTGTTTCCCACTTTTCGGCGCTTTGGCAGCATTCTGCAGGGCCACAACGACGCCACGCAGACGCCAGGAGTCGAGATGTCGGCGGGGTCGCTGGGCATGGGGCTGGCGTTCGGAATGGGCCACGCGCTGGCGGGGCGGCTGGACAGCAAGGCGTATCGCACCTATGTGCTGCTGGGCGACGGCGAGTGCCAGGAGGGCCAGGTGTGGGAGGCGGCCATGAGCGCCCCGTTCCACCGGCTCGATACGCTGACCGCGATCGTCGACCGCAACCATATTCAGAACGACGACTTTGTGGAGGTGACCACCGCGCTCGACCCGCTGGCCGACAAGTGGTGGAGTTTTGGCTGGCACGTGGAGCAGTGTGATGGCCACGACGCCCGCTCGCTGCTGGACGCCTTCGACCGGGTGCGGGGCATTCGTGGCCAGCCGCAGGTCATCATTGCCCATACCATCAAAGGCAAGGGCGTCAGCTACATGGAGAATAACCCGGTGTTCCACGGGCGGCCTCCCGATAAGGACCAGTACGCGCTGGCGCTGAAGGAGTTGGGTTTCTGATGACTGCCACACTCACCGCAACCGACGGGCGGTTCTCCGGTTCCTTCGCCTTCCTCGAAGCCATCTTTGCCGACCCTGCCAAGGTGGCTGCCGGTGTGGCCACCCGCGAGACCTTTGGCCGCGCGCTGGTGGAGCTGGGTGCGCAGTACCCCAACCTGGTGGCGGTGGACGCTGACCTGGGCAAGAGCACCATGTCGTTGTACTACCTGCAGGCCTACCCCGGCCGGTTCTTCCGGGTGGGCGTGGCCGAGGCCAGCATGGTGAGCACGGCGGCTGGGCTCGCGGCCTGCGGCAAGATCCCGTTTGCCACCACGTTCGCGGTGTTCGCCGCCTGCCGCGCCTTCGACCAACTGCGCATGAGCGTGGCGCAGCCCCACCTGAACGTGAAGGTGGTTGCCAGCCACGCCGGCCTTACCGTGGGCGAGGACGGCAAGTCGGCGCAGGCCCTGGAGGACTTGGCGCTGATGACCTCGCTGGTGGGCTTCAACGTGATCGCGCCCGCCGATGGCGTGGAGGCTGCGCAGGCGACGGCGGTAGCCACCGCAACCCAGGGCCCGTTCTACATTCGCACCGGCCGCGCCGCGGCGCCGTTCATTTACGACCCCAGCTATCAGTTCACGCTCGGCAAGGCGCACCAGCTACGCGAAGGGCGCGACGTCACCATCATCGCGTGCGGGGTGATGGTCCAGGCGGCGCTGGACGCCGCGACCCAGCTCGCGGCCGGCGGCGTGCAGGCCCGCGTGCTGAACATGGCCACTCTGCAGCCACTGGACGAGGCTGCCGTACTGGCCGCCGCCGAAGAGACCGGGGCCATCGTGACGGCTGAGGAGCACTTCGCCCATGGTGGGTTGGGAAGCCTGGTGTCGGCGGTGCTGGTGCAGAACACGCCGGTACCACAAGAGCTGGTGGCGGTGAAGGGGCGGTACGGCCAGTCCGGCAAGCCCGCCGAGTTGCTCAAGGAGTACGGCTTGACTGCCGATGACGTGGCGGCCGCGGCCCGTAAGGCCATTGCCCGCAAGCGGAAGGGGTAGCGGGACGCATTAGCGAGTGCAGTTAAATTTGCCCTAGTGGAGGTCGTTTCCTTAGCGTCTTGCGTGCTCTCTCAGTACTGGTCATGGTGTCATCCTTCGGTGCCGTGCTTAGTGTGCACTTGGAGGTGGTGTTCATGACCCAGTCTGTCGTTTCAGCGACGTGCCTGATGGTGGGAGCGCTCGTGGGGTGAATGGCTATCCCAGTATCGGGGGAGCGGACGGAGATTGCTAAGGGACGGCCGGTGACACAGGGATAGAGCGCTGGGAGGTTCGACTCCTCCCCACCCCACTCTCAATGGCCTATGTGTGCCCCGTCATTGCAACGAATGCCACACCCCGCAACGTTAACGCTAGTAGCACCACGCCGTTTGCGGTTGCAGTAACCGGTTAGGGGAACGCCTATGACCACCACCATCGAGAGCCCCCGCCCCGCCGGGAGCAGCCGGCCCAAGACGTCCAAGGTGGCCGTGCTCTACACCCGCCCGCAGACCGTGCTGGACGACGTGGGCAGCGCTATGAAGCTGGCCGGGTATGAGGAGTTCATGCCCAAGGACGTGGCGACGCTGCTGAAGATCAATATCTCGTGGCAGCATTTCTACCCGGCGTGCTCCACGACGCCGTGGCAGCTTGAAGGCGTTATCCGAGCCTTGCAGGCGATGGGGTACGGTGATCTGATCCCGGCCCAGAACGGGACGGTGGTGGTCGACTCCCACGAGGGCGAGGTCAAGAACAAGCACAAGCAGGTCATTGACAAGTATGGCCTCACGAGCGTGCACCTGAACGAGCCCGACGAACCCTGGGTGCCGTTCCAGCCCAAGGGCAAGCTGCTGGTGCTCGACAAGGTGTATCCCGACGGTATCACGATCCCGGCGCGGTTCATGGGCAAGAACATTGTGCACCTGCCCACTATGAAGACCCACGTCTTCACCACGATGACCGGCTCGATGAAGAACGCGTTCGGCGGCCTGCTCAACTTTGAGCGGCACTGGACCCACGCGGTCATCCACGAGACACTGGTGGACCTGCTGACCATCCAGCGCGAGATCCACCCCGGCGTGTTCACCGTCACCGATGGCACCTTCGCCGGCGATGGCCCCGGCCCGCGGGCGATGCGGCCCTACGTGAAGAACACGCTGCTGGCCAGCGCCGATCCGGTGGCGGTCGACGCGATCTCGGCGCAGATGATGGGGTTCGACCCGTTGAAGATCAAGTTCATTCGGCTGGCCCACGAGATGGGGCTGGGGTGCGGCGACCCGCGGGAGATCGAGGTGGTGGGCGAAGACATCCGCGGCGTCGACTGGCAGTTCTCCTCCAACGAGAACACCTTCGCGAGCAAGGGGCAGAAGCTCATCTACTGGGGGCCGCTCAAGCCGTTGGAGCACGCGCTGCTACGCTCGCCTATTGTGCCGTGGGCCTATTTTGCCAGCAACACCTACTACAACACTTTTTGGTATAACCTCATCGGCAAAGCCCGGGTGGCGCAGATGATGCGCACCGAATGGGGCAAGCTGTTCCAGTCGTACTAACAGGAGGCCGGCCGGCGCCTCTGGTGGAATTATCGGGCAGCGATCTGCGACGAGTAGTACGATACTCTTGTACGACTTCGTTGGGGGTATGCCGGATGGCTATCGAGACCACCTATTCTGATGCGCGCGCCCATTTCGCCGAGCTGTGCAACCGCGCAGTGGACGACTGCGAGACCATTATCGTCAAGCGGCGCGGTGGCAAGAATGTGGCCATTGTGTCGGCGGACGAGTTGGAGAGCCTGAAGGAGACGGCGTACCTGCTGCGTTCTCCCAGAAATGCGGAGCGGTTGCAGCGCGCCCTAGAGCGCGCCAATGCCCGTACCGAGTTGCCATCCGACTTCGAGGAAACGAAGCGTAACCTGGGGCTGACGGTCTGAGGCGGTTTCCGCGTGCCGCCGCCATCCCGAGCGTGCGTGCTACACCCGGAGTTCGTGGAGGACCTGTCGCACTGGATTCGGACCGATCGCAACCTGGCGTTGCGGGTGTGCCGGTTGGTGGAGGAAGTGTTGCGCGACCCGTTTCACGGCATCGGGAAGCCGGAACCGCTGAGAGACCTAGGGGCGAACGTCTGGTCGCGGCGGCTCACGGCGGAACATCGCTTCGTCTACGTGGTGCATCACGATAGAGTCGAGCTTCTACAGGCCCGGTACCACTACTAACCTATGACCATCATCACCTGGGACGCCACTGCCTATGACCGCAACCACGGCTACATCTGGAACCTGGCCGGCGATTTGGTGACGCTGCTGGCGCCGCAGCCGGGCGAGCGGGTGCTCGACCTGGGATGCGGCACCGGCCACTTGACGGCTAAGATTGCGGCGTCGGGCGCTACGGCGGCAGGCATCGATAGCGATGGCGGCATGGTGGCGCAGGCCCAGGCCAACTACCCCAACCTCGAGTTTGCCGTGGCCGACGCCACCGACTTCAGCTTTGCGCACCCGTTCGATGCCGTGTTTTCGAGCGCCGTACTGCATTGGATACCGCAGGCGCAGGCCGGTTGGGCGGTCGCCAACGTGCACCGGGCGCTCAAGCCGAGCGGCCGGTTTGTGGCCGAGCTGGGCGGCCGCGACAACGTGCGCACCATCCTGGCCGCGGCGGCGCAGGTGCTGCGGGCGGCCGGCTGGCACCGCCCCGATGATTGGACCCCCTGGTATTTCCCCAGCCTGGGCGAATACACCACGCTGCTGGAGGCGAGCCGTTTCAACGTGACCTTTGCCCAGTGGTTCGAGCGTCCCACCCCGCTGGTTGGCGAGGACGGGCTGCGGCACTGGTTGGAGATCTTCCGGCACCGGCTTTTCCCGGAACTCGGTCAACGCGACCTGCAGGCTGTTATCCGCGACATCGAGCAGGTGCTGCGTCCCGTGCTGTATCGCGAAGGCGGGTGGGTGGCGGACTACACGCGGCTGCGGTTCGTAGCGGTGAAGCGAGGGACAGCGTGACCCCGCCCGCCCTGCGCTTGGACGGCCTGATCTTCGACGTGGACGGCACGCTGGCCGACAACCTGCCCGCCATCTTCGATGCGTTCCGGGTGGCGCTGACCAGCGTGGGCGGCCGCTATTACGATGACGACGAGATCTACGGCCTGTTCGGACCCATCGCCGAGGAGATCTTCCAGCGGGAGGCGCGCGACCGCTGGGAGGCGGCGTTCGATACCTACCTCGCCCACTACCGGCGGTTGGCGCAGCCCCACGCCATCGAGATGGCGGGGATGCGGGAATTGCTGGCGTGGGTGCAGGTGGCGGGGTTGCGCATGGGCGTGGTGTCGGGCGCCGGCCGCAGCACGGTGGACGTGACGCTGGGTGCGCTGGGCCTGCAGCTCCACTTCGGTCACATCCTCACCAACGACATCCCGGCCCGGCCCAAGCGCCGCAACCTGGAGGCGATGACCCAGCAATGGGGCATCGCGCCGCAACGGCTGGCCTATATCGGCGACTCGCCGAACGACATGGAGCATGCACTGATGGCGGGTATGACACCACTGGGCGCGGCATGGGGCCGGGCATCCCGCTACCGCGCGCTGCGGGCGGCGGGGGCCGTCGCCATCTTTACCCACCCTGATGAGTTGCGGGCGTGGTTGCTGACGCCGGCCGAACCGGAGGCCTAGTGGTAGCCAACCGTCTTGACGGCCTGATCTTCGACCTCGATGGCACGCTGGTCGACAACTTCCTGATCACCAACGACGCGTTCCGCGCCGGGTTCGCCGCCGTGGAGCAGCCGCCCTACACCGACGCTGAACTGGTGGCCATGTTCGGCCCAACGCCGGAGGAGATTTTTCGGCAGCACGCGCCCGATGGCTGGGAGCGGGCGATCGAGGTCTTCTACGAGCAGTACGAAGCGCTGGCGACCCCCGAGCAGCTTGTGCTTGCGGGCATGCAGGACACCCTGCGGGCCGCCCGCAAAGCGGACATACGGCTGGGCATCGTGACCGGCAGCCCCGAACGCACCAGCACGTTGAGCCTGCGGCTGGGGGGAGTCACCCGACCCTTCACGGATATTTCGACCAACACGGTTCCCTCGCAAGGGAAGGCGGAGCGCATCGTCGCCATGGTGCAGAAGTGGGGCCTGCCGCTGCACCGCGTTGGCTACGTGGGGGACACCGCCCGCGATGTGGAGCAGGCGAAGGCCGCCGGCGTGGCGCCGCTGGGCGCTGCGTGGTGCCGCGGTGTGCAGGCGAAGGTGCTGTGGGCGGCGGGCGCGGCGCAGGTGTTCACCAAGCCCCGGCAGTTGCAGATGTGGCTGCTGGAACCGCAGGGGGCCAATCTGTTCGATATGGACCCGCTGGCCTTGTGATCCCCCGTTCGCTCCAGGTCCGGTTCATCGGGTCGCTGGCGTTTGCGGTGTTGGTGCTGGCGGTGCTCGCTCTGTACGCCGACGCTCGCAAGCTGCTGGACACCATCGCCCATTTCCGGTGGGAACTGCTGCCGCCCATCCTGGGGCTCACCCTGTTCAACTACGCGTTGCGGTTCCTCAAGTGGCATTACTACCTGGGGCAGATCGGCGTGCGTGGCCTGAGCTGGCCGGGCAGCATGGTGTTGTTCTTCACCGGCCTCTCCATGGTGGTGACGCCCGGCAAGGTGGGCGAGTGGTTGAAGAGTTACCTGCTGCGGGAGATGACCGGCACGCCGTTCTTTCGGTCGGCGCCCATCATCCTGGCCGAGCGGCTCACCGATGGACTGGCGATGGTGTTCCTGGGCGCCGGCGGGCTGGCGCTTTCGGGCGTGGGGTGGGAACTGATGGCCGTGGTGATGGTGGCAGCGGCCGGCCTGCTGACGGTGGTGTGGTCGCCGCGGCTGGCGGGGATGCTGCTGGAGCTGGCAGGCCGGGTGCCGGGCGTCGGCGCGCGGGCCATGCACCTGCAGGAGTTCTACGATGGTATGCGGGCCATCTTGTCGCCGCGCAACCTGTTGCTGGGCGTCGCCATCGGTTTCTTATCCTGGGGTGCGGAGTGCTTTGCCTATTACCTAGTGGTGTTGGGCCTGGGGCAGGCGGGGGGCGTGGAGGTGATGTTGCAGGCCGCGTTCATCCTGGCCGCGGCGTCGTTGGGCGGGTCGCTGCTGCTGGTGCCCGGCGGGTTGGGCGTGGCGGAGGGTGGCATCACCGGGCTGGCACAGTACCTGCTGGGCATGACACCCGAAAGCGCGACGGCTTCGGCGATCCTGATCCGGATGAGCACGCTGTGGTTTGGCGTCACGCTTGGGTTTGTGGCCCTGGCGTTCGCCGCCCGCATGCGGCCGGTGGCGTCCCCCATCGGTACCACCGCCCCTTCCGACTGACACCACAAAACGGCGGGAATGCCCTGGCCCGGCGGTTCCGTCCAGCGCGAAATTAACACAGCCCTCAGGACGAGCGCCCTCAGTCATCCTGCTCATGGGGCTGGCGCCTCTGGACTCCTGAGCCACACCACACCACGTCTTGGACCACTACAGCGCCAGCTCGCGGAAGTGCGGGCTGACGGTCAGCGTTGGCTCGGTGATGGCCTGCACGTCGCCGGGCGTCCAGCCGGGGGCCGCTTCTTCGAGCACCAGGCCGTTGGACGTCACGCGGATGACCGCCACGTCGGTGAAGATGGTGTCGACCACTCTGGCGGCGGTGAGCGGGTAGCTGCAGCGCTTCAGGATCTTCAGTTCGCCGTCGCGGGTGGTGTGCTCCATCGCCACGAAGATGCGCTTGGCGCCGCGGGCGATGTCGGCGGCGCCGCCGATGGAGCCGATGCCGCGGCCCGGCCGCATCCAGTTGGCCAGGTCGCCCTGCTCCGAGACCTGCAGCCCACCCAGGACGGCGGCGTCCAGGTGGCGGCCGCGCACGATGGTGAACGACATGGCGTGGTCGAAGTAGCAGCCGCCGGTCAGCAGCGTCACCGGCTGGCCGCCGGCGTTGAACAGGTCGGGCAGTTCCGCACCGGCCCCGGGCGCCGGGCCAACGCCCAGGATGCCGTTCTCGGCGTGGAAGAACACCTGCTTGCCGGGCGGAATGAAGTTGGACACGAGGTTGGGCAGTCCGATGCCCAAGTTGACGAAATCACCGTCCTTGAGTTCGGCGGCGATGCGCATGGCCACCACTTCGCGGGGCAGGCGTTCACCGGGCATGGGTCATCTCCTGGCGGTTTGGGGTCACGACGGCCGCACCACGATGCGGTCGACGAAGATGCCGGGCGTCACGATGGCCTCTGGGTCCAGCGTGCCGGCCGGCACCACCTCCGCCACTTCCACGATGGTGATGCGGGCGGCGGTGGCCATGATGGGGTTGAAGTTGCGGGCGGTGCGCCGGTACAACAGGTTGCCCTGGGTGTCGGCGGTCTGCGCCCGGATGAGGGCGTAATCGGCCAGCAGGGCGTATTCCAGCACTTGCTCCACCCCGTTGATGGTGCGCACTTCCTTGCCCTCGCCGAAGGGCGTGCCGGCGCCGGTGGGCGTGAAGAAGGCGCCGATGCCCGCGCCGCCGGCCCGGATGCGCTCGGCCAGCGTGCCCTGCGGTGTCACCTCCAGTTCCACTTCGCCGGCGCGGTGCTGCGCCTCGAAGTCGGTGGTGGGACCGGCGGTGCTGCCGGGCACCGGGAACGAGCAGATGCACCTGCGCACCAGCCGGTGGTGCACCAGCAGGCTGGAGTCGAGCGAGCCGGGCCGTCCGGTGGGGCCGTTGCAGATGAGGGTGAGGTCGCGCGGCGGCTTGGCCAGCCCCACTACGGCCTGCAGCAGCAGCGACGGCGCGTCGCGGGCGGCGAACCCGCCCACCATCACCACGCTGCCGTCTCCGATGCCGGCCACCGCCTCGGCAGCGGAGTTGTAGATGACTGTGCGGCCCATGATGGGGCCTCCTTGGGGTGAAACGGGTAACCGGACTGGCGGTAGGTTACCACGACCATCGGACCCACGCCCAGCAGTGCCCGCCGTTGCGTCGAGTCCGACGGGTGGTGCTTTAGGTATGGGTGCCGTTAGTGCATATCCCACCCGCCCGCCCTCGACTCTCCTTACCGAGGGGACACCCCTCGGCTCCCCGGCAAGGAGGGCTGGCGCCCTCCCTCTCCCGCAGTGTTGCCCCCCCTAGACTGAGTTCTTACACGGTGGGCCGTGCGCGTGTACTTAGTTTAGGTTTTGAAGTATACTGCGCTGGCGAAGTGCTGGGCCGTCAGCGACGTGCTAGATTAAGGCGCGCCGAGGCACGATTCCGGTCGTTCGGGAGCCTGAGCGTGACTGGGCGGGTATACGAATACCACCGGTCTTGGACGATGCTCCGTCCTGCGGAGCGACCAGCAATTCTTCGCTACATCAGGGGGTCACCGCATGGCTGAGGCCGGCGACAAGCGCTATTACGGACATCTGCACGAGGTGCTGGAGAGTGGGGGCTTCGCCGTCACCGCCGAACTGCCACCACCACGGGGCGCGACGCTCGAAGGGTTCCGCCGTACCGCGCGGGCGCTCAAGGGTTGGGTGGACGCCGTGAACGTGACCGACGGCCAGAGCGCGAACGTGCGGGTGGCGAGTTGGGCCGGCAGCGTCGCGTTACTTCAAGAGGGTGTGGAACCGGTGATGCAGGTGCAGTGCCGCGACCGCAACCGCATTGCCCTGCAGTCCGACCTGTTGAGCGCCGGCGCGCTGCATATTCCGAACGTGCTGGTGCTCACCGGCGACCCTCCGGGAGCGGGCGATCACCCGGACGCCAAGCCGGTGTTCGACGTGGACTCGGTGGGGCTGATGCGGGTGGCGAACGGCATGATGGAGCGCGGCGAGTTGATGTCGGGCCGTAGCCTGCCGTCGAAGCCGCACTATCTGCTGGGCGCCGCCGAGAACCCCTACTCGCCGCCGGAGTCCAACCCGTACGACCGCTTCAACGCCAAGATCGGCGCCGGCGCGCGCTTTGTGCAGACACAGTTCGTGTTCGACATCCCCGGCTTCCAGCGGTGGATGGACGGCGTGCTGGACCGGGGCATCAACGAGCGGTGCCACATCATCGCCGGGGTTGGCCCCATCCGGTCCCGGGAGTCGCTGGCCATGCTCTCGAAGCTGCCCGGTACCAACATCTCCGAGGCCGTGGTGCGGCGGCTGGAGGCGGCGGGCGAAGCGGGGATGGCGGCCGAGGGCGTGGCCATCTGCGCCGAAATCATCGCCCAACTGAAGGACATTAAGGGCGTGGCCGGCGTGCACGTGATGGCTGCCCGGCTGGAGGACTTTCTGCCCGACATGCTGACCAAAGCGGGCGTGGCTCCGCGCACGCCATAGACTTGTGGTAGAGAGGCGCCACCGACATGCACATCGACCTTCGGGCCACCGACCGGCTCACCGGTAAGCGGCCCCTCGACCTCACGCCGGTGTTCACCGCGCTGGCGCAGGCGTTGCCCGGCTCGGGCGTGGACCTGACCCGCCTGCGCGTGGTGGCAGACTGGGTGCAGTACCGCCAGAACTTCCGGAATCCGGTCGATGTGCGGGAGATTTTGCCCTCGGCGCTGGAGACAAGGCAGGCGTCGGCCAACCGTGAGATTGCGGTGGACCTGCGCCGCACCGGGGCGGTGGACCTGGCCGGCGAGTTCGCCCGTGCCCTGGCGCCCGATGCGGTGACCGCCACGGTGGAGGGCGCTCAGTTCATTGAGGACTGGGTGCGCGGCGCTGAGAGCCGTATCTGGGCGTTCAACGGCCTGTACTGGGGGTCGCTGGGCCTATGGGAAGCGGCCACCGGCCGGGAGTACGAAGAGGCGCTGCCCAGCGGCGAGAGTGACGCCCGCAACATTGAGATGGCCGATGACCTGATCTGGAAGCTGTTCCGGGTGTGGGACGACTTGGCCGCTCGCCGGGCATTGCCCGAGGACCTGTACGTGGTGGAACTGGGCGTGGGCAACGGTAACCAGGCCGCGGTGTGGCTCGACGAGTTTCAGCGGCTGGACCGGGAGCACCGCGGCGAGTACTACCGCCGCCTGCACTACCTGATGGGCGACTACTCGCCGCACGTGCTGGAGCGGGCGCGCACCCGGGTGCAGGCGCACGCCGAGCACGTGAGCGGTCTGGTGATGGACGCCCGCTCGCCGTCCCGCACGCTGGGCTTCCTGCGCGGCAAGGCGTTCCTTATCTATTTGTCCAATGTGTACGACAACCTGCCAACCGACGAGTTCGTGCGTATCGGCGGCCAGTTGTTCCGGGTGGAGGTGCGGTCGTATATAGCGGCGGGGGAGGCCGAGGCCATTGCCCCCACCGTCCACTGCTCGCCCGCCGACCTGCCCGCGCTGGTGTCGCGGCTGCTGGACCTGGGGCCGGAGTTGCTGGCCAAGGCCGAGCCCGCCCGCTTTCCCGAAGGCGTGACCGCCGCGGTCGGCTTCTGGCGTACCGTGTGGGACGCGGTGCGTCTACAGGAGCGCTACGTGCCGTCGGACGGCCTCGATGCTTACGACATCGCACCGGGGATCAGCGGCGAGTTGATGCGGCCGCTCATTGAGGCCAATGGTGATGTGCGGATGCATGTGAGCAATGGCGCCGCCGCCAGCTTTCTCGACTCGCTGGGGTTGCTGCATCCCTACGGCGTGCTGGAGTGCCATGACATCTTCGTGACCAACGTGCACCAGTACCAAGGCAGCTACCGGGGGCCGGGCAAGTACGACGGCTCGGTGGTGAACTGGGTGAACGGGCCGCTGCTCGACGCCATCTGCAAGCGCTACGGGTTCGAAGCCCAGTTCTCGCCCTTCCGCTACCGCGAAGGGTCCAATGTCATGACGCTGACGGCGCGCGTCCGGGAGTAAGAGATGCCCATGCCAACCCGCTCCGTCAAGGCCCGCAGTGCGGCTACTGAACCCCGCGCCGCAGCGCCGCAGCCGCTGCTTGCCACCACCGTCGTCGGCTCCTACTCCATGCCCGAGTGGCTGGAGCGCCTGAAGACCGACTATTACCACCGCCGCATCAGCAGCGCCTCGCTGCGCGAGATCCACGAAGTGGCCATCAAGGCCGCCATCAAGGACCAGGAGCGGGCGGGCGTCGACATCGTGTCCGACGGCGAGCTGCGGCGCGATAACGACACCGACTACTTCCTGGCACGGATGCCCGGCGTGGTCATTCCCACCCTGGCCAAGGCCTATTACTACGACTATTACGACGCTGAGGTAAAGGCGGCGATCCCGGAGCCCGAGCCCGATGGGCCGTCGGTGCTGGGCCTGGTGGCCGACTTCCAGTTCACCCGCGCCTACACCGACAACCCGATCAAATTCTCGTTCACCGGCCCGTTCTCGCTGTCGCGCCGGGTGCGTAATGCGTTCTATACCGACGAAGGCGACCTGGTGATGGCGTTCGCCCGCATGCTCAACCGCGAGGCCCGGTTGCTGGCTGGGGCGGGCGTGACCATTCTGCAGGTGGACGAGCCGCTGCTGGCGGGCTACCCGGCCCAGGCCGCGCTGGCGATCCGGGCCTGGAACGCAGTGTTCGAAGGGGTGGACCCGGCCACCACCGCCCGCGCGGTGCACGTATGCTACGGCAACCGCTACGCCCGCCCGCTGTGGGAGGGCCACTACGATTTCCTGTTCCCGGGAATCCTTGATGCGCACATCGACCACTTGGTGTTGGAGTTTGCCCGCAAGGGCTATGACGACCTAGAGCTGTTCCGGCGGTACGGCGCCGGCAACCTGACGCTCGGCCTGGGGGTCATCGACGTGCGGAGCCAGGAGGTGGAGACGCCGGAATTGGTGGCCTCCCGCATCCGGCGGGCGCTGGACGTGCTGCCGCCGGAGCGCCTGATCATCAACCCGGACTGCGGCTTTCGGCACCTGCCCGGCGACGTGGTGCGCGCCAAACTGCATGCGTTGACGGCGGGTGCAGCGGCGGTGAGGCAGGACCTGACCGGCGCCAAGTAGCGGGCCCTGCGTTCGACCGCGCTGCACAAGCCCTGACGCCCTGCCCGAGAAGCGGGTAACTGCTCAGAATCGAGGTGAATCCCCGGGGGGTGAGTGCAGAGAGGGCTTTGCCCTCTCTGCCAGGGAGTCTGAGGGGTGTCCCCTGCCGCCGCCTAGCGTCATGTCACTGCCCTTGGTATAGTGCCCTAATCCACTTAAGGAGATCGCTATGCATCGAGTTCCACTGCATCGGTTGTTCCGTGGCTCGCTCATGCTGATCGCCGCGTTGAGCGTGGCGTGCGCATCGCCCGCCCCCCCAGCGGCGCCCGCCGCGCCCGCTGCCGGTGGCGGCGAGGCCGCTGCGCCCGTCAAGCCTAAGGTCGACCGGGTGGTCATCGCGTTTCGCGGGCTGGCCGCTGAGTCGGCGACACCGCGGCAGGTGTGCTGCTTCGATGCTTACCAGTTCCGGCCCACTCACGAGAGCCTGGTCTCGGTGGACCCGAAGAACGGGCAGCCAAACCGGCCCAACGTAGCCACCGATTGGAAGCTGGATGAGACCGCTAACACGGTTACCTTCAACCTGCGCAAAGGCGTGAAGTTCCACTTCGACTACCCTGACCTCAACGCCAAAGACGTGGTGTACTCGCTGGAGAGTTTGGAGCTTAACGACCCGCCCGCCAGCGCCAGCATGAACAACTGGGTGGTGGGCTGGTGGCGGCCGTTCATCAAGTCGGCCGTGGCGAAGAGCGACACGCAGGTGGAGTTCAACGTGGTGCCGCAGGCGCAGTTCTGGTACTTCTTCTCCGACGCCTTCGCCCAGTTGCCCATCCGCAGCAAGGGGCAGTTCGACAAGGAGGGCGAGGGCAAAACCCCCGAGGCGAAGGGCTCGGCGGGCACCGGCCCTTACCAGTGGAAGGAGCGCAAGACCAGCAGCTACATGCGGGTGGAGCGCACACCCTACAAGCACTGGCGCGCCACCCCGGACTTTCCGGAGCTGGAGATCCGGTTCATCAACGAGCCCTCCACTCGCATGGCCGGCCTGGTGACGGGCGAGATCCATATCACTGACGTGCCGAGTGACTTGATGCCGCAGGCTGAGAAGGCCGGCATGAAGCGCATCGAGAACCAGGCGCTGGGCCCCAAGGTGATGGGCACCTTTATCTGCTGCTTCCCCGATGTCACCACCAAGCAGTTCCCCAAGGCGCCGGAGGTGCCGCTGATGGACGTGCGGGTGCGGGAGGCGTTGAACCACGCCGTCAACCGTGACGAGCTGGGCAAGGCCTTTGCCCCACGGCGGCAGCCCATGCCGCTGACGCACTACGCGCCCTCCCGCCCCGCGTGGGACCCGGCCTACGAGGCGAAGTTCAACGACAAATACGGCTTCAGCCCCGACAGGGCCAAGGCGCTGCTGGCCGAGGCAGGCTATACCGCCGCCAAGCCGCTCGAAATCGACATGTTCCCGTCGCAGTTGGCCTACATAGCCAACGGGCCCGATATCAACGATGCGGTGGCCGGGTACTTCCGCAACGTGGGCGTCAAGGTTAACTACGTGCAGATGGACCAAGCCACGTTCAACACCCAGCGCAACGCCGGCAAGTTCCGCAACATGGTGTGGATGAACTCCATCGGCGGTAACCAACTGGATGGCCTCACCATCTGGAACCTGGCGGGCAGCGGTTCCGCGCCGGCGAGCTACCTGAACCAGGAGGTCTACAACCTGCGCGATGAGATCAACAAGATCATGGACCCCGAGAAGCAGGTGTCCGTGCTCAAGAAGATCGGCGACTTCGGCTTCAACAACTACTGGGACATCCCCCTGTGGTACGTGCCCCTAGAGGTGATGATCAACCCGAAGATCGTGGAGAACTGGACCTACCCCGGCACCGTCAATGGCGGCTGGAGTCACTTCGAGAACATCTCCGCCGCCAAGTAGGCCGCAACAGTGTTCGCAGACAGCGAAGGCCACGGCAACTGCCGTGGTCTTCGCCGCTCGTGAAAATGGAGTCGGGCAGGGCCACAAGCGGGGAAATTGGGGCGCGTCCATGGACCGATTGGGGCAGGGAATGCCGGCGGCCGTCTTATGAACGGGTTCGCCGCTGACGGCATGGGGGCTAGATCGGAAGAGCGTCGTGATTTGTGAGCGCTTGCGTGGCGGCGAACATCGGAGTTTGCTATAGTCACCTAATCTGTTTGAGGAGGATGCTATGCGACATGTTGCCTTGCACTGGTTGGTCCGGTGCTCGCTGTTCGTGCTCGCACTATTCAGCCTGGCGTGCACGTCGCCCGCCGCCCCCAGCGCGCCGGCGGCCGGCGGCGGCGCACCAGCGGGCGGTGGCGCCGCGGCGCCCGTGACGCCCAAGGTGAACCGGGTGGTGGTCGCGTTCAAAACCCCCACCAACGAGTATCCTTCGCCCCGCTACTACTGCTGCTTCGATGCCTGGCAGGGCCGTCTGACCCACGAGGGTCTGGTGGGCCAAGACGTTAAGACCGGTCTGCCGGGTACACCGCAACTCGCCAGTGAATGGAAGGTGGACGAGACCAACGGCCAGGTGAGCTTCAAGCTGCGGCAGGGTGTCAAATTCCACCGTGACTTCGGCGAGATGACCGCTAAGGACGTTGTCTACACCTGGGAGAGCCTGGTCAAGAATGAGCCCGCGTCAATCAACACCTGGGTGCTCTCCTGGTGGCGGCCGTTCGTCAAGAGCGTCGAGGCCAAGGGCGACTACGATGTCACCTTCACCATCGTTCCCCAGGCGCAGTTCTTCTACTTCATCTCCGATGTGTTCGCGCAACTCCCCATTCGGAGCAAGGCCCAGGCCGACAAGGAGCCCGAGCCGAAGTCGGCCGACGAGTTGGGCGTGGTGGGCACCGGCCCCTATCAGGCCAAGGAGCGCAAGACGGGCGCCTACTACCGCATGGAGCGGGTGCCCTATAAGCACTGGCGTATCACGCCGGACTTCCCGGAGTTCGAGTTCCGCATGATCAACGAGCCATCCACCCGGCTGGCCGGCCTCATCGCGGGTGAGATCCACATTACGGACGTGCCGGGCGACCTACAGCCACAGGCCGAGAAGGCCGGCATGAAGCGCATCGCCAACCTGGCGCAGTCGCCACGCGTCATGGGCACGTTCTTGTGCTGCTACTTTGACCCCAACAGCAAGCAGTGGCCCATGTACCCGGACAGCGCCCTGCTGGACGTGAAGGTGCGCGAGGCCCTGAATCACGCGATCAACCGAGATGAGATGGGCAAGGCCTTTGCCCCCCGCCGCGAGCCGCTGTACCTGAGCCACTACAACGCCCAGCGCCCCGCCTGGGACCCCACCTGGCAGACGCGCTTCAACGATGCGTACGGCTATAGCCCCGACAAGGCCAAGTCACTGCTGGCTCAGGCCGGCTATAGCACCGGTAAGCCGCTGGAGATCGACATGATTCCGCAGCAGCTCACCTACATCGCCAACGGGCCCGACATCAACGATGCCATTGCCAACTATTTCCGGGCAGTGGGTATCAAGGTCAACATGGTGCAGCTCGACCCTGCCACCGAGCAGACGCAGACCCGCGCCTACAAGTTCAAGAACCTGGTGCGTATCCAGTCGATTGGCTCCAACCTGCTCGATGGCCTGATCATCTGGAATACGGCCGGCAACGGCGGCGCCGCGGCCGGTTACTACAACCCCGACCTGACCACCATGCGTGACGAGTTGAACAAGATCATGGACCCCGAAAAGCAGGTACCGATCCTCAAGAAAATCGGAGAGTGGGGTTACTCCAACTATTGGGACATCCCCTTGTGGTATGTGCCTTTGGAGGTCATGGTCAACCCCAAAGTGGTGGATAACTGGCAATATCCCGGCAGCGCCAACGGTGGTTGGAGTCACTTCGACACTATCACCGCCGCCAAGTAGGCCGCTGCGCCCGGCAGCCTCATGGAGAGACCACGGCAACTGCCGTGGTCTCTCCGCGTCGCTCACCCCGAACACGTACTATGGGACGGTCATGACCCTTGCTCCAGACGCCAGCGTGGCCCAGCCAGCGATGCCCGATCCGCTGCTGCACGTGGACGGCGTGCGCAAGGCGTTCGGCCGCAACGTGGTGCTGGCCGGTGTGTCGCTGGACGTGCGCGCTGGTGAGGCGGTCGCCATTGTGGGCGAGAACGGCAGCGGCAAGTCGACGCTGCTGAAGATCCTGGCCGGACTCGAGACGCCCGACGCCGGCGAGATTGCGGTGCGCCGGGGTATTGGCTACTGCCCGCAACGGTTGGAGTTGTTCGACGGCCTGACCGTGGGCGAGAACCTGGAGTATTTCGGCGCGGCCTACGGGCTGCACGAGACGGAGTTGCGGGCAACAGGCCGCGCCTTCCTTGACCGGTTCCGTTATGCCCAGTATGTGGACACGCCGGTGCGCAACCTGAGCGAAGGCACCAAGCAGAAGCTGAACCTGACGGTGGCGCTGTTGCACGAACCGGAACTGTTGCTGCTCGACGAACCCTACCAGGGGTTTGACTACGAGACGTTTCTCAACTTCGCAGGGCTGCTGCGCGACTGGCGCTCCGAGGGCCGGGCGGTGCTCACCATCTCGCACCTGGTGACCGCCGACCTGGGCATGGACCGGGTGCTGGAGCTGCGAGAAGGGACGCTGCATGCTGCTGAAGCGGATCGCCACCGCGGTTAGCATGACGGCGCGGGAGTTCCTGCGCCGTCGTGGCATGCTGGCGTTCATGGTCGCCACGCCCGTTCTTAGCTTTGCGCTGGTGTACGCCGCGCTGCCGGATACGGCGGCCAACATCGACGCCATCGAGAACGGTGTGAAGGTGCAGGTGGGCACCGACCAGGTGGCCCTTTTCGGCGGGGTGTCGGCACTCATCTACGCCGCGCTCTTGGCGGGCATCACCGGCTTCTATGTGATGTCGAGCGCCATTAAGACCGACCGCCGCCTGATCCTGGCGGGCTACCACGCCTTTGAGCTGGTGGCGGCCCGTTGCGTGGTGCTGCTGGCGCTCGACCTGGGCATCACCGCGCTGCTGGTGGCCATTATGCTGTTCTTCTTCACACCCAAGCAGTTCGGGGCGTATGTACTGGCAATGTATCAGGGCGCCATGGTGTACGGTTTCTACGGAGCGCTGATCGCCACCGTTGTGAAGAGCGAGCTGGGAGGTCTCATTGCGATCGTCTTCTTTGCCAATATCGACCTGGGGTCGTTGGAACTGCCGGGCTACTCGAACGTGTTTGGCGAATGGTGGACGCAGTTTCTGCCCGGCTACTTCCCCGTGCAACTCGCCATTGATGCCGCCTTCACCTCACGCCCTGACCTGCTGGTACCCAGCTTGTGGACAGGCCCGCACTCGCTTGCCGTGGTGGCCCTAATGCTGGGTACCTATAGCCGCGCCACGCACGTGCACCCCTTCTTGCCGGAGCACAAACGCCACCTCCCCTGGGCGTCCATTTTGCTGACGCTGCTGCTGGCGCTGGGGGCGGCTGGCGGCTGGCGTTACTACCAGGAGTGGCTGGCCCGCCCGCCGGCGGTGGACGTGGAGGGCCGGGTGGACGCGCCTAAGGCGCAGGTGGTGGCGCTGGTCAGCGGACGATTGCGGTCGCTGGAGGTGGCGGAGGGCGACGACGTGGAGGAGGACCAGATCGTGGCGTGGGTGGAGGACAGCTTCACCGCGGCGTCGCTGGCGATACGGGCGCCGGTGCGGGGGCGGGTGACCACCATGAGCGTTCGCCGGGGCGAGAACGTGGTGCAGGGGGCCGTGCTGGCCGAAATCCACCGGCTGAACCAATTGGAGGCCGTGCTGGAGGTCGACGAAACCCACATCGACGAGGTGGCCATCGGCCAGACCGTCGACCTCATACTGCCATCGCTCGGCATCCATGTGCAGACCCGCGTGGCCGAGATCGCGTCCATTCCGTTGCCGCCCGATGCCAGCGTGTCGGAGCGCACCCGCCGCATCCGCAAGTACGCGGTGAAGTGTCCGATCGAGGGGCAGGAAGGGAAGCTGCGGCTGGGCGTGGCGGTGAAGGGGCGCATCTTCACCGGCGGCGGCTAGCGGACGGCGGCCGGGCGCTGTTCCAGCAGATTGCCGTTGCGAGGAGCCGATGGCGGCCTGGCGCCGAAGCACCGCCCGCGAGCCGTACGCTATGACCGCACGATTGCCCGGCCGTGGGACGGCTCTGGCGTAATGACGGTTGCGCCGTTCTCCAGCCGGCCCTTGGGTCATGTGGTAAGGGCGATTCATGAATCGCCCTTCCGCCCGTGTTGCAACCACCACAGGCATCGGCGCCACCGCGGCTGGGCGATTCGTGAATCGCCCCTACAGGTTGGTGCTGGCGGTCGTCCCGTAACCCGCTGGCGGTCGCAAACAAAAACACCCGCCTACTGGCGGGTGTTGCGGTGCGCGGACATGGTGCGCTTGGCGGGGCTCGAACCCACGGCCTCAGCCTCCGCAGGGCTGCGCTCTATCCGCTGAGCTACAAGCGCATAAACAGGACGGAAAAATGGTGCCGAAGGTGGGATTTGAACCCACACGCCCGTAAGGACACTACGCCCTGAACGTAGCGCGTCTGCCATTCCGCCACTTCGGCACGGGTGCAGAACTCAGTATACCGAGCCCTGGAGCAGGGTTGCAACCGGGGTGAGGCTAGTCCGTGCGGCGGCGGCGGTGGCGGCGGGCTGCCCGCTGGGCGGCCACCCGTGCCTTTTCGGCCTTGGACCGGTAGAACCGGCGGTCCTTCACCTCGCGGAGAATGCCGGAGCGGGCCACAGCACTGTGGAACCGCTTCAGCAGACCTTCGATGCTCTCTCCCTCGTTGAGGACGACGAATGCCATGCTGTTCCTTTATCTGCATACTGACAAGAAAAAGAGCGGCGGGCGAACCCGCGCTCGATGCAGACCTCAGTATACGAACGCCCTGAACGTCGCGCAACCGGTCAACGCGCCAAACCTGCCACGATCGCGTCGCCGTGCTGGGGCAGGTGCTGCGCCACCGCCCGCAGCAGGCCAAAGCAGCCGCTCAGCATCATGTCGCCGTGGGGCACGGCGAGGTGGGGGTGCAGGGCGGACTGCCGCATGAGACCGCGGCGCGGGCCGGTGACGGCCAGGAAAGGCTGAACGGCGCGGCGCTCGAAGATGGCGGCGCCGTGGCCGTGGTCGTCGAACACCTCCGCGTTGCTCAACTCGCCGCCGGCGAGGGCTGACAGCAGGTGGTCGAGCTTGGGTAGATCGATGAGGCCGGTGTGGTGCTCGAACACGCCCAGCACCCGGCTGCCCTGCATGTGGAACGCCGTGGCGTGCATGTTGCCCAGGTTCACCAGCAGCCGGTCTTCGGCGCCTGAGACCTGCGTGTCGTCCAGGGCGCCCAACGCGCCGGCCGGCGCCGTGTCCATGACCAGCAGCGGTACGTCCAGCTCCGGTGTGAGCGTGGCGGCCACGGCGTGCATGCGGGTGAGGTGGGCGGGCACCGCACCGGCCAGGTAGGCGAAGCCGGGCAGCGAGTCGCCGCCCTGGATGGCCTTCCTGAGGTGGTCGAACCGGAAGGTCCGGTCGCTCACGTCCACCGGCGCCGCGCCGTGGTCGAACACTGCGATGGCCACCGCGTCCCAGGCCGGGTCGACGCCGAACGCCCCCAGCGCCGCCGCCACGGCCGCCAGGTCCACGTCCTGCATGCGGATGGCCGTGACGCCCTGCATGACCGCCGCCTCGTCGTCCGACACGATGCGCACGCCCATGCGCTCCACGTTCTCCAGATGGTCGTCGAAGGTGCGCGCGGCGTTGGGGGTGGCGTAGACCGGGAGGCCCGCCTGCAGGTGGTGTTCGGCCGCCCAACCGCTGGGGCCGCCGCCCATGGTGTGGCCAGTCAGCAGCACCGGCTCCCGCCGGGCGGTGGCGGCCCCGATGCGGCGGGCGATGGCGCTGGTGGCGGAGGGCATGACCAGCTTGGGGCAGTTCTCCACCACCGCGTCGCTGTCGAAGAGGAGGATGTCCTGGGTGCCGGTGCCCACGTCGATGGCGAGGATGCGCATGGGCTCAGCGTGCCACTGTGGGGGGGCGGCAGGCAAGTTGGGCTAGGCGCCCGGAGTTCAAGGCCCATGGTCTGCATGTGCGGTCAGGATGGGCTGCAGGTGTGGATCCCCATCACGCCATATCCCCCCCCCCC
>Ga0209514_10001454_pt1 | contig 40744 bp, 37 predicted proteins | sample Subgrocontami58m_FD_187452 | JGI IMG/M metagenome (GOLD analysis project Ga0209514, IMG submission 187452) | Subsurface groundwater microbial communities from S. Glens Falls, New York, USA - GMW37 contaminated, 5.8 m (SPAdes) (version 3) | ecosystem: Environmental > Aquatic > Deep subsurface >...
CCCGCATATTTCTTCAACGCCATCATTTTCCTCCATTTCTCTTTAAATAACATGTGACGGGTGACGAGAAAAAACGTCACGCGTCACCCGTCACTCCTCGTGTAATCGTGTAGGTTGGGTTTCACTTACGTTCAACAAAACCTACTCCGCCCGGGACATAAAGATCCTATCCGCATTATAGCCATGCAATATTCTATAGGTAATAAAATAGGATAGCGGTTTTACGGGATTACATATCTGGTCAAAAAGCAAGTGTATCCCAAATCCCAGGGTGGTAAAAGATAAAAGGTAATTAAAATGGGTAAGAAAACAGCCGCATATCAGCCCAAATAAAAGCTCATAGCTGTGAAGGTATAAATGAACCTTTTCTATTTCCCCGTTTTCAAACGTCTCGAAAAATCCTCTGACGGTAAAAGCCCTCCCCGCATTTCTATAAAAATCCCAGACATGGTCAAGGTCTATCAGCCATCCGGCCAGAAAACATGAAATACCGGCATACATATCGTGTGTGGTAAAAAAAGCGGCGACGCCTGTAATCGCTGATACACCCAGGTGACTCGTAAGCTTCATAGCTATTTCCTCAGTGATAGTTTCAAAATCTTTTTTGTGCCGGGGGTAACCTTCACCCGGCTGTCCATACAAATGCCTGTAACCCAGATAGGCTGGTCATTCATTGCCACAATCGGAATCATGTCGCGTTCTCTCGCGGGGATTTTTTTATCAATAAAAAGGTCTTTGATTTTTTTGTGACCTTGCGCGCCTAAGGGAGAAATCCTGTCTCCCTCTTTTCGTCTCCTTACCGTAAGGGGCATCGTGATACATTGCAGGTCAAAGATTTCTTCGCCGGAAGTCTTTGTTTTTTTGTATTCATCCAAAGAGACGTCCTTAATATCTAAAACTTCGGATACCAGTTGTCCCAAAGGAGGAATAGGCGTTGCGCCGGGTATCTGAACAGGAATTTCCAGGAGAAGCGTCGTGCAAGATTCGGGAAAGGCATCCTTTTCAAAATGAAGCATGCCGTGTTCGTGCCATAAATAAAGCCCTCCGGGTAATTGGAAGCGTTGCCCCCTTCCCGTTTTGGTAATTTCGCTCAATATCTTTGCGTAATGTTCGTAGGTAACCTCTTGCAGGGGAATCTTCAAGAAAAGCAATATTTCGCGAAATACCCGTTGCTGTAATATCACAGGCTGTTTCGCTAAAAGACGGCTATTGATGATATACGAACCTCCGTCGTTTTCAATGGCGCATTCTTTTAATATCTTTCCGGCTTCCTGGGACAAATATTCATTATTTACGTTGAGGATTTGGCTGAGTTGTACGAGGGCGTGTTTGATATTCGGGTTATAGTGTTTTTCTAATATGGGAATCAATTCGAGCCGTATCTTGTTCCGGAGATATATCGTTTCAGCGTTGGACGCATCCGTTCTATAGTCCATCTGCCTTCGTCCAAGATAATCAATAATTTCCTTTCTCCAGGCGAAGAGTAGCGGCCGCACTATGTGCGCCGGGGAATCCGTGGCTAGTGGCCGTTTTACCGGTATTCCTTCAAGACCCGACATACCCGTCCCCCTGATTATCCGGTGAAGGATGGTCTCCGCGTTGTCGTCCGCCGTATGCCCGACGGCAACGGCGGCAGCGTTGAGCTTTTGCGATAATTCCGTATAAAATTGGTATCTTTCCGCCCGCGCCGTTTCCTCGATGGAACGCCTTGTCCGGCGCGCGACTTCCTGAATATCTACCTCTTTCAAAACAAATGGCAGCGAGAGTTTATTTGACAAATTTTGGACAAATTGGGCGTCCTCTTCTGAAGATTCTCCCCGGAGTCGGTGGTTAAGATGGACTACGTAAAGGCGCAGTTGCAGGTTTTTGACGGTGTTAATCGAATGGAGAATATCCAGAAGGGCGACGGAGTCAGGCCCGCCGGATACGCCGACAATTACGGCGTCATTGGTGTGGAAAAGATGGTATTTACTTATAGTTTTTAATATGCCGAAGGGTAATTTGTCTAAGCGCATAATTAAGAACTATATCTTTTTGGTATGGGCAAATCAAGTTTGGAAATAGATTGACTTTAGTTTTTGTGGTCGTAAAATAGGTACAAAAACGCTAAATTCTGTCAAAAATATTTTTACCAGCAACAGGTAGGGCAAACCTTTAGGTTTGCCTTCGTGCAATACACGCAAGGCTAAAGCCTCGCCCTACATTTCTCTTCCGACTTGTTCGGGTTAGGACGCACGCAGGAAATGTGATGCCGTATGAAAAATAACCGGAAAATGCCTTTCATCTTGCTGCTGCTTGTTTCTGTGATTTTGCCCTGTAGCGGTTTCCGGGATGTGTGTTATGGAGCGCCAAAGAGAACTAAAGTTTTGCCCATAAATGTCGCCGGAATCGAATTGGAAGTGGAGTTAGCGACTACCTTCGAGGATCACGCCCTTGGCTTGATGTACCGTAACAAGCTGGAAGAAAATGGAGGCATGTTGTTTGTTTTTCCGAAGGAGCAAATCCTTTCTTTCTGGATGAAGGATACCCGCATTCCGCTGTCAATAGCCTTCATTAAGGCGGATGGCCGGATTATCCAAATAGAATCAATGAAGCCCTTCAGCTTAGATACCCATGTTTCCAGGGAAAAGGCCAGATATGCGCTGGAGATGAATGACGGGTGGTTCGGAAGGCGCAAGGTAAAGGAAGGCGATATCGTGAAGATTCCGCTGGCTTTGTCTGAAAAGAGCGAAATCAAAAATTAAGTTCAAAGATAAGCTCGTAAATATTCTCCATAGCGGGTTCAGGTTTGTAACCTGAGCCCGCGGTAGTTAGTCCAAAGACCTTTCTATGAAAAGAGGCATATTGCGTGAATATAAGGCGGTTGAGAAGTTTGAGTACAAATGGGTTGTTTCTGATATGCATTATTTTTTGTAGTTTAGCAGGATGTAAAAAGGATTTACCAAAGGAAAGCGTCGAAAAACCTGTAGAACCCATCGTAAAAAAGGAAAGCAGGGAGCTTGGATTAGAGCTTTACGAGAAAGGGGAAAACACAGAGGCTATTGAGGAATTTAAAAAAGCCGTAGCGGCCAATAAGGCCGACGTTGAGGTGTATTTCAAGCTTGCGTCCGCGTATTACAACGAGGGTCTGACCGGCGACGCGACCGCTATGTATAAGAAAGTCGTTGAAATGGAGCCAAATCACGTCGAGGCGCATTATGAGCTTGGTCTTAATTACCTTGATGAGGGGCTGTGCGAAGAGGGGATACGGGAATTAAAAAAGGTGTTGGAAATAGAGCCCAAACACGAAACGGCTTATTATAGCCTTGGGGAGGCGTATTATGACTGTAACAGGAAAGAAGACGCCTTGGAAGTGTGGAAAGCGCTGCTGAAAGATAATCCACAGGATAGTATTCTCCACTACAATCTGGGCGTCATCTACCGGGACAAGGGACAAGTAAAGAGCGCCGTGTCTGAGCTGCAAAAAGCAATTGCCATTGACCCGAACGATGATGATGTAAAAAATTTATTAAAACAGCTCACCACGAAGAAGCACCCTGTTAAAAGCACCGGGCATATCAAAAACAAGAAAAAAACCGAGCAGAAAAAGAAAAAATAATCCCATCTCTATATATCTGATGATGAAGCTATGACAAGGTTAGTTAGTATTATGAATGAGAAAGACGATTCAGAAATGGTCATTGTGCCGTCCGGAGATTTTATCATGGGCGAGGAACATAAGCCTGCGCACGTTGACGAGTTTTACATAGACAGGTTCCCAATAACAAACGCACAATATAAAAAATTTATTGACGCCACGGGCGCCAAAGAACCACTGTTTTGGGATAATGGGAGATTCAATAAACCGTTACAACCGGTCGTAGGCGTGAGCTGGAACGACGCGGTTGCTTACGCAAGGTGGGCAGGCAAACGACTTCCCAGAGAGATCGAGTGGGAGAAAGCGGCGCGGGGGATTGACGGAAGGGAATATCCCTGGGGAAACGGACAGCCTGATGGCACACGGGCTGTTTACAATCTTGACCCAAACACAGGCGCGCCAGCGCCGATTGGCAACCGGAAAGAGGGCATGAGTCCCTTTGGCTGTTATGATATGGCCGGAAACGTTTGGGAATGGTGCGAAGACTGGTATGAAGACGGTAAATTTCGCGTAGTAAGGGGCGGGTCGTGGGTAAATCATCACTACATTTTAAGAAGCGCCTACCGAAGCTGCAGCTATCCCGAAGGCAAGGACAACAACGTCGGTTTCCGGTGCGCAAGGAACGTTAAATAATCATCTTTTCTTGATTCCCAGGGCATTCAGGGAAAGCCGGATGTCGTAGTTTCCGTCAAATTTAAATTCCTCGTCAAAGACCTTCTTCAGGTCGTAGGTATTTTTGAAATCCTCTCTGGAATCTGTTTCTGTCTTCCCCATAAGACCGTTTTCCACCAGATTAAACACGATATTTCCAAAATCCGCATCCTGTTTTACGCCCCATTGTTCAAGCACGGTCAAGGCCATAAAGCCAAATTGTTTTGACGCGTACAGCCTGATGCCTTCCATAAGCTGCTTTCCCGTTACGTGGCGGTCGTGGTCCGTTGTTTTGTGCTGATGTTTGCCGAGCATATTCGTAGTAAAATCAAGGGCCTCGAATACAAATTGATACGCTTGCAGCGAGTAGCTGGGGTCTTTTTTTATAATCTCTTTCAATTTACTCCATGTCTTTGTCATATATATTCTCCGATGGTTGCGCCGATGAGTCGGTATTATATAATGAAATTTTCATTATGGCTAGGCATTTTTCACTGCGGGAGGGTCAATTTTCGGGAATAAAGGTTTGCCCTTACGCACGACAGTTCCTTTCTTAAGCGCTTGCTGGAATTCCAGACAGGGCGCGTTGTTGTTGTTTTCCAGGATTCCGAGCTGTCGTTGAATTTCAGCGGACGTCCTGGGCATAAACGGATAGATAAACACGGAAATATCTTTTATCGCCCCGGCCAGAGAACCGATGACGGTTTCAAGCTGCGCCCTCGTAGCATCTGTTTTGGCAAGCGACCAGGGTTTCTTGTCTTCTATGAACTTGTTGGCGCAGCCGATAAAATCCCAGATATGCTCAAGCGCCCTGCTAAACTGAAGTTCTTCCATTGCCTCATCCGTTTTATCACGGGTATTTTTTGACAGCTTTTTTAGCTCGTCATCAGAATCAGCCGCATCCGGAATAACCCCGTTAAAATATTTTTCGATCATGGTCAGGGTGCGCTGCAACAGATTGCCAAGGTCGTTGCCGAGGTCGGAGTTTATTCTGTGAATAAGCGCGCTGTAAGAAAAATTCCCATCCAGACCAAAGGGAACTTCTCTCAAAAGGAAATACCGGTAAGCGTCCGTTCCGTAAGACTGAATAATGCTCGTCGGGTCTATTGCATTCCCTAATGACTTTGATATCTTCTGGCCTTCAATAGTCCACCACCCATGCGCAAATACTTTGACAGGCGGCTCTATTCCCAATGACATAAGTACGGCAGGCCAGATGACGCCGTGGAACCACAGTATTTCCTTTCCGATAATGTGGACGCTTGCAGGCCAGTACCTCTGGAACTTCTGTCCGTCATCGTCATATCCCAGCGCAGTAATATAATTCAGAAGCGCGTCAATCCACACGTAAATAGTGTGCGACGGGTCCATGGGCACCTGAATGCCCCATTCTACAGCCGACCGGCTTATACTGATGTCTTCGATATGAGTTTTAATCCGGTGCAATAATTCATTTCTTCTCGATTCGGGTTGGATAAAATGAGGGTGTTTTTCATAGTATTCAAGCAGGCGTTTCTGATATTTCGACAACCGGAAAAAATAGTTTTTTTCCTTTACCTTTTCGACAGGACGTTTACAGTCCGGGCATTTCTTTTCTTCAAGCTGTGATTCTATCCAGAAACTTTCACAGGGGATACAATACCACCCCTCATATTCACCCAGGTAGATATCTCCATTCTCAAAGATCCGCTGAAAGATGTTTTTTACGCGGCGGCAATGCCGTTCATCCGTCGTCCGTATGAAATCATCGTATGAAATATCAAGGCTGTTCCACAGCGTCTTGAATTTATCTACTACACCATCCACAAATTCCATCGGCGTTTTATTGCACGTCTGCGCCGCTTTTTGAATTTTTTGCCCGTGTTCATCTGTCCCCGTCAGGAAGAAGACGTCTGCATTTTTCGCCCTTTTATACCGGGCAAGGACATCGGCGGCAATTGTTGTGTAAGAATGGCCGATATGCGGCGCGTCATTCACGTAGTAAATAGGCGTGGTAAGATAAAAAGCGCGGTTACTCACTCAGCATCACAATCCTTTTCGCAGGGCTGGCCGCACTTCGACTCTTTTTGTTGCAGGGGTTCCCGCACTTTATCCAGAATTTCCCGGACAGACACGTTAATTTTATTTCCATTGTCAATCTCAACGGTAACCAGTTGTTGCAGGACGTCGTAATTGACGACCTCTCCCGTGCCGCGCGCCGTTTTCACGACAGAACCCTTTTTTGGCAGCGTATGTTTTAAATCTTCATAGACCTTGTCCTCGTAACGCAAACAGCACATGAGACGGCCGCACCTGCCCGATATCTTGGAAGGGTCTAACGTTGCCTTCTGATTCTTCGCCATCTTCATGGTAACGGGCTCAAGGTTTTTAAGGAACGTCCTGCAGCACAATTCCCGTCCGCAATGTTCATAGTCAGCAAGGAGCCTTGCCTCGTCACGAACCCCGATTTGCTTCATTTCTATACGCGCCTGGTATTCTTTTGCCAGGTCTTTTACCAGTTCCCGGAAGTCAACTCGGCCATTTGCGAGAAAGTAGAAGATGATCTTTTTGGTGCCAAATAAGTGCTCGGCGCTGGCCAGTTTCATGAGAAGTTTGTGTTCTTTTATCTTTTTTTGACAAAATTTGAACTCAACCGGTATCATTTCGTCTTGTATCTTTTTTTGTTTTTCCTTATCGTCAGAAGTGGCCTTACGCAGTATTTCACCCAGATTTTCAATTGATTCGGCATCGTCAATTTCTTTAACCTTGTCAATAACCTCTCCGAACTCCACGCCGCGGCTTGAACGAATTATGACCTGATCGCCTTTTCTCAGCGAATTAAAGGCAGCAAAAAAATCAGAGGTATTTTTTAAGACGCCATATCGTATGGTTAATATGTGTCGCATGAGGATATAGTATGGTGCACTTTTCAAAAAATAAAAATTTCATAAATAATAACAATTATACTATGCATTGTCAAGGTTCCACGTTTTTTTAAGTATAATGTATGTGTAATAGTTTCAATGAATTACACTTGCATTGTGAGTTTCAAATATGATATTATCCTAAAACGTTTGAAAAGTATAAAGAATTTCAGATTAAGATTGAGAGGTTGGCAATGAAAAAAATTTTTGGCGGTGTAATAGCGGTCTTGGCGCTGGTATTTGCGGAAACTCACGGAAATGTGTTATGCGCACAGGATGCTTCTAATAAGCTGAACATGCTTGAGATTGTAATTTCGAATCTTATCACAAGGGTTGAGGCATTGGAAAAGCGCGTAAACGCCCTCGAAAAGACTCCTCCCGGCGGCAGCGTCTCAAAAATGCCCAAAAAAGAGGCGGTTGTCAGGGAGACCGCAAAATCAGCAGTAACGGACGGTTTTGAGGATATTGGCGGTGGATTCTGCGTAAGGAATGTGCGATTCAATCCATTTGGCACCAATGTGCTTTTTGCGGGTGAAATCGCTAACAAATCTGAGAAGAATTACCGTTTTGCAAAATTTACCCTGGAAATCTACGACGACCGTGATTTGCTGGTCAAAAAAGAGGAATTTACGGTTCCCGACCTTCCGAAAGACAGTATAAGACCCTTTGAACACATGCTTATAGGCGTTGAAACGGGTCTTATTAATAGATACGTGATTAAGGCAACCGAATAAGGATAGGCGGTCACTGCTTAAGGAGTTGCAAAAAGAGAATGCTCTCTGTGATTGATAAACAACGGTTTTAAAGATATAATTAAAAGGAGTTATTTTTGTACGAAAAATACTGGGGACTGAACGAACTGCCATTTGAGAACGTTCCCGATCCACGCTTCATGTATCATTCCACTCAGCACGAAGAGGCATTGATGCGATTGGTATATGCAACGAAGGCGCAAAAGGGCGCTGCTATGCTGTCAGGCGAGGTGGGTTGCGGCAAAACCACCGTAAGCCGCGCCTTTGTCCAGGAACTCTCAAGCGATGAATATGAGGTCGGTATTATAGCGAATCCCAGCCTGGCGGCGCTGGACTTTCTCAAGGAAATCCTTTACCAGTTGGGCATCGAAAAAACCGCCGACTCAAAGCCCGAGCTTTTACACATACTGAATGACGCAATGCTTCAGAACCTTGCAAAAAAGAAAAAAACGGTGCTGATTGTAGACGATGCACAGGCCATTGAGGACGTGGTGACGTTTGAAGAATTGAGGCTCTTACTGAATTTCCAGTTGAATAATCAGTACCTCCTGACCTTGATTTTGATAGGACAGCCGGAACTGCGCGATAAAGTAACAAAGATACCGCAACTCGATTCGAGGGTCTCCATACGGTATCATTTAAAACCGCTGGACATGAAGGATACGGCGCAATATATATTATTCAGGCTCAAGGTCGCAGGTATGCAACGAAACATTTTTACGAAAGAAGCCATTGAGAAGATCCATGAATACACAGGAGGCGTTCCCCGCCGGATAAACAATACGTGTGATCTGAGCTTACTGGTGGGGTTTAGCAAAAAAGTGGAATTGATTGATTCCAAGATTATACAGCAGTTAATAGAGGATGCGAAATAAAAGCAGGTAAACATGCCGAGACTCTCAGACCTTATCAAGCAGGGAAAAATACCGGAGAAGAACAACAAACCCGTCCAGGACGAAAAGGACACGATACGGATTCGTGAGCTTGCGGAGTTAAAAGTAAAAAAAGAGGCTGCGGTTGAAGAAAAAAGAGTTCCCGCCGCGACGGAAGAAATGGATTTTCCCAGCGAAACCGGTGTAAAGAAAGAAGATAAAAGGGGCGCAACGGGGCTGGAAGATATTGAATTTCCGAGTGAATCAAAGGCTGTAACGCCCGAAAAAGCGCCTCCGAAGGTATCTGAAAAACCATTATTCCCCGGAGAAATAGAATCCCTCCCGACGGAAGCAGGTATCATTGTCCGCGAGGAAGAGCGGAAAGAAAAGACATTTGTAGACATATACGATGAACTGTATGATTTTCTGGACGGCGTGCTCAACGCCGCAAGAACAGAGCAAAAGTTTGCCATTGACAGAGGGATTGAGCTCGTTGCAAGGGTTATTGACACCCCCAGTGCGATTGAAAACTTGCATCGCAAGGCCATTTATAGAAAAGATTTTAAATACGATTCCCGGGTGCATGGAATCAATGTGGCAATCTTTGCCATCAAGATAGGCGCAGGCCTTGGTTACAAGAGGGAGCAACTCATTGAATTAGGAATTGCGGCGCTCGTTCATGATATAGGCATGTGCAAGATTTCTGATGAGGTAGTCAATAAGGAGGGCGTTCTTACGAACGAAGAATACGCCCTGATCAAGAAGCACCCCCAGTTTGGATACGATATAATACACAATGCCCTGGGAGAAGAATACAAATGGCTTGCAGAGGTCGTCTCTCAGGAACAGGAACGGGAAGGAGGACAGGGATACCCCCGTGGTCTGATGGGAAATGAGATTCACGAATATGCGAAAGTAATCGGGATGGTGGACGTATACGAAGCGCTGAGCCATCCGCGCCCCCAGCGAAAAAGATTCCTGCCTTATGAGGCGACGAAGGTGATTGTCAATTCATCAAAAAATATGTTCCCTCAAAAACTCATAAAGGTGTTGCTCACCAAGCTGTCATGCTTTCCCATTGGCAGTTACGTGGTGCTTAATTCAAAGGCGATTGGAAAAGTCGTAGAGACAAATGAGGCGTCCCCCTTACGTCCGGTTATAGAAATGCTATACGACAGTATGGGAAAGAAGCTTGCCGAAAAGAAGACGGTCAAGTTGCAGGATACACCGCTGCTCTATATCACCGACTCCATGTTTGAGGAAGATTTGCCAAGGTAGTACCTTACGAAAAATATTTTGACATTTTCAGCAAAAATATTTTTACCAGCGACATGTAGGGCAAGCCTTTGGGTTTGCCTTTGTGCAATAATCGCCAGGCTAAAGCCTCGCCCTGCAAATTTCTTCCGACTCGTTCGGGGCAGGAGAATATATCGTGGAAAATCTCAAAAAAAGGTCAGACCTTCTCATTGAGGAAATAGAAGACGAGGTAGTTATTTACGATCCAAAGACTCACTATGTGCACCACCTGAATCCCATGGCAAGCATTATATGGGAACTCTTTGACGTATCTCCGCATCCCGGAGATATCTCAAAAGAAATCGTCTCCGTTCTGAAAACTGACCCGTCAAATGTGGAAAAGGATGTGCAGGAAACCTTAGGCAATCTGCAAAAGAAGGGACTGATTGAATGACCCTCTCAACCACACGTTTTGAAATACTTTCACTTCCCTTCGAATTAACCACCAACGACAAAAAATTCTTTGACGAATTCCAGGAACTTAATCTGGCGCTTGCGACGCCCGGCAACGGCAAATTACCCCAGGTGCAGTACAGCCTGATAAAAAACACCAAATACTTTTGCATCAGAGAAAATGGCAAATTCCTTCACCGCTGGGCGCACCGGTGGCCGCTGTACCTTTCGGTAATGATGAGTATAAGAGACAGTCTTTATTTACATCTGAAGAATTATCTCTTCCTGCACTCCGCCGCCATGGCAAAGGGTAATAAGGCTGTGCTTCTCCCCGGGCCGTCAGAGAGTGGAAAATCAACCCTGACCCTGGGGTTATTGAATTATGGTTACCGGTATCTTACCGATGAAGTAGCCGTTATTAACCTTTCCGATCTGAAAATATTGCCTTTCCAAAGGCCTATTTATGTATATGGCTGGTTGCCGGTCATATCCGATGAGGTACAAAAGGATTTTAAGTTTTACCGTTTTAAAGAAAGATATGGGCATACCGTACAGCCCTGGCAATATGCCGTACCGCAACGGGAGGCAATGCTTCCCAAGAACTCAAGCTGTGAAGTGGCGTGGATTGTTTTCCCCACATATAATGAGACGCAGAAAGATTCCCGTTTAAAACCCATAACCAGGGCGGAGGCTGCGTTTAGGCTTATGCAAAATGGATGGAATACGCAGTATTTCGGCGATTTTGGCCTCAAGTTGTGCTCGGAACTGGTTAAAAAGGCGGATTGCTACCAACTGATAACGGGAGACCTGAAACAGGCATGTGAACTGATAGACGGTCTAACGGGTGGATTTTCAGTTTCGGTAGAATCTGAGGCGCTGGACAATATCTGGAAACGCAAGGTGTTGTTGTAAAATGACCGCAAAAAGGCACGGCTCTACGATGTACCCCATTCTCCCGGGGACTAAAAAGGACTAATCCAACCTTACATGGAGGTATCGTTATGTCAGAAAAAAAATTAGAGGCCGAAGAACAGAAGCGAAAAACCCGCCGGAAACTCCTGAAATTGGCGGCATACAGTATTCCTGCAGTATCATCCATCCTGGCAGCAGGCGATGCCTACGCTAATGGTGATGACGACGATGGCGGTGGTGGTGGCAGCGGCAGTGGCAGCGGCGATGACGAAAGGGCAGGCACGGGAATAAAAACAAAGAGGAAAAAGCCTAACGGTCCAAAGAAATACAAAAAGGGGGTTTCGTAAATTCATTTGGAGGTATCGCTATGCCTGAACAAGAATTAGACGTTGAAGAACAGAAGCAAAAAACCCGCCGGAAACTCCTGAAATTGGCGGCATACAGCATTCCTGCGGTATCATCCATCCTGGCCGCAGGCGACGTCTATGCCAAGGATGACGATGACAAAAAAGACGGCACGAAGAGGAAAGAGCCCAACGGCCCAAAGAAACACAAAAAGGGGGTTTCTTAAAATTCATTTGTGCATAAAACCCTGGGATATATTTTTCGCATACTAAGCCCCGCCTTAGAAACAGAGATTTCCTATGATTCCTGGGCTGAGGCGTTGAGCGTTTCCCGAAATGAAGGACTCTCCTTTTTGCTGTATAAGACCGCTATTAGGAAGGGTATTCCCATACCTGCCCCTGTTAAACAGAGCCTCAAGCAGGAATACATTCACAATTGGGGAAGAAACATCCGTATACTGGATGAACTGGCCTGTTTGCTTCGAACCTTCAAGTATCCCGTTATCGTGTTAAAAGGCGCAGCCCTGCTTTCTTCTGTATATGAGGATGTTGGACTCAGGGCGCTGGGCGACGTTGATATCCTGGTAAGGCCGGAAGACATGCCGGAATTTGATAAAACGCTGTCACAGTCTGGTTATCACCCGCATAACAGATTGAGCTCTTACCGTGTAACGAACCACCTCAACAGCCTGATATACGGCAAAAACGGCTCTCCGTTGCTCCTTCACCTGCACTGGCACTTAATCAACAACGCGCTCCCCAATTATCTGTACGCAGAGAAAATTAACATGGACAGGTTATGGCATGAGGCTATTCCACTGAAAGTGCGGAAGGCGGACGCCCTGTGCCTTGCCCCCCGTCACCAACTCATCCACCTTGCGGAACACGCCATGAAGCATTCCTACAACACCCTCATCCATATATGGGATATACACTGTGTGGTAAACCACGGGAAGAAGGCGTGGGATTGGGGAAAACTTTGCGAGGAGGCGTCGGAGTTTCAATTGGGGTCGCCCCTGTTTTACGGTTTATGGTTGAGTAAGGCGTATTTCGACACCTGCGTACCCAATGAAATGCTGGAATCTCTCCGTCCCCGCCGCAGAGGAGTTGGAGAAATGTTCTTTTTTGGCTTGCTGAGAAAAGGGGTGCGAAGGGAAAAACTGTGCTGGTTCTTTTATTTCTCCAACATCTCCGGCTGGCAAAAAAAGATACGGTTTGTTTTTCATACCCTATTTCCACCGGGAGAAACCCTGGCACATCTGGAAGGCTCTGGTAGTGGGACAAAACGTAGTCTTTGGCAAACGGTGGCGCTAAGGCGGTTACGGAAGGCGTTCCTGCTTTTTTGCGGAAAATAAGAAAGGCATGTTTTGGGAAACATGCCTTTCTCGAAATTTGATATTCAGGAAAATTACTGAGCGGCTTTTTCGTGCTGGTGGTCTTTTGCTACCTCTTTCTCGCAGTCAAAGCAGAAAAGAGTCTTTCCACATTCATGTCCTTCGCCAACTTCAGCCTGGCAGGTGGGACAAAAATTGGTAATACCGCAGATATGCTCATCCCCAACTTCCTTCTCGCAATCGTAACAGAAGTAAGTGACATCGCAGATATGACCCGGCCCGGTCTCTTCTTCGCATTTCGCGCAGAAAATGGTTACGCCGCAGATGTGCCCGTCTCCAACCTCTTTCTTACAATCATGGCAAAAGAAGGTTAAATCACAAACGTGCCCGGAACCAACTTCTTCCTTGCACTGCTGGCAAAATGACGTGACGCCGCAAACGTGCCCTTCGCCTACCTCTTTGTTGCACGTAGCGCACGCATGTAACGCCCCAGCCTTGGACTCCTCTTTTTCAGAAGGCAACGCCTCCGCTTTCTGTTCTTCAGGTTTTGCCGATTCTGCTATCGGCGCGGATTCTTCAACAACAGGAGGCGCGGCGGCCTCCGGAGCAGCAGCCTCTGGCGCGGCTGGTTGTGCTGCTTCTTGTGCAGGGGCTTCTACGGGCTGCGCCTCTTCGACTACCGGCGCGGCAACCTCAGCAGCGGGCGCTTCAGGCGCAGCAGCTTCAGGAGCAACAGGCGCTTCGGCCGGAGCTGCGGCTTCTTCTGTTACCGGCGCAACGGCAGCCTCTGACGCTGGTGCAGCAGCTTCTGGCGCAGCAGGCGGGGCTGTTTCTGGTGCAGGCGCTTCTACGGGCTGCGCCTCTTCTACCGCTGGTGCGGCAACCTCAGCAGCGGGCGCTTCAGGCGCAGCGGCTTCAGGAGCAGCAGACTCTTCGGCAGGTTTTGCTTCCTCTACTGCCTGAGCGGCAGGCTCAGCGACCGCTTCTTCAACTGCGGCCTCTGGTGCAGCAGCTTCTGGAGCAGGCGCTTCTATGGGCTGCGCCTCTTCTACCGCTGGTGCGGCAACCTCAGCAGCGGGCGCTTCAGGCGCAGCGGCTTCAGGAGCAGCAGCCTCTTCGGCAGGTTTTGCCTCTTCTACCGGCTGAGCGGCTTCTTCAGTTACTGGCGGAACTGCGGCCTCAGGAACCGGCTCTGCCTTCACTTCCACGGTTACTTCAGGGGTTTGCGTCTGCTTTACCTGCGTCTGGGTAGCAACACACGAACTCAAAAAGATTGTAAGACTTACCAAACCTACACCTAAAAATCCTTTTCCCATAATCTCTCTCCTTACCTATAAAATGGTTATTACGATTTAATTCCTGGTACTGTTGTTAATTATTAGTTCCAGCTTATTGGGGATTTCCCGTTTTTCCATATCCACCCCGACTACAGAGAAAAATTTTTCCCGTACGGTATCGAGGGTAATTTTTAACAACGCCTTATTGTTACTATTGCCAAAAGAACCCAGATCAATGCTGCCTGCCGCCATGGTGGCATGGCCGCCGGCGTTCATGAATCCAAAGGCCTTTTGTAATAGCAACGCAAGATTGACGCTTGAATCCACACTCCGGGCAGATAATTGAACCTTGTTTTTATGAATGCCAAAGACAAGCACCGTAGAAATGCTATCCAGTTGCAACAGCAACTCGGCCGCTTGCGGCAATGAGTCCCGGTCAGTTATGTGCTCCACAAACGATACCAGATACGAACCTCTTATTTCCCGGTTTTGTATCGCCCTTCCAATGATATCAAGGGTTTCCGCGCTCATAGGAAGGTCTTCGATTTGCTTCAATAAACTTACGTCAACTAACGGCGAGAGATAAGCGGCGGCATCAAGGTCTTCGGTGGAGGTATTTCTCGTAAATCCGCCAGTGTCCACCCTGATTCCATAGCGAAGCGCCGTTGCAAGAGGTGGGTCAGGTATGATACCCAATTGCCTCATGTATCTGGTCATGATAGTGGAAGTGGCGCCTATTTTGGGCAATATTTCAATAAATTCCCCCTTCACGAGATAAAAGTCGGTCTGATGGTGATCAATAACGATATTGGGGGTTGTATTTACGGGCAATATATTATTTTTTGAAGGGATGGACGCCTCTATGAGCGCCACCTTGTCGGAAGTATTCATTGCCGCCCGGGACTCATCAGCAGTTTTAAGCTGGATGAGGTCGGCTTTTAGCAGGCTTACCATAGTTTTATTTTGTTGATACCCTATATTTCCGCCGTAGTAAATCTGAGATGCGATCCCGTATTTTTCAGCAATACGCTTTAACGCAAGTCCGGAGGCAATTGCATCAGGGTCGGGATTGTCCTGTAAAAAAATCGCCAGCCCTCTGCTTGCCGTCGCCTTGATAACGCTTACCAAACGAAAGGCATTCCTTTTCAATTTTGCCGCTTCCAATTCATTCTGAAGCGTATTCGTAACAATACCAACGGTTTGAACAACCCGGTCTGCGCCGTTTTCCAACAGCCCTGAGGCTTCATTCTCGTTGACAGACCTTGATAATATAAATTTGTCAGGAAACAGCTTCTTGACGCGTTTTACAAAGGCCAGGTTGTCTTTATAGCTTTTTTGTAAAAGAACGAAGGCAATTGCATCTTTAGCAGGCAACGTATCGAAATCCAGAGTATTGACATCTGCGACGGTAGTACGAAGATTTAATTCTTTCAGTTTCACCAGAGACGCTTCATCACTGTCAATAACAATCACTTCCTCGCCGGCCTTGCTTAAATTTCGCGCAAGCGCGCTTCCTATCTCATCGCAACCCAGTATTACATACATCTTTATATCCTTTTTATTTTCAATACAGGGGTAAAAGGAATGCCATTATACGATTGAGTCTTTTTGAAGTCAATATTAAAAACGAAAGTGTTTCCAAGTTTAACCTTTTGTAAATATAAGAGTTATAAACAGAATAATAATGGATTGGCGACCCGTAAATTGACCGCTCCCCAGTTTTATCTTGAAAATAAAGGACGGGTTTATGTAACATCGCATGCAGAATCTATCGAACAAACAGGATTTTCTGGCCAGGCTCATATCAAGAAAGTCGTGCATCCATGGAAATACAAGACGTAATTAAGCAGGTGGGAATCTCTGAATCCCTATGGAAAGAGGCCATCGAGAAACATGATGTGGTTCGTGAGGAATTCGAGGGTATTTCTTACTACAGAGTAACTAAAAAGACCGGCAGCCTTGGGAAAGGTGCAATCGTTACCCGCGAAGGGGTTCTCTGTGATTTTCCCCACATTGCCCGTATCATGCACCTGGAAAATGGCGTCCGCAAGGCATATACTCAGCCATTCTATGTTGAGGAAAAGGTGGATGGCTACAATATCAGGGTCGCACGCATTCAGGGTCGGGTGTTGGCCTTTTCCCGCGGCGCCTATGTCTGCCCTTTCTCTACAGACCGGATAGTTGATTTTCTGGATGTGAAGAAAATATTCGACGAGAACCCCGGCTTGATTGTTTGCGGTGAATTTGCAGGACCGGATAATCCGTATAATATCGAGCACCCCCCGTATGTAAAAGATGACGTTCGGTTTTTCGCGTTTGATCTCATGAGGCTGAACAAACCGCAGAGCATCTTTGTCGAGGAGCGCTATAAGCTCTTCGATGCGTACGGTATGCCAACGGTCAGGCGATTTGGACAGTTTTCAGCCCACACGATTCCAGCCCTGAAAAAAGTTATTGAAGAATTAGACGGCGCGGGATGCGAAGGGATGGTGATGAAACCCATACACCCCGGTGAAAGCGCGCTAAAATACGTAACCCTGGGCTCCTGCCTGCGCGATATCAATGTCACTGCCCCGCTGATGGCGGAGACAATGTCCGAGTTCTATACCCACCGGATCATCCGCGCGGCTATGTTTATTCACGAACAGCATAGACCGTTAAGGCCGGAAATTTTTACACGGCTGGGGGAATCGCTGCTAAAGCCCGTATATGAAAGCGTTGCCAGGGCAGCGCGGGGGGAAGTTATTGACGAGAAATACCTCCTTCGTTTCCGGGAAGAAGAAAGTATTCAAAGGATGATAGACCACCTGCACCGGTGTAAGGTAAAGTTTGAGCTGTTATCGAAAAGCAAGGAAGGCGCGTACTGGCATGTCAGATTTGCAAGAAAGTGTTACGCCTCTTATGAAATCTTCCAAAAACACCTTGAAGGCGCATCCCACGTTGACTGATTTTCTCAAATAAATCAGGCATCCGGCTACTTTTCCATTGTAGGGTGAAGAGGCTCTTCGCTCTACAAACATACCTTGCCGTGGCGGCAAAAGACATTTAGGGGGATAAACCACCCGCGCTATTCTTCCGACTCGTCCGGGTTAGGTTTTTTGTGTAAGTTTATCTAAAATACCGCGCAGCATGCGGGGGTCAATATACCGGATACCCAGCTTATCCGCCCATTTGACGATGCCGGTATCCGCCGATATCAGGATGCCGTCCATCTCCTTGGCAAGAAGGATCAGGTCAACGTCTTCTTTGCTGTCAATAATCCCTTCACGGAGCGCAGCCCGGTATTTTTTCCTGAGATTGTTAATCGCCTCCGGCTCGGTTTCAGGGGACGTCTCTCTCACCGCCTCTTCGGCCACCCGCAAACCCTTGTCAATTCTGTGGCGCACGTCCTCGATAAGCTCATACAGCAAAAAGGCCGGCACCGACAGCTCGTATCGCTTGGGCGGTTTTTGAAATATACGGATTTGTAACTCGGTTGGGATGTCTTTTATTTCAACAAAGGTGAGCAGTTCGTGATAGATTGACGGGGGCATGTAAAAGGTAGGTCCGTCCAGTTTTTCAATAATCCCCAGAAAAGCATGCAACGCCTCAGTCGGCGTCGCCCCGAATGAGCGGTGAACGTCCGGGTTGGTAAAAATACTTGTGTCAATGATAATGCGCTCGTGTTTGATGTCTTTTTCCATAAATGACCTTTAGAAATAGTTTCTGTTAAAATCCCTGTTTTGCAATTTTCATTTTATGCTTCCGGACCGTGTTGGTTAAGATGGAATACCCGGATGTTTCTTTATATTCTTCATGGCATTCCTTTCCATTTCTGTAAGTTTAAATACGATTCTGAAAACTTCTTCTTCCGCAGAGGTCATTTCTTTACCGCGCCTCTTCATGGCAATCTTTGCCACCAGCAAGGCTTTTTCCAGCGTATAAACCTTTATCCCTCTGCTTGAACACCAGGCAAAAGAGGGAAGATATTTTGGAGGATAGGCGGGAGTAACAAGATTACAGGCAAAACCAAAATTACTACCGGTCATGATGGTCGTGTTAATAGCCGTCTTCGTATGGTCTCCCATTGCCATACCGAGGAACATGAGGCGCGTATTGATAATGTTTCCGCCAAAGTTCACCTTTATGCCTCCGTAGGTATTCAGTAAATTACTGTTCACGGTATCCGCACCAATATTGACCCATGAGCCGATATAAGAATCCCCCAGAAATCCGTCGTGCTGTTTATTGCTGTAGCCGTGGAAAATGACGTTAACAATTTCACCCCCAACCTTGCAGACCTCTCCAATATTGGCGCCGCCGCGTATTCTTGAATTGGATTGGACAACACAGTGGTCGCCAATATAGACAGGGCCTTCAATCGTTGTATTTGAGGCAATCGTAGCATTATCGCCTATATAAATTGGCCCCTGTTCGGCGTCAAGCACACAGGCGGGTTTAATCTGGCTGCCTTTGCCAACAAAAATCTGGCCTTCATTTATGAGATAAACGCCCTCATGCCGTTTTCCGGAAATAGAACCCTGCCCGACGAACTGTGCGAAATCCTTTTCTATCTGAACCTTGTTAAGATTAATAATGTCCCAGAAATAATTTATCACAGGTAGCCGGGTATCAACCACCCGGACAGTCCCTTGCAAAAGTTCTACGGGATTGTTTGCAAGAAACGCCTCCGGCGACATCTTCTTTATGTTTTCACCCCTGAGTCTGGCGTAAACAACGGTGTTGTCCTGAACCCCAATTTCCTCAGGACCTTCAAGGGGAATGGGGGCGGGGAAAATAACGCGTCCGTTTAAAAAAAGACACGCTTCATCCGCCGCAGGGGTTGCGTTAACGGGACAAGGATATTTCTCTTTCAACACTTGCGCCAGATAGTTTCTGGTAAAAAGGGTAACGGGTGTATGGGGATAGCCCTTGATAATTCTCTCCAGGGCGCTAAATAAGCCGCATCGGAGCTCGAAGACCGGTCTTGAATACACAAGAGGTGTTAGTTGCGAATGGTGGATATCCTCAAATACACATATCTGCGGCATGGGAATAGGTACTCCTGTTTAGATGGTAATTCGTTGTATGTCGGTAGCATACAGAGGCCGGAAATCTTTGTCAAGGTATAAAAGGCAAGGAACAGAAGCCGGTCCCTTGAATCGCGCTGCTTTTGTATGCAAAAAGCTGCATATAATGCCTTAGTTGCGCAAATTTAAGCAATCGCTAGCCGGCTTTGCTTTAAGCAGTTAGGATTTATTTTTCAGAATTAAAATTATTTTTTTATCTGCTTGACTTACGATAATTCCCGGAATACAATCAGAAACAAGCTTATTTAAGGAAAAAATTTTATCGGTGCTATGGATAATGAGATCTCAAATCCCCCTATTTTCAATACCGCTAAGGCGGGTAGATGGTTTTTTGACCGATAAAATTTGCTTTCGCGACGCAAAGGCGCGCACGCCGCACCCGGCTCTCACAATAGAAAACGATTCCCCTGGCGCACACCGATTACAAATATGGGATAAATTTTTAATCAAGCACGAATATAAAATCCCCAAACAGCACGGCGAACGATTCGTTGACGTAACCAACGACAATAACGCCATTCACCGGAAGGGCAACATCGTTCCCGGCGCTATGACCGTTTCCAAGATAATCCTTCCCCTGGAGATACTTTTTCCTGAAATAGAGCTATCCTCGGTAAACATTAAATTTACCGGCTCCGCTTTTTATGACGGGCGGACGTGCAATCTGTTTTTGTGGCACTTCGTGAGCAGCGATTACATTCAAATCGAGGTAAAAACCTATCAGCAGGACAGGGCAATCGCAACGACAATAATCCTGGGAAGGGTGAAAACAGCGGCAAAACAGGTCAAGGAAGTAGACGCATCGCTGGTAAACAAAAAATGCTTTGCCCGGGTACAGGAATATTTCGAGACGCTTGGAATTCTCAGTGATTTTTACGTAAATAAGGAAGGATACAAAGACTATACCTATCCTCTGGCATATATAGCCTCACTGCCTTCTGCAGAGATCGTAAATCAGTTATCCGGACAGGGCGGCATGATTAACATACTGCGCATGGACTTTGGCAATTATGAAAGAATCCCGATTACCGGCGATAAAGGTCCCGAGGTGAAACTTGCGCGGGCAAAGAAACGCAGCACGTTTAACAAGATCGTCACGGAGGTCGCAGAAGGGCTTGTTACGTACTACCGTGGTCTCGCCATTGTAAATCCCATCGCAAAATTCCGCAACACGACAGAGCCGATGCTGGACGCCGTGGACAAACTGATGAGCTCGCCGGAAGACACCTTCCCGTTAAGCGGCGCCAATAAAGTCTAACCGAAGCGCTGCATATAATTTTCGCGCTGCGAAAATCAACCTTCAATACTATCCCGTAACAATATTGCCCTTATACTTCGTTTGCACACTTTACAAAAATCGGTGACGCCTTAATTGAATATGTTCAACATCACACCCTGCGATTGCCTGACATCATCACAAGAAATCAAACAGTGGTACGAAAAAAATTACCACCTGCTCTCCCTGAACGGTTTGTGGTTAAAGGGAGGCGAGCTTAACACCCCGGATCCCGCCCTGTTCGCACGGGCAGAATTGCGGTTCCTGATCTGCCGGTTATCAACGTACCGCGACGTATCAGCCTCCATCTCTCACGGATTGGTCGCGCAGATTGCGCGGGAAGTTGATGGTGTTTTCACCGATTTCGCCTTCCTGCCTCCGCCGAAAGATATGGAGGTAATGACCGCCTCCAAAATTCCCCTCTGGGTGGGCACAACCACGAAAGAACCGCCCGGCGCATTTGATGTGCTGGGCATCAGCAACTCCATCGTGCTTGAGTTGCTGAACCTGCCGAAACTCCTGCATTTTTCAGGCATCCCCCTCTTCAAAAACGAACGCATGTCACGCCGGGATATTCCCCTGATTGTGCTTGGGGGCGCCAGCGCGGCGGTAACGTCCGTTTTGCATGGGCCGGTAAAAGAGCAGGGATTAGGAAATAACCATGGACTTGTAGACGCCGTGCTTATTGGCGAAGGCGAATACGCCGTAAAACAATTTCTCGATGTTGTAAAAAAGGGGAAGTCCGCGGGCATGACTAAGGCGGAAATTTTACATGCATGTCATGGAAAAGTGGACGGATTTTATGAGCCCGATAAATACGAGCACCAGTATAACGTGGCTGGCGCAGGTTTGTCTGACATCACACCAAAAGAACCGGACGTGGCTTATCCGGTAAAAAGCGCCGTTGTATACGACCTCGATCAAGTAAGAACCATGGAATCCAATCCCGTATGGTATGAAGAGGAAGGCATCGGTACCGGGAGTTTGCAAATCAGCAACGGATGTCCCTGTTTCTGCTCGTTTTGCGCAGAAAGCTGGGAAAGAAAGCCCTATCGCGAACGCTCTCTCTCAAAACTTTTAGACGCATTGAGGGCGGCAAAGGCGCACCAGGGGCTTGACACCATGAATCTCCTGAGTTTCAATTTTAACACCCATGCGGAACTGTATCCCATGATCTTGTCCTTTTACCGGGAAGTAGCCGGCATCAGCCTGAAGAGCCAGCGATTTGACCTTTTATCCACAGACAGATTCCTTGCAGAAGTACAACAGATCGTCGGGAAAACAACGGTGAGCTGCGGGATGGAAGGTATCAGCGAACGATTGCGGCGCTACCTGCACAAAAACCTTACGGAAGTGCAAATTTACAGGGCGTGTGAATTCCTGTTTGAAAGGGGGATCAGGGAACTCAAGATTTTTCTCATCAACACGGGATTGGAGCAGGCGGAAGACCTTGAGGAATTCGGAGGATTCGTAAAACGGTTGTCAGATCTGAAAGGTATGTCCGATAGCAAGGTACGCATTATTTTCAGCCTCACACCTCTCTACTACCCGCCGCATACCCCCTTGCAATTCCACGCCTGCCTCACTGCCCTTCATGACAAAAAGACACAAAGAGAAATCGAACGGGTATGCAAATTCAACGGCATGGAATTCAGGGAAAGCGCCTCTCATGAAGAAACGTGGCTGATGCAATTACTGGCAATGGGCGATAGACGCCTGACCCCAGCCCTTATTCGTTCGTCGCTGAGCGACGGGTTTGTGTATTACAACACGGTGCCCAAGCTGGTAATCAGGAACTGGCGTGGCTACTTATCAGAATTGGGATTATCCGAAGAGGGCTATTTTGGCGCAAAGGAGAAGGGGCAGGTCTTTCCCTGGGATGACCTTGATCCGGGTATTTCAAAGGATTTTTTATGGGATGAATATGAACGTTCCATTCATTTTGCAGAGCGGGAATACTGTCTTGGACGTCCACACGTGGAGGCAAAGTGTCTCGGCTGCGGGGCATGTCCTTCGGGAGAGCACATAAAAAAACTGACAAAACACAGGATTTCCCAACCTTTCCTTCTGGAGGAATTACAAAAGATTGCAGCGCAGAAACAAAGCGCCTTCATCCTGCGGGCGGTGGTAGAAATCGAGCCCGCGATGCGCTTGGCGCCGAAACGGCTTATTGGGGTAGCCGTCGCGCGCGCCCTCATGCTGGCGATGCCGGAAATTGTCCCCTTTTATGCATGGCTGTCCGGACACCTGAGAAATTTTACCGGGGAGAAAACCGCTTCGGATTTCACGTATGGTTTGAATGCCTACCATCTTGCATTTTGGTCAAAGGACAAGGTGGGGGAATTCCTAAATAACGATGTCCTTTCCGGGAAACTTGCCGGGATACAGGAACATTGCCGTGGGTTCAGAATCAGGGAATTTATTCCAAATCCTGGCGATATGCCTGAAGTGCACTATATACTCTACCGGATATATTTCGACAAAGAATTTACCCTGCCTGCAATACAACAAAAATTGGGGGCATATCTCCACGCACATTACGTTAAACACACGTTGTTAAAAAGGAATGAAGACACGATATTCAGGGTGGACAAAAAGAGCAAAAAAAACGCCGTGGCGCTTTATGCAAGAATTAATAATGCGAACCCGCCAGCAGAGCCGGACGCCGGACGTTCTGTTGTAATGGCGGTTACGGAGCGTTTCGATATCCGGATATTTTTGGAAACATTTTATGGCTTCGAAAGGAGACGCGAGGCCGTTGCCGCGAAGATAGAAGCCCTTGGGTATTACGGAAGAACCGCCGTCTTACAAAAGAATACAAGATGCGCATCATGCGCCGACTACATCAGCGAAACTCCGCTTGCGGGACTACCTTTACGCGAAAACCAGTGCCTTGTCTGTACCCTTGAGGTATAGAAATTTCAAAGCAACAGTAGGGAGACCCCTTAGGGTTGCCATCCCTGGCGCGTGTTCGGACAGTTGCAAGGCTAAAGCCTTGCCCTACGTATTAAACAGATAAAAGTCGCCGTAGGCCTAATTTAATACGGTTACCGGGCGGGTTCAGGTTTGCAACCTGAACCTTGTAGTTTGAACAAACGATACCCAGTTGAACAGTCACAACGCCCAGAAATACATAAACCTCCAGGTTCAAGTTGCAAACTTGAACCCGCAAAAGCAACAGTAGGGCGACCCTTTAGGGTTGCCATTCCTGGCGCGTGTTCGGACAGTTGCAAGGCTAAAGCCTTGTCCTACGTATTAAACGGATAAAAGTCGCCGAAGGCCTCATTTAATACGGTTACATAGCAATACAAATATTTGGTTTTTTAAATTCAAGTATGGTATACTTTCTACCATTGGCTGGAAACTATACACAGGATAAGCCGATATCGCACACGATTAATTCCGCACAGTATCAATAAAATTCACAACCCTGCACAAGCGAGGTGGAAAAGATGCGAAAGATATTCATTGCCATTTTATGGGTGATTGTTTTCGTCGGATGCTCCTCCCCGCCGAAAAAAACCGTTGATACGAAAGGCGTCCCAACAACCTTGCTTGGATTACTGCCAAAGCCTGCCGGAGAAACACCCGTCATAGAAGAAACCCCTCCCGAAAAGATACCAAGCTTCGGACAAAACAAGGCGTACAAAGAGACAGACGGATTTCCTGACTATATCATCGGCGTTGGAGACCTCCTTGCTATATCCATGCTGCGGGCGGGCGGACAGGAAGCGGTGGAGCTCAGGGTGCCGCCCAACGGTAAAATATCATACTCCTTTCTGGACAATATACCGGTAATTGGACGGACGGCGGAAGAAGTGGGTATTGAAATGGCAAAACAATTGGAGGCTTATGTTAAAAAACCGCGGATTACGGTGCTCGTAAAAGAATATTACAGCAAAAAGGTCTTCCTTTTAGGAGAGATTGGCAGGATCGAAGGATTGCCGCAATCGGGTCCCGGAGTATATCCTCTGAAAGGCAAGACGTCCCTTTTGAACACCCTGGTTTCCATTGGAGGTCATACTCCAAAGGCCGATCTTAGCCGGGTTGAATTAACCAGGGGAGGGAAGATTTATTATGTCAATTTATACAAGATGCTGACGCAGGGCGGCGAAGGCATGGATATAATTCTCGAAAATGGAGATCGGGTGATAATTCCCGAACTTCCTAGTTTTAAAGAAGAAAAATTCGTGACAAACAGGATCTATATCCTGGGCGAAGTAAGCACCCCCGGTTTAATTGAAGCGAAAACAGACCTTACCCTGCTGGAGGCCATTACAAAGGCAGGCGGGTTGAAATTGACCGCAGCGAAGGGCAAGGCGCGCATCGTGCGCGGCGATATAAAAAATCCGGAAGTAATCCCCATTGACCTGAAAAAACTCATTGACAAATCAGACCTCAGCCTGAATGTAAAACTGCAGAATGGCGACGTTATCTACGTCCCCACAACACTTCTGGGAAAGTTTAGCAACTCCTTTAATCAGATACTGCCCATCCTCAACGCCTTTACCTATCCGGCAATTTATCGGGATCTCTACACAACGGGTGGTATTGGCGTCCTGGATACAGGCGCACGCCCAACCGGCCAGGGAACCAGCGGTCAGGGTACAACAGGGGTAACAACACAAACCCTCTTAAGCAGGTAAGAAAAATGCCACAGTACGAACTTAATATAAGAGATTACTTACGAGTCCTTCGGAAACGAAAACTCATCGTCATCTTTGCGGCTATCTCCCTGGGCTTCTTTAGTTTTTTCTTTGCCACCCTTCAAAAACCTATCCCTCTGTACAGAGCAATGTCAAGCGTCAAGGTAGAAAAAAGCGCCACCGCTATGGGTATGTATTATGAGGAAACCAACGACCTCGACACACAATCTGCGGTCATTAAGAGCATACCCATTATGGAATTTGTGGCAAAGAAGATGGGGCTGATTGACGAGAAACTGACCCCCGAAGAAATCCGCAGAGAGGCACGTTACATCAATCGCGTACTGGGCATAAAAAATCAGGTCAACACATCCACCGAAGGCTACACCAGCATTATCAACATAGAAGTAATTGACAGCGACCGGAAGTTCGCCCAGAATCTGGCAAACACCACCGCGGAGGTGTACAAGGAACAGCACACCCTAGAAAAAAACAAGAGAATAATTGAGGCAAAAAAATACATAGAAAACCAGCTCGTGATTGTCGAGAGGAATCTCACCGTCGCCCAGGAAAATCTCCGCAAATTCAGAGAAAAACACCGAATGGTAACCATCGAGAGCGAGACGGCGGAAACGCTTCATTTACTGAATGAATCTGAGAAGGAGTACGCGTATGTAAAACAGGAAAAAGCAGAAATAGAATCCCTGGCCGGTGAATTAAAGAAACAGAAGGCGCTTCCAAAAGAGTCGGTTGAAGGATTCTATGCGGAAAAGGTCGGCCCTATTTTTTCCAGTTTAAATACCAAGCTGGTGGATTTATATGCGCAGAGAGACCTGCTCATGCTGGATTTTAATGCAAACCACCCGGAAATCCAGCGAATGGACGTCCAGATTGACAAGATACTTTCAAATATGATAAACCACCTCCACGACCAGGTAAAAAGGCTTGTTGAACGGGAAGGCTTTCTTGCCAACCAAATTACAAAGATGAAAGAGAAATTCAACTCCCTCCCCCGGTTGAGTTTCGACCTCGAACGCATAGAACACGAACTAGACCTCAACAAAAATCTTTACGCCGACCTCAAAACAAGGCACCAGGAGGTGCTTATCAGCGATGCGGAAAAGATAGAGGAGGTCTCCATTGTGCGTCCGGCACTTGAGCCACAGTCGCCGATAAATCCCCCTACCACCATGAGAACGGCGGCAATTGGCACAATCGTAGGCCTGATTCTGGGCCTTGTAATAGCCTTTATCTTCGAAACGATGGATACCTCCATCGGCACGATAGAAGACGTCGAGGGTTTTTTGGGTGTGCCGGTGCTGGGGGTAATTCCCTTTATCCGCACGGAAGAGATTGAGGAAACCCTGGTTTCAAGGGAAGGCATGGGCGAGGGGGGCGCAGTGCCGGAACGGTATACCCGTTTAGTCACACACTTCGCCCCCAAGTCTACCCTGGCAGAAAGTTTCCGTACCCTGCGCACCGGGGTCAAATTTTTGTGTCTCGAAAAAGGGATAAAAACCCTGCTTTTCACCAGCGCAACCGCCGGCGAAGGGAAATCAACGTCGGCGGCAAACCTGGCAATCACCTTTGCGCAGATCGGCAGCAAGACGCTGCTGGTTGATCTGGACTTGAGAAAACCTGTTGTTTCCAAATTTTTCGGGATTGAGCGGGAACCGGGAATAAGCGACGTTATCCTGGGAAACTACGATTGGAAAGAAACCGTACGAACGGTGACGGACCTCATGATGGGAAAAATGACCATGGAAGAGATTATGCTTACCCCCGGATTTGACAACCTCAATATCATCACCAGCGGGAATATCCCGCCGAACCCTTCAGAGATTGTAAACTCACAGCGAATGACGGAGTTTATCGCACAGGTAAAGGCCGCTTACGACGTCGTCATATTCGATACCACACCCATCCTGCCTGCAACCGATGCAACCATTCTGGGTTCCAAGGTGGACGGCGTTATCATTTTGTATCGCGTGGGCAAGATTGCGCGGGGCGCCCTGAAAAGGGCAAAGACACAGATGGACCACGTCAGGGCAAACGTGCTCGGCACCGTGTTAAATGGCCTTAAGCCAGAAGTCAGTTCAGATTACCAGCACTATGGATATTCCCGATATTATACTTATGGAGAAAAGGGGGGGCAGGAAAAATTACCGTGGTATAAGCGGATATTGGAAAACGTAAAATCCATCCTTGCAAAGGGCGCAGAAGACGAAACGCACTGGTACAGCCGACTAATCGAAAGGGCGCTATCACCCCTCAAATTCTTCAGGAAAAAGGAGGTTCCTCAATCCGAAGAATTCCCCCGGGAAAAAACAAGACACTGGGGCTGGTGGGTGAAAATCATTGTATTGGCGGTATCTGTGATTGCCTTAATTGCAGGTCTCTTATGGCAGTTTGAGATACTGAGGATATAGCCCCAACGCCTGCGAGGTAGCGGCAGATTTTAAACCCGCCCCAACAATGAACGCACCATACCGTAGCCGTTTGGTTTTTTGAAAAAAACCAATTTTTGGCCTCGAAAGGAAGCGATATACATGAGCACACCGCCTAATGATGACCTCACAAGGAGAGAGGGGGAGGAAGACCGCAGACAGAGAGAACGACGCGCGGAAAGCGAGAGAAGAGATGGCCTGGGGCAGAGAACCTGGGATGGCATTGAAAGAAGGGTCACTGAAGGGCGCAGGGGAAGCGGTACAGAAAGAAGAAAACACCACCATCGCCACAGCCATAGGCGCTGGAGGAGGTTTAAAAAGACATTCGTAACGTTGTTGGTTGTCATGGGGATATGTTTTGTTATTGCCTTTTTACTTACCTATATAACGGGCGGCCTCCCGAATCTTGTCGAAAAGATTGTCTCGAAAAACATTGAAAAGGCCATACAGCGTACAACTGCAGAATTTGCGGAAGGGAAATTTGGCCCTGAAGACCTTAAGAAATTAGGCAAAAACGTTGATATTGATAAATTAAAAGGAGAGGCATTAAAAAGATTGGGTGGATGGGAAGGCGATCGCGGGGAAGGGCAAGCGCCGGAAGACTACAAAGGTAAGGAAGATTATACGAAACATTTATCCAGAGGCGACCTCGAGAAAAATAAAGATTACTACAAGCAAAAATACAAAGAACTCATGAACAAATAACCGAATCTTATTCGAACTGCAGGCTGGAATTTGGTTAGTATCTTCTAAAAAATATTTTTGTAAGCAACAGGTAGGGCAAACCTTCGGGTTTGCCTTCGTGCAATACACGCAAGGCTAAAGCCTCGCCATACATTTTCCTTCCGGCTTGTTCGGGCGAGGCATTCGGCCATTTTTTTGTTGATGCAGAGCGAAGCGCCACTTCGCCCGAACGAAGCAATCGCTTCGTTCTACAACACAACTTTGCGGGTTCAAGTTTGCAACTTGAACCTAGAGGTTTATGTATTTCTGGGCGTTGTGACTGTTCAACTGGGTATCGTTTGTTCAAACTACAAGGTTCAGGTTACAAACCTGAACCCGCCCAATTGGTAGGCGCCGTCTCCCAACGGCGATTGACGGTGTACGGCAGCGCATAAGCGCCCGTTCGCCAACAGGAGTTGGCTCCTACCAAAAACTTTGAAACTCCTGAACATTAAATTATGGACAAAACAACCAAAGGCCAAATTGACGTCAGAGTCGTAATCCTCTTTGTCTTCATATTTATCATCACCCTCGTTCTGGGAAAGTTCATAATCAGGACGTCGGCAAACCTTGTGCTGGCCGCAGTGTTTGGGATTGCGGTCTTCATCCTCTGTTTTATCAGCGTAAAGTACGCCCTCTACACCCTGGTATTCTCCATGCTGCTTTCCCCGGAATTCGGCAGCAGAACAACCGAAGGCGGGGGCATGACCGTCCGGCTGGATGATTTTTTGCTGATCATCATCGCCTTCGGCTGGTTTGCAAGAACCGCGATTTATAAAGAGCTGGGGCTATTCAAGAGAACGCCCATGAACAGACCCATCCTTTACTACATGCTAGCCTGTGGTGTGTCAACGGGGCTTGGCATGATGTTTGGGAAAGTACAGCCGTTTAAGGGATTCTTTTTTCTCTTAAAATACCTTGAATACTTCATCGTTTATTTCATGGCGGTAAACTATCTGCAGGACAGGAAACAGGTCAGAAATCTGGTCGTTGCCCTCATTATCGTCTTCGTAATCGTTTGCCTTGCCTCCATCGCACAAATCCCGCAGGGGGAAAGAATCACCGCGCCGTTCGAGGGAAAAGGAGGAGAACCCAACACCCTGGGAGGGTATTTGCTGCTGGTACTCTCTGTCGTCGGCGGGCTTCTCCTCAACACCGATAAAAACGACTCGTTTCGTTACAAGGTAGCCCTTATCTCCATGGTTTTCCTTGCGATTATACCGATACTGTTTTCTCAATCCAGAGGCACGTGGACGGCGGTTATCCCGTGCTACCTTACTTTTTTAATCATCAGCAAGAAAAAGGCTCTCCTCGCTGCGGTGCTTGTCCTGGCACTTGCGATAGGTCCCTTCTTGATACCGGCAAGCGTAAAGGAGCGGTTTGCATATACCTTCGAAAAACAACAGGGCTGGGCATCACAATTCCAGGAAAAAGTCGGAGGTGTTACCCTGGATACCTCGACCTCGGAAAGATTAAGCAGTATGAAGAAGGCCATGGCAGCATTTGTCAAACATCCCGTCTTTGGATACGGGATAACGGGCTGGCGTTTTCTGGATGCGCAATACCTCAAGACCCTCGTCGAGACGGGCATGTTGGGACTATCCGCCCTTGGTTTCCTGTTGTATGCAATCCTGCGAGAGACAAGAAAGGTGTATAAAAGCGCGGAAGATAAGTTTTACCGGGGCGTAGCCATGGGATTTTTTGCCGGCATCGTTGCCATGATGACCCATGCGCTGGGCGCCAATACATTCATCATTGTGCGTATTATGGAGCCTTTCTGGTTCCTGGCGGCAATTGTCATTTGCATTCCTGCAATCCAGGAAGCAGAGAAACAACAAAAAGGAGAAATGGAAAAGACCGGGAAGAGCGACAAGCCCTCATTTACCCTGTCACCCTTTATTGTGAGGTGGTAGCAGGTTGATTTTTGAAATGCAGCGCCATGTAGGGCAACCCTTTATGGTTGCCTTCGTGCAATACACGCAAGGCTAAAGCCTCGCCCTACAATTCTCTTCCGACGCGTTCGGGTTAGGTATTGGAGAAACAGGTTTTAAGCCTGTCTCTACGCTGTTCCGTGAGGGCAACAATTATAAGGCCAACATACTTATCCCAATAATCGTCGAGATTAATGTCGTCGTAACCCCCACCTTGAAAAAGTCCCAGAATCCCACGTGCACGTGTCCCTTCGAAAGCTCCAGGACAATCATATTCGCCACCGAACCCATAATCGTTAAATTGCCGGCAAAGGTGCTGCTCATGGCCAGCGCATACCACATGGTCTTTGGTTCGATAAATTTGTCCATCCACGCCGCCGATAATAAGACAAAGGGCACATTGGAAACGAGGTTGGAAGCGATGACGGAAAAGATGCTGAAATGAATAATCTGGCTGGACGCCGTATTTCCCAGATAAGGCTCGACGGCGTTGTGCGCCAGGGTTAAAAAACCCGCCTTATTGATGCCGCCGACCACGATAAACAGCCCGCTGAAAAACAGCAATAACGTCCAGTCCACTTTTTCCAGGGCGCGCTGCGGTTTTGTCCCTGAGATGATAATCAAGGCCAGCCCGCCGGTTATAGCGGATAACGGGAGGTTGCCGGAAAAGATGAATCCCAGAAAGATGAAGAACAGCGCCACGAGTGATTTTACGGTAAGCCGCATGTCGAGCGCCGGTTTTGCCAGCGCGGGCGTTTCCATTTTTTTAAAGGTGATATCGTTCCTGAACAGTACGTAAATAACAAACACATTGGCCACAAGACTGAGGAAGCCAATCGGCAGCAGGCGGAGCGTAAAATCCACGTAAGGTATTTTCGAAAAAACGCCGATAAGCATGTTTTGCGGATTGCCCGTCAGGGTGACCACGCTTCCGATGTTGGACGAGGTGGCCAGCGCTATGAGAAACGGAACCGGATTGAGCTTAGTCTGACTTAGCGCAAGTATCAGGAGCGGGGTAAACATCAGACAGATCGTGTCGTTCACAAAGAGCGCCGATAGAATGCCGCTGGAGAATGACACTAAACACAACAGCAGGAACGGATTTCTGGCATGGGTAATCAGCAAGTAGGAAAGATACGCGAAACAATTCGCCGCTTTGAGATAGGCAACAACAATCATCATGCCCATCAACAGCAGAATGGTGTTGAAATCAATGGCGCGGTAGGCCTCGTCCAGCGTCAGGACGCCGGCAAGCACCATCAGCACCGCGCCCAGCAGCGCCCCTGAAGGCCTGTCCAGCCGATGCCATTTCATCTTCTGCGCGGAGATGATGATGTAGGTGAGGATAAAAATGAGGAGTGATTTGATAAGCAATTTAATCCATTCAGAAAAATAACATCTCTCGGAACCCAAAAAATATTTTTAAGCCACTAATTCCTCCCTGATTTCATCTCGTTTGCTCCAGGGGACGGGTCTAAGATCGTAATTTTTCAGTGCATCCAACACAGATGCTGAAGGAGTATGTTCTGAGTCGTTTAGAAAAGCATAGGCACGTGAGTTTGCGGGTCTTACTTCTTTTGTGTCAATCCATGAAAATGCTACCGCTTGAGATGTTTCACGGCTCGGTCTGTTTATCGTTTGGAGAATACGCTCCGGCTGTTTTTTCGATGCAGGTATAACAAAGTCAAATAGATGGTCATAACCACTTTTGCCCGTAAATTTCACTTTAGGGGTATACCGTATCTCGTGTAAATCCAGCCATGAAGTCACATCCTCAAGAAACAGACTTGCAACCATAGGGACTGCCAAATAGAAGAGGTCGTTCACTCCCAGCATCGCCTGAACAAGATTGTGTTTTCGTAATGCAAAATTATCTGGCGAGGCATGTACAACTAATGAATTACCTTCCAGTTTGACTCCAAAACCGTTCAATGTAAGCGCCAGAAGATCCTTTCGTTTTTTGCTCTCCAGTTCGCATCCAGAACATTTTAAATCTTCAATTGTATACCCGTCATCTGTAAGAAAAAACCCGCTATTTTCACGCTTAACATAAATTTGAAGATAATCATTGTGCCTGTCTAAGTAAGGTGTGGTAATTTCTATCCACTCCTTGACCTGACGAAGCGCTGTTTTGTCTTTCAACCACGCAATATACTGGTTTAATAACGTCTGTATTTCGTCAATCATGAAAATAATCCTCTATTAATAAATGGAGGTACCGTAATATTACAAAATCTCATAAAATCCTGTAAAAGCTGCCATAAATTTGATAAGTTAGGGAATCTATTAGCCGGTACAGGCACAGCCCACTTATCACCGTACCCTTCTCGATATATGTGCAAATGAGGCGATGGAATCTCTTGCCCATCAGGGTTACGATGAGGCTGTCCACCGAAATCCAGACGAACGAGCACTATTACCTGTCGGGATCGATTTTGATAAGTTCCTTTCATAAGATCTATTCTTCCGCGACTCACATCAAGTAGGAAGTTTTCGCGTTTGTCCGTGGAAACGAGGGGGATTGATATTAACCCTCCGAGTCCTGGATAATCCCACCGTGTATCATCAAAGCGGTGTTTTTCCATAGCGATCAGGACGTCTGCTTCAGCTTGTGTGAGATTTATATCTGCCATTTAGCTTGTCTACTTGCCCTTTAAGAAAGTTTTTGGTGTGCGTCTTGATCCATATTGCTCCCAAATTTTTTCAACAGAGGTACTGGGGAGTTCTTCCTTAATTCGATCAATTGCTTTTTGGGAATACCTGTTAAACTTAGTTTTACCAATTGTTATTTGTTTAAAACAGTCGACATCAGCTTGAAGATTTAGATACCGAATAAAAGCCAATGTCTTTGGTCCCGTTAAGCTAACTTTTTCAGCAAGCTGAGTCAAGTTCAGATTATAGAATCCTAATTCATCAACTCGTTTGATTGCGACAACAGCAGCCCCTGGTGTACCTTCTGGGACAACATGAACAGGTATTCCTTCCTTTTTCGTAATTCTCAAATCTAGAGAAAGCCCATGACCTTTTGTTGTAAATTCAATCGAAGCAACTCCAGGGAAAATATTATCCCATGATAGACCGGACTGAATTTTACTTGAAATCTTATTGAGATCACCTATACTCGGCTGTAATCTTTCTCCCTGTATGGCACCTTCTAATATTGTTAGCCCTCGAAGCTTTGCAAAAGCCTCAACTCGCTTCCTGCTCTTGGGTTTCAGTAATTTCTTTATTTCGTCTATCTCAGTTTCAAAGAAGGATGCAATATCTTTGGGACTTGAGGTAGAAATTGGCAAAACCCTTTCAGGCAACAATTCAATTATATCTCGATTAAAAACATTTTTTAGTATTTCACGGAAAATAGTTAATCCGCTTTGTGCATGTAAATAAAGATGCTGTTCGGAGAGATGAACTATATGATGCTGTGCTGCGTCTCGAAGACTGTTTATCACTTGAAGAGATAAGGCGTTTTCATTTGTAAGGAACTTTACAACTCCATCGGAAAGGGCATTTCTAACACAGCAGTCGAAACCAATTGTTTGCTTTGCTCTCTTTTCTCTGATTTTGCCTCCACGATGAAGAATGGCTGCCTTCAGAAGCATTTCAAAAGAGTGATCTAAGAAAATCAAAACCGCCTCAGTTCTTCCTTTGTCCCATGGTCGATTGAAATGCTCAATGCTCAAAATCAAAGAGTTGAGTGCCTTGTTAAAAAGAATACTAGTTTCCTTTTTCATATAACAGGCCCCACAAACCGTTTCGCATCTCTTACCCTGATTTCTTCTAACAACAATTTCAGTAACAACGTATCACAGATAACAGCAAGGGTAGGGTAAGGAAATTGTTCCATATTGGGCTCAATACACCGAACAAGGCTCAGCCCTTTTGAAAATAGTTTTAATACAACCCCAGAAGGGCATACGGCCTTAATCGTAAGCAACTCCTCTGCAATTGTAAATAAAAATTTGTAAAAGGAGATTCCCGCAAATTGCTAAACGTGATTATAAAGCGCTACGCGGAATGAATAACTATTTTCCGGACTTCTTTCACCCGCCGAAATAAGAGGGTGGATACCAGGACTCTCAAGAGTGATGAAACGGCAAACAGGGTGAGCAGCCGATGACCAAAGACCGGAGGTATATGGGTTGCCAGAAAGCCGCCCAGGAAAGTGCCAACACAAACCGCAAGACCATTAAAGGTGTGAAAGTAGGAAATAACGCGGGTTCGTTTTTCAGGAATTACAGAATCATACATGAAATTGGAGGAGCACAGGTTAAACCCCGCCCAGAATACGCCCGCAAGGCTTTGAATGACCAGTAAAAAATACACGTTTCTCGAAATGAGCCACATGGCGGGCAAAACCGATATGACCAGACCACATATCTGTAAAATCTGCCGGTTGCCAATCATATCCGCACGCCGCCCCCAGTAACTCACGGCAAGCATGCTTGCCAGGGGCACCGTTGTGGTAACGATGCTGTAGGTAATATAAGAAAATCCCATATCCCGCAGCATAAAGACGGGAAAGAACGGGGACGCCAGAAACACGGCGAAATTAAAGGAGCTGTGGAAGATTACATATTTTCCAAAATTCCCCACGTTGAGCCTTTGCACAAATTCCTTAAATGAAAAATAATGTTCCTTTTTTATCTCCAGCGGCGGTTCATACATTTTATTGAGAAAGAAACAGGAGATGTACCTGGAGAACATGGCAACGGAGAATATGACCGTAAAACCTGCCAGGGAACATTTCTCAAATACCTGCAAAACATATCCAGCCAGAAATGAACTGGCAACCGTTACCATGCCAATGAGCCGCCCGCGTTTGCTGAAAAATGCCCCCCTGCTTTTTTCGGGAACAAGGTTCGCCATAAGAGAACCCCAGGCAGGATTGGCAAAAGACGAGAAGGACAAATACAGGGTACAAAAACATATCAGCAGATAGATGTGGGTGTACCCAGGGAAAAACGGTATGAGTGCAATAGGGAGCAATATAAACGCCTGGAAGAAAACAAAAAGCACGATGATCTTCTTCCGGCTTCCGATCCGTTCGGTAATATCGGCGGCCCTGAGGTATGTTAGCGAGGAAACCAACTGGGTGAAAAAGCTTAATAAACCAATCTGGAAATTGCTGGCGCCCAGGGCAACGGCGTACGGGTTGATATAGTTATCCCCAAACCCCACCGTTGCGGCGTAAGCAACGCCGTCCCTGATGGAGAAACCAAGGCTTTTTTTAACAGCAGGGTCTTCGTGTTGCCCGTTTGAAATAGAACTATAGGCCATTTTTTACCTAACCCGGAGATGAATCACACTTTTAAAATGGCATTAGATTTTATCAGCAATTTTATGGTGTTCAAGGGAATTAATTCTTGTTCACGATGTGAATAAACTTCTTTAGGGGAATTGATTTTTCACCGCTTCCTCGGCCATTTTAGCTTCGTATGCAGGTACATCAAGCGGCCGTACAAAGAATCATGCGATGTCAAAGGCAAGTAGCGCAGGCTTCCAGCCTGCCTTTCCATGTATATTTTCTTAATTATGCAGGCAGGATGCCTGCGCTACCTTGTAATACGGTCACTCTTCTCTGATAGTAAACTAAGGATATAATCCCCGCAACGTTTTGGCTTCTGCCACACGTCCTATACCAAGCATCAGGGCGGCGGTGCGCAAGTCAACGCCCTGTTTATTGGAAAGCGCCAGTACCCTGTTGAACGTGCTCAACATGACCTCCTTCAGCTTTTTCTGGATATCTTCTTCACTCCAGAAATAATACTGGATGTCCTGCACCCACTCAAAATACGAAACGGTAACGCCCCCGGCATTGGCAAGGATGTCCGGGACGAGAAACACCTTTTTGTCCTGTAATATTTTGTCGGCCTCCGGCGTTGTTGGCCCATTGGCGCCTTCCACAACAATTTTGGCCTTAACTTTATCCGCGTTTTTTTCGGTAATTTGTCCCTCGATGGCTGCGGGAACTATAACATCGCAATCCAGTTCGAAAAGTTCCTCATTAGTTATAACGTCCACGTCTCTCAAGCCGGCAAGATGCTTGTGTTCCTTCAGGTGATGCATGAGATAGGGAACCAGAATGCCCTTCGGATTGTACGCCCCGCCGCTAACGTCGGCAACAGCCACAATGTTACAGCCCTGTTCGTACAGGTCGCGGGCAGCCACCGAACCAACGTTCCCCATACCCTGAATGGCTATCCGTAAACCGCGAAGTTCTTTGTATAGCACACGAGCCGCCTCCATAACCATATAGGAAACACCGCGTCCCGTACCCTCCGCCCGACCCAGCGAACCGCCTAACAGCAACGGTTTGCCGGTGACGACGCCGGGAACGGTATTGCCTTGCTGCATGCTGTATGTGTCCATCATCCAGGCCATCGTCTGGGAGTTTGTATACAAATCAGGGGCGGGGATGTCTTTGTCGGGACCTATCATTTGAACAATCTCGGTGGTGTATCGCCGCGTCAGGCGTTCCAGCTCGCCCTGAGACATTTCTTCGGGACTACACTGTACGCCGCCCTTCGCGCCGCCGTATGGCATGTGCATGAGGGCGCATTTCCACGTCATCAGCATGGCGAGCGCGGACACCTCTTCGAGGTCTACATTGGGATGGTAGCGAATGCCGCCTTTGGATGGGCCCAGGGTAATGTCGTGTTGTACCCGATAACCCTTGAATACCCTGGTTTTGCCGGTATCCATTTTAATGGGTACAGAAACAATAAGGGAGCGTTTTGGGTTCCTCATACGCTCTCTTATACCATCTTCTATATTTAATATTGCCGCTACGGCGTCGAACTGTTTGAGCGCCGTTTCGTAGAGGACATTGTTTGATTTCATTTCACACCGTTACCTCGCATCGAATCAAAATTACTCCCGAAGAGAGCCGCCGGGAAAGTTGAAAGATATTATAGTAAGTTAAACCGAGGAATGCAAGTCCACGAGATATTTTTCCCGCGTAGAAATTGTAAGATTCATCGCGAAAAACTTAGCATCCCGCGGGCTACGGCATATCAAATGAGTTCCACCGCACCGTTCGGTTGGCGTCCCCTCGCTGGTTCACTCTTGAAGATTGAACCAGCCTGGTTTGATAAGGCCGTGAGCAAAGAAAAGCGGCTGATTCTGAAACTTAGCCCGAACGAGCCGGAAAAGTAGGGCGGGTGGTTTATTTCACGCCAAATGCCGACCATACCTGTCAACAATAAATCATCACGCCCTGGGGTGCGCCTTGTTGTAAACCTGTCTCAAACGTTCCGTGGTTATGTGGGTGTAGATTTGGGTGGTGGATAGGTTTGCGTGTCCCAGGAGTTCCTGCACGGAACGCAAGTCGGCGCCGCGATCCAGGAGATGCGTTGCAAAGCTGTGACGAAACGTGTGGGGGGAAATTCCTGCGCTCATGCCGGCCATTTTCGCATATTTTTCCAGCATCCGCGCCACGCTCCGTTCGGTGAGACGCCCCCCGCGGTTGTTTAAAAAAAGCGCCCTGGTATTCCTGCTTGCAATACGCACAAGCGCATCAGCATTCCTCTTGTCAATATACATCTGTACAGCGTTTAAGGCGTGGCTGCCAATCGGCAGTAAACGTTCCTTTTTGCCCTTTCCTTTCACCTTTACGACTCCATCGGTAAAGTCTACATCAGAGACATCGAGACCTGCCAGCTCGCTTACCCGCATACCCGTGCTGTAAAGGACTTCCATAATGGCAGTGTCGCGTGCGCCTGACGTCATATTTGAATCAGGCGTGTTTAAGAGTTTCTCCACATCGGTGACGCTCATAAACTCCGGCAGGGTTTTGCTCTGTTTCGGAGTCCGGATGCCTTCCACCGGGTTGAATTCCAGCACGCCCTCACGACACAAAAATTTATAAAAAGACCGGATAGACACGAATTTCCTGGCAATGGTGGTTTTTGAATACGCCTGTTTTTTTTGAAAGGCAAGGAATTTTCTCAATAACAGGCGGTTAACGTCCCCAAAACTCCCGCAACCCTCCGCATGGAGAAACGCCAGATATTGGTGTAAATCGTTCCGATACGCCCGTAAGGTCTGCTGAGAAAAATTTCTGTTGTGTTCAATATGGGCAAGATACCTGTCTATATGGTTTTGCATAGGGTAGCGAAGCATACCAATGTTTTTGGTAGGAGCCAACTCCTGTTGGCGATCCGTTACGCATTGTCAATCGCCGTCGGGAGACGGTTCCTGCCGATACACGCCGACAGCGGGTTCAGGTTTGCAACCTGAACCCCGGGTTTGATTAGCGCACACGACTGACGTAGAGACACATACACCTTCAGATTCGGGTTGCAAAATCAAACCTATAGTAACAAAACTCCGCTTCTACTTTCAACCTCCGACTTGTTTTGTGTTTGATAAATCCTCGTATTCGTGTTAAATTAATTTTATGAGGAACACACCACTTCAACAAAAGCCATATCTCGCAAAGCACCGGTTTTTCCCTTTTAGCGAGTTTCTGAAAGAACAATTTCCCTATAAAGTGCACAAGATACCGCTTCACGCCGGGTTTACGTGTCCAAATCGTGACGGACGCGTCGGGGTGGGCGGCTGCACCTATTGTATCAACGAGAGCTTTAGCCCGAATGTGAAAGAAACGCAGATTTCGATACGGGAGCAAATTGAAAAGGCCAAGGCATTCCACAAGAAGAGACGCGGCGCGGAAAAGTTTATCGCCTACTTCCAGTCCTTTACCAATACGTACGGGGATGTTGAAACGCTCCGCCTGTGTTATGAAGAGGCGCTGGCCGATAAAGACGTGGTGGGCATTTCCATTGGCACGCGTCCCGATTGCGTAACGGACGATGTTTTGAATCTAATTGACGGCTACACAAAAAAATATCACGTCTGGATCGAATACGGGCTTCAATCCATTCACGACGAAACCCTTAAGCATGTTAACAGGGGACACGACTACCGGGCGTTTCTGGACGCCGTAACTCGCACAAAAAAAACTTGCATCCGAATATGTGTTCATGTTATCTTAGGGCTACCCGGCGAGACGAGAGAAGACATGATGGAAACAGCGGATGCCGTGGCGGGACTGGGCATACAGGGCATCAAACTTCACCATCTGTACGTGGCGAAGAACACCCCCCTGGCAGAAGAATATTTTAAAGGCCGGGTACAGACGCTGGACATGAATGGTTATATCCGGCTTGCCGCGGATTTTCTGGAGCGCATCCCATCGGACGTTACCGTACAGAGGCTCGTGGGAGACACCCATGGCAATTTTCTTATATCGCCGATATGGAAGGCCAGCAAGGCCGGGATTACCGCTGGGATAACAAAGGAACTGGAACGGAGAGGCACGTATCAGGGCGCGCTCTGTGGCGAGTCAAAGGAAATCATTACCGGACATCCGACTCCATTTCCCGTTCAAAGCGGGGGTCAGGGTTCAGAAAAGTCGAAGTTGCACACCGTGGAAATATAAGGCGGGCGTAATTCAGTGGTAGAATACCAGCTTCCCAAGCTGGGTATGAGGGTTCGATTCCCTTCGCCCGCTCCATTCTTAAATCAAGGGTTTCAAGCCAAACCATGAAACAACTAACACGCCTTACCTTTAATCCGGAAGTTATGGGCGGTAAACCATGTATTCGTGGTTTACGAGTCACCGTGGGAACTGTGGAGGCTATTAGCATCCGGTCATTCCATAGCAGACATCCTGAAGGCATATCCATATTTAGAGGAAGCTGACATACACCAAGCGCTGGCTTATGCTGCATGGCGAGTTGAATATCCTGGCGAGTTCCGGTTTGCAACCTGAACCCTGAGGTTTGGCGGAATGGTAACAAATCAAACATCAATCACACCGTGGACAAAGAAAATGATGCGCTTTATTTTCGGCTGGATGAATCTGGTATTGTTGAATCGGAGGAGGTACAGCCCGGCGTTGTTTTGGATTTTAATGCAGCGGGTAAAGTAGTAGGGTCGAGATTCTCAATCGGAGTGTACGGATGACCCCTGACCGGCTTATAGTACGGTAATAAATAAAGAGACACCTTCGATGTCATTCCCGCATGTTTTTAGCGGGAATCCAGTCTTTTGCAAGATCATTCCAATCAGGATTGATCCGCTCAATGAGTGCCAACTTCCATTTGCGGTTCCATTTCTTTAATTGTTTTTCTCTTTGCAGAGCTGCATAAATATCATTTGTCTCTTCATAATACACAAGTTGATGGACACGATACTTTGAAGTAAAACCCTTAACCAAGTTGTTCTTATGTTCATACATGCGCCTTTCTAGGTTATTAGTTACTCCGATATACAACG
>Ga0209514_10001460_pt1 | contig 40569 bp, 37 predicted proteins | sample Subgrocontami58m_FD_187452 | JGI IMG/M metagenome (GOLD analysis project Ga0209514, IMG submission 187452) | Subsurface groundwater microbial communities from S. Glens Falls, New York, USA - GMW37 contaminated, 5.8 m (SPAdes) (version 3) | ecosystem: Environmental > Aquatic > Deep subsurface >...
TTCCAGCCGATGAACCAGGGGAAAGGGGCTGCCATCAGATCGGCCCTGTCCCATGTCACGGGAGAAATAGTCATCATCCAGGATGCGGACCTGGAATACGATCCTCAGGACTATATGAGATTGCTGGAGCCGATTCTCTCAGGCAAGGCCGATGTGGTTTTCGGGACGCGCTTTTACGGCGGCGGGCCTCATCGGGTGTTTTTCTTCTGGCACTACGTCGGCAATCAGCTCCTGACGCTCCTTTCCAATATCCTCACTAACCTCAACCTCACCGACATGGAGGTGGGGTATAAAGTCTTTAAAACGGAGGTCTTGAGACATATCGAGATCAAGTCGAACCGTTTCGGTTTTGAGCCCGAAATCACCTTGAAGGTCGCGAAGCAAAAATGCCGTGTCTATGAAGTCCCCATCTCCTATCATGGCCGGACCTATGCCGAGGGAAAGAAGATTACCTGGAAAGACGGGTTCGTGACCCTCTACTGCTTGATCCGCTTCTGGCTAAGAGATTAGTTTGAGAGCTTAGCCGACAAAGCCGTCGACAGGAATCAGACGCTTCGCCACAGGGTCGACCGCCAGAAAGAGGCTCTCCAGAGCGACGGCCCCAAGCAGGGGAGGACCTGCGGGTGCGATGAAACAAGGTGTGGTGGTTGCCTGTCCGTCCAGGGTAAGGTGGACTTCGGCTACGGGCCAGACCTCCCGCTGTCCCCCGGCAATCACAACGCCCTGGGAACGAGTGGGAGTGAGCGCCAAGCGCTCTGCCAGAGGCCGAGGAACTACGACGAGAGTCGCGCCCGTGTCAACCAGGAACTCGACTTCCGCCTGCTGTCCTGTAGGTCCCGCGAGAAATCCTTTTACGTAAAAAAGTCCCATATCAAGCCACGTTCTGCTTCATTTTAGCCTATCTATTTGCCGAAGCAACCGTATCGATTTTACCAGATGCTTCCGAGCCACATAACGAGGCTGTAGAAAAAGTCCCAACTCGTAAAAAAACGTCCGAATTAGGGGTACCCAAATGGTCTCTCGATCCGAGATCGTCGGTTTAACGCCAAATACGGAGGTCGTTTTTTTGTAAATTTTTTCGCTCGACCTTTTTCTACAGCCTGAACGAAAAGCTTGAGCGGCGCGGGCCAAGAGCGTAACAGGAAACTCCGCGACGTTTCACCGCGTCCGCCTCGAAGCGCCTGTTAGGCCGCTGTTAGCCGGACTTTTCCGACCTTGCCGAGTTTCACATGCTGCTTGGCTTGCCAGAGATCGTGGTTGTACTGCATGGCAAGCCAACTCTCCGGAGAACGGCCAAGAGCCTTGGAAAGGCGCAGCGCCATTTCAGGGCTGATACGGCTAGTACCCGTAAGAATGCGATTCAGCGTTGAAGCAGCCACACCGAGCTTCCCGGCCAGTTCGCGGCCGCTAAGGTTGTTGGGCTCCAGATAGACCTGGATAATGAACTCGCCGGGATGGGGAGGATTGTGCATGGCCATTAGTGGTAGTCCTCATAATCCAAGACGTAGGCGTGTCCGTCTTTGAACTTGAACGTTAAGCGCCAGTTTCCATTTACCCACACAGACCATCGACCGCGCTCCGATCCCTTCAAGGGATGTAGTCGGAATCCTGGAACGTTCATGTCCTCAATGGACAGAGCCGTGTCCAAGGCTGCTAAAAGCATGCGCAGGCGCTTGGAGTGGTGCGGTTGGATACCCGCCGCGCTCCCCGACTCAAAGAACTTCCTTAGCCCCTTGTGCCGGAACGATTGGATCACGCGCCGAGTATAGCGCGTTGCGCGTCACGCAACAAGGCCTAACGAGGCTGTAGAAAAAGTCCTCGCCAACTAAAATTGGGGGTACTCAAATGGTCTCTCGACCCGATAGCGTGGCTTATAAGTCAAATGCGGCTGTCGTTTTTCTTGTAAATTTGTCACTTTGACTTTTCCTACAGGCTCAACGACCAAGGTGAGCGACCGCCGTCGAGAGGGACGGTGGAGCGCATGAGGCACTCCCGAATTGCCGCCTGGCGTTGAGCGGAGAAGCGAGGCGGCGGTTCGATAGACCGATTTTGTTAGGCGACATTCTCAGCATTGTTTATCGACTCGTTTCTAACGCCTTTTCGGCGTTGGCCTCGGCGGATTTGGCTTTTGAGAGGAATACTTCGGCCTTGGTTTCGGCACTTCTCGCTTTCTGTTCTAATTGCTTGGCCTTGCTGGCGTCCTCGGCGGCTTTGACTTTGAAAGCGGCAGCCTTGGCTTTGGCAGCGACGGCGTTGTCTGCGGAGGCGTTGGCGGCTCGGTTTTCAAGTAAGTGGACCTCAAAATCGTCCTTGGCGGCTTGAATGTTGCCTTCCAAGGCGGTGATCATGGCACACTCGGCTGCTTTGGAGTAGGCGGTGGCGGCGAATGTGTAGAGGTTGCAGCATGATTTGTAGGCGGCGGCCAAAGTGTAGAGGTCGTCGGCGGGGTTGAGGGCGGCGAAGGCGGCGGTCAGGGTATCGAAGGCGGTGGTGTAGATATCGAAGGCGGCGGTGTGGGCGTCTAAGTAGGCTTCGGTGTAGGCGTCGAAGTCGGCGCGGTCGGTGTAGGCGGCGACGGCGTCGTCGTAGGCGTCGGCGGCGGCGGCCAAAGTGTAGAAGTCGTCGGCGGCGGCGAGGGGTGCCTCGTGGAGGGCGCGGGCGGCGCGTAAGATATCGTAGCGGTGGTTGGCGCGGTTGGTGTAGGCGTCAATGGCGCGATAGGCGTCGGTGTCGGCGTCAAGGGCGGCACTGAAGGCTTCGCGGACGGCGACAGTGACGGCGTCGGATTTTGGGGTTTTGAAGAAGGCTTTGACGGTGTCGATGAAGTTCATGTGCAACGCTCGATGACGCCTAACGTTCAAGGCTGACCCGCAGCAGTCGGGTCAAGCCGTTGGTTAGGTGATTTACGTTTCAAAGTTGCTTAATGATGCTTGGGATTTCCCGTGATCCAATATGTGCCATCCAATGGCACTTACCATCGGAGCAAACCGTATTTGAATGGTCGATTATGGAGGCTGGCATATGACACCTCGGACAAAATGCGACCCACTCGTTTCCCGTGCGCTTGCCGCGACGAAACTCAATCGCGTGAAGTATGCGTACTTCCTCTTCATGTTCCTTCCTGAGACGGTCCAACTCCTGCTGAGTCTTCTGATGGTCAAGGCGCTCACGTTCAAGCTGCGACTTAAGTACGGCGTTCTCCGACTGAAGAACGGCTATCTTACGTTCCAACTCCACAGAGAGATCAAACGCAAGCGAAAGGCGCTCGCGAAGCACGTCAGCCATCGGGATCTCTTTGAGGGTATCTCTCGCAATGTCAATGAGGCTCATATATCACCTAACTATGAAGTCTACTGCCGCAATTCCGGCAGTGTAATAGGTTGAAGCTTTTCAATCCCACAAAAGCAAACCGGGAGGAATATCCACCATTGCTCAAAGCCGGTCCGCCGGGCTATAAGCGCCGCAATCTTACGCTCTCGTTCCCTCTCCCCACAACTCCTCCATATAATCTTGCAGGGCCTTTTTGAGAGGGAACTGGGGGCTATATCCGAGCTCGGCCTGTGAACGGCTGAGATCGAGGGGGAACTGCTTCGAGGAATCCTCACTTCCGTTACCAACCACTTTAATCTCAAGCTTGGGGGCGAGTTCCTGCGCAATCCGGGCGAGGTCAGCCGCGCCCGCGACCACGCCGCTGCCGGCGTTATAGATCCTTTGTTTGGGCTCTTTAACTTTACAGGCGAGATCCAGAGCCAGGGCGACATCCTTGGCATAGACATACTCGTTGGCAAAATAGATCTTGCCGTCCAGAGTGATGGGATCGCCTTTCATTACATTGAGAGCCAGATCGCGCATGATCATCCCGACCGTCGAACCCCCCACATAGTGACCGCGGCCGAATACGCCGGCAGGGCGGATGATGACCGTATCGAGATTATAGAGATGGGCGTAGGCATGGACTAAATGCTCGGAGCAAACCTTGGTCGTTGTATAGAGATTGTGGCCGCCGATGGGGTGGTCCTCGCGGATGGGACCTTCTTTGATCTTCGACCGGTCGTAGGCCCCGAAGGTGCTGACGTAGACAACCCGCCTGATGCCGTGGAGCCGCGCGGCCTCTAAGACATTGATCGTTCCGACAATATTGTTGGTCGATCCGGTATAGGAGTTTTCCGCCACCCGCTTCCCGATCAGGCCTGCGGTATGGATCAGCGTATCGATCTTGAATTCCTTAAGGGCATTGATCAAAGCCGGCAAATCGCGCATATCTGCGGCAACGATTTCCACCTTGTCTTTGCCGACAATTTTCTGGATGTAATCCCGGTTAGGAGACAAGTCGTAGAGAACAACCTTGCTGCCGCCATCCGCCGCGCGTCTGGCAAAGTGACATCCTATAAGTCCGGCTCCCGTAACCAATACCGTCATGGCTTTACCTCCCTGCGTTAGGATTGCGGCATCAGCTTAGGTCATGGCGGAGGAGGCTGTCAATCGCCGCAAATTTTCCTTGCCTTTCACCCCTATTGGAGGTACTTTCTATCGCCTTCGAAGCTGGCTGACTTGACGGGGCTTTTTCTTCCCTAGAACCGAAACGAGAGGAGATCGTCTATGAGTATGATCCGTGAAGCAGGAACATCGGTCAAAATAAAGACCATAATAGTAGCCGCGGTTGTGACTCTGGCCATGATCGCCCAGACCGCGCCCGTAGCCGGGCAGACTAAGATCAAAGTTGGAAGGACCATGGGCGGAAGCGGCTTTCATATACCTTCTTACGTGGCCGTGGACAAAGGCTTTTTCAAAGGCGAGGGTTTGGACGCATCCTTCATCGCCGCAACAGCAGGCGTGCTAGTGAGGGCTGCGATAGCAAAAGAAATCGAGTTCGTGCCGATTCCGGGCGGCGGCTCCGAGGCGATGCTCAAAGGGGCGCCTATCGTGTTTTTCGTGGGGGAATCTCTCATCTCCCAGTGGACCATAACGACCACGCCGGAGATCAAGCGGGTGGAGGATCTCAAGGGCAAGACCGTGGGTCTGGGGAGGCCGGGATCGGCGGACTACAGCGAGGTCGTGATCGTTCTTGGAAAGTTCTTCAAGATGCAGCCGGGAAAGGACTATAAGATCATAAGCTTCGCCGGCGAGCCGGACCGCATCGCGGCCATGATCCAGGGCTCCGTTCAGGCCGGCGTGCTCTCCTTTCCTCACGCGGCCAAGGCCGAGAGCGAGGGGATGAAGATCCTGGTTAGAACCGGCGACTACATCCCGCGCCTGGGCGGCACCTTCCTTACGCACAAGGACTACATCAAGGAGCACCGTGACACAGTAAAGCGCTTCATCCGGGCCATCATCAAGGCCGAGGACTACATCAAGGCGAACAAGAAGGGGACCGTGGAGGTTATCAAAAAATATTTTGAGATAGACGATCCTAAAGTAAACGAGAGCATCTATAACCAGGTGTATGATAAATACAGCCCGGAGATGCCGCCGGACCTGATCCGCGATCTCTTCGAGTCCCGCACCACGCCCGAGCTCGGCTGGCCCGCGGGCAAGCCCCTTCCCGACATCGAGCAGTTCGTCAACCGCGACGTCCTGAACGAGGTACTCAAAGAGATGGGGAGGAAGGTGACGAAGTAAGAACTAGAAAGTCTTTGTGGTTTCGGGACGCCAGCGGGCGAGGCTGTTCTCCAGTTTCTTTACCGAGAGGGTGAGGATAAGAGAGAGACCCATAAAAATGGCCACCCCTGTAAAGACCACGTCCACCTTGTAGTTGCTGGCGGCCGAGGCGATCATGAATCCCAGCCCTTTGCTGGAACCAAAGAACTCACCGACCACAACCCCGAGGATCGCCCTGCCTATCGCCAGGCGCAGGCCGACGATGATGTAAGGGAGCGAGTTCGGCAGAACGACGACTTTCATAACCTGCCACTCGTTGGCGCCAAAGGACCTCACCACATTGACCAGGACTCTATCGACATTCTTCACGCCCGCGTAAGTATTGATGAGGAGCGGAAATACCGCGCCGACGAAGACAATCATTACCTTCGACCAGATCCCGATACCGAACCACAGGATAAAGAGCGGTAGCCAGACCAGGCGCGGCGTGGCGTTGAGTGCCGTAACATAAGGATCCGACAAAGCGTCCAGAGTTCTTGATCTCCCCATGATTATTCCAAAGGGCAGTCCGACCGCTATGGCGATACCCAGGCCGGAAAGGAACGCGGCCACGCTTACATAAAAGTGCTCCTGGATTTTGCCTTCCACGAGAAGGCGGTAAAAGGTCACGGCGATGCGGGAGGGGGTGGTGAAGAAAAGGGCGTAGCCTCGCGGGAGGGTGATCAGCAACGGCACGCACTCCCAGATCGCTAAGAGGAATACGACAAAGCCTATCCCCAGCAGGTAAGCCTCCTTCTCTCTGTAAAAGCTTGCCAATCCGGTCATCTTATTTCTTCACCCGCCCGCCAAGGCGCGACCATAAGCTCCGCTTTTCTCAAGAGCTCTGTCAGTGCTACCGCAATGGCGGATAAGACGATGATCCCGACAAACATATCGGGCAACCTGTAGGTGTCGCCGTAGTTTTGAATTGCGAATCCTATGCCCTCGGAGGCCGCGTAGAACTCTCCGACGATAATTCCCACCAGGCCGCGCCCGATCGCCAGTCTTGTGCCGGCGACGATATATGGAAACGTGCCGGGCAAAATGACCTTTAAGTAGAGGTCCAGCTCTTTTCCGCCAAAGGATCTGACGACATTGATGAGAAGGGGATCCGCAGACTTAACTCCGGCAGAGGTATTAAAGATAAAGGGGAATACGGCAAGCAGAAAAACCAAGACGGCCTTGCCGAGCAGGCCTACGCCAAAAAAGATGATCAGCAGGGGCGCCAGGGCTACCAACGGGCTGGCATAGAGCGCGGTGAGTAAGGGATCGAGGGTATACTCGACCCTGCGCCTCCAGCCCATCACTGCGCCCAGGGGTATGCCGACTATGACCGATAGGCTGAAGCCCCAGATAAAGGCCCTGCTGCTGATAGCCAAATCATGCCATAGTCTCTCTCCGGAAAGTTGTTCTCTGAAAGCGGTCCCTATCAGAGAGGGTTTCGTAAAGAAAAAAGGATCAACGGGAATAAGGTAGGTGAGCGTGAACTCCCAGAGAAGGATCAAGCCAATCACAGAGGCCATCCCCAGGATAGGTCTCTGATACTCATGGTATTTTTCCTTAAGTCCCATCCCCTGCCTATTTCGTGACCAACTCTTCCTTAAGGCTGGCCCATATCCTCGCCTTGATGTCGTTAAACTCCGCGGATAACCTCATCTCGTAGTCCCGCGGTCTGGGTAGGGCTATCTTCATAACGTCCTTGGCCCTTCCCGGCCGCGCGCTTATCACGATAACTCTGTCGGATAAATAGGCTGCCTCCTCGATGCTATGCGTCACAAAAACCACGGTCTTCTTGGTCCGATCCCAGATCTGCAGCAGCTCCATCTGCATCAGGTCTCTGGTCTGAGCGTCCAGGGCGGCAAAAGGCTCATCCATAAGGAGGACCTCAGGGTCCGTTACGAGCGCCCGCGCAAGTCCAACCCTCTGCTTCATCCCGCCGGATAGCTCATGAGGATAGTGGCTGGCAAATCCCGCCAACCCGGCCATCTTGATCAGCTCCATTGCGCGCTCGCGCCTTACCGAGGCCTGGACTCCTTTAAGCTCCAATCCCAGCTCCACGTTGGCAAGGACTGTTCTCCATGGGAGCAGTCCAAACTCCTGAAATACCATCGCCCTTTCCTGCCCTGGCCCGGTGATCTGTTTGCCGTTCAGCCGGATCTCTCCGGCATCGGGTTTTAACAGACCCAACAGGACGTTGAGAAAAGTGCTTTTGCCGCACCCGGAGGGGCCTACCAGGCTGACGAACTCCCCCTTCGCCACATCGAGCGTCAGCTCCTTAAGGGCGGTTACAGGATCCCTATTTTTGGGTTTGAAGGTCAGGCTGATATCTCTAGCTTGGATACATGGAATCATACGATTTCTTTCAGCGCTGTTTTTTTGCGGCCCTAGTTTACACGAGTTATATCCGACTACAAGAGAAAATTTTTTTGCCTGATCCCGCCTGAAAAGGCCAACGGGTGACCCTGTGATTCGTCAGACCGGTTCGAAATCTTTAAGCGGCTCGTGTGAGGCGGGCAAGAGGGAACAAAAGGTATCCACCTGCAGGAGCGTGGCGCACCCCGGGCAGTAATACTCGTAATAGCCGCCGATATAACTTTCACCCGATGGCACGGTGCGATGGGCCAATTCCAATAAATCGCGCGCGCGGCGAAGGGCAAAACGCTTGTAGTTATCTTTCGCCCGGCAGAAGAGATGACCGCAGCGGACGCACCCAACAACCTGGACGGCTTTGTGCTGCATGACGGCGAGATACTCATGGAACCTGAGAGTTTCTTTCCAGCCCGCAACGCCGCGAATCGACTCGGACAGGTCTGAGGTCGATCCCGCGTGAGCTTTTCCTTCACGCAACCGATGGTCGCGAATCTCGCGGCGGCGCTTCGCTGTTGCCTCTCTGTCGGGCGGGTGGTTTCCCCGGCGCAAAACAACGCCGTAAACCTCGTTGGCAATGCGCGGCGAGACGATTCCCACTCGCACATCCCGCGCGACCCGATCGGGTTCCCGATCCAGCGGGTCTCCGTAGCCGCTGCCGCCCGGGACAAAATCCGCCACGATGCAAAATTCCGGGAGCGGCACTCTTCCGTGCATTTCTTTAGGATGGTTGACGCTGCCCCACTCCCCGCTTTTGATCTCCTCCGGTTGAGTCGGATAGGAACCGCTTCTCAAACGGGGCATGATCGGGCTGCCGGCGGTTTCAAAGATCGCTCGAATGCCGCCAATCCCGGCGGGATGTCCGCCGGCCAGCCCCACGCCTTCCGGCATCCGGCTGTAAGGCCGGTAGCTCACGCTGCAATCCTGGGAGCCGTAAATCATGTAGATGCGGAAGCTGCCCGTGCCGCCGGCGTATTTGCCGGGGGCCCCTCCATCTCTGTGAAGATTGCGCGTGAAGTAAAGGAACGGGTACTGCATCTCGATGCGTTCCACGTCGCTGATTCCGCCGGATGGGATGTTCATGTTGCCGCCGCAATGGACCCCGTCGCGGGTCGGCGTTGCGCCTAGCCCGGCTCCGTGACCGTCATAGAGTCCCTGGGCAACGACGAGTCCGCTCCGGTTGTGCCCGCCGTAAAAGAATCCCGGCCCGCCTCCGTACCAGACGGCCTGCCAGGGAGCGTTGATGTCTTTATGGCCGCCACTGTAGAGCATCCTGGCGATACAGTCGCTCACGGCGATCTTCGCTTGCACGCCGACCGTTGGCGCCTCGCCGCAGGCCGCCGGGAATCTGCAGTTCAAAATGGTCCCTTCGGGCACGTTGACCGCCACCGGGCGCAATCTTCCGTCGCTCCACGGTACGTCCCAAAAAAGAAAATCGGTGAGAACAACGGCGATTTGAGCGGTGGTGCCGGCAAGGGTCGAGTTGGTGCTGTCGGACATTTGGGGACTGCTCCCAGTGAAATCCAGGGAGAGCCCTTCGCCCCTTTTCGTCATCGAGCAGACGATTTGGTAGGGTTTCATCTCTCCATCCTTGTGGTCCCACGCGGCGCCGAAGACCCGGGAGAGCCAGCGGCCGTCAGGGAGGCCCCGGAGCCGCGCGCGGGCGAGCCTTTCCGCATCGTCGACGATTTTCCTTCCTGCCGCGGAGACGAACTCCGGCCCGAACTTTTCCACCAGCTCGAGATAACGCCTGGCCAGGATGTTGTTGGAGGCAACCTGCGATTTTACATCCATGCCGACATATTCCGGATCGCGGCACTGCTGGGTCAGACTGCGAAATACATCTTCGCGAAACTCGCCCTTCTCGACGACCTTCAAACCCTGGATGCGGATTCCTTCGTGATAGATTTCGCTCGCCAGACCGCGCAGCACGCCGCCGGTGTCCGCCGTATGAATGCTCGAGGCGACCCAGGCGATACGCTTTCCCTTGTGGAAGACGGGTTTGATGATCATCATGTCGAAGGTATGCGCGCCGGCGATGTAGGGGTCGTTAAAGAAGATCTGATCGCCATCGTAAAAACCCGGCCTCTTGCCAAACCATTCGACGAGTTTCTTGATGGCGTCCGATGTGGCGGCCGCGAATCTCAGGTGGCCGGAGCAGGCGAGGACCATGACTCCGTCAGCGGTATAAAACGATGCCATGCATTCGCCGCCTTGGGAAACGATAGGGGAGGAGGTGACCTTCTGAATCGAAGTCCGCCCTTCTTCGCCGATCGCCCAAAGGCGGTGGAGGAACATCTCGTATTTTACCGGGTTTAATTTGAGCGCCCGACTTGCCATGGTTTGACTCCGCTTAAGGGGCTTTCGCTGTTGCGTCCGGCAAGATGCCGGAATAAACCGGCTTGTTCAACGGAACCTTTCTGGCTCCATCTCGTAAGCGAGATCAGCCCCTCTGTCAAGCCTGACCGGGATTTTTTGACCTTCGGCTCTTGGGCATGGACATTTCCTCGGGCTTGGACTATGGAGGAGCTAAATTAAATGGGAAGAGGATAAAGAAATGGAAAAGATCATAACCCCGTCGGGGCGGAAAGAATCGAGTCTGAACAGGTTGGCTGGATGGAGGATCGCGGGCGGGGTCGGCCTGATGATGGGGTTGCTGCTCATCGGGCCGCAGGCGGCTTGCCCGGAGACCATCAACTTGGCGATCCCCACGAAGACCTTTCAAAATGTCGTCTACCCGATTGCCCAGGAGCGAGGTTATATGAAGGAGGAGGGGATCGACCTCAAGATGGTCTTTATCGAACCGACCCCCAGCGTCCAGGCATTGATGGCGGGAAGCGTGCAGTTTACCGCTGCCGGCGCCAGCGGCCTCGTCGCCCTCGCAAAGGCGTCCACTCCCGTGAAGGTTGTTGTCGCGCTTAATGATCGGGTGCACCAATGGATCTTGAGCAGGCCGAATATTACCGGCCCCAAGGAGCTCAAAGGTAAAAGAATCGCTACCACCGGTGTAGCCGCGATTGCCACCTTCATGCTGAAGCAGATCCTCGCCAGGCATGGGCTTGACGGAAACCGGGACGTGATCTATCTCGATGCGGGATCGGGAAACCAGCTGACATCGCTGCTGGCGGGAGTCGCGGACGCCGCCGTTCTCAGCGCGGAGCAGCGTTACGCCGGATTGGATGCGGGGATGAAAGAGCTTTTCTATTATGGCAACGAGGTGAAGAATTCCTGGGGCATACTTGCGACCTCCGACCGCTTCATCAAGGAGCAACCGAAGCAGGTGGCGGGATTCATCAAAGCCACTCTCAAGGCGATACGCCACTTGCGCCAGGAGCGCGAGGGATCTATCGCCGCGATCGCGAAGTTTTCCGGAGTGGAGCGGCCGCTGGCCACGCGCGTCTACGACGATCTCATCGGCACGTTCACCCGCAATGGAGCGGTGGATGAGGAGACGCAGAAGAACGATCTGCTCATCATCCGTCAGGTCGCCGCAGTCAATGACAATATTCCCATTGCCCGCGCCTATGACTTCAGTTTTGCCCTGGAGGCGGATCAGCAGCTCGCCCGCGCAGGCTGGCGACCTTAGAAGCGCTGGTCGAACCGTGTCCCATCATTACATGCGCCAGCCTCTCTGTTTCATGCAGGCCTGATAATCTTCTTTGCGACGGCATTCTCTCTGGTCCGTTTCATACTGTTGCCGTGCCATTCTTTCGTTTGGGTCATCCCCGATTAAATCGGGCATCCATCCGGCGCACGCAGAGAGAAGCAACAAGGACAGGGCTAATGCGTATTTCAGTTTTCTCACGCTATTTTTTGAACCCTTCCGGCGCTGAGGAGGTCTATGTGTCCTACTATAGTTGCCGAAGAGGGGCAGCTCTCTCCAATAGGCGAGCATTAGCGACGTAAGTTATGGACCACAAAATTTCCATGCGTTCTTTGCGGTTAGCTTCCTTGCAGACGCCTGCTCCTTAATCTTCTGCTCTAGCCAAAGATTGACGAGGGTGCCGGAAGGAACCCCCCGTTTGCGAGCGAGCAACTGAATTTTCTCGGAAAGAGTCTTCTCTATGGGGTAGTAGGTAACTTCGGATTCGATTTCTACGTCGAATGTCACCTTTCTCGTCTTACCCCAAAAGTCGCTCAGATCGTGCTCGTCCCAGAACTCTCCGATCTCAGCGTACGAGCGAGCCTTAGAGATCGAGGTTTTATTTTTTTTCATAACACAAGCACACTTAGAGCTGTCAAGTGGAAGGAAAAATCTTGTCTCCGCGCGTGACGCGCCGGGCCACGGTGATGAATCCGGTATGGGCGACCATGCGGTGCTGGGGCCTGACGCTGAGCCCTTTGATGTGCCAGTAGCGCATGAGGCTCTCCATGATCTCGATGCAGGCAAAGCCGTTGTGTTCTCTCAGAGCGTCCACCAGGTTCTTCACCTGGATTATCGTCGGCAGGTAGCTCAGCAGTATGCCACCGGGACGCAGCGCGCTCCAGGCGCGCTCGATTATGTGCCATGGCTCGGGAAGGTCGAGCAGGATCCGATCCACCTCGGTCTCCTCCAGATGAAGGGTGATATCTTCGACCTTAAGGGTCCAGTGTGACGCCGGTCCGTAATAATGGGATATGTTGTCCCGCGCCAGCTTGGCGAAATCTTCCCGGATCTCGTAGGAGCAGAGATGCCCCTGCGGTCCGATAGCGCGCAGCAAGGCCACGGTCAAAGCGCCTGGCCCTACTCCGGCCTCCACAACCTTGGCGCCGGGAAAAATATCCGCCCAGATGAGAATGGTCCCGATATCCTTGGGATAAATGACCTGGGCCTGGCGCGGGAGATTGGGGATGAGCTGCGCCAGCGTTGGCCGGAGGACCAAAAAGGGCTCGCTCATCGAGGAGCGCACGATGAAGCCTTCTTCCTGACCGATGATTTCCTCGACGGCAATCGTCCCTCCGCGGATAGAGATCTTCTTGCCTCGTTCCAATCTTTTCAGGCACTCCCGTTCCTTGCGGTCGTAAAAGATAACCGCCTCGCCTTCGCCCAGTGGACCTCTGGCATTCATCCGTAGCTTGTGTCCTTTCAGCTTAAACTGAAGCGCAAAATAGAGGAGTTGTTTCCGGAAGTCAACGTCGGCTCGGAATTAGCTTTTTCACGGCACTGGTGATAGTTTCTGCGCTGATATGGCGGATCAGTTCCAGCGACATCATCACGAGGATTGGCATACCCCGAAGGGGCGGGCGATCCGGGAGATTATTTTCGGGATGAACGACGGCCTGGTGACGACCATCGGCTTCTTGGCGGGAGTTACCGGCTCCATTTCTCAAGGCCGCTACATCCTTTTGGCCGGCATGGCAGAGGTCGTGGCGGGAGCCGTCTCGATGGGCATTGGCGCCTATCTCGCCACAAAATCGCAGCAGGAGTTCTTTGACTCCGAGATCGAGCAGGAGAAATGGGAGATCGAGAAGATGCCGGAGAAGGAGGCGGAGGAGATTCGGGACATCTATGGAAAAATGGGGTTTACCCCCTCCGAGCAAGATATGATCGTCAACCGCGTGACCTCGGATAAGGAGCTGTTGCTCCGCTTCATGAAGCGGGAGGAGCTCGGTATCATAGACGAGCATCGCGATGATCCGGTCCAGGTAGCATTGACCATGGGAGGCTCTTTCTTCGTCGGTTGTGTGCCGCCTATTCTGCCTTATTTTTTTCTCAGTGACCCCCACTCCGCTATCATGGTGGCTATTCTGTTCTCCGTGGTTTTCCTCTTCCTCGCGGGCGCGGCCAAGACCCGGCTGACGAAGGTAAAGCCGCTCCGCTCCGGGCTGGAAACGATGATTTTAGGAATTTTGGCTTCGATCGTGGGTTATGGGCTCGGCTGGCTGGCGGAAAAACTTATCTGAATGTAAATGAATGAGCAGAGTGCCACGCATAAGTCAATAACTCAAGCCCGGCGCTGGTGGCTCACTCATGGCTTACAAGTAGAAGAGGACATCGGGATTGGGCCAACGCGGCGCTGAGCCGCGCTCCAAGCGTCGGTCTCAAGCCGAGGGTTAGGTAAGGGACACCTTTTAGGACGACGCCCTTAGCAGGGCTCGCTCAAGCGGCCGGGGCACTTCAAGGCGATAGAAGCGGTCGGCCGAATATCCATAGTCCTCACCACTTTCATCAACCACCCGTAGATAGCCATGCAATTCCGCCTCTTTGTCAGGGATGACCAGGTAAAGTTTTCCTACTTCGAGAGAAGCCTCGTACTTCCTGTTGTTGATGCACACCGCAAAATATCTTTCTTGTTTGGTTTGTTTCTTCATAGCTAATCCAGTAAGGGAAACTTTATTTTGAGTTCTTCTCGTCCGATTCCGTGGGCTTCGTACCAATGTACCTCAGCCGTATGAATTGTGCCATCTATGAGGCGGACCCGGGCGATCCCCTTCAATTTTCTCCACCGGCCGCTGCCATAGCGTCTGAAAAGGGGTCACCCATTAGAAGGCTGCTGTCAAGAGGCACACCCCTCCCTTTGTTTTTTCTTCTTTCTTTTCTTACCCGCCAGAAAAGGGGTCAAGACTGCTCTTGGCTCTTTAGCAGTTGATTTTCGATCTCTCTTGCCCTCCGGCTGAGCCTTCGCTCCTTGTTAACCCGTTCCTTCATTCTCAAATACGCCGTGCTCACCGAAGAGTATTTCTCTAAACCGACTACCTTGCCAATCTCTGTTAGCTTGAACCCTCCCAGCACCCGGCAAAGATACATCACCATCCCCCGCGCCTCGTTTGGCTCTCCCCGCCGCTTCGCTCCAAGCTCCAGAACCGTCTTGCCATAGGCCTTTGCCGTAGCTCGCACAATCTCTTCTATCTCCCAGCCGAATACCCGACGTGACTCCGGCTTCTCCGCATCCACCTCAGCCTTCTTTCCTATCCTTTCCATCACCCACTGCACAAACCCCTTACTGCCCAATACCGGCTTGAAGTACGGCTTGCGGTAGTACTCCTCAATTTCTTTCTCTACCTTGGAGTGCATGAAGCTTTGATATTCTATAAGAGCGCTTCGCCCCCGGCCAAATCGCGATAGGATGGAGTCGGTATTCAGCCACTCTGGGGCTTCTCTCTTGTTAAGATAACCGTAATGACTGCTCCAACGATACTGGCCGATGTTGGACGCTACCCCCGCATCAACGGGATTGTGGTGGATGTAGCGGGCTACGGCCAACAGATACTCTTCGGCATCTATAAGAATGGCTCGGTAGCGTCCCCGCAATAGGGGACCATCTCGTCTGTGGGCTCGATTGAATCTCTGGGTATAAACCCCGTCCAAATGACGCATCGCTCTGGAAAGTCCAGCGCCGGGTGTTTGTACCAGCAGGTGATAGTGGTTGGCCATCAGACAGTAGGCGTAGACTTCTACCTTCCATAACTTTGAGGTCTCACCGATCAAGCCTAAGAAGCGTTGGCGGTCGTTATCATCGAGGAAGATGTTGCTGCGAGCCAGTCCCCGGTTCATGACGTGGTAGTAAGCGCCGGGGTATTCGATGCGCAAGGGTCTAGCCATGGGAGGAACAGATAGCAGGGGCAGAGCTAAGAGTCAAGAGCAGACTTGACCCCTTTCTCTTTCTTCTTCCCGAAATGACAATAAGGCTTGCCTGAACCCCCGGCACTGACCGGAAACAGGGCTATTGTACATCTCGCCACCTGGGTCGGGAAGGCTCCAGATCTGGCATCAGGGACGGGATCTCCGCCGCCTCGCACAGCGCCGCCGTCTCTGGTAGGATACGCTGGGTGTTGCACCTGGGCTCCCTCACGCAGCCTGCCGGCGGCGATTCACAAGGGCAACCGGGGGAACGACGTTCATGGCTATCAGTACGGCAAACCGACCCCTACGCGCGCCTCGGATCTTTTACGGCTGGTACATTGTAGCCGCCTGTGTGACGATGAATTTCTACCTCTCCCTGGTCTTCTTCCAGGGGTTCCAGGCCTTTTTCCTGCCGATCTCCAAAGAGTTCCACTGGGACCGGGCCACGACCTCCGGGGCATTCTCGCTCCGCCAGTTAGAGTCTGGCTTTCTGGCGCCCGTGCTGGGGTTTACCGTAGACCGGTGGGGGCCACGCACCGTCATTCTGTGCAGCGTCCTGGTGACCGGGGCCGGCATGGTCCTCATGAGTTTTATCACCAACCTGTGGATGTTTTACGGTGCCTTCCTGGTCATCTCCTTGGGTGCGAGCGGTGCCTCCCACGGGATCTCCTGGCCGGTGGCCATCGTGAACTGGTTCCAAAGGCTCCGCGGCCGGGCGCTGGGACTAGCCTGCATGGGACCCGTGGTCAGCGGGCCCTTCATTGTGACTATGGCGATGCTGGAGAGTGCCGTGGGGTGGCGCGACGCTGTCCGGCTGCTGGGGTTCGGGGTATGTCTCATTGGTGTCCCCCTCGCCCTGATGGTCCGTTCCGCACCGAAGCGATATGGCTACCTCCCCGACGGAGATCCACCGGAGGAGCAGAAACCCGAAAGGGCGGTCGCGGACCCGGCAATAGCCGGCGACATCGCCGGCGGGCTGAGCGCCGGCCAAGCCATCCGCACACGGGGGTTTTGGCTGCTGCTCCTGGTGCTGGGGCTCCAGTTCGTTGGACTCAGCGGCCTGTCCGTACATCTGATCCCGCTGCTGGAAGACATCGGCTACAGCTCCACGCAGGCCGCCAGTATTTTGGGACTGGTGTTCCTGTTGAGCGGCATCGGGCGCTTCGGCAGCGGGATCGTTTCCGACTGGATCGATCCCCGCCTGGTGCTGGCAGGGCTTCTCACCTCTCAGGTGGTGGCCGCCCTTTCCCTCACCCAGATAGGCCCCTCCGCTCTCTGGCAAGCAGGGCTGTTCGCTCTCTTCTACGGTGTTGGCTTTGGAGGCACCATCCCCTTGCGGTCGCTCCTCATCGGGGACCTCTTCGGATTCCGTGCATTTGGGGCCATCCAGGGGCTGATTCAAGGGGGTGCGGTTGCTGCCGGTGTGTTTGGGCCGGTATTTTTTGGCAGAGTTTTCGATATCACGCACTCTTATAACCTCGCCCTGTACATCTCATCGGCCATCTCAGCCGTGGCCATCCCCGCCACCTTCCTGCTCCGGCTCCCCCATCGCTCTCCCCAGGCACGACGCTGAGCGCGCCCTTTCTTCACCGGGATACGCCTCTCCTGGCTTCACCAGTGAGGCTGGGCCCTTTCCTCCACCAAATCTTAGCGAATAAGCAGCCAATTCTGTTTACTTGTCCTTCTTCTTGCAACTGACGGCAACACCGGCGCGGCTTTGCGGATGGATGCTGGTTTCGAATTCAGGCAGGCTTCTCATATATTGGTAGTATTCATCGGTGCCGCTCATGCGATACCGACCGCGGTAGCCCGGTCTCGGCTCCTCAACATTGTGCGCCGTTATGCAACCTCCACGTTCAACTTTGGGGATTAAGGCTTTTGCGTAATTGGTGTACCAATCTTTATCGGCATCGATAAAAACGAAATCAAAGGGTCCCGGAAGCTCGTTCACCAAGCGATGTGCATCGGCGAGCCGGGCATCGATGTACTCGCTGAGGCCCGCTTCCTTGAAATTGGCCAATGCCTGCCTGTAGCGCCCTTCATCGATCTCGATGGTAATCAGTTTCCCTCCCGTTTTGCTGAGCGCCCATGCGATCCAGATCGCGGAATGTCCCGTCGAGGTCCCCACTTCCAGCGCCTTCTTGTATTTATTCTGAACGATTATTTCGTAGAGAATCTTTCCGTCCGCCTCCGGAACGTTAAGATCCTGCCACCGGTTTCTCATTTTATCGAGGAATTTATTCACTTTCTCGTCGACGGCTCTATCCTTTTCCGCAGCTTGCGAATAACAGGGTATGGCAAATACAAAAAGAGCCAAAACCCCCAAGATGCCCAGGCGCGAATATTTTTTCACCATGCGAGAAAGCGGGTCAGGCAGACTTCAGGCCCACGGTCGGGTGCAGTGGCTTTATTATGGGGCTCCACCCTCTCATTTGGGGTGTCGGGTCGCATCGACCGTGGGCAGTGTCTGACTTGCGTAACTTGCGTTGCCGTTAATCTTGGAGATCCTCAAGTTTGGTAAAGCCCTTCTTTTCTCTCTTCTCATGGGCGTGGTCAAGCATTTGCCAAAAATCTTTCCTTGGAACGGTAAAGACATATTCCCGTAGGGTTAGGAACTCCGATAATTTGTTTGAAAATAGCTTACCTGACGGTATATCGCCCGTGGCCTTTCCGTTTTAGCTCTTCGACCAGATCCTTCACCTCCTGGGAACGTTTGATGTCCGCGACCAGCAGGGCGTCCGCCGTGTCCACGACAACGATTCCCCGCACTCCCAGGAGCGCGACCAAACGATCGGGCGAGTAAACCAGGCACTCTTTGGATTGGACCCCCAGCCATTTGCCTATTCCGGCATTACCGCTCCGGTCCTGGGGGAGCATGCGGTGGACCGCCGCCCAGTTTCCGACATCGCTCCAACCAAAATTCGCCTCCAGGGTCAATACCCTCCCTTCGGAGCCGGCCTTCTCCAGCACCGCGTAGTCGATCGAGATGTTGGGCATCTTGCGATATTCCCTTCTGAGGACGGATTGGATCGTGGGAGGCGGATTGGCCAGCCCTCGCCCGCGTGCCGCTTCTTGGATCCGCTGAAGGCCGTGAGAGATGGCGGGGGAGAAGCGGCGCAACATTTCCAAGATAGTCGAGACTTTCCAAACGAAGATTCCGCTGTTCCACAAGGATCCCCGGCGCATCAACCGGCCGGCCATTCTTGCGTTAGGTTTCTCCTTGAATCCCTTAACCCGATAAAAAGGCGTACCTCCGGTTCCCTTGATTTCCCCCCCCTTCAGGATATAGCCGTAGCCTGTCTCTGGATAAGTGGGCCGCATACCGATAGTGACTAGGGCATCGTGTTCCCGTGCCAACCGGACGGCGCTCTTGACCGTGCGCAAGAAAGAGTTGGGATTGGAGACCCAATGGTCGGCTGGAAGAATGGTCATAATGGCGTCAGGGTCTCTTCGCGCCAGCTCCGCCGCTGCAAGGCCGATACAGGGGGCGGTGTTGTTTCCCTGGGGCTCTACGATAAAATTGGTTTTGGGCAAGATGCGAAGCTCTTCGCGAACGGCACGGTAATGTTCCGCGACTGTCACCACCAGCGTGTGCTTGGGGCCAAAAAGTGGAAGGGCTCGATCCACGGCTTCCCGCAGCAGGCTTTTCTGGCTCAAGATCTTGAGGAGTTGTTTGGGGTGATGGGGCCGGCTGAGTGGCCAGAAGCGCGTCCCCCTGCCCCCCGCCATAATCACGGCATAGCTCTGATGTTTCATCCTGTCGCCTTTCTTAGAAAGAATACTATATTATGAGAGGTATGCCGTCGGATCAAGAGCCCAGGACGCGGCAATGGATCGTTCCCTCCGGCCAACGCGCCATTCGGCTCGATGCCTTTGTGCGGCGCTGTTTACCGTACCTCTCTTTGAGGGAGGCGCAGAGGGCGATCGACGAGAGGGTTTTTTGGATCAATGACCACCTCGGCAAGAAGGGGGATAAACTATTTGGCGGCGAGGTTTTCTCTTTTAAAGGCCCGCAGCACTTGTTGGCGCCGGCTCCGCTGCCCGCATGGAATCTTGAGCTTCCCGTGGTTTACGAAGACGAATCTCTCCTGGTTGTGGATAAGCCGGCGGGGATGGCGACGCACGGATTTTCCGGAAGAGAAAGAAATTCCCTGGCGAATTTTCTGGCTGCTACCCGTCCATCCCTTTGTCATGTGGGAAAGAGCCGATGGGAGCCGGGTTTGCTCCATCGGCTGGACCGGGACACTTCAGGTCTCGTGCTGGTGGCCAAAGACCAGGATTCCTTTGAGAGTCTCCGCTCCCAGTTCCGTCGCGGCGAGATCAAAAAAAAATACTGGGCATTGGTTTGGGGCAAGGTAAAGCGGGAAGAGGTCCTGGCTTATCCTCTCGCCCACGCTCCGGGAGAGCGGAAAAAGATGACAACCGTGAAGACGGAAGGAGGAAAGAAAACTCGCGCGCGCAGCTGGAAGGCATTGACGCGTCTCAAGGCCCTGAGTTCGTCTCGAGGGCTCACTCTTCTCGAAGTTGGCATCGACACCGGCGTCACCCATCAGATCCGGGCCCACCTGGAAGCCTTTGGGCACCCGCTGGTCGGCGATCCCCTCTACGGCAAGCACCGCCCCGATCCCTTCGGCCTCGGGCGCCAGTTTTTACATGCTTTTTATCTGGGTTTCCGCCACCCGAAGAGCGGCCTGGAAGTCGCGGTTACGAGCCCTTTGCCGGAAGATTTGAGAAAGGTCCTGGAGCGCTTAAAGATGCGCCTCTAGGCTGCCGTCCCTTTTATGCCCTTTGCTTTGGCGCATGCGCTGCAGAGGTTGAGTTGGGTCTGCGGATCTTCGACGAGTCCCTCGTCGAGATTGTGACATATTTTCTTGCATTCCACGCAGATGAAATAAACGCCGTCGATGTTTTTGTTGATTTTTTCCCGATTGAGCACCCGGCCTTTAAGTTTCTCTATCCGAATGCCCAGAAGCTCTTCGTAGTTTCTCTTGACCTTGAGCCTGCCAGCCTCATCGTTGGGAAGATCCTGATCGTCTACCTCTTCGTGGTTGGGATCGTCGAGGAAGCTGCGACTCCTTTCCTTCCTCGGACGTCCTGCGTATTTTTTTTTGGTCCTTGGCATTTTTTCCCCTCTTTGTTTGGATGAGATTCCCTGGAGGGATTTTCCCAATACAAAAGCCGGCGAGGCCTTTTTGCTTCCCGGCTTTGGTAGTTCATAATGAACCCTTCAGAGATTGTCAATAGAGAGGAATCAGTACTTCTCTCCCAGGGACTTGAGTCCCTTCCACGCCTGGCCACTGCTCGGATCGATAGCCAACACCTCGCGATATTTTATCTCCGCCTCCTTGGTCCTCCCCAGTTGCCCGAGCGCTTTGGCCTGCAGCAGACGCCATCCGGTGTTTCGGTACTGGCGCTGTAAGGCCCGCTCCAAAACGGAGGCCGCCTTTTCCCACTGTTTTAGCTGGCTGTAGGCTTCGCCTAATTCGCTGTAAAGCGCAGCGGATTCTTCGCCGCCTTCCCTGGATTCTTCAAGTAAGGTCACGGCCCGGGCGTAGTTCCCCTTAGCCAGCTCGAGCCTTCCCAGGGCTAAAAGGACTGCCGGATGTTTGGGCTGAATTTTTGCCGCCTGTTCCAACCAACGCTGTGCCTCGACAAATTCTTTCTGGTGGAGCGCAATGACGCCCAGCCCAACATACGGCAGGATCTCTTTAGCCCCCGAGTTCACAATCCGCAGGTAAATCTTCTTTGCCTGCTGGGTGTAGAGATCCTCCGCTAACGCCAGAACCGCTTTGGCTTTGTGCGGACCATATTCCAGCACCTTCTCGGCCGCTTGGGCCGCCTCAGCGGTTTTGTCCTGAGCGATGAGGATTTGGGCGCGCAGGAGATGATAATCGGCATTGCGCGGCTCCAGGCTTATCGCCTGCTCTACCTCCTTGAGGGCTCGGTCCTGCCAGTCGCTCGCCTTAAAGGCCTGGCTGAGGTAGTAGCGATGTTGCGCCGGGGAGACCCGCCGGGCGTCGGGCTTCCACGGGGAATCGGTCACGAATGGATCCATCAGCCTCCGGTTTAAATCGGTTGTGCTTTTTCCCAGGCTTCGAGGCGCGGAAAACTCGAGCCTGGCGTTATCGTCGGTGTTGAGATCGGCCCCGGCAGCGAATTCCAAGAGCTCCTTTCTTCCCATTCGATAGAGCCCCAGCACGGAATCAACGTCAGAGAGCCCCAGTTCTTTAAAGTCCTGCCGCAGGGTGCGGTTTTCTTTGAAAATCTTGCTCAGCAGGGGATAATCAAATCTCTGCTCCTGCAGGCTGCCGATCAAAAGAAAATCGCTTTCCTGCATATTCCACATCGTGACTTGGGGGAAGGACTCCGCGAACGTCCTGAGCACCATTCGGAAATCGTCCGGCGACATGGAGTAATAGTGAATCCACTGGGCGAGAATGCCGTTCGTTTTGAGTTTCCCTTTAGCTACCGCGTAAAATTCCCTGCTGAAGAGGCTCGCGACGCCCGCGATCCAGGGGTTGGAAGGTTCGGAGATAATAAGGTCGTAGAGACGGGGAGCGGCCATGATGTAATTCCGTCCGTCTGTCGGGATCATGCGCACCCTCGGATCCTCGAGAATCTTGCCGTTCTGTTTCTGGAAAAAAGCCGCCGCCTCGACCATGGCCGGCTCGATCTCGAGAACCTCGATTTTTTTCACCGGAAAAGATCCGACGGCCTTGACGGTCATTCCTGTTCCCAGTCCGATGACGGCGACCTGTTCCGCCTGCGGACGGAGGAGCATGGGCAGATACCCGGTCATGAGCATGGTGAAGGCATCCCCGTGAGAGCCGTCGATCTTGCCGTTGGTTTTTAAGTAGAGATAGTCCTTGCTGAGTCGATGCACGCTGATGGTCGCAGTCAAGCCCTCTCGATAGTAAAGGATTTCGTCCTTGCGCATCGCTTCCAAGCGCAGCGAGTCCGTGGGGAGATCCGCTAAGCTCTTGGCATAGATCGTGACACCGCTCGTAAGAATGGCGCGATCCCAAAAAGGGAAACGCAGGGCCAGGAGAGCCAAAGCTGCCGCCACCGCTCCTCCCATGATCAGGCGATATCGGCGTCCCGGATGGGGGTCGGCGATCAACAATAGCCATCCAACCGACAGGTTCAAAAGGGCGCCGATGACGATGCTGACCTGGATGCCGAAGAGCGGGAGAAAAATGAATCCGCCGACGAAGGCTCCCACAATAGCCCCCAGGGTATTGCAGGCATAGGTGGTCCCGACGCTGCTGCCGACTCGGTACAGACTCTGGGTGAAAAGGCAAACCACCATGGGAAAGGTCATTCCGAGAAGGAGCGTCGGAAGAAACATCACGGCAAAAGAGAGCACGACTTGTATGGCGAGAAAAAGGGGAAACGAGTCTCCGAAACCTTGATGAAGGCGAAGAAAGATCAGCGGCAATTTCTCAAATAGGGGGATGGTTGCAAGCGCCGCGATCCCCACTCCCAATTCAACCAGACCAAAAAAGATGACTTGCACCTCCCGTTTCCCGAACAGTCTTGCGTAGAGATACGCTCCCAGGGCGAGGCCGGTCAGAAACGTGAGCAGCATGGTGGTAAAGGAATAAACGGAGCCGCCGATGACTAGTATCAGCGCGTGGGTCCAGGCGTTTTCATAGATCATTGCCGCGGCGCCGGAAAGAGAAATTGAAAGGAGCAGCAGCCACTCCGTTCGCGAACGCGCCGGCCCCTCGCTGCTTTCTTCCGCCGGGGTCATCGGCGCGAAAGGTTCCTCGACCTGATTCCCGCGCATCCCATCGACGACGAAAATTAGCAGCGCGATAACCAGGTTCATCATGGCGGCGGCATGTACGGTCCGGCTCATCCCCAGGGCGGGGATAAGATAATAGCCGGTCAGGGCGCACCCCAGCACGGCCCCCAAAGTGTTGGTGGCGTAGAGATCCGCTATCCGCTGGCCCAGATGGCTGAAACTGCGGACAAAGAATCGACTGAGGACGGGAAGAGTGGCGCCCATGAGAAAAGTGGGAAAGATCAGCAGTACGAAGGAGAGGAGAAAAAGCAGGAGGTTGAAGGTCGTCGGGTATGAATCGTAGAGCCAGAAGAGGGGAATATAGACTCCTCTGGCGCTCCTGAAGAGAACCGGCACGAGGAGACCGTAGATGCCAATCCCCAATTCCAAGATTCCATAGAGGCGCAGAAGATTTCTTGCGCTGTTGGCCAGGCGACCGAAGATGTAGCTCCCTAGAGCCAGACCGGCCATGAATGCGGCGAGCAGCGTGGCGATAGCGTAGGCGGAGCTGCCAAAAATCTGCGTCAGCATCCGCATCCACACTACCTCGTAAAGCAGCGCGGCCGAGCCGGAGAGGAAAAAACAGATAAAAAGAGTGGCGAGAATCATCCTATCATCTGCCTCGCAGTTGCACGCCGAGCCACAGCGTGACGACGGCGAGGAGCAGGATCGTCAGCGTAGTGATCTTGAGTTTCCGGGTTACGGCCTGGAGCTCCCGGGGCGAAAAGGACTCTCCCGCCTCATATCGTCGCACAAAACGGTGCCCCACGGCCATGGATTGATAGGTGCTGAAAACGATGAGGACAAAGGATAAGATAAGCTTCCACCCAAGGGTTACGCCGAGTTCTTTGATGAACAGTTCCCGGTAAACCGCTTTCAGCTCCGTGAGCTGAAAGGCTCCGGACAGGACCAACACTCCGAGAGCAGCTGTCTGGAAGGGATTGTAGTATTTAAGACTGCGGGCGAGGAGGATTAGTTGTCCCTCGTGGTCCCTGACCGCAGAGAGCGCGGGCACGACGATGCACCACAAACCAACGACAGATCCCAGGTATGCCGCCAGGGAGATCAGGTGAAGCCAAGAGATCAGCATGCAAACAGGGGATCAGGCCCAGGCAAAGAGGCTGCCCTTTTTACGGGGCCTCCCTGGGGCATCGTAAGATTCGCTGATCTCTTCGAGTTGCAATTTGACCTTGGCTAATTCCCGCTGTTGGTGATCTTCAAAATTCTTCAATTCTTTCCCGCGCCTTTCTTGGAATTGTCTCAGCTCTCTTTCCCTCTTCGCTTGAAACTCGGCCTGTTCTTCTTCCCACCGCTGGTAGAATTCTTTTAGGGTAGTGTGGATGCGGAAATTCAAATTGTCCTTCACGACCATGGACCTGTGACATTGGGGGCACCAAAGGACGTTGCCGATCTTGAAGTGTCTGGCAGGTTCCCGATGAGCTTGTCCGCACTGGAAGCAGCGAAAGGGGATCTCCCATGCTTCCATCTCCGGCAGCCGTAAGAGGGAAATCTTTTCCCCATCGATAGCGCCGGTCGATGGCGTAGGTGGCGGAGCAGGGGCGGCTTTAGCGGGAGCAGGGGACTCTTTAAGGGGAGAGGCGGGAGGCGGCTCCGGCCTAGCGATAGTGGCGGTCGGTGGCGCAGGCGTAGGGGCAACTTGAGCAGGGGCGGCTTTAGCGGGAGCAGGGGACTCTTTGGGGGGAGAGGCTGGAGGCGGCTCTGCCTTCTTGGCCGGGGCTGAAACCGGCGCCGGTTTTTCCGCCCCCTTGTGGAAGCGGGACTCGAAGTTTTCTCCAAAATCAACTTCCTGGTGCAGCGCGCGCGCCCGGGCAATTAACACTTCTTCCGTTTCCACATTGTTAGGATCGGGAATGCAGCAATCCACCGGGCAGACAGCGGCGCAGGCCTCATAATCGTGAAAGCCGACACATTCTGTACAGAGCTGTGGATCGATGACGTAGATTTCCTCTCCTTGGGAAATGGCGTTATTGGGGCATTCGGGTTCACAGGCCCCGCAGTTGATGCAATCGCTGGTGATCGTTGTCGCCATAAAATTTCCGCTTCCCCCTGGAATTGCTTGGTATTAGTCGAGCGAACGAAGTGCAACTATTTTAAGCAGAACTATGGAGGTTTGTAAATAGCCCGCGGAATGCCAAAGCCTTGTTTTCGCATTCTCTGTCTATTACAATTACTTGTTGCCGAGCGCCGGCAAAGAATTCATGGCTAACAAGTCTTCTAGAAAGAGGCAAAAGAAGGAGACCGAGGGCGAGGTCGCCACGCGAGTTTCCGAAATGAAGGAAGGAATCTCCCAGATGGAGTCCTTCATGAAGGAAGCGGCTGCGCTGGCTGCCGCAGAGGTGCAACGGATCGACGAGATCCGGGGAAATCTTGAGGGGACGTTGGCATGCCTGGAGGCCGAGCTTAGGGAGAAAGAGGAGATGCTGCAGCAGAGGGATTCGGCCATTGAGGAGCTGGAAAGAGAATTCATGGGTCGCGCCCAAGATATGGAAATCCTGATTCAAAGAAGAGATGATCTCCTTGAGAGGCGCGAGACCGAGTTTAGAGAAGCCTCGAGCAAGCAGAAGAAGCAGACGGCTGTGCTGGAGGCCCAACTTGGGGAGAAAAAAGAGCTGCTCAATCAAAAAGATTCTGCCTATAGAGAGTCGCAGGAAGGCCTGGGCGCCCGGATCAGTGATCTGGAGGGGGAGATTAGGAGAAGAGGAGAGCTGCTGGAGAGCCGGGAAGCAGAGATCGCCGATTTGCAGTCCAGGATAAATGCGCTCGCAGTCTCTTCTGAAGGCGATGGCCAGCGGCGGGCAAGAAACACGGCTGTAGTTGAAGAGGTGGAGCGGGGACTGGAAGATGGGTCCTATCTCGACGAGCCCTCGGAGGAAGAACCCGAAGATTTTGAACCAAGTGCAAGAGAGGAGGCAAAGGTTAAGCTGATCGGGGAATCGATGCGGAATGTGATGGTAAAGCCAGGCAACATCGCCAGGAGAGGCCCGGTACCGGACGCCAGAAAGTCTCGTTTTTTGTCCTTGCTTGCGCCGATCAAGAAGGGAAGCTAGGGAGATAATGGAAAAGAGGCCTTTTAGCCTGACAGCAGATTTGAATTTTCTCTACCTCAGCGAGGGACATATGAGGGTTTTCGGGGAAATCCTTTCTGCAATCAGCCGCCGTGATGGGCTCATATGTGTCACCGGTGGACCCGGCACCGGGAAAACCATCATCTGCCGGCGGCTCCTGGAAGAGCTTGGTGATGAGTATAACGCCGTGGTTGTGACCACTCCGTCCAAGACCCCCCAGGCCATGACTGAGGCGCTCGATGAGGCGTTCGGTGAAATGGAGGGTGATTCCAGGATTCCCGTTGCGATTTTCGACGAGGCGCAGCACCTGGATTTCCGCTGTCTCGATCATATAAAGTTTCTCACCAACCTGGAGAAAAAAGGCGAGAAACTTCTTCAGATCGTTCTCGTCGGCCAACCCGAGCTGGCTGAGAAGATCAACCATAAACGGTTTACCCAGCTCGAGCAAAGAATCGGGGCGAAGCTAAAACTAGTCCCCCTGAAAAAAAGAGAGATTTTATTCTATTTGAACCATCGCCTCGCTGTGGCGGGCGTCTCGGAAGACGTCCGCTTTACCAAGAGTGCTGCCAGATACCTTTACCGGGAGACCACCGGTGTCCCGCGTCTTATCAACCGAATCGCAAACATCGCAGTAGAACACGCCCTGCAAGAAGGCAAAGGAAAAATCGGGGCCATGGCAGTGAAACGGGCTGCCTCCAAAGTCAGCGCCTCTCGTAGCGACTGGAAAGAAGCGGCTGGTTCGCAGCGGCTTTCTCCTCGCCTCTCCGTGCTGATATTGTTTTTGGTTTTGTCTGTAGGATTATACAATTATTACAATCCTGACTGGCTCAGTTCTCTCTATGGCACGGAGCATGCCGAGACCCGTTCCAATCCAGCTCAACCGCAATTTGCGCTGAAACTGGGTGCCTTCCTTCAGCGGGAGCAGGCGGATGAGTACCGCGAGCGACTTGCAAAAGAGGATCTCAAGGCCACCGTTGCGGCGAAGGATCTCGGCGACGGATGGGTTCTCTACCAGGTGCGATTGCCGGGTCCGTATACTCAGGATGAGGCGATCAACGTCATAGGCCACCTGCACAGGATCGGAATACAAGAAGTGGAAAAACTTCCCATCAGCCCCAACAAGAGCAACTAAGGATACTCATGAGTTCTGAGTTATTAGAGAAGACACAAGGGGAGAGACGGCCCCTTCGGATACTCGACGAAGTCGCCGAGCTGCAGGAGCGGCTGTCCCGTATCGAATCCTTGATCCAGCAGGCTGCCGCCCTGGCGCTCCAGCAGGCGCGGCGGGCTGATGAGGTCCAGAAGACTTTCGAAGCAACAGTGGCTGCATTAGAAGCTCAGCTTCGGGAGAAGGAAAGCAAAGCTAACCAAGAAGACTCCGGCCTGGGAGGACAGGATCAAGGCCTTGCGACTCGGATCCAAGATTTGGAAAATCAACTGCGGGGAAAAGAGGAGCTCCTGGAGATTCGCGACGGCGATCTTAAGGATCTCAGATCGAAGCTTGAAGAGGCTGCAGCCCTGGCGGCTGCAGAAACCAAGCGAACGCAGGATGTCGAGCAGAATTTCGAGGCGAGTGTAGCAGCGCTGAAGACGCAGCTAGGTGAGAAAGAGGAATTGTTGAGTCAAAAGGACGCTGCTCTCAAAGAAATGGAAGAGAGCCTGACCGGGTTGGAAGAAAGCCTGTTTAGCCAGATTCGGCTCTTAGAGGGCCAGTTGGAAGAGCTGGTTCAGAAATCTGGGTCCGAAGTATTGGAAAAGGCCGATACGAAGAAGATCTCCCGTAAATCCCCAAAGAAGGGCTGAGGGATCGTAGGCGCAAGATTGGAGGGAGTTGGGCATGGCTACACCGGAGACCCCGCGTAAGGAAGAGGAAAGCTCACTCCAGATAGGAGATTCTCCTGTCAAAAAGCTGCAGGAAAAGCTGACTGCAAGGATCCAGGATTTGGGAAACCGCGTGAAGGCAACAGAGAAAGTCCTTGGGTCTGGCGGTGCGGCGCTGAAGCTCAAGGTCGAAGATTCGCCGTCCGACATCGACCGGTTAAAAGAGCAGGTTGCCTACGCCGAGGACGTAAAACAGATTATGAACCAGATCCACGCGGCGAAGGATCTGGATCAAATATTTGTGGGATTGAGAGAGGGGATCCTTGGGCTCCTGGGCGCCGAACGTCTCACGCTTTATGCCGTGGATTACGACAAAAAGGAGATCTACTCCAAATTTTTGGACCCTGACACGCTCAAAGACATTAAAGAAATCCGTGTCCCCGTTAACGAGCAGAGCATCGCCGGGTTTGTCGCCAAAAACACAAAAACGGTCAATATCACCGATGCCTACAACAAGGGTGAGCTCACAAAGATCAGCCCGGCGCTTTCCTTCGACAGCTCCTGGGACAAAAAGAGCGATTTCCGCACCAAGCAGATACTGACTGTCCCGCTCTTCTCCAGCGACAACTTGCTGACTGGAGTCATGCAGCTCGTCAATAAAAAAACCGGCGACCGTTTTACCAAGGAGGATGAAGAGAGAGTTCAAGAGATCGCTACCACGCTGGGGATTGCCTTCTACAATCAGTACCAATTGGCCAGGAAAAAACCCACCAGGTTCGACTACCTCATCTCTTCGGGCCTGATCACCCAGGTCGAACTAGATGCGACCATCAAGGAGGCCAGAGAAAAGCAAAAAGAGATCGAGTCCCTCCTGATGGAAAAGTACAAGACCCCCAGAAAAGAGATCGGGAAGTCTCTCAGCCTCTTTTATAAGTGCCCCTTCCTAGAGTTTGACGAGAGGGTCTTTATCCCGCCGGATTTGGTAAAAAATATCAGCCTCAACTACCTCAAGGCCAATTACTGGATCCCGCTGCGCCGCAGCGAAGATTCCGTTGACGTGTTGATCGATGATCCCTACTCGTTTCAAAAACTGCAGGACGTCAAGCGGCTTTTCCCGGTAAAGGAGGTCAAATTTTTCGTCGCGCTGAAGGATGATATTCTCAAATTTGTCAGCTCGGTGGCAACAGATCTCGACCCGAACGTCCCCAAGCAGTCCATCGCGGCCATCCTCGGAGAACTGACTACGGAGGATCAAGCGAAGCCGGAAGAGGCGGCAGCGGCTGTCATCGACGAGAACGATAGCGCAGTCGTTCGTCTTGCCAACCAGATTGTCATCGATGCCTATAAAGAGGGGGCCTCAGATATCCACATCGAACCCAATTCCGAAAAAAGGGAGACCCTGATCCGCTTCCGCGTCGACGGGAGTTGTCATGTGTACCAAAAGGTGCCGCCGAGTTATCGTAAGGCCTTGTCGTCCCGGTTTAAGATCATGGCCCGCTTAGATATCTCGGAGCGCCGCAAGCCCCAGGATGGAAAGATCAAATTCAAGTTGCCGGATCGCGAGATCGAGCTCCGTGTAGCGACCATCCCGACCTCTGGCGTTGATAACGAAGATCTTGTCATGCGTATCCTGGCTGCCAGCGAGCCCATGCCTCTGGATAAGATGATGATTTTAGAGAGGAACCTCAAAGAGCTTAAGCAGATTCTGGATATACCCTATGGGATTTTTCTCGTTGTTGGACCGACTGGCTCCGGAAAAACGACCACCCTCCATTCCTGTCTGGGCGACATCAATGATCCAGAATGGAAAATTTGGACCGCTGAGGATCCGGTGGAAATCACCCAGTACGGCCTGCGTCAGGTACAAGTCCAGCCAAAGATCGGTTTTGATTTTGCCGCTGCTATGCGCTCATTCCTGCGTGCCGATCCGGACGTCATTATGGTCGGCGAGATGCGCGACAAGGAAACATGCGAGATCGCCATTGAGGCCTCGCTCACGGGCCATTTGGTGTTCAGCACCCTTCATACCAACAGCGCCGTGGAGACCGTGACCAGACTTCTCGAGATGGGTATGGACCCCTTTAACTTCGCCGATGCGCTTTTGGGGGTGTTAGCTCAGAGGTTGGCCCGGACCATCTGCAAGAACTGTAAGGAGAAGTTCCATCCGCCCAAGGAGCAATATGACACTCTTGCCAAGGCATATGGAGAAGAGGAGTTTGCCAAGCTAGGGTTCAAGTACGACGATAACTTTATGCTCTCCCGGGGCAAGGGATGCGATTCCTGTAACAAGACCGGGTATCGAGGCAGGATCGGCCTTCATGAGCTGTTGGTCGCGACTGATGAGATCAAGGTGCTCATCCAACGTCGGGCCCCTGTGGCGGAGCTATTGAAGCAGGCGAGGCATGATGGAATGACAACTCTCGTCCAAGACGGGATTGAAAAGTGCATTCAGGGACATACCGACTTCATACAGGTCAAGGCCGTAGCCATGAAGTAGGCCCAGCTCCCCAAAGGTTTCATCAACGTTCTAAAGCCTGAAGCGCGGCGTCCGTTTGCCTTAAACGGATGGCTAAGGCACGGGCGAGCCGTGCCAGGACCCTTGCGGACATGAAGGGATGGTCAACAGCTATGGTGTTGAATCGCGCTCGGGAGAGCGTGAAAATGTCTGTCGCTGTTGAGGCCATAGCCTCGGCTGACCGGACGCCATAATCCAGGAAGGACATCTCGCCGAAAAAATCCCCTCTGGAGAACGTCGCAAGATGATAGTATCGTTTGCCCTTTAACGGAAGCAAGATCTTGACCGAACCTCTCCGGATAAGAAACAATTCATCTCCAGACTCCCCTTGATTGAAAATTTTTTGACCCGGTTCAAAGGAGAGCAACCCCGCGCAGGCCTCGATGGCCTTGAGATCTTCCGGCTCCAACCCCTTCATTAAATCGATTTCCCGAAGCTCGAGAGGGTCCTCTAAAGCGGATTCCAGCAAGCCTTCGGCCTGGAGAAGCCGGTTTTCAGTCCATTCGAGCGCGTCATCCAGAAGGTCGAATATCTTCACATTCCTGGTTGGCTTGGTGAGGCCCACCTGATCGAAATACGTTTGCAGATCCTGGCCTGTGGGCAAGCTGTGCGGCAGGTTGCTGAAAGTGAGATAGGCCGCCCGTTCCGTGAGCCGCGCCTCGATCTGGTCCAACATGTGCGCCGCGGTAATGTCGACAGATCCAACCGCCCGCATGTCCAGAATCACGTACTTCTTGGTCCTCAGGTCTGGCTCTATTTGCGAGTAGAGATGATCGGTGGTCCCGAAGAAAAGATTCCCCTCCAATTCATAAATTACCGTCTGGACGCCTTGCTTTTGCAGTACCTCGATCTCTTTGGGGAGACGACGCTTCTTGGAAAAAGTGCCATCTCCGGTCATCCTGCGCCGAATGACAGGGTGACGGATCTGCTCGCGGAGAAACAGCAGAATGGCTATGCCGAGACCGACGGCTTCGGCCGTAACCAGGTCCATCGTAACGGTAACCACAGCCACAGAAGCGACGACCCCGAAGTCGGGGATCGTGGACCGTTGCTTCAAGAGATGGAGGCTATCCCGGTCGATCATCCGGTAAGCGACGACCAGGAGGATACCAGCCAGGACCGGGATCGGGATCCACGCCACGAAGCTGCCAAGAAGGAGGTAGGTGACCAAAATTCCCACCCCTTCGACGAGTCCGGAGATCCGGCTTTTGCCTCCGCTGCTGATGTTGACAAGGGTGGCGCCTACCGTGCCGGCTCCTGGTATGCCACCGATCAAAGCTGAAGCGAAGTTGCTGATTCCCTGGGCTACGAGTTCCCGGTTTGAATTGCTTCTGGTTCGAGTGAGCAAGTCCACTATGACGCATGTCTTGAGCGTGTCAATCGAGAGGAGCACCGCAAGAGTCAGTGCCGGGACAAGGATAACGATCAGCTGGTCTCCGCCCAGTTGCCTCAAAGACGACCAACGGTCAACGAGTGGGCCGAGCCCTAGCCCCTCACTCCCTCCAATCTGCCCAATCACCAGCGGATTACCTGGAAGGCTCAGCAGATGAGGACTAAAGGCCCCCAGGGCAAAGTAGGTACCGACGCCGCCCGCTAGGCCGACAATAGCGGCCGGTATGGTTCGTGTCAATTTGGGAGCCAAGAGCATCCCCGCCATCGTTACCGCTCCAACGGCAAGCCCGTGCATTTCCCATAGAGGGGGTGACGTGAGCCCGAGCCACAAGCCTGTTCCCTTGGGAAGCCCGAAGAGTTTTGGGATCTGCCCGATGAAGATAAGGAGGGCCACTCCGCTGAGGAAGCCGGCTACCACCGGGTAGGGTATATATTTTATGAGCCTCCCGGCGCCTATACATCCAATGAGCATTTGCAAAAGCCCTGCCAGGAGGGTCCCGAGCGTGAGCGTGAGGAGAACTTGTTGGGCTGCTACGGGAGGCGTGGAAAAAGAACCGTACCGTTCCATCAAATTCAATGCGAGGGCCGTCATGACGGCCGCGGCTGGGGCGCAAGGACTAGAGATAAGTCCTCGGGTGCCGCCCAATAGAGGGGCTAAGAGCCCAAGGGCCACGGCGCCGAGGATGCCTGCGGTAGCTCCCTGAGCTGCATAGGTCGTCCCCAATGCCGAATAGATGACCACACCGAAGGCGATCGATTGCGGCAGGACGACTAACATTGCCGACAGTCCGCCCCAGAATTCTCCCTGCTTGCTTTCTGTTGTTGCCATCTTTGGCCCCTTTGCGAAGTTTCCTAAGACGATCAGGCTCTCAGATTGCCATCATTCACTACCCTAAGGTAGAGATAATGTCCATCCTATCTTTTTCCATTGAGAGAATCCGGTTGGAACTCGCTCACGTTGACATACAGGAGGCTATTAGATAGTCTCTGCCAGACTCCGGCGGAGAGAGAAGAAAACTCTCTATTCTCTCCACGAGCGCAGTAGTTTCCTCGGATAAGCTGATGGACCTTTATTTTATGCGACATGGTATTGCCAGCCCCCTTGGTACCTCGGGAATAAAGTCGGATCGAGAACGGCCTTTAACCCAGAAGGGGCTCAAGAGGATGCGCAAGGCAGCCAAGGGCCTTTCCAGTTTGGGGATCCGCTTCGGCCGTATCCTGACCAGTCCATCCCTGCGCGCCCGGCAGACTGCACAGTTGGTCGCTAAAGAGTTGAACATGGAAGAGCAGCTTGAGGAGGTGAAGGAGCTGTCCCCGGAGGGATCCGTCCAAGGGCTTCTTTCTTCGCTGACCAGCTATCGAGCGAAGAAACAGATTCTCCTTGTAGGGCATGAGCCCCTTTTAAGCGAGACCGTCTCTTTCCTTTTATCCGAAGGCAGTAACATAAGAATTGGCCTCAAGAAAGGCGGTCTATGCTATGTTGAAGTGGATGACTTGCCGTCGCAAAAAGGCGCCCTTCTTCATTGGATGTTGACCCCAAAACAGCTTCGCCTGTTATCCGGCTCCTGATGGAGAATAAGAGCCAACCAGCACTGGAACAGGAACCCGTGCAGGGGCGGCGTGCCACGCCGTCCGGCGGGGGTTCGCAAGCCGGAGGCCCCGACGCCCTCACGCGCCTCCTGCGCAAACGGCTGGAGAAATATGTCTCGCTCATGCCAGTAGTTCTGGTTGGCGATGATCCAGATGCAGTGCACGATGTGCGGGTGTGGAGCCGGCGGCTGCAACAGAGCTTAGTTGCGCTTTTTCCGAAGCCTCGCCCTGGTAAAGTGCGCAAGTTGCGCCGCACGTTGCGTCGGGTACGGCGCGCGCTGGGTCAATGGCGCAACTGCGACGTGGTGCTCAAGCTGGCGTCCAAACAGCTGCGGCGGACGCGGAGCCAAGAAAAAAAACAGGCCTGGGGGCTGGTGCGTGACTATCTGCTTCAGGAGCGTGGCGACCAAGTGGCCCGGGCGCGAAAAAAGCTCAGGCGCCAAGATCTGGCCGATCTCGTGGGGCGCATAGAGAAGCTCATGGTCCAGAGTGGAGGACAGCAGGAGACCGAGGCGTTAATGGCGCGCCTACGCGCCGGTATCGAGGCCGCTTGGACCAAGTGGCAGTTCTCCCTTGCCCAGGCCATGGAAGCTCGCGAGAGGGGCGACATCCATGCCCTTCGCATCGCTAGCAAGACCTTACGCTATCGGATTGAGCTCGTGCACGACCTTGGGGATGCCAACACCCAGCCGTTGCTCGAATGGCTTAAGGAGTTGCAGGAGGCTCTGGGGATCTGGCACGACCGCCAGGCGCTCTACCAGGCCATGGCCGAGGCCATGGCGCGACCGGAATTTTTGCTCCGGAGACCTGATGCCGCAAGGAAGCTGTTAATTGAAATGGAGAAGGACTATCTGCGCCAGGAGACCGCGATAAACGAAATCTTCCGCCTGGCGGCAGAGCACGGGGGACGGAAACAAATGGAAACTTGGATCGCGAAGACGGCGCACGAGCCGGCGCCACCAGACCGGACCTAACCTGCCGTCTGAGGCGCCCTTTGATCGAGCATTCGTAGGACGCGTTCCTTAAGGTCGCCGAAGACATCTTCGATGGAGCGCGAGGCATCGATCACATCGAAACCGTAGCTTTCGACCATCCTATCAAACTGAGCCAACAACCGACTCTGATATTCTACAAAGCTATCATACATATCTTCTCCGAGGTGGAGATCCATACCTGATTCCCAATAATCGAACCCTGTCCCTTGTAAGACTCGTGTGATCAGCTCATCGATGCCGACCCGCAGGTAAAAAATCCCGTCGGGTTTGAGGGCAAGCCGGTAGACGTCTTGGATCCACTCCGAGTCGACCCCGCGCACGATGGCACGGGCCATCAGGGTGTAAACGTAGCGGTCAACGAGCACGACAAATCCTGCCTTGAGCGCCGGAATCATCTCGTTCTCAAGACGGTCAGCGAAGTCGGTAGCATAAAAAAGGCTCATGGTGATGCTCCCCAAAGTGTGGCCCTCTTTTGCCTGGCGCAGCCGTTTGCCGGCCAAGGTCGAGCGGGTCATACTAGAGACCAGGACGGCACGGCCGTTGGTCTCTAACCACTGTTTCAAAAGTTCGATGTGGGTGGATCGGCCCACCCCATCCATTCCTTCGAGCACAATGAGCTTCCCTTTAAGCTCTCCCAGGTCTATACCTGGGAGCCCTTCGCCAAAGAAGCTAAATCGAGCCATCGTCTGATCCTTGTTTTTTTTGTGCCGGTCAACGTCTGAGTGACAAACTGCCGCATCTGGGCTTGCTGCTCTTCAATGGAGAGGGTGGCGTCAATCACTTGAAGCCCGAACTCCTCGACCATCTTTTCGTACTGCTCGATGATTCGACCCTGAAAGATGTGAAAGCTCTCCTCCGCGTCATCGCTCAGCCCGAGATCCATGCCAGCCTCGTAAAATTTAAGCGTTTTTCGCCCGGCCCGTAGTCTTCTTATCGCCTCGTCCAGTGAGATCCGAAAGTAGAAGCCAGCCGTAGGCTTCACCGCGAAGGCGTAGAGTTTTCTAAGCCATTCGGGGTGTACCCCACGGGCCACATCCCGCGCGAAGGCGGTGTAGATATAACGATCCGCAAGAACCACCGCGCCCGCCTTGAGGGGAGGGATAATTTGATGTTCCGTGCGATCGGCAAAGTCGGTGGCATGAATAAGACTGAAAGTCATAGGTGTTAGCATCTTTTTTTTCTTTCCCCGCCGGGTCACATCCTTGACTAGCGGCGAGGAGTTCCACTCGCTGAAAAAGACCACATATCCCTGAGACTCCAACCATTTATGGAGCAACGATAGCTGTGTGCTTTTTCCCGAGCCATCGATTCCCTCAACGACGAAAAGGCGTCCCGGAAAACGGTGTTTGCCATACGTCTTCATGGATATATCTACCCTTTCCTTGCGTATGCCCTTGCCTTGGGTGTTACTACCCCAACTCGCCGTAAATGTCCACCTGCGGCTGAGACTTTAAAGGTTGACTTTAGGGCCTGTCATCGGATAGGTTCTGCCGTAAAAATGACCATGGATCTTGGGACGCCAAATCTGGAAGCGCTTCAAAGGATGCTTATCGCCTTGATCTTGGGCGGGCTGGTGGGTCTCGAACGTGAGCACTCGCAGGCCCAAAAAGGGGAACTCGGGATCGGAGGAATACGGACCTTCCCCATCTTTGCTGTCTTGGGAGCCCTTGCAGTTTTTGCCTCGCAGTGGTTCGAGTGGTTTTTTCTGTTTGTTTTTCTCGTCATTAGTTCTTTCCTGATCGTCTCCTACTATTATTCCGCTAAGGCCGACCCCGGATTGACAACGGAGCTTTCCGCTGTGGCCGTCTACCTGATTGGGGCGTTGGCTCAGTGGGGGGAAATTCATTTAGCTGCCGCGCTGTCCATCGTGTTAACAGCCCTCCTCTCGCTGAAGAAACCTCTCCATCATTTGACCACCCGCCTCGGAGAGGACGACCTCTACGCGACCCTCAAGTTTGTGACGGTTACGATCATCGTCTTGCCGTTGCTGCCCGACCGGGCATATGGCCCGCTCGCTGTGTTTAATCCCTACAAGCTGGGGTTGATGGTAGTGCTCATTTCCACCATTAGTTTCGCTGGCTTTTTCTTGATTCGAATGTTAGGCGCACGCCTTGGTATTGTTCTGATGGGAATTCTCGGTGGGTTGGTTTCTTCCACCGCCGTGACGCTGTCCTGCGCGGAGAGAAGCCGTCAGACACCCAGTCTTTCCCCGGCCTACGCCCTTGCCATTGGGATCGCGTGCACCATGATGTTTGGTCGCGTTCTCATCGAAGCCTTCGTTGTCAATCCGGGACTCGGCCTCCAGCTTGCCCTCCCCATTGGTGTCACGTTGCTTACGGGAATCGCGGTGACCGGTCTGGAGATCTACCGGCTGAGTCCCCAACAGGAGGAAGAGGTGGCCGTGACCAATCCCTTCCGGCTGACGCCGGCAATTAAATTCGGCCTCATGTTTACGGCCATCCTCTTCGTAGCGAAGTTTGCCCAGATGTACTTGGGGAACCTTGGGATCTATGTGGCCAGCGCCGCGGCAGGCCTGACAGATGTCGATGCCATCACCCTCTCCATGGCCCAGCTGGCGCTCGAAGGTGGATCCGAAAATCCTCTTCCAATGGGGACTGCGCTGACCTCCATACTTTTGGCTGCCACAGTGAACACCATAGCCAAGGGGGGGGTTGCCTTTTCAACGGGGGCCTTAGAGCTCCGCCGGGCCGTCCTGCCAATCTTCCTTTCCTTGCTGATTGGAGCGGTCGTCGGTTATGCAACGTATAGAATCATGAGTTATTGAGGTGAAACGATGAACTACAAAAATTTGGTTGTGCCACCAGGTAAAAAAATTAACCTAAAGCACTACGATCCAGGCTACACGGGGAAGTTCAAGAGCAAGAAGGCCGCAAGCAAAAAGCTGGAACAGGACATCAAGAAATTGGCGAATTATCAAGATATTTTATACGCGCAGAACATCTATTCCGTATTGCTGGTCTTTCAGGCGCTGGATGCGGCGGGCAAGGACAGTGCTATTAAGCACGTCATGTCAGGCATCAACCCTCAGGGATGTCAGGTCTTTAGCTTCAAAGTACCGTCGGCAGAGGAGCTCGATCATGATTACCTGTGGCGCTATATGAAGGCTCTTCCTGAGCGGGGCCGCTTTGGGATATTCAACAGATCCTACTATGAGGAGGTGCTGGTGGTTCGGGTCCATCCCGAAATCCTGGAGAAACAGCAGCTTCCGCCAAAAGCGAAGGGAAAAAATATCTGGAAAGATCGCTATGAGGAAATCAACAATTTTGAAAAATACCTTGCACAAAATGGCGTCATTGTCGTGAAATTTTTTCTCAATGTATCAAAGAGCGAGCAGAAAAAAAGATTCCTGGAGCGCCTCACCTTAACGGAGAAGAACTGGAAGTTCTCTGCGACGGATGCGAAGGAAAGGATCTCTTGGAATAAGTATATGAAGGCCTACGAGGATGTCTTTAACCACACCAGCACCAAATGGGCGCCTTGGTATATTATCCCGGCTGATTACAAGTGGTTTACACGGGTTGCTATCGCCGATATCATTATTTCAAGACTCAAGTCCCTAAAATTAAGTTACCCGACCGTTACACAACAGCACAATAGAGATCTCCTCAAGACCAAGCGGATGCTGGAGAGGGGATCGCTGTGAGGAGCATATAAATCCACCCGTTCGGTTCTAGTGTTTTAGCTCTGCGATCTTTTCCTCAGATCGATGAGCTCGATTTTATAGCCGTTCGGGTCTTCGATGAAGGCGATCTCGGAGCCTCCATGCTTCATCGGCCCTGGCTCACGCACGATCTTCGCCCCTTTGGCGCGGAGCGTCTCGCAGGTTTGGTAGAGGTCGTCCACCCCGAGCGCGATGTGGCCAAAGGCGTTCCCCAGATCGTATTGGTGCGTGTCCCAGTTGTAAGTTAGTTCGATGACAGTTGTTTCCGACTCGGGACCATAGCCGACAAAGGCGAGGGTAAAACGCCCCGACGGGTAATCTTTTTTCCTCAGGAGCTTCATTCCTAAAACGTCGCAATAAAATTTGATCGACTCATCCAGGTCATTGACCCGGATCATGGTATGAAGAATTTTCATAACGGACCCTCCCAAACCCCCTTTCACCATACCCTTTGCTGCGCGTCAAGAAGCTTGAGGTTCGACCGGCATCTTGGAAGAGGGCGCGGATATGGGATATATCTCCGGTCCGGGCCGGCACAGACACATCAACGAGGAAGGAGGCGCCCTCTATGGAAAATCGTCGCTACGACTATCAGCCAATTATCAGGCGGAAGAAAATAAGGTGGCCCAACGGCGCCAGGATCGCGCTATGGGTTTGCCCGAACATTGAGTACTTCCACATCGATAAGGCCATCCCGGCGGCATCGGCTTCGCACTTGCCCGATATCCAGGGTTACACGCTGCGCGATTATGGATCGCGCGTTGGCGTGTTTCGCCTGATGGATGTTCTCGATAAGCACGGGATCAGGGCGAGCGTTCTGCTCAACGCCGAGGTGTGCGAAAGGCATCCTGCCATCATTGAGGAAGGAAAGAAGCGGAACTGGGAGTGGTTGGGGCACGGGTTAACCAACAACGTGCGCATGAGTGATTACCCTCGGGAAGAGGAGCGAAAAATTATCCGCCAGGCCAGAGAGACAATCACCGCCGCAGTCGGGAAGGCTCCGAAAGGCTGGCTCGGGCCTGGGCTGGTAGAGACCTTCGATACACCGGACCACTTGGCTGCCGAGGGATTCGAATATCTGTGCGACTGGGGGTGCGATGATCAGCCGATTCCTATGCGCGTTCGCAGCGGCCGGATGATCATGATGCCCTATCAGCAGGGGATCAACGATATCGGCACATTGCTGCATTTTCACCATACCCCAGAAGAGTATTTTCGCATGGTTTGCGATCAATTTGACACCTTGTATCAAGAGGGAGCGGAAAACGGACGGGTCATGGCGATACCGCTGCATCCCTTTGTTATCGGGCTGCCGTTTCGCATCAAGTATCTGGACAAGGCCCTGGAGTACATCTGTTCCCACGAGGGCGTCTGGCGCGCAACGGGCTGGGAAATAGCGGATTGGCACTATCGGCACTATTATGAAGATCCCGGTGCGCTGGAGCCCTAAGATGGGATTTGAAGCTTGGTCACACAACCTGCGACGCGGGCGGCCTGCTTAGCGGGGCAATAGGCGTTGACGAAAGAATGGAAAATAGATGACCTCCTGGAACTTCGACGTTGCTTCTGGTAAGAGAAAAAGCATCAGGAAGGACGAATCGCCGGGTGCGCGGGGTGATTTTTTAGGAGCGCAACCGGGAGAGAAGCTGAACGTATTGGGTATGGAGGTGCGACATTGATGAGATTGGATAACCAGGTGGCCATAGTTACAGGCGCCGGGCGTAATATCGGCGAAGATATATCCAAGACCTTTGCCCAAGAGGGGGCTCGCGTCGCTGTGGTCGATCTCGATAAGGGAAGAGGGGAAAGGGTAGCGAGTGAGATCAACGCGGCAAATAGGGATCGTGCCATATCCATCGTCTGCGATGTTTCTTCTTCTGCGGATGTGGAGAAGATGGTCAAGACGGTCGTCCAAAAATGGGGCGGAGTGGATATTCTGGTTAACAACGCTGCCTGGACCGACCGCAAGACTATCCTCGATCTCACCGAGGAAGAATGGGACAAGGTCATGGCGATCTCGCTTAAAAGCGTCTTTCTCTGCACCAAGTTCGCCGCGCGAATCATGGTGGACCAGAAGCGCAAGGGCCGCATCGTCAACATCTCCTCCACCTCGGGCCATACCGGGAGGTCCGATGCCACCGCCTACACCGCCGCG
>Ga0209514_10001462_pt1 | contig 40478 bp, 38 predicted proteins | sample Subgrocontami58m_FD_187452 | JGI IMG/M metagenome (GOLD analysis project Ga0209514, IMG submission 187452) | Subsurface groundwater microbial communities from S. Glens Falls, New York, USA - GMW37 contaminated, 5.8 m (SPAdes) (version 3) | ecosystem: Environmental > Aquatic > Deep subsurface >...
TCCTGTAGGCAGGCGGGCCGCTAGACCATGCGAGCGCGGACTTCGCAGGCAGGCCGCAAAAAACCGATGAAACGAATACAAGGCCAAGTACGGATTTCACGATAGTCTTCATAGTTACCGTCCTTTCTCTTATTAAAAATCTGGTATGAATTCAGTGTGATTATAACTACACAATATAAGTTCATTTTTCAATAGAATTTTGTCTGATAAGTTCCATGTACTGATGCCTGTGGTGGCAATACTCGTTTTGAAAATATGGTAATCTTTTGCGGTTTTTTGTATAATAGTTTCTAAGAAAGTCTCATGATATGGAGACTATTTATGTTATCAGGACATGAAAAATGAAACTTGGCAAGTTTGAAATCTATCCGGTAACAGACGGCTTCTTCCTGCTGGACGGCGGGGCGGTGTTTGGCGTCGTGCCAAAGACCTTGTGGGAAAAGATATACCCGCCCGATGGCAGAAACAGGATACCGCTGTCTCTCCATTGCCCGCTGGTTGTGACGAAGAAATACAACATCCTCATTGATACGGGGATGGGGACAAAACACAACGAAAAATTTTGCGACATATACGGTATTGACGGAAAGTCACATCTCCTGGAATCCCTGAACAGATTCGGTTATCAACCCAAAGATATTGATATCGTCATTAACACGCATCTTCACTTTGACCATACCGGCGGGAATACGAACCTCAATGAAAGGGGTGAGGTTGTTCCTGCATTTCCGAAGGCAAAATACTTCATCCAGAAGGGGGAGTTGGAAATCGCCTTAAATACGAACGAAAGGACGAGGGCAAGTTATATAACCGAGGACTTTTTGCCCGTTGGCGACCCTGGGCATCTCTGTCTTGTAAATGATGAAATCACGGAAGTGGATAAGGGGGTTTCGCTGGTAAAGGTCGGAGGCCACACGCGCCATCACCAGTGTGTAAAAATCGAATCGGAAGGGCAGGTGGCGTTCTTTCTCGCCGACCTTGTGCCGACCGTGGCCCATCTGCAATATCCGTATATTGCCGGATATGACCTGTTTCCCTTAGAAACCCTGGAAAACAAGAAGCGGCTGTTAAAACAGGCATTCGACGAGCACTGGCTCCTGATTTTCCAACACGACCCGAAGGTTCGCATGGGCTATCTCAGGAAGACAGGCGAGCGGTTTGAGATTGAAGACGTAAAAGTATATTAAAAACCCCTACGCGTAAAAAGTCGTGTAGTCAGCCGCTAGTAGCGGAGAATACGTTTTGTGCAGGCTGCCGGCAACATATTCCTTCCCCGGGGAGCTATAATGCTCAGTGTTTCTTCCCTAGGCTTATCACCTTGACTGTGGCGATACCTTCAAAATTCTCTCCGGTAACGAGACTGCCGGTTACCGTAAAAGACACAGAATTGCCCGGAGAAACGTCTATCAAATCCCGAATCTTAAATGTAGATTTAAACGAGTTTTTCGTGGAGAATAAGCGGGTCTTAGCAGCCCCAGCCCCTTCGCATTCGATAGTGTCTTTATCCACATTCGATACATCATATTCACTCGGAAATTTTACAAAGGCGGTAAACTTACCCTTGCCTTTCAGGTTGATTACCTTCGGATTGATGCGAACGCTGACACTGACGGCAGAGGGCGTTGCTTCCGGTGTAGCTGTTGGTGATACGCCAGGCTGCGGCGTGGATGTAGCTCCTTTGGTATCCAGGGTAAACTTATTAGAGACTCCAAAACCAGTACCTGCAAAAGTGTTCTTTGTTATGAGTAGTGCCGTGAAAGACACTATGAAAATCAGTCCGAATATTTTAACCTGGGTACGCATCGTTATATCCTCCTGTTGTTACGCAGTAAAAATTTCTTATTTCACAAGGTTCCTATCGTTGATGCAGTACGAAGAAATCAGCTACCAGAACCGAAGATGACGCTTTCATCTACAGGGGTTTTTTCGCCTGTACTGCAGTCAGGCTCACAATAATACAGATTCCCATCGTCATCCCTTGTTACCTCTCCTATCTGGGTGTCTCCGCAGGTAATAGGACCTCCCTGGCATCCATCCTTATTAAAATCATGAGAAATCACGCAATCCGTGCCATCAACTGTTACTGAAATATCGGCATGTCCTGTGATGTCATCACCGCATTCCTTTACGGTTACCGTTATATTAGTTGCCTCGCCCGTTCCAATGCTTTCAAATTCAAAGGTACCCGTGCCCGACATGTTCACCTCCTCCGGACAACCGCCGACATTTATCTGCGCCTTCTCCGAAGTCATGTGCATATTGACGGTTGCAAAGCTCTTTTGAACGCTTATCGTGGCTTCACTCTGGAATAAGAAGGCGCTTGTGTCCTCTCCATAAAGCGCTCCCCCTGGCAGGTAATTTGTGTAATCCGTCATATCAACCGTAATCTGTGTTCCGTCTGCCTTGTAAAAGCTGAGGGTAATGGTTACCCCTTCTTCCGGAGTGCCTGTGAAAGTGCCGTCGCCATTGTAGGTAAATCCCTCTATTCCTCCTCCACTTCCTCCCGTTGGATACGGGGTATACCCCGGATAACCGGTGCCATAGGGAGTGGAATACGGGTACCCGGTCCCGTATGGCGTATAACTCGGATAGCCCGTGCCGTAAGGCGTATACCATGGATAGCCGGTTCCATAAGGAGTAGAAAATGGATATCCAGTACCGTATGGAGTGGTATTCGGATAAGCGGCGTTCAATTTTTGTTTTGGTTTTGTTTGAAATACGCGGTCAATTGTCTTTACAACCTTACCTACAATTTTGACAATTATACTTTGACCGGGGATATTGCCAGTCGCTGAACTGTTTTTGAAGGTAGAGTTTTTACCGCTAAATGCACCATATTTTAGCGCCTTACTCATAACTACGCTTGTTTTATATCCTGTAGTGCTTTCATCGCCCTTTCCATCATCGGCAATCACCTTCACCCTGTACTCTGTACCAGAAACGCCGGGAACATCCGTACCTGCATCCCACACGATGGACTTACCGCTGTCTATCGTAATTCCTGAACCAGCATCACCCGTGATGCTCGTGGCATTGACGGTGTAGGTAAGACCGTCGTCATCCGAAACGCTTACGGAAACCGTAACGGAGTCTCCGTCTTCATCTGAAACGTCATAGGAAATATCCACCAACATTGAACCGTCAGTGCGCTGGGATGCCTGGACATTGGTCACTTCTGGGTTTGCGCCGTATGCAGTATAGGTCGCCAGCGCGAACCCAATGGTAACGATAAATATGCTGAGGAATATTTGCTTATAATTCACGGCTTGTACCTCCCTAAAGGGTGTATTTTTGGAAAAGATTGTTGCTCCAGTGGTTGACTATTAAAACATCTGGTTTTTGAATATCAATATAAAAACCGCTCGCTGATTAAGGTACGGTGTGCAAAACAACCAATTGGTCAGATAAAAACGGCAACTGTAATTCTTCTGAAAAACTCGCAGAACCAATGAATCCGATTTATTGTCCCCTGCATCCTGACCAGTCTCCGTTTTAACATTGCCGGATAAATGTCATCCTGCCACTCTTCACGCATCTTCATTCTGCGCCTCCTTTCGTGTGAAATAATTTCCTACTGGTTATAATCGGTTGTAATCAAAAATTCTTTAATGAATTTCCATCAATTCCTTCCCTTTTCCCGTTTGATGCGGATATAATGTGTCGGATACGTTCTGAAGAATTCGCAGACACCGTAATTATTGATAAAAGGAGTGACCATGCTTTATCTTTTAAGTATTTCAGGAAATGTTAATGGTTGTATCGGAAAGCTGCTGCTGGCTGCCGTTCTGGGCGGGATTATCGGATGGGAAAGGGAACGGCGGGGAAGACCAGCAGGGTTGCGGACACACATCCTCGTCTGTGTGGGCGTTACCCTGATGATGGTGGTTTCAGAACACATCTTCGAAAAATATAAAACGTTCAACGCCGATTCCATCGTACGGGTTGATCCGGCCAGGATTGCCGCGCAGGTGGTAACGGGCATCGGGTTCCTGGGCGCAGGCACTATTTTGAGATTGGGAGCGACCGTAAGGGGTCTGACAACCGCCGCCTCTTTATGGGTTGTGGCAGGTATTGGACTGGCGGTAGGAAGCAATTGTTACCTGCCGGCTGTCTTTACCACCCTGCTTGCTATTTTTGCGTTATTACTGCTGCCTCTGTTTGAACGCAATATCAAACGGGATAAATATAAGACACTAACCCTGTGCGTGTCAGGCATGGAACCTGATTTCACGGCCATCACGGAGATACTCAGGAGACACTCTATGGAGTTGCAGCACTACGATTTCGAAAGAAACCTCGTGCAGAATGAGGTCGTCTACAACATAAACGTGAGGTTTAAGGACGAGGCGTCGGTTGTAAAGGTTTCCGATGAGGTGGCAAAGTCTTTCAAAGACGTCCGGAAGTTTGGCTGGGAATAATCGCCGGAAATTATCTAAATATCTATTAAATAAACATTTGACAATATACAACCTATTTGATATATTTCCCTTAAAATTACGGGGTTTATCCTTACTATCATAGCTTTGGAATGATACTTGAGATAAATTTATTTATCACTAACAGTTTTATGGGGAGACCTTAATAATGATAAAGAATCTAGTATCGCCATTTAAAATACCGGTGCTAATGGCAGTATTAGTTTCTGGAGGTATATACGGCTGTTCTAAGGTTGATATGCCCGACGAGGTGATAAGCGCATACCAGAGGGCTATTCGCATCAATCCTGCCATGGCGGAAGCGCATTACAGTCTGGGCATGGCATACAACAACCGAACCATGTCGGGTGAGGCCATTAAAGCACTGAAGGAGGCCGTGAAGATTGACCCCAATTACAAAGAGGCGCTTTTCCAACTGGGGCTGCTTTACGTAGAAAATGGTCAATTTGACGATGCATTAAGCGCCCTGAAATCCGTTGTACAGTTGGACTTCAACAACGCCCTGGCGCACAGCAAACTAGGAGATATTTACAAATCCAAAAAGATGTTTTCCGATGCTGCGTCTGAGTATAAAAAGGCGTCGGAGCTTAATCCCAAAGACGCTGTTTCACAATATAATATGGGTTTATCGTATCTCGGCGACAATGAGAAGGAAGAGGCGGCCCGCGCATTTTTAAAGGCTATTGAGATTAATCCCAACTATACGGACGCCCATTTCAGCCTGGGACAGATATATCTGGACAACAAGCTGCTTGACGAAGCAGCGGCTGAATTCAAAAAAATAACCGCTATCAATCCCCGCCACGCCATGGCGCATTACCATCTCGGTCTGACCTTGTACGCTAAAGGCGAGGCCGGCAACGCAATTGACGCGTATAAAAAGTCAATAGAGATCAGTCCCAAGAACCCCAACGTGCACTATGACCTTGGAGTCGTGTATTCCGACGTGAGATTATTTGACGATGCCATAGGAGAATTCAGTACTGTCGTGAAACTCGACCCCGGCAATGCGGCAGCTCATTACAGGCTGGGTAAGGCATACGCGGACAAGAAGGTGCTTGCCAGGGCCATCGCCTCAGTTCAAAAGGCAGCGGCAGCCCATTACAATATTCAGAATCCGTACTCTGACAAGAGAATCCTTGACGATGCAATTACCTCATTACAAAAGGCCATTGAGGTGAACCCATACAATCCGGACGCGTACTTCGACCTTGGCAGCGCATATTCACAGGACAGGATTCTGGACGACGCCGCCAGCGCGCTTGAAGAGACCATTCGGATTGACCCGAATTTTGCAAAGGCGCATTATGGTTTGAGCGTCATTTACGACAGAAAAGGCATGAAGGAAGAGGCGCAGCGGGAGCTTTTCATCTATCAGAAATTAGTCGGCGAGTGCAGGAAATAAATCTTACTGAACACTCCGGCCTGACGTTTATACGCTGAATATACGGAAAACAGAAAGAGGGATAAAACCCTCTTTTTTTATTTACAGAAGACGCGCGCACTGTGGTTCGGTTGCATCTAACAATTTAGCTTTTTGAAACACCTTATACACACCCCTAAATCCCCTCTTTTTAGAGGGGACTTCAAATCTCCCCTCTATCAAGAGGGGCTGGGGGTGTGTTTCAATACTGGCTTCCAAGCGGAGTTTCAGAAGAAGCATTGATACGAATTCCCAAAAAACTAAACTGATACGTTTTTACTAACCTACTCGGGGTGATCAAACCTACCATGCGGGACAAGCTCTATGCGTATCTGAAGTTGCAGGGACACGGCGTCGCCAGCAGGGAGCTTGTTGAGCAGGTGTTGAAGATCAAGGGGTCCCCGCCGGCCATCAGTGAAAAACTGATACGGACTGCCGTTGAAAACGACCGCAGGTTTACCCTGGATGAAAACCGAAACTGGAAGATTGCAGAGAAAGGCGGCGTCCCTCTTTCCGAGACGGAGATTGTCGTCCTCAGCCTTTCAGCAATTGACACGCCTGGAAAATCCAGGCAAATTGTTGAAATCAGCGCCCGGAAATTAAAAGGCAATAAGACAACGGACACATTTCATACCTTTGTAAATCCCGGCACATCGGCAGTAGAGGCCTTGTGCCTGCCGTCAGACCTTGTGCAGGAGGTTCACGGCGGAATCTCTCCCGAAAAGGCCGTGCGCCTCCTTTTGGATTTCACGAATGAAGCCGTGCTGGTTGGTTACCATATCCACTCCTCAGTAAACCTGCTAAATGCGGCATTGAATACCTCCGGCGAAACAATTGAGAATCCCCTTTTGTGCTTAAAATACCTGGCAAAAAAACTCATTCCAGACCTGCGGACAGCGTCTATCGCCGATATTGCAACATATTTCGAACTTCCGGTGGTAGACACCGGACGCGCGGAATTGGAGCTTCGTACGGCAGTCGAGATTTTTTTCAGGTACGCAGAGTTGTTAAAGGAACGGGGACTCAGTACGGCAGATGAGATTTTGGAATTTCAGTATCCCGATATTGAATGGGTGGATTTCAGCAAATACGCCTTTGACAAAGGATTTCTCCGGTCCATCCCGCAAAGACCCGGCGTCTACAGGATGAAGAATAAAGGCGGAGCGGTAATTTATGTGGGGAAGGCAAAGAACCTCAAGGCGCGGGTAAGTTCCTACTTCTGGAATACGGCAGACCGCCATCGGAAGATAGCCGCTTTGCTGGACAACGTTTATGCGGTTGAATATGAGGAGACCGGCTCTGAACTCTCCGCCATATTGCTGGAGTACAGGCTGATACGGCAATATCGTCCAACATTGAACCAACAGCTCGAAGTCCACGAAAGACCCGCCGCGTATGGAAACCTGAAAAATTTCATCCTGCTATTGCCTTCACTGGCTGAAACAACCCTGGAATTATTCTTTATCGGTGAAGGACAGCCCTTGCGGCGATACGAGATATTGCGGGACGCGGTAAACTTCTCCGGGATAGAAGGTATTTTAGACAATATGTATTATGAGACCGTAGGGGCGAACCGACGTTCACCCGTGAACAACAAAGAGGGATTACAGGGAATTCATGCGCCATCAGATGAAAATACTCAAGACGATACAATCCTCACCGATATGGAAATGGGAGAAATGGAGATTATCCTGAGCTGGGTTGATGCAAATAAGGATTACATAAACTTCATCAATATGGATACCGTCGGAGGCAAGGAGACGTGTTTGAAACTCATCAAGGATTACCTCCGGGACGACGAAACCTCGCTGAAAAAACATTTTAGGATGTAAGCTTCTGTAAACCACACAGAAATCTACATTTTTTTACCCTCTGGCTTTGTGGCATTTTCGTTTTTTTTGAAAATTCAGGGGGAAATAAAAAACCATGCCAGATTTTATCGAAGATAGCTCTCTCAGAAACAAGGTGTGCGTCTTCAAAGACAGGAAGGACGCGGGAAGACTGCTTGCCCAAAGACTTTCAGGATACAGAGACGCAGACGGCATAACGCTTGGCATCCCATCAGGCGGAGTCCCCGTTGCCGCCGAGATAGCGAAAACGCTTGCACTCCCCCTCGACTTAATTATTGTGCGGAAAGTCCAGTTGCCCGACAATCCAGAGGCTGGCTTTGGCGCGGTCGGACCCGATGGCGCGGTATCATTGAACACGAACCTCATGAATCAACTCCATCTCACGGAGAAGGAGGTCAAAAGGCAAATCCGGATAACGGCGGATACCATCAAAAGGCGCAACGAGCTGTTCCGTAAAGGACGGCCATTTCCTGCCCTTATTGACAAGGTCGTTATCATTGTGGATGACGGGCTGGCCTCCGGATACACGATGCTTTCCGCCATAGATTTCATAAAACGACAGAAACCGGAAAAAATTGTCGTCGCCGTCCCGACTGCACCGGAAGGAACCGTCGGTTTAATCCTGCCGGCGGTTGACGAACTCGTCTGCCTTAATGTAAGAAGTGAGTTTATCTTTGCCGTGGCTGAGGCTTACAAAAACTGGTATGATCTTGACGACACTGAAGTGCTTTCAATCCTGAGCCGTTTCCCTATCTGATAAGGTTTGAGGTCCATAACGGATTGCCCTGATGCAGAGGAATTTCAATGTTTTTGGTAGGAGCCAACTCCTGTTGGCGAACGGGTGCTTATGCGCTGTCACGCACCCACAATCGCCGTCGGGAGACGGCTCCTACCAATCGGCGGGTTCAGGTTTGCAACCTGAACCTTGGGGTTTGAGCAAGCGATAACCAGTTGAACAGTCACAACGCACAGAAATACATAAACCCTCAGGTTCAAGTTGCAAACTTGAGCCCGCGTGACAAACTTGAACCCGCAGTAAAGGCGAAGAGACTCTTCGCGCTACAGTGAAAATTCCAGGCTTCTAATGCAGCAGGCCTAGAATGTCCTGCGGCCTTTTGATCAGCGTCCGTGCGCCATTTTCCAGCAACTCCCTTTCCGTTCGGAAGCCCCACAGCGCCCCCACCGGATACATACCGGCGGCTACGGCCGTCTTCATATCAATTGCGGTGTCTCCAAGATAAAGGAAATGCGCAGGAGCAACGCTCAGACATCCGGCTATTTCCCTTGCCCCTGCCGGGTCTGGCTTGAGCGGCATCGGGTCGCGCTGACCCATAACCACTTCGAAGTTCCACTTCGGAAGAAATTCAGCGACGCACCGTTTGGTAAATTCATCGGGTTTGTTAGAGAGCACCGCCATTCTCAAACCACGCGCTGTCAGCACATCGAGCATTTCAGCCACGCCGTCATAAGGCCGTGTCTTTAAATTCCAGCGCTGCCCGTATTCTTCCCGAAACGCCTGAACATAAAAATTGATCGTATCGTCATCCCGCTTATTTTCCGGCAATACCCGCTTCATGAGCACCGAGGCTCCTTCTCCAACAAAATAACGGTAATTATGCGTGGTATGGGTGGGAAAGCCGTGTCTTTCAAGTACGCGATTCGCCGCATTACCCAGGTCTTCCAGGGTATCAAGCAAGGTGCCGTCAAGGTCAAAGAGGATCGCTTTGAAATACATAAGCTAAAATTGGTAGCTGAGTCCGACAAAAAACGTCCTGCCCGGACGGGGAAGGTCTTCAGATATCGAAATCGGACCCGGATCGCTGTAGTCCTTGTCAAGCAGGTTGTACACCGTCCCGTACACCTCCACAGTCCTGAAGAATTCCTTTCCGATAACGGAGAGGTTTAATAAAGCGAACGCCGGCAATTCATCCCTTGTATCTCCCTCTTCCCTTGAACGTCTCCCGCTGACAAAGGTGCTCAGATTGGTGTTGATATATTTCCAGGTGCGTACATTTAACCCGACATTGCCTTTGTGTTCCGCCACAAACGGCAAATCATCCCCATCGTCGTCTTCCGGATTCTGGAAGGTATAATTCATAAAGACGTAATTGCCCTTTGTAATATCTATCCGGGTCTCCGTCTCTATGCCTTCCACCAGGGCGTCTCCAAAGTTTTCATACCGTGAGGTATTCTGATTTGATTCCAGGGCTCTTAAGACAATAAGGTCTTTTATGTCATTTCTGAAAAAATTGACGCTGCTGGTCACATGCTTGTTAAATTTATAACTCAGCCCGATTTCATACGACCTGATCGTCTCAGGGTCTAAATCCTCATTCCCCAGGATTGCAGGCTGATTTGCGGTAAACATCTCCACAAAATTAGGAGCACGAAATGCTTCTCCATACAGAAATTTCACAGAGGCATCCTTCATGAACGCCCAGGTCAACCCGGAGCGCGGGCTGGTTGCCCCGCCAAAATCGTTGTAATGGTCGTGCCTTGCGCCAAGCGTGAGGTTGATTGTGTCGGTAATGTCCCACGTATCCTGCAAATATACCGACCATATCCTCCGCGTGGCCTCTTTTATCCACGGGTAGGTGTCCGAAACGTCCCGGAGTGAATCCACCGGTTTCATCGTTGCCGGATCAAAATTGGTCCAAAAACCCACATTGGTCTGATTTATCAGGCGATACTCCAGGCCAAGGGTAATGGTGTTTCCATCAAACAATTCATAATCAAACGGTATCTCCGTGCCAACGATCTTCTGAGACACCTTGCCATTGCCAATAATTCCGTCAGGATAGGTGTAAAACGTGTCATAGCCTCCGTCTCCGTTTGTATCGAACGGCAAGGACGTGCCTTCAGGCATAGACTCTATGTAGTTTGTTCCATCAATCTGGTCGTAATACAGCTTGGGGCTTATGGTAAATGTATCATCAAATACCTTTTTATACCCCGCCTCGCCAAATACATGATTATCCTCAACATAAGATTCATCCGTTACCGCATACTGAGGTCCGACAAACGGGTCAAAATTTTTATTGCTATACCACCCCTGGAACCAGTAGTCCGTGTAAACCGCCTTCAGGTGCATATCGTACTCCTGCCTGCCGTCATGCACGCTTCCCGGCGCCTGCGAGACTGCGGGATAGCCAAACGAAGAAAGGGCGTTATCAACTACCGTCTGACCGTCGCTTTCTATAACGCCGTCAAAACCGCTGGTCTGCCGGTAATGCAGCATGCCGGAGACTTCGAGCTTTCCCAGCACCTTTCCAAATATAACATTTTCCTCATACGTATCAAAACTCCCGTAACCGGTGCTGACCTTCACGCCGTCTATATCCTGCGCGTCCTTTGTAATAATATTGATAACCGCAGAAAAGGCATTTTCGCCGTATACGGCGGAGCCAGGCCCGCGTATGATTTCTATCCTCTTGATATTTTCCACAGGCAGGTCGTCAAATTGAGTAAATGCGCCTCCCCGTAACGGGTCATTTACAAAGTGTCCGTTGATCATCACCCGTATCCTGTTTGCGCTGCTGGAAGTCGCAAGACCGCGCACCGCGGGAACCACCACTCCAAAATCCGCCTCTTTCAGGATCTCGAATCCGGGCACAATCCTTAATACCTCGGCAAAAGTACGGTATCCGGAGTTTTTGATTTCGTCTGCGGTAATCACGGTGACAATGCCCGGCGCCTTTCCAATCGGCGTCTCGTGTCTTGTTGCAATGGAGACTTCTTCCTCGAACCCGTACCAGATCGCCTCGACGGTAACTTCTTTCGTCAGCGTGCGACTAACCTCTGAAACGTCTTCTATTGCGCCCGTTACGGGGTTGGGGTCTGTCTCTTCTGCGCATACTGTGGATAAATTGGAAACAACGGATGGCGAGAATATTCCGGAAAGGAACAGGGATAGTAAAAATACGTATTTCAGTTTTGGCGTCCTGCTGGCCATAGAAAATCACCACGGTTAAATTTATTGTATAGGAATTTTAATTATATTTAAGCGGGTTTCGGGACGGTAGAAGCATAAAAAGCCCCCTTAGAAAAGGGGGCTGGGGGGTTGTAATATAGCAGAGAAAAAGCACAACCCCCTGAATCCCCCTTTATTAAGGGGGAATTAAACGGAATAAATTTATTGGCCAAACCCACGTACGGTTCTCAATTCGTTATTTTATGATTCTGAAAAGCGGTTCCACGCCGGGGTCGCTGGCAATGTGTTCCGGGAAAACAAAGCCCCCCGCGTCGCTGGGGAACTGCACGCCAATTTTCCGGAAACATTTTTCTACAAAATCCGAGCAGATGTAGGCGTCTTTTTCTTTATATTGGCCTATTTTAGTGATGATCCTCAGCAAAATCCACGCTAACGTCGTATGGTCAAATCTCCGGTTCACAAAATGCATGGCATGTTCAATCAACAATTCGGCCTTTGTATAATCGTTGGTGATTTCATGCCGTCCCAGAAACAAATCCCCGTTATATGGCTTATTGGTATTATTGTAATTTCTGACATATTCAGAAAACGGCACAACCCTGACCCCAATTGATATCTCACATTCTAAAAGGAATAATTGCCTGCTGCGCCAGAAAACTATCGCCACGTGGGTAAACAGGGAGTCGGAAAGAAAACGCACTATTTTACTGAAATGATAATTGCCGCTGCAAAAAAGAATGTCTCCCGTTTTAATCTTGTCCTCTGCTTCATTATACTGGTATGATGCGATCCTATCAAATTTAGAAGTCCCCAAGAGCATCTCCTTCCGACTATTATGTGAAATGTAATAATCATGAGATTAGGAAACACTTTACAAAATAATAGAAGAACCTGTGGCGTGCGGGATTCCCGGAAGGAATTTCTCAGCAAAAAATGACCGCTTTTTGTCGGGGTAGTCATACAAGACAATCCTGAATTTACCGTGAATGTCCCAAGGGATGCAAGTCGTCGTATTTTAAAGTATTTTCAGCGTATAATCACCCCCATTTTCCCGGTTACCCTGGTGCGAATTATAGCCGTATACAAAAAGCTGTCAACCGAAATTTTCCGCGGAAAGGTTTCATACGGCGTCCATCCCTGACGCCTTCCCGCCGGTTACTTATAAATAGGTGACGCTATTTATAACACTTTTTCAATTTTAATAACCTCGTAGGTAGACTCCCCTTCGGGAAGTTTGATCTTTACGGTCTCTCCTACCGTCCTGTTCAGCAGGCCTTTTCCAACCGGAGACAAATAGGAAATGATGTTCTTTTCGATATCAACGTCCCACGGACCTAACAAGGTGTACACCTCGAATCCCTTAGTTTCCTCGTGTTTCAAGGTAACTTTGGTGCCCGGAGACACCGTGCCGGAGTTAATCGAGTGCGGTTCAATGATGACGGCCTTTTGTAATTCCGCCTTCATGCGTTCCGCTTTTCCCACAAGCATTGCCTGTTTTTCCCTGGCAGCCTTGTATTCTGCGTTTTCTCTGAGGTCGCCGCGGCTAATTGCCTCTCCAAGATCGCGCGCATTCTCCGCAAATTCTTCATTCATGAGGTGGTCAAATTCAGCCTTTTTCTTTTCGTATCCCGCCTTCGTGACGTAAATTTTATTTTCGTCCAGCGTAGGAACGCCCGGCGCTTCAAACAAATCGGGAAACCGGTCGCGAATTGCGCTTTCAACGGAGACCTTGAACCAGTCTTCCAGGCCTTTGCTGCTGGAAACAATATTAAAAATGCCCTCTGCATTCGCATCGTTCAGGATGTTTATGGCGTAATCCGCGCCTTTATCCTCAAGGAGGTTTATGATCTTGTTGAAGAGTGCCTTGAAGTCCCCTTCGCGTCCCTTTTGAATCTTAAAATACGTGTTGTCCAGCAATTCAACCAGCCGGTTAAACATGGTGGCAGGGTCAATATTCCGGTACAGTTCTGGATATCGTCCGTGCATGCCGTTCTTGCAAAACCAGATGTAGTGTTCCGCGTATGCGTTGAAATGGTTGAACACCTTTAAGGCTATTTCTTCAATGGCGTTCAGCTTGTTTTCTGCAATAAGGTCTTTGATGATATGCTCCCACAGATTACCGCTATTGGCAAAAAATATAGCAACAAATTTATCCTGCCATTTTTCAGGGACAACCTTTTTGATTATCCCAAGGACCTGCTTCCTGTATTCCAGGATGCCTATATTATTGACGAGATCCGGCAGGTTCTCCTCCGCACGGATAAACGACTCGGCATTGTTTCTGTATTTGCCTGGTTCCACCCGGAGATGCCCCTGTATCTCTTCAAGAAGGAGGAGGCACTCGATGGCCAGCGCAAGCTGTGTTCCGTATAATTTATCAGCCTCTGTGACGAAAAGACCGGCTATTTCGTTCAGGGTCTCTTTGCATAGTTCCGTGTCCTTCGACTCAGAGATATACTTTTTGGCAACCTCTATCTTTTTATCAATTTGCTGATTCTGGGCGAGTCTTTCAAGTATTTCCTGGTGATGTGTCATTGGAGAGTAGCGAAATTCAACAAAAGAGGTGGTGGGCGTGCCTTCCGTGAGTTTTATGTACGGGTCTTTTTTGAGCAATTTTTTCGTGCTCGTCCACCATTTGCTCCAATCCCCCGCCGGTATAACGCCTGAGATGAGACGGTTCTTCAGGTTGGAAACGGACGCCCGGCCTTTAAAATATTTTAGCGCCAGTTTCATCAGCCCCACGGGGTCTTCCTGTATCATTTTATTCAATACTTCCTTCCGGGCGTAGATCATTGCCAGGAGATCATCCTTGTCAAGCTTCTGCAATATTTCCTGGGCAATGTCCATGGCGATGCTGTGGTTACTCTTCTTTTCGAAATTTATACTTATCTTTTCGCCCACCGTATCAACAGACACAACTTCCCCGACTCCCCAGCTTTTGTGACAGACGTAATCACCGCAATCCAGATAAAAATACTTCTCCAGCTTTTTCAGTGCGGCCTGGACGTCAGGCGACGTGGCAATGCCCGCCCTTTCGATCAGTTCCGTTGCGTACGGCTTGTCTTTATAAATATTTGAATAACACTCGGCTATCTCCGGCGACAACCCTTTTTCCTTTGGATTACATTCCAGTAGCTTTTTCAGGACTTTCAATACCTCCGGATAGAGACCCTTCTGCTTGTACGAAGGCACTAACATCGTCAGGAATTCAAGCGCACGTTTTCGTTCTTCCCGTTTTACCAGGAGGTCAATCACCTCGAAAATAGCCGAAAGATTCTTGCTGCCGGATTCAACAACTCCCAGCCACGCCTCTTCCAGCTTATTGTACTGCTCCGTATTGACAAGGGATGTAAGCCCGTTCACATCGAGCCTATTCCCATTTGCGACCATTTCATTGGACATGCTCATTCTCCTATCACCTGCCTTTGGAAAAATAGAGTCTTGTAATAAATTGAAATATGTAAACCAATATTATAAAACTATTCTATTCATAAGAAAAGTAAGAAATAAGATTGTGGCGTTCTCTCTCTGGTTTTGTAAAAGCAAAAACTATTGTAATATCAGAAAAATCTGCTATATAAGAACTACTCGGAAAAAACTTCAACTCTTTCGGTGGCTCCTGAAGAATCCAACTATGACAAAAGAAGAAATAGTAAAAATTATCCTGGCGTCTCCCGCCCTGCCCACCTTGCCAACGGTTGCATCCAAACTCATTTCCGTCTCCCTGAAGGAAGAAACAGGCATAAACGACATTACCTATCTGATATCGCAGGACGCCTCCCTGTCCGCGAAAACGCTCAAAATAGCCAATTCTGCCTTTTACAATCTCCCCTGTAAAGTCAGCACCATACACCAAGCCGTTTTGAGACTCGGCATAAACGTAGTCAGAAGCCTTGTCCTCTCCGTCTCCTTTTTATCAATAAAGGCAAGGAACAAAAAAGACGCATTTAACCATGAAAGATTCTGGGAACAATCGCTGTCGAACGCAGTTGCAACGAAACTCATTGTGACAGAAATAAGCAAATCCGACTGGGAAGAGTTTTTCGTTATCGGACTCCTGCAAAATATCGGCGAGATGTTGATCGCCCTCTCATTTCCGCAGCAATATAAAGAGATATTCCTGGAGGCGTCCCGCGGCGAAAAAGACCTCGTCGAAGTGGAACGGCAAATTCTGGGGACAGACCACGCGTATATCGGATACGCGGTCACGAAACACTGGGGATTCCCTCCTGTCTTAACGGAACCCATCCAGTATCATCATTGTCCCGAAGGCTACACGGGGAATAACAAAAAATCCAAACTCGCCATTGCCGTTGTCCATCTGGCGGAAATTATCACCAATATTATTTACGCGAATAATCCGCAGAAATACCACCAGAAGTTTCTCGCCGAATCCAGGGCGATGCTCGATTTCAGCGATAAAACCATTGACAAAATACTAGGGCAAGTCGCTTCCGAAATAATGCAGACCGCGATTTTATTTGATCTGTATATTAAGAATCCCAAACCTATTGAAGAAATTTTGCAAGAGGCCAATGCCGCCTTAAGCACGATGACTATCACCTACGATCAAATCAACAGAGAGCTTGCCACGTCCAGGAAAGAGCTGGAAGAAAAAAACAAACGGCTGGAAAGCATCGTGCATCTCGATAGCCTGACAGAAGTATTTAATCATGGCTATTTTCAGGGCTTTCTCGAAAAAGAAATCAACCTTGCAGATCGCAAAAATACAACGCTCAGTTTGATTCTGGCGGATATTGACAACTTTAAAAACATCAATGACAAATACGGACATCAGGTCGGTGATTTTATTTTAAAAGAATTCTGCAGGGTAATGAAACTGTCGCTCCGGAACTATGATTTACTTGCCAGATACGGCGGCGAAGAATTTGCGATTGTCCTTGTTGATACCACCGGACAGGCGGCGGTGACGGTGGCGGAAAATCTGCGGGAATCAATTGAACTGCATGCCTTTATCTATAATAACAAGGTATACCATATAACAGCGAGCTTCGGGATAGCGGAAATGAGGCCAGCCGTAGATATCTTCATGAAAAACGACCTTATTAACTTTGCGGACAAAGCGATGTTTGAATCAAAGAAAAAAGGACGCAACCGCGTCACGTTGTACGCTAAAAAAAATAAGTCTTCCTGCTGAGGTTTGAACGTGGAAAAGTCAGAGTTAGAAGAAGCGGTCAGTGAAATTGAAAACATTAGAATGTCGTTAGGCACGCACCTGGAAGAGTTGCGGCGCAGGGTCGTTTATTCCCTTATCGCCATTGTTCTTTGTTTTGTGGCGTGCTGGTTTTTTAAGGTGCAGATACTGGACATGGCAAAGAACCCGCATAAATTCGCCATGGTAAAAGCCGGCCTTTCCACGGAATTGCAGGTTTTGAGCTACCAGGAGGGTTTCTACGCCTACATGAAACTCTGCTTCATAACCTCGGTTTTCCTGGCGTATCCGGTTGTCATCTACCAGATATGGCAATTTGTAAGCGTCGGGCTTTATAAAAAGGAGCGGCGGTACGTCCTCCTCTTCCTTCCCATTTCCTACGGGGCGTTTATAGTCGGGGGGCTTTTTGGATACTTCCTGCTCATTCCCTTTGGACTGCAATTCCTTATCGGGATACTCGGACCCGGCATCCAGCCCATTATCACCATGGGACAATACATCTCGTTTGTTTTTATGCTGACAGTCGCCCTGGGACTGGTGTTCCAGCTTCCGCTCGTTATGCTGCTGCTTTCGAAGATCGGATTCATTACGCCGGATAAATTCATATCGTGGAGAAAGTATGCCATCCTTGCGATATTCATTATTGCCGCCATCGTCACTCCACCCGATCCCTTTACCCAGTCCATGACCGCCGTGCCCATGATCGTGCTCTACGAACTGGGAATTCTTATTTCGCGTCCCACAAAGAGAGGCTTTATTATTCTGGGCGCTATTATCGGCGGGGGACTTGTTGTGCTGGCCTCAGTTTATCTCTATGTGACCTATAAAGGGGGAGCAATTAACCTGGTAAATACGCGGGGAGAAACGCAAATTCTGTATCCCGGAGACACACAATGGAACACCGTATCAAAACATACCGGTTTCCGGAACGGCAGCGCATTTAAAACCGGAAGTGAAGGGAAAACCACCCTGTCCACCAAAAAAGGAGTAACTGTCGGTATTGACGCTAACACGGAAGTGCATTTTATTGATGCGTGGAAGTTGACGCTCAAAAAAGGTCAGATTATCATTTCTCTGAAGAAATCTGCGGTACCCCTTGAAATTGATACCCCCAATGGAAAAATACGCACGAATAGCGGAACACTCAATATCCAGGCAACTGACCTTGTCACGGTCGCGACCGCCATACAGGGAACGGCAATCCTGTTAGTGGAAGGCGAGGAGAAAAAATTGCTGGAAGGGCGACAACACAAGATAACCATCGGCGGCGAGCCGGTAGACATCGGGGCTATTATCAACTGGTCTGAAGGCATCGTGACAACGCCTGAAAAACGGTAGGTTGGATTGAGCAAGGCGAAACCCAACATTTTTTTCCATGCTACAAAATGGTATCGTTGGGTTTCGTTTCACTCAACCCAACCTACCGTTTTATAGCAGTATCCGCACGTCTCCCGTCCGTTTGGTAAAATGGGTTGAATCGAAATATTCCAGCAACGGGACGGCATACTTGCGCGTGGTTTTGGTCAAGTCCCTGAATTGCGCCACACTTATAGGGCCGTGCTTCCCGATGTACCCCCTGACGTCTTCCTTCAATTTGTCAAGCACAACCACAGGGAAACACAATCCCTTTTCCACCGCAACGAGTCTCTTCTGTTCGACAAGCAGCGATATGACCGCCTTGCCGGAAGCGCCAAATTTGGCGCACACCTCGTCCACCGAAGGCGGAGTGACTCCCGCCTTTAAAAACATCTCCTCAACCCTGTCCGCAGCGCCCTTTTCCTGTGTTGATACCTGAATCTGAAAATTCATGAGTGAATATTTATTATCGGCCATTTTAATGGCCTTTTCATTCTTCAGAGCCGATAGCGCCGCAGTAATGAGCAGGGGCTGGGTATCTCTGCCGAAAAGCGTCTTGAGGTGCGCCTCCTCTATCCCTGTTTTTAAAGGATTATTTTTGTGAAATTCCCTTAACTCACCCAAAACACCTTCCTTCAGAGATAACACATGGGTTTTATGGAAAATGACGTTTCGCCCCTCCACCGCAAATTTCACCAGTACGCCTTTTTTCGTAAGGTATTCAATAACCTTCTCTGCCGCCGAGGGGTGGATATTAACCTGCCGTGAAATATCATCAACGGTTGGGGCGAACGGCCGTTCGCCCCTACAAACGGCACTGTTTAAATAAACCTGCTCAACAATATCAGAAGGATTTCCCCCGGCCAGGGTTTTCAGGGCTTTTAACGTCTCTTCTTTAAAACGCTTCAACCGGATTGTGTTGTATCTGAGCACCCTGCCGCCGCCAATGGTGTAAGCCGGCGAGTAGGAGCGTATAATAAACCGGTCTTCCCTTTCCACCATAACAAGATTTTCCAAAAGGAACTGACACAAACAATCCTCACCGGGACCCAGCTTCTCCCGATCCAGCAGAATAACACGTCCCATCACCTCCGACGTATTGATGTGAAACCGTATCCTTGCCCTGTTCTTCAAAGGAGTCTTTGCCGTCTTTATCAACCGCAGCGAGGCGTCCACAAGGTTTGTTGGCTGTAGGTAACCGGGGACAGAAAGCTCGTAACCGCGCTTGATTTCGGAAGATTTGACGCCCGCCAGATTGACCGCTGCCCGTTGCCCTGCAAAGGCGGTGTCCACCCGTTTCCCGGTCACCTCAATTCCCCGCACACGCAGAAGCTTCTTTTCCGGCAGCGCCTCCACCTCTTCCTCTACCGAAATCCGACCGCCCAGCACAGGGCCGGTTACCACGCACCCGTACCCTGAAATAGTAAAAGACCGGTCAATGGATAACCGGAAGACACGATCGCTGCCCTGCGTTTTTATCTGTGCAAAGAGGCTTTTTATCAGCGCCTTACAGGCGTCAATCCCCTCGCCGGTAATCGCAGACACAGGCACAATGGGCGCACTTTCCAGCGTTGTGTCTTGTAACATATTTTTTATATCATCCCTTACAATCGTCAGCCACTCATCGGTTACGAGGTCTTTTTTCGTCAATGCAATAAGGCCGTGTTTGATGCCCAGCAGATTTATGATTTCCAGATGTTCAATCGTCTGCGGCATAATGCCATCGTCTGCCGCAACAACGAACAATACAAGGTTGATGCTCGTAGCGCCCGCCAGCATATTTTTGACAAAACGTTCGTGCCCCGGCACGTCCACGATGCTCACCCTCTGGCCTGAATCGAGGTCAAGATAGGCGTAGCCCAAATCAATGGTCATGCCCCGTTGTTTTTCTTCAGGCAGCCGGTCGGCGTCAATACCCGTCAATGCCTTCACAAGGGACGTCTTCCCGTGGTCAATATGTCCCGCCGTGCCGATTATGATGTGCTCTACGTTATGGGTATGTTCTGTTTGTGCGGACATTGATTGTTTCATATTTGTTGGATACTTAAAGTTAATTTGTATTGCGATTATTTCAAAACCAGACTCATGTTTGCTTTCCCGTTTACAAAGACCCGCCTGCTGTAGCGCAGACAGTAAGGAATTAAGGGGTCTTACCTGCCACTCCCCTCTAAAAAGAGGGGTCGGGGGTGTGTTTCTTTTGTGTTTCTCAATTTCCGTGCAAGTTCCTTGAGTTTTGGATGGTAATTTACCTTCACAGGAAACACACCCCTTTATCCCCTCTTTTTAGAGGGGAAAGCACGATGCTACGTTAATTCGTAGGTTCGGGTTTGCAAACCTGAACCCTATAGTTTACAGGTGAATACTGTCAGAAATTCAAACCAGCGTATGCGTCAAACCCATCGGTTCAAGTTGCAAACTTGAACCCGCTTAAGGTGTGTTAAAGGCATTTTACACACCCCTTAATCCCCTCTTTCCAGAGGGGAAACTGTGATTGAAATTCCTATACAATCACATTATATCTTTCCCCATTTTTACGAGGACAAGTTTCAAGCCCGGAGGGCTGTCAGCATATAGCAGGGGGTGCAGCCCCCTGAGGAAAAGAACAACACAAATTTAGCCCCGAAGGGGTGAAAGAAATTTGTTATCTCCATAATTCCTGCCGCCCCGCTGGGGCTATGTCTTTGGTATTTCTCAACACGGGGGCTTCACCCCCGTCTATATGCTTTCTGCCCTTTGGGCATACTTCGGTTGCCGACAGATTACCTCCTGCCATGATTTCAGAACACGCTAAAGATGTTAACCTTATAATATTAGCCCGTCAATCTGCTTAAAATATCACTTTATTAATATAGCCCTGAGGGAGCAAATCTGTAGCGCAGGCTTCCAGCCTGCCAGCTTTCTTTTATTTGCTCCATGCAGGCTGGAAGCCTGCGCTACTTTTTGTGCAAACATTGCTTAACTTAACACCTATGCCCAGAATCCCCTCCCGTATCAGAGTTGGGACAAGCCTTCTTATCCTTATTTGTCTCCTTTACCGGCTGAAGGATCAACGTTAAGCCCGGACACAAAGACGTCCTCTGACCTGTAATAAGACGTCTTATAAGCGCCTGGCGTCGCAGGAAAGTCCAGCGACAAGGTTTCTCCGGTCACGTAGGCGCGCCCCGCAGCGCCGACGGCAATTGAGTTGCCATGATCAGGGCGAGACCCACCCTGGAATGTGGACATAAGCAAATTCGTCAGTCCGCTACTGAACTTCGACACAAAGACGTCGCTACCGCCATTAGCCGTGGTGTCATAAGCGCCAGGTGTTGTGGGAAAGCCTGGTGAACTCGTGCTGCCCGCCACATAGACATCTCCACCGGCATCAATGGCAATTGCCTTACCATAATCATGGGCCTGTCCGCCCAGGAAAGTGGAAGCAGGCAGGGTTGTCAGTTTGCTGTTGAACTTTGAAACGAAGACGTCCTTGGTTCCGAGGTTGTAAGCTACAGAGTAAGCCCCATTCGTTGTGGGAAAGTTTGGCGACACCGTTTCGCCGGTCACATAGATGTTTCCAGCGGCATCAGCGGCAATTGCATTGCCATTATCGTTAGAACTACCACCCAGGAAAGTAGATGCCAGCAGACTCGTCAGCCCACTGTTGAGCTTCGATACAAAGACGTCGTCGTTACCGCCATTGTATGTTGTATTATAAGCGCCGGGGGTCGCAGGAAAGTTAGTTGACCCGGTATTGCCGGTAACAATGGCGTTTCCAGCGCCGTCAATGACAATCGCCCTGCCATAATCACCGGAACCGCCGCCCAGGAAGGTGGATGCCAGCAGCTTCGTCAGCCCACTGTCGAACTTCGATACAAAGGCGTCATAATAACCGCCGTTGTAAGAGGTATCGTAAGCGCCGGGGGTCGTAGGAAAGAGAGGCGATAAGGTTTCGCCGGCCACATAAACGTTGCCATCGGCGTCAATGTCAATTGAATAGCCATACTCGTCAGAATTGCCGCCCAGGAAAGTGGACGCCAGCAGCTTCGTCAGCCCATTATTGAGCTTCGATACAAAGACATCCCAACCTTTGTTACTGCCCGCATCATAAGAGCCTCGCGTGATAGGAAAGTTCATTGAATAAGTCGCGCCTGTCACATAGATGTTTCCTCCTGCATCAATGGCCATTGAATAGGTGCGTTCGTGATTGACAGATCCGCCCAGGAACGTAGACGCCAGGAGACTCGTCAGCCCGCTGTTGAACTTCGACACAAAAACGTCGGTATTGCCTTTGCGGGACGGACAATAAGCGCCTGGCGTCGTTGGGAATTCACACGACAGGGTTTCGCCTGCCACAAAGACGTTTCCGTCTGCGTCAACGGCAATTGATTTGCCGCGATCCTCATAGGGTCCGCCCAGGTATGTAGCCGCAAGAAGGGGATCAATAATGAGTTCCTTTGTGCGGTCGTAGGAGGCAACGGTGAAACCGTATTCCAAATGCGGACTGCGGATCTCGGATTGCGGATGTTCCGATTTCGGATTGTGAATTGCGGATCCCCCAGCAAGACCTTGGGGGACAAGTTTTTTATCTGTGTAATCTGTGAAATCTGTGGTTCCATATCTTTTCGTGTTCCATTGTGGATCTAAATGGGCGTATTTCTTGCTTCCGGCTTCCAGCTTTCGGCTTCCTGCTTCATTCTGCACGCCACATTCCGCAATCGTATATGTACATTCCACGTCCACTCGCCTGCCGTTTATTTCCTGGTAGGCAACCGGTTTTGTAAACTTCACCGGCCCAAGTTCTGTCTCGACTTCCAGCTCGCCGCGTTCATTTACGGACAGGAGTTGTTTGTTGGGTGCGCTTCGCTTCACCCAACCTACATCCAACTCACTGTGTGTATTTACGGACAATTTTGGATCCCCGATCGGAGTCGGGGACAAGTTTTGGGATTCGGATTTATCCGCTATTGAGAGGAAACTAAGGGGGCTGCTCTTTCCGCATTCCGCATGCTGCACCCCGCAATCCTTTACCCCACTTAGGCCGATCTTTATCTGGTCAGGGTCTGCGCCGGGCTTTACACAGAAAAGCTTCTCGACATTATTTCCATACGCCTTCAGCCTTAAATCTATCCCTTCATAAATTTCACCAAGATTCACCCTGCCATACGTGGAAATATCGGTCTGCCATTTCTCAGGGTCTCCGTCTTTGAAGTAATTGACCTTTGTTACCGACGGGTCTTCGCCCTGTATAGCCTTTATCTTTGCGCCGACAAACTGCTCTTTCAGGGCAACACTCCGTATTTCGGATTGCGGATTACGGATTGCGGATTTTGGATTTGATTCTGACTTCTTGCCTCTGTCTTCTGACGTCTGGCTTCCGGCTTCTAACTTCTGGCTTCCAGCCTCTGACCTCTGTCTCCTGTCATCTGACTCTAAACTCTGAACTCCCAACTCTGAACTATTATCCGGCAGCGCATATACAATCTCACCGTCTTTCGTTACAAACACCGTCCCGCTAAAGGTCTGCGCATAAAAAAGCACCCTTTCATCAACCTGGCCATTATTGGCTATAAAAGGCATCTGAAGTTTTTGAACTTCCAGCGCTACATCTTTCATCAAGGGCTTGCCCGTATTGCCTTGTTCTGCGAAAGAAGGCATCGCTGTTAATGTAATTATAGAAAGGGAAAAAATAGAAATTGCTATACAAAAAAAACCGTTACCAATATACGACACACGACTACGAGACACGTTTCGCATTACCTTCCAACCTTCCTTCTGATATTGTTTAAAAAATATATACTGACAGAATTATCATATCTCTACGCAACTGGCAATGGACCCGCGGCAACAAGCTTTTTCTGTCGAGAATCAACGGTCAGATTTAATCCTTCTAATGTTCGCGCCCCAAGAAGTATCATATCTCCTTCTTCACCAAAGACAACTTCGTCAATAGTGAAATACTCGCCGATTCTGATAATAACAAATCCCACATTTCGTGTTATGCGTTGTCCATTTGCCATTACAAATAATAAATCTTTATTCTCTCGTTTGACACCAATTTTCTTAAGTAATTCTCCGGAAACCCAGGTATACTCACTTCCTGTATCCACAAGAATCTTTGGTATGTGAGTTGTATTTTTACGATTGACATGATTTTCAATTGTGCACTCTGTATAAAATGTTCTCATTTTTACCTCCCATGCTTTGAGAATGTAAAGGCTATATTGATGAACCAAGCCCTTCAATGACGACCTGTCGAAGGGTATCTTGACCGCCAAAACGTTTTACGACGTCGAGAATCTCAATGCCGGCCAATTGACCTTTAGTATCGTAATCTGCTACCATTCCCGGCTTTCCCCTCTAAAAAGAGGGGATTAAGGGGTGTGTTTCGCACTTTCCCCACTATCAAGAGGGGTCGGGGGTGTGTTTCTTTTCTTTTTCATAATCTTCAATAAACCTTCGAATCACCCGTAAAACCCCATCCGTATTTTTCACTACATCTTCATCGCAAAACCTCAATACCGTTATCCCCAGTTCTTTTAGCCTCTCTTGCTTTACGGTGTCTTTATCTGCTATCTCTTCAAAGGTGTGGGTATAACCATCCAACTCGATAGCAAGGTTTAATTTGTTACAGAAAAAATCTAATATAAAATTATCAATTGGTTTTTGCCGATGAAAATCATACCCCATCATTTTCTTACTCTTCAAGTATTGCCAGAGTTTAATTTCTGACTTCGTACTCTTGTTTCTCAATTCCCGTGCAAGTTCTTTGAGTTTTGGATGGTAATTTATCTTCATGGAAAACACACCCCTGAATCCCCTCTTTTTAGAGGGGAAAACACGATGTTCCATTAATTTTGTGGGTACTGTTTTGCAATCTGAACCCGCTTCATCTCATGGTGAACCTTCCTCAACGATTTTGATTTCCTCCTCCGTCAATCCGTACAGTTCGAACACCAACTGGTTAATCTGGTGGTCGGTCGCATTAATCTGCCGCTGGATGACGGTCTTGTCACGATCCGTTTTGTTGAAACTAACTGCTTGTGCATTGCAAGTGCGTTAGGTTGAGGTACAAGCCTAACTTTAACTTGTCTTCCAGTGTTTTATTGTTGATCACTTGGCCATTTCACATTTCCATTTTCTACCACTTTTTTATATTCTGCGAAGTTTTTAGCCAAGTCTTTTGCCACAGACTCCAAAGCAGGGGATTTTGCTAATGCCTGATTCAATGAATCAACAGCTTTATCTGTTTTATTTTGACAAGCAAATAAAAGTGACTTATAGAGCAATAACCATCTAAAATCTTTATAGAGCTTTTCAACTATCCCAAACTCTTTTTCCGCTTTATCATAGTCTTTTAAGGCTATTAAGCTCCATCCACGAAAACATCTTGCGTGAAATGCATCAGGCTCTGCCTGAATGCTCTTATCTAAAAGGAAAATAATCTGTTTCGCATTTTCAATATTAATTACAGAAGGAGAAGGTATATACTTATACGCTTCTAAATAGTATTTAAAGGGCGATTGATATTTTGTTTCCTTTTTGTTTTGCTCCCACCACGTTTTTACTGCGTCTATTTCCAACGATCGAAACGACTTTCCAGATAAGTTACTCAACAAAAATGTTGTTCTCGCGATTACTCGAAGATTTTGCTCAGAATCTACAGACTCACACAGTTCCTGTACAACATTTTCTTTTATTTTGCCCGCTTTATAATAATCAATTAACGTATCTATTGCTGCCTCTCTCATATCTAATTCAACATCTGAATTACGGTAAAAATAAATAATCTCTTCAATAGAATAACCAGGGTCTATTCCTGAAATAAGATCCCTCAATTTGGGGACTGCCAACTGATATTTAATTGTTTCATAATAAAATTCAATGTCCCGAAGCGCAGCAGCAACAAGTTCTTTGTATTCCGAATCCTTTTTTGCCATTTTTTTTAGTTCTTCATATTTACCACGCTCACCAGCTTTTGCAGCGACTACACATTGCTGTATATTTAACTGCTTTTTTAATAACTCTTGGACACTTTCCAAAGAACTTTGTTTTTCTCTTATTTCACCTCTTATCTTTTCAATATAGTCAGATAATTTGTCAGATTTTTCTTCTAATGATTTAAATTTATTTTCGACAAATTCAGGCATTTTTTTAGCGATTGTTTCCTCAGTCGCTTTTATTAACGCTGGTACGGTCATTTTATCCTCTACAAGATTTCTAATCGTATTTTTAATATATTGATACCCCCCAACACCTACAAACACGGAAAATACTACAGAAAATGCTGCCGCTATATATCCCCATATCTTCCATTTCTCCATGGTATAATCATGTAACCGGCTTTCTGCCTTATCAAGTTTCTTATCAATTAAATCTTGTACCTGGAAAGCAAGTATCGAATTAAGTGCTTCAAGGGAATTTTGAGGCTTTGGTGTACTGTCTTCTTTTTTGATATCGGGACTCGGATCACCCATAGTTACACCTCCGTTTCTTTCATCTAATTAATTTGGATTTAACTGTATAAAATGATATTCGAGGATGTCTGATCGTACACGGCAAATTCTTCAAAATCGGTGAGGATGCTGAGGGGGAGTTTTGCTGACCATGCGTAACGGCGCAGTTGGAAGGCGGGGTCTATGTCTTCTTTAATATTAACTGACGGTCTTTTTGTTTCTACGAAGAATTTGCGGACGCCGCCGATGCGGAAGCAGTAATCGGGCGCCTTTGTGAGACCGCCAATTTTTATGGAATCTTCGTGGATAACGTCCTTATACGCCTCGGCGTAGCCCTTCTCGTTATTTACGTCCCATCCCAGGAGTTGAAAAAGCGGGTCAATGAACTCCCGCCGAAGCTGGATTTCGTTGTATTGACCGGAACGATACGCCTCGCGGTTGGTATGAAATCTTTCAACGAGTTCGGGGAGTTCCTGTGGAACAGACATGGGTTATATTATCTTTTTGCCTTAGCCGGTGTGCGCCTTTTTTCCCGTTCTTCGAACCTGCCCTCAATGGCTGCAAGCCGTTCTCTTATCTGAATGGCAATATCTATTTTTTCGTCCAATCGTTTTATCTCGGTGGTTATTTCTGCTTTTAACGAATCAATACGACCATTTAAGCTTTTGTCTAATGAAGCAATTTTATAGTCCAACGAATCCATGCGCGCATTTAAACTTTTGTCCAGTGAATCCATGCGACTATTTAATTTTTCGTCTAACGAATCAATCTTGTAGTCCAGCGAGTCCATGCGCGCATTTAGGCTCTTGTCCAGTGAATCCATACGGGCGCTTAGTTTTCCGTCTAACGTATCAATTTTCTCATCAAGACGCCGTATCTCTACCTGTAACGCCTTTAGTTCAGGCGCAACAATGTCCTGTAACGCCTGTTTCACCTCTTCATAAACACCCATATACGCCTCCCTCCAGAAAAACGAGATTGCTTCGTCGCTTTACTCTTCGCAATGACGGTTGATAAATACCATTGCGAGCGACAAGCGAGACAATCTCTTCTCTTATCGCTGGATTAAGATTGACGACCTAATTGTATCACATAGCCTCATAATAAAAAGCAAAAATCCGGACATGGCCCTTTCCTTAAGAACCGCATACATTTTCCAGCGCACGGGAAATTACTTCAACTTCTGCATCGCACACCGTGCGCATATCCAGGTAAACGCGGTCTTGTTCTATCCGTGCAAAGACAGGAGGGGTAGCGTCCCTGAGCTTATCGGCCAGTTCTCTGGCAGGTATCTTTTCTGAATGAATACATACCCGCTTTGTGGGGATATTTTCGCCCGGCAACGAGCCGCCGCCCATCTCAGAGAAACCATCCACGATGGAAACATCCAGGTATTCCGTCACCCCTAGGTTTAGCGCAGCTATAAATTTTTTGCACCTCTCCGCCACCTCTTCTAACGGGGCAAGCATCATGTTCAAAACAGGTATCTTTTTTAAGGGCGGGTCTTCAGCGAGGTAAAGCCTTAAGGTCGCCTCCAGCGCGGCGACGGTCAATTTCCCGACGCGGAGGGCGCGCGTTAACGGATTCTTCTTTATTGGTTCAATCCACTTCTTCTTTCCTGCTATAATGCCGCCCTGCGGGCCGCCCAGTAATTTATCCGTGCTGAAGGTAACGACGTCCACCCCCGCTGCAACGCTCTCCTGAACGGTTGGCTCATAAGGAAGTCCGTATTTCCTGAGGTCAATGAGCGCGCCGCTTCCCAGGTCATACACCACGGGAATGCTCCTCGTTTGACCCAGAGAAACGAGGTCTTTCAGGTCAACGGTTTCCGTAAAACCGACAATTTTAAAGTTGCTTTGATGCACCTTGAGGATAAGTCCGGTATTTCCCGTGATGGCGTTTTCGTAATCCTTTAAATATGTCTTGTTGGTTGTCCCCACCTCCGCCAATACTACGCCGCTCCTGGCCATGACGTCAGGCATGCGAAATGAGCCCCCGATCTCAACAAGCTGGGAGCGTGAAATGACCGCCTCCTTCCCTCTGGCCAACGTGTCTAAAACCAGCAAAACGGCTGCGGCGTTATTGTTGACAACCAGCGCGGATTCTGCGCCGGTAAGCGCACAGATGAGTTGCTCGATGGTGTGGTATCGGGTACCCCGCCGCCCTGAATGCCTTTCGATTTCAAGGGTACAGAAGCTTTTTGTAATATCCTGCAACTGCCTTGCCGCCTCGTCTGCAAGCGGCGCCCTGCCGAGTCCCGTGTGAAGAATAATGCCGGTTGCGTTAATTGCATGTTCAACGCCGGACAATTTTTGCCGGAGAACCTGTGCTATTCGCGGATACAGATTTTGAAGGGGATCAAAGGAGGCGTCCTTGTTTTGGCTATGCGGGGATGTGTTTTCTTTGCTAAGCAGGGATTGCCGGATGTCTTCCAAGACCTCTCTGACCGCGTCAACAACAAGGAGTCGCGGGTAAAGACCGGTCAATTTTGATATTTCGGGCGACTCAATGAGTTCATTGACGGATGGAATCGTTCTGAGGATATTTTGGTGCATACAGTAACCACAGATTGCGCAGATTACACAGATAAATAAAATTTTCTCTGATTATGTTTTTAGCCTTTTGCGTTTGCAATAAACCGTTTCACTAACAACTTGTCTTTCCTGCCGGGCGACGCTTCGACTCCTGAAGATACGTCTACGGCATAGGGTTTCACGGTACGAATGGCCTCCCGGACATTTTCGGGCGTCAACCCCCCCGACAAAATAATCGCCCCGTATCTATGAGCTTTTCCGGCAATCTCCCAATTGAAGGTCATACCCGTTCCACCCATGACTCCCTTTACATAGCTGTCGAGTAAAAAGGCATGGGGTTTGTAATTTGCCAGGTGCTTTAAATCAACCGCATCCTTAATCCGAAACGCCTTTATAATCTTATATCCCTTCAAGTCGTTTAAATACAAGGGCGATTCGTTGCCGTGAAGCTGCACCGTGTGTATGCCGCAGAAATCACAAATCCCTTTAATCGTATCGGCCTTCTCATCAACAAATACGCCCACAGGAGAAACAAAGGGAGGCAACTCCGCAATAATATCTCTGGCCTGTTCCCTGGTTACCTGACGGGGGCTTTTTGCAAAGACAAAGCCGAGGGCGTCTGCGCCGGATTCCACGGCGGCCTGCGCGTCTTCGCTGTTGGTAATCCCACAGATTTTAACCCGCATATTCTTCTCTGATATTACGTAGGGTGGATTAAGGCGTTGGTTTTTACGCCGAATCCACCTTCGTTGATTTTGTAATCGGTGGGTTCGCTTCGCTTAACCCACCCTACCTCAGTGGTGAACCGTTACGTTTTCCCTGAAACATACTCTTCGATTTCCTTTATGTAGCAAGGATACAGTTCCTCCGCCATCTTTACTGATTCTAAAACTAACGAGTGATCAAGTAAATCATATTCGTGTACAAGCCTGTTTCCAAGTCCTGCAGATGGGGCAAGCTTTTCTGCAAGATTAGAAGAGATTATGCCCAGTTCCCCAACCTTTATAAAACTCTCATAATAATCATCGGGGGTTGCTTTGCTTGACTGGACTATCAGGTGGGAATTTATGTCAATCGCAGCCTCGATTAATTCCTGTAAAAGCCTTTCTGTGGCTTTTCGTTTATATACATCTTTGATATATTCTGCCCTGGTCATAGTTTCAATAGGCTTTAATGTCGCAAGATTTTCAGCAATAATAGCAAGCTTCCTTCTCATAATTTCCACTTCTATAGGACTCATGCTAGAGACCCCTTGATTTCAGGAATTGTCTGATGGAAACGCCTGTGCGTCACGCAGTTTTTTTGTGTCAACGTACCTTCTAAATGCAAGGGAATAAAATTCGTTGAACAGCCCGGGTTCTTTTTCATAGAGGAGCATGCCGCTTTTTACTGCGGAAAATTTTAACAGTGGACTTGCGCGTCTCAGGTCAACCACATCAACATTATCGGTATGAAGCAGCCGGATAACCCTGTTAGTGAGCGCCAGTATATCTGCCGGTTTTTCAAAGAGAAATGCAAGGTCAATATCGCTTCTTGCATGAATTTTTCCTGAAACTGCCGACCCAAAGAGCAAAATAAGCTGCAATCCCTTATCACCACAGAGAGGCAATAGCCTCTTCCTTATCTCCTCAACAGAAATCATCCCTTTTACCTCTGTCATACTTTTCCGATCGTTCAGACTCGTTCCCACGCTCTGCGTGGGAATGGCCAACCGGACGCTCCAGCGTCTGTATCAATAAATACAAGGGGTTTCAGGCACAACCACCTTCCACAATCCAACGCAGGAGGCAGCGCCTCCCAGACAATGCGCTCCCACGCCGGAGCGTGGGAACGAGTAAGCGTGGACGAGGACATTCACATAAATAAGAATGCAAGCAAGACCGAACCCACAGAAGATTCTTTCCCCCTGTTCACATCTGAAGGGGAGATAAGTGGGAATCTGTTTTTTTCTCTGCGGCCTTTGCGGCTTTGCGGTAAAAAATAGTTAGTGTCTGAAGTGGCGCTGGCCGGTGAATACCATAACGATCCCGTGTTCATCGGCTGCGGCGATTGATTCATCGTCCTTATTCGAACCGCCGGGTTGAATAATCGCCGTCACGCCCGCCTTTGCCGCCGTGTCCACGCTGTCCCTGAACGGGAAAAAGGCGTCAGAGGCCATTACCGCGCCCTTGACCCGGTCCCCGGACTTCTTTATGGAAATCTCCGTGGAATCAATGCGGCTCATCTGGCCTGCGCCAACGCCTACCACCATCTCGTCTTTCACCAGCACGATGCTGTTTGACTTTACATGCTTGCACACAATAAAGGCAAACCGTAAGTCCGCCATCTCTTTTTCGGACGGTTTTTTCTTCGTAACAACCTTGAGCCCTGCGGGATCATACACAGACAAATCCCTGCCCTGCAGGAGCAAACCGCCGACGACACGCTTCATATCAGCGGCGCACGGGTCTATTGATTTTGCCGACAGGGCGCCTGTTTTCAACAGCCGTAACCCGCTCCCCCACTTCCGTTTTGTCGTGAGGATTTCTACGGCCTCTTTTTCAAACTCCGGGGCGATAATCGCCTCCACAAAGTGACCGGGCTCCGTAATGGCCTCTGCCGTTGCCACGTCCACAATCTTGTTTAATCCCAGGATGCAGCCAAATGCGGATACCGGATCGCCGTTGTATGCCTTTTTAAACGCCTCTGCAAGGGTGTTTGCCGAGGCAGCGCCGCAGGGATTCGTATGTTTTATCACAATGGCCGAGGGACGTTCAAACTCCTTTACCAGTTCCAGGGCGGCATTGAGGTCTATTATGTTGTTATAGGAAAGTTCCTTTCCAAATAACTGCTGCGCATTTGACACGCAGGGTTCCTGGACGTTTTCCTCCACGTAAAATGCGGCCGACTGATGCGGATTTTCACCGTAACGCAATGGTTGCCGTTTCAGGTAATCCAGCGAAAGGGCAGTTGGATAACCCCCCTTTTCCTTATCGAGACTGTCAAAATAGTTGGCGATAATCCTGTCGTAGCGTCCCGTTGTCCTGAACGCCTCAATGGCGAGTTCAAAGCGCATCTTTTCGGAAATATCGTTCTTATTTGCCTTGAGCTCTTCTATGATAAACCCGTAGCGCTTCGGATTTACAATGACAATGACCTGCTTATAGTTCTTGGATGCAGAACGGATCATCGAGGGGCCGCCGATGTCTATATTTTCAATCGCCTCTTCCATGCTCACGCCCGCCTTGGCAATGGTTTTTTCGAAGGGATAAAGATTCACTACCACCATGTCAATGGGCTTAATTTCCAAATCCTTCATCTGTTTTCTGTGGGTCTCGTTGTCCCGCAAGGCAAGCAATCCGCCGTGCACCTTCGGATGCAGGGTCTTCACCCGGCCGTCCATTATCTCCGGAAATCCCGTGTGCTCTGATATTTCAACCACGCGGACACCGTTCTCTTTTAACAATTTGGAGGTGCCACCCGTGGAGATAATTTCCACGCCCAGCCGCTGCAACTCCCTTGCAAACTCTACGATTCCGGTTTTATCGGAAACGCTGATAAGCGCCCTTTCTAATTTCGCCATTTTTTCTCCTCATGAAAAATCTTTGCGGACAATACGTACATTGTTATCTGTGAAATCTGTTTAATCTGCGTAATCTGTGTTCTGTTTTTGGTTGTGGCTCCGCCACGCAGTGAACTCTGTGGTTGGTATTTTGTTTGGTGATTTTAGCAGAACACAAAAATCAAGTCAAAAGAATAACAACGGCTTATGGTGTGGGGAGGGTGACGAGTGACAAGTGACGGGTAACGAGGTGTTTTGAATGAAGGCGTCGTCTGGCCTGTTCGACGCCAGGCCATAAAAATATTCAATGCTTCAATAAGACAAAAAGCTTATTCCAGGTATCGAGTTTATCCAATACCTCCACCCCAAGCAGGTATCTGGAATAATGGTTCTGGCTTATTCTTACTGCGTGGACAATCCGTATGGAAAAGGTTTCTGATAAACCGGCGTCTGAATCCATAACAACCTTGCACAGGTAATTTTTCTGCGCGTAATCGCCGGCGATTTCAGTCTCTAATTCTATCTCCGCTTTAAATCCATTCTTGCTCACGTCCTTTACGGTACATATCTTCCAGTCCTTATCGGTAATCCTGATCTCTATTGACTGGACGCGATGCGCGTCCCTGGCGATCTTTAACGCCATCCTATGTCTGCTGTGAACTCTTTTTTCATCTTTCAGTTCGATCGGATTTTCGCCTGATGCGTTAACCACCCTGTTCCGCCCCTTTTCCTTACCGGCATACAGAAATTTATCGGCGGCAGCGATTATTTCCTCGACGGTTTTCCCGTCTTCGGGGTAGGCGGCAACCCCAGCGGTTATTGTTACGGCCTTACGCTCCAGTATCTCAATTACCAGCCCATTTTCAATTACCGTCCTGAGCTTTTCAGCAATTGTCGTGGCGATCTCTTTATCTATGCCCGGCAGGAGGATGGCAAACTCCTCGCCTCCATAGCGGCAGACGATATCTCCTTCCCTGACATTCGATTTTAAAAGGAACGCCAGTTTTTTCAGCACCTCGTCCCCTATCGCATGCCCATAGGTATCGTTAAAATACTTAAAGTAATCAATATCCGCGACAATGATTGAATAATTACTTCCCTGTCGCACGGCCTTGCTGTGTTCGTGATGACTGCTTTCAAGAAAATATCTCCGGGTGTATACCGCCGTAAGGCCATCGAACATGGATTCCTTCTGCGCCTTCTCATAACGTCTCGTTCTTTCTATGGTATGCGCTATGTTCCTGGCTATTGAGCAGAAGAGTACCTTGTCTTTTTCTTTAAACGCGTTTGTTTCTTTTTTCTGGATGTTTAAAACGCCTATTATCCTGCCATCGCTCAGTCTTAAAGGCACAGACAGAAAGGAGCCGATATCAGGCATCTTCCCTTTGTAATAGAGAAACCTCTTTTCTTCCCGCGCATTATTTACGAGCATGGCCTCTCCGCTCTGAAATACCAGACCGGAAATCCCTTCGCCCGCTTTAAATGTCACGTCCTTTGCATGCTTATATATCTCACTGCTTGCCTTCCACATCTTGAGCTCTTTGCAGTCTTCGTCCAGGAGCATAAAGCAGAAGTCTTCGATTTTGAGATAATTTTTCAGGTGGTTTATCGTTTTGCTGAAAAGTTCGTCCATCTGGACGGAAAAATCCAAATCATTATTCAGCGCATACAGGACGTAGAGCTCAAAGAATTTCTCTTTTACCGAATCACACCCTTTCTGCGCAGAAAGGATTGACAGGTAATCGTCCAGATTTAAACTATCCTGATTATTCATAGCAACTCATTAGTTATTCTGTGTAGCCTCTTCTATGGCCGTTTTTAAAGTATCTCTTAAGGCATAGAGAACGTACAGCTCGCCAAACCTCTTCCTTAGTTTATCGGAATCCTTTCTGTTTGGCAAAGACATTTCGTAATCTTTTTCCGATGCTGTTCCCTTTGCTTTATTCATGATCATCCACCTTGCTTATTAAAAAAATTAACTGAAAAAACCCTAACAATACATAACTCAACAAAACCGGGAAACACACGGATTTTGAGCCGTGGCGAATCGCCTGCGCCTTCATAAGACATTCACCCCCTTCCAAATCAGGTTGTACCACACGGTAATAGCGGCGGGTCTTAAACCCACCCCTATAGGTAATGTATCGGTATTTTTTGGATATTATTTAGGATAAAATGGATAACCATCATTGCTCCGCCTGAAATGCCTTGTATATACTGACATTCCAAGGAATTTACAGATTGAAGCCATAAGCGTCCGTCGTACCTAAGTCGTACCCTGTTCATTGTGCTATAGCAAAACTGGCCTTTGTACTCGTATTCAGGATATGCCCTTCCAATGCCTGAATAGCAGTTCTTTTATTATCAAGGCCGCTATGGGAATACTTCTGAAGCATTGATAAACTACTATGGCCGGTCATGCCCTGCACCACCACAGCACCAATACCAAGCTCACCCTGCAAGATGCTGCTGAAGGTATGCCGCAGCGTATGGAAGGTAACACCTTGAATGCCTAAACTCTTAAACAATGCGCTGAAATGTTCACTGTAATCACTGGCTACCGTTTTTGTTATAGGTCTGGACTCAAACACCATAACATCTGCGGAATGCTGCCGGTAGCCTTCTAATTCACTTCTAAGGTATGCTGACATAGGGATAGACACCAACTTGCTGGTTTTGTGATTGCTCGATATGATGCCATTGGTGAAGTCTATATCACTCCAGCATAAACCCAGGACGCCGCCTAAACGTAGCCCGGTGAAGAGTGCTGTCATCACCATAAGACGGTCTTTGTCCTGTAGTCTATCCATGAGCAAAGCTATCTCAACCTGTGATAATATCCGGTCTTTCGTTTCAGTAATCTTTAAGCGCTTAACATCCCGGCAAGGGTTCTTTTCAACGATCCCCGCCTTGATTGCCGTCGTGAATATGTGAGACAATATGGCAATGTCAATGTTAATGCTGGAGTCCTTTACGCCGTCCTTTTCTCGACGTTCTAAGCGGTATTTCTCAATGATGAACGGTGTTATCTTATCAAGGGGATAGTCACCGATATGCCGTATTAAGGCATTTATACAGCTCCGCTTCATCGTAAATGTGGTCTCCTTTTCGCACCGGCATAATTCAAGGTATGTAAGAGCATATTCCCCAAGGGTCGGTATCTTCCTCTTTGTAGGTAGCCCAAATATCCGCCGCCGGATATTGCTTTTAATTTCTTCGAGCAGTTCACCGGCCTGCGTCTTATTTATCCCCGGAAACACCTTCGACACCCATCTGCCGTCAAACTCCCGGTAGTCAACAGCCCACGCCCCACAGGGCGAAGGCACACCCGCCGGACAATGCTTGCCCCGCCTGCCTTCACAAGCAATACCCCCAACAACCTTGCCGTGCCTGTCCCCTTCGGATCGCTTTCCCTTGCATTGTGGAAAGTATTTTCTAAATCGAACCGCCATAATGTACCCCCTTAAAACAAAAAAGGCAACTAACACCCTGTATGACGGTACAAGATGCCGTTGCCCTTTGCGCCTGATTTCTCAGGCATATATTTTAAGCGCCCCGTCAGACGCCAGTATCATTACCGGTACGTACTACCGTACCTTTAAAACCTTGTCAAGTCTTTTTGTGTATTCTTATATATTCTTTTTTCGTTTGACGTATTTGTATAGAATTTGATATTATCCGCAAATTATGAGTGTATACGAACAAGTCAAACAAGCATTACAGGACGTTGTCGCTCCTGAATTAAAATCAATCCAGGTTGAAATTAGACGTCTGGATAGTAGGGTTGATTCCTTGAGATCAGAAATAACAACGGAAATCAAGCGGTTAGACTCCAAAATTGACTCCCTTGACGATAAGATAGATATTGCAATTCAAATCAGGGAACGTCTTGCATCTCTGGAAGCAAAACTGGCCGCCTTGGGTCATGGCTAAACGCCGTCCATATACACCGGAATAGCCCCCGCCAAATGCCCCGGTGGCGTCACAATTGCCTTTTGATTGTTGCAAGTAAATGCGCCCTCCTTTTTTCAAGCTCCTGAAGTGAAGCTGTCACCGCGAACGTATCAATTCTTTCTGTAGCTTCTCCACGCACCAACCTTTTCTTATCCTCTAGAATTCCAAGTGCAACAACCCGGCTTGCCATTGGAGTCTTTTTGATATCCGCATCGTCAATGGATTTAAGTATCCTGTGCTGTAAGACTTCATAATGTCCTGCCGTATCCCTGCTGTAGTCCTCAAATTCTTCAATATCTTTAAGCCTCATGTGAATGTTTTGTTTAGAGCATTTGCAAATGTCTGCAATCTGCTGAAGTGATAGATTTTTGCGTCTGAGTTCCACTATCTTTGACAATGGAATATCCTTTTGCGGTTTGTCAATATGGTCACGGTATTCGATTTCCATATCTTCTACCGGAAAGGCTTTTATTGGTTCAAGTTCGTTATCCATTTTTGCACCTCCGATTTTCTTTTTGACGTGTTTAGGTGGAATTTGTTATATTTATCACATGCCTATAACCAAAGAATTAGAAAATATCAGAAAGTTTGAGTCTGTTGGGTTCACCCATACCCAAGCGGAGACGCTCACGGATGTTATTGAACGGTCTCATGTTGATAGCCAACAAGACTTAAAGGTGTTCATAACTGATAAAATTGACAAGCTGGAATTAAAAATAAAGGCATCACACAGCGATCTACTCATGAAAATCTTTGGTATTATCGTAGGCTGCACCAGCATTGCTATTGCCATAATGAAGGTGTGGAAATAAACAGCATCCAGCACGCCGCCCGGACACATTCAAACGAGACAGCCCAAAGCAAGAAATCATCAAGATTGTTGAAATTGTTAAATTGCATCGAATAGCCCTTTCGTTTTAAATGGTGTAAAGTTCGTATAAAGGCATTCCACCGTAACAGGCTTTGACTCACCGATGGCCGCCTTGCAACTGCCTTTGAAAGACTGATACTCGTACCGATGCCAGCCCCTGTATAAATCATCGTATAGGCTGTTAGCATAGTGGGAAACCATCGCCATGCCCTTTATGCCGTGTAACAGTTCTGCCAGCTTGTAGTGGTCATCCTCTGTGAAGCTATCCCCGTAAAAATGCTCACTGCCAAAATACGGACAATCAATATAGAAAAGGCTCTCCCTGCTATCATACCGCCGGATACATTCGGCATAATCAAGGTTCTCAATGCATACGTTCCGGAGACGCCCTGCAATAGCTTTCAGGCTATCAACTGCATTTCTGAAGCTCTGGACTGGATTCCGTCCAGTGGTGGAAGGCACGGCAAAGCCTCCGCGCTCAACATCACCTGCAAATGATGCCCGGCATAAGAAGAAATAACGTGCTGCCCTCTCAACGTCATCTTCTGGCATGGATGCTTTTAAACTGTTAAAGACGCTTCTGGCATAAGGCAATTCGTTAAGCAGAGCAATTAATCTTGACCGTTTTTCATCGTTCTTGATGCACCGATAAAGATTGACAAGTTCTCCGTCATTGTCGTTAATGATCTCGACGGCTGACGGTGTTTTTGAAAAGAGCAACTTTGCACCGCCTGCGAACGGTTCGCAAAAGGTCACATGCGCCGGGATATACTGTGACAACATTTTTAAAAGACATTTTTTTCCTCCGAGCCTATTTATCGGAGAGGCAACCGTCATTATTGACGCACCCCGTTCATATTGTCGGTAATAAACTTGTCAAGGTCTTGTCTGCGGAAGCGAATTAACTTGCCAACCTTGCAAACCGGAAGCGTCTTTCTCATACTCATTTGGTAAATTTTGCTGAGTTTTATGTTGAGATAATCAGCCGCCTGCTGGGGTGTAAGTAAATTACTATTCTCAACAATTTTCAATTCTTGCATTATTCTATATCCTCCTAAGTTTCCGAAATAATATGATTTATGTTAATTATAGATTGAACGATATTTAGGTATAAGGTCACACCTTCCCAATTCCCGCAGCGTGACGCAAATGCTTTGACCTCCAGCCCAATAATGGTATTTTTTGTCGCTATTCCAGGGAATAATTAACGTGTCGAAAGTAGAAATATAAGGCTTTGTTTCTTCTAAAGCGCAATTTTCGCCCTGAATCCCGCACCTTTCGTTTAAATTGTCTTCTGGGGCGAATATCGGCGAAATCTTACCTCCCTCGATAAGTTTTGCTGCCTTTTCCTCAGCAAGGGTAACCGTCTGTCCGGGGTTTAAAGTTAAATCCCCTTTTTTTGTTTTAACTGTGAAAAGCGTTATCACTCTGTAGGTCATAGTTCCGCCCCCATTAAATCCAAATTTATATGTCCGTCCAATACGTTTTCGTCTCCAGTTTCAACCAGTTTTGGGTAGTCCAAAGTGGTCTGGACTGGTCTTGGTTTTCCAAAGCGGTCTGGACTGGTCACTTCTTGGGTAGTCCGACTGGTCTGAAAATGTGCTGGACTACTGGACTGGTCTGTAAAATCAGGGGATTCCAGCCTTTTTTGTGATGGGTAGTCTTTTTGGTCTGGACTGGTTGCGGATGGGTAGTCCGATAGTCCAGCCCTATATACCTGGACTGCTGGACTGGTCACTTTGTAGTATATAGCTTTGCCCTTTCCCCGGCTCTCAGAATTCCAATATTTGTCCATTCCCTTCCTGAGCAAATAAGTAAGCTTGCCCTTGCTTTTTATACCAATCGCACTCCTAACAAGTTCAAATATGTCATTCGTTTTTAATGGTTCTTTTCCAATTAAAAGACTATGGATTTCTTCTAAGGTTTCAGTCTCAGGATCGGGGGCTATTGCGAAACATCCCTTCTCAACGTCAAATTCTAAAAATACATGGAAGGGTTCGTAACGTGTTTTGTCTTGTGTCCCCAACCGATAACAATAATTGTCGGTGTCTTCGTCATTTTCGCTTTCCTCTGGTGTAGAACACCCCTTCTTGACTTTGTGTAAGGAAAGATTGTGGTCGCATAAATCGAATATTGCCGTACTGCCCTTGTAAATCCGATCGCTGCTCTTGCTGGTGTGGTGAAGTATCAGGATTGTATAACCGCAGTCCCGGAGCTCTTTCAGGCGCTGCATAATCATTGCCATGTGCTGGCTGTCGTTTTCATCTCTGCTTTGGGAGGCCCGCAGGGTATCAAATATCAACAATGCTCCTTGTGGTAGCTTTTTATAAAACTCGTATTCTTTACTATCCAGTCGTGGTGGTTTTATCTCATTTGTAGGATGCCAGAACAGGACACCGCTTGCGTCTATACGTTTAATACGTTCAACAAGGGTAGGTAGACTGTTTTCAAAATCCACATACACAACCGGCATCTTGCTTGTTTCAAGTCCGAGAAACTGGATTCCTTTTGTGGTTGCATCTGCTATGCTAATGGAAAGGATAGTCTTGCCCATGCCGCCCCTTGCGGATAATAGCGTAATCGCTTGTTGTGGTATGAGTCCCTTGACCGCCCAACTAACCGGAATGTCCAGCGCCTGTAATTCAGCACCTATTTTTAAAGCCTTTGTAATGTCAAAGCCTGTGTTTTCACTAGTGGAGACGTCCACTAAACCCCCCTTCAAAACAATACCCGCCTCCCTTGCGAAATGTGCAATAGTCGCAAAGCCAACATCGCCCCGGTTTGTTTTTAGACAGTTATCATATTTCCTATCACAATCTGCGGCGTCAAATTTTGGAGACATTCCACTTAGGGATTGAAAATAAATAACCTTTACATTGTATCTGTTATCGGTTTAATTTTATAGTTCCATTCGCCATGGAAATCAGACGTCTCTATATGGACACTTTTTAATTCTTTGTCTGTTACTTCTCTACCT
>Ga0209514_10001463_pt1 | contig 40437 bp, 49 predicted proteins | sample Subgrocontami58m_FD_187452 | JGI IMG/M metagenome (GOLD analysis project Ga0209514, IMG submission 187452) | Subsurface groundwater microbial communities from S. Glens Falls, New York, USA - GMW37 contaminated, 5.8 m (SPAdes) (version 3) | ecosystem: Environmental > Aquatic > Deep subsurface >...
ATGTTATCTTACACTTGCAAAAAAATTTCAAGATCCAGATTTATGTCAGGGCATACTAGGTGAAAAGGTTAAATGTTTTTCTGGCAACTGGTCAGGATTATGCGATAATCCGACCTATTTCAATCTAAAATCTAACTGTTATTTAAGACTAGCTAAAGATCTGATTAATCCAGCTTTATGTGAAAAAGTTGATTCTATCGGCGGACGAATTGAGTGTTATGGTTATATGGCAGGAAAATTAAATGACCTAAAATTATGTAAAAATATGAAAGATATAAACGAAATAGAAAGTTGTTATTTTTATACAGCACAACAATTTAGTGATCTAACTTTATGTAACGAAATAACTGATAATAATAAAAAATTAAATTGTGTAAAAAATCTGGTCAAAAAATCAGGTAATGTGAATTTATGTGGGAAAGCAGAAGACGCGGAAATTAAGGAAGAATGTTACAGATACATGATTAAAGAGTTACGTTATGCAGTCTTAACATATAACTTGTCAGTATGTACCAAAATAGGAGATCATAATGAAAGAATATGGTGTACCCAATATCTAGCTGAAAAATTAAAGGACACCAGTATGTGTATTCAGGTAGAAGATGAAGAAATAAAGGGATGGTGCTATTATTTCATTGCAATCAAATTGCAAGATGAAAAGTTATGTATCAAAATCGAAAAAACAAGAATAAAGGATTTATGTTACGAACAGCTTTCTTATTACCTAGGTGATAGAAATTTATGCAATAAAGTAGAAAATGAGTTAGAAAGGAATAAATGTAATTCAGCGCATGAAGAACAATAACGTGATGAAATCTATATATTTTTATTCTAGAATCCTTCTAGTCTCCTAATCCTCTCATTTACGTCAGGATGCGTTGAGAACAAGCTGTTTATTTTACCGCCAAAAGTCCTCAAAGGATTCTCAATAAAAAGGTGGGCAGTTGCTTTGTTTGCCGCTTCAACCAATGGTTCTTTGTCATCCCTTATCTTTTTTAATGCATTTGACAATCCTTTTGGATTTCTGCTAAGCAAAGCACCATCGGCATCTGCAAGAAATTCACGCTGCCTGCTACCATAAAAACCACATTTAAATCATGTTATTTGTTAATTTATAAACATTTGCAATCACTATAAAAAACTAAAACATTAAATTTTTAAATCAGGAAAACATACATTTTTACTATGACAATAAAAAATCAAGTGAAAACAACAGTATTGTTAGCCTTGCTTACAGCTATATTGTTATGGATTGGAAGCTTGTTTGGCAGGACTGGATTGATATTTGCGGTAATATTTGTTGGATTGATAAACTTCGGCGCTTACTGGTTTTCTGACAAGATAGTTTTGATGATGTATCGCGCTAAAGAGGCAAAGCAAAGCGAATACCCTAAATTGTATAAACTAGTTAAAGAAGTGTCTAAATTAAGCAATTTGCCAATGCCTAAGGTTTATGTTATCCCAACTAACTCACCTAATGCATTCGCCACCGGCCGTTCACCGAATCATGCGGCTATCGCTGCAACAGAAGGTATTTTGAAAATTTTAAATGAAGATGAATTAAAAGGAGTTATTGCACATGAGTTTGCTCATATAAAAAATAGAGACATATTAATTTCAACAGTAGCAGGAACAATTGCAGGCATCATCTCTTACATAGGCAATATGTTTATGTGGAGGGCCATGTTTGGCGGCAGAGATGATGATAGAGGAGGGAATGTAATTGGACTAATATTTTTGGCTATTATAACCCCGCTAATCGCTTCAATGATTCAGCTAGCTATCTCAAGAAGCAGAGAGTACTTAGCTGATGAAACGGGCGCTAAAACAGTTAAAAATGGAAGTGCATTAGCAGATGCTTTGGAAAAAATCGAGAAGAATACTGACATTAACCCAATGAGATTTGGCAATCAATCAACAGCGCATTTGTTCATTTCAAATCCATTTAGAAATGTTTCATTCCTTAAACTTTTTATGACGCATCCTTCAACCCATGAAAGGACAAAAAGATTAAGGGTAATGAAGTTCTAGCTATTTTCCTTTTCTTTTATTTTCTTTTTGTGCATCTCTTCCAATTCATCTAGAATTTCTTTTGTGCTTCTGTCCCTGTGCTTGTAGGCTTCATCAGCATCATCATCCTTTTTTGGTTTTATCTTTTCCTCTTTTACCACTTTAGCTTTCTTCGGTTCTTCTTTTTCAGATTTTTTCTTTGTTTCAACAGTTTTACTTTGTCTCTTTAATTTCCAATTATATATCTTTCCCCCAATGCCAACACTCAAAAATAAAATGCCTAAAGTTATTATAAAACTGCTGTAGGTTCTTAATATCATCAGCAAAATAACGCTTATTATAGCTTTGGCACTAAGAGAAAAACTGCCGCTCAAAATAGTTGCTAGTATTGGAGTTGTGTCAATGCCAACAAACTTATCATATGCAATTATTGCACCATAAGGCATCAAAATCAAAATTCCCATGCTGAATGAAATTCCTGTCAATGCTAACATAAACAATTTAATATTCATAATCAATAAATGCAATGAAACCAATAAAATTGCCAATATAACCAAATAAATTATCTTGTTTGCGTTTAGAAAGTTGATAATTGCATTATACTTTTCAAGAGTATTAACCTTTGGCAGTTTGATTGGGCCATTGAAAGTGCCTTCTATCACGCTGAAGAAAAACTCCTTGTCATTTATCTTTCCACCATTATAGTCTTTGCACAAAGCTCCTATTTTTTTGAAATCCAATGACACAGGAATACTTAGATTTCCAAAACCTTCAAAATCTCTTCCCTCGAGTCCAGAGCAAGCCAGTGTTAATTTGCTTACAACTTCTTTCTGCATTTCTGGTGAAGAGTATTGGAATATATCATTGAAAATGTCCTTGATTAATGACGGCACATCCAAAACTACTGTGGAGAAAATAAAAGTTATAAGAAGCAAAATAATCAGGTTTTTTACAACCCATAAACCAAACTTCTTTAAAACCATAGCCTGAAAATTAAACAGAAAGAATATAAAGATTTCTGAAGTTAATTTTCCTTATACTCCCCTTCAACAACATCCTTTATCTGCTTTGCTTTTACCGGGCCAATTTTCTCAACTTCCTGCAGTTCCTTTTCACTTGCATTTACAAGGCTTTTTATTGTTTTGAAATGCCTTAATAATGGCTTTGCCAATGTCAAATTTATGCCGGGCAATGAGCTGACAAAATACTCCTGCTGCTCTTTCAATGTTGAAGGCTTCCTGTCTGCATGCAAATTGAAATCCTTTCCGGTTTCATCCTGTTCCCTCTTGGCAATTATCTGCAGCAAGGCAGCAGTTTCCTTGAAATTTTTTGTCTGTATTATTGGAATGCCGTAGCTGACTGCAATTGTCGCAAGCATTCCAAGGATTGAGTTTTGATGCACATTCCTTACGGCATAAATATTCTGCTCGCCTTCTATGACAACAATCGGCCTTTCGAAATTATTTTTCAGATTTTTTATTTGATTCAATAATCTGCCGTCAATAATGCTATCAACAAAATCCTCAACAGCCTTAATCTCAATCCCGCATCTTGATGAGACAATGTAGTCAGCATGCTCAAGCATTCCAAGGTTCACAATCACATTGTTTTCGGCGAGCTCTTTAATCACGCCGCTTCCCTTTTCCCTGTAGTCAGCAAATATTTTTGTTTTTGTATCCATAAATTTTGTTATTGGAATCACTTTTTTCTCATATGCGGATAAGTTCAGCTTTTTCCTTATGTTTTCCAAATTCCTGTACATCTTCTTTTCCTTATGATGGGCAACCCATCTGTAAGCCTCATCTCTTGTGTCTTTTGCCATCAAGATGATGACTCTTCCTTTTTCCTGCCTTCCTGTCCTTCCCCTTCTTTGTATGCTTCTTATCGCGCTTGGTACTGGCTCATAAAAAATAACCAAATCAACTTTTGGAATGTCCAATCCTTCTTCACCGATAGAAGTTGCAACTAAAACATTAAACAATCCGTTCCTGAAGTCATCAAGCATCTGCTTCTGCTCTTTCTGGCTTAATCCAGTTTCTCCTTTTTTCTGCTGGCCGACGAAAATATTTGCTTTGACGTTTGTAATCTTGTTTAGCTTCTCAATAATGTCAAGCGCATTGTCCCTGTACTGGTTGAAAATCATTATCTTTGCATTAGGATTCTGGCTTACCTCTCTGTCAATAATTTTCTGCAGCTCTATAAGCTTTGGATGCTCAACTTTTTCCTCATACAGAATCCTTGCCTTTATCAACGCAGTCTTGAAATTTGAATCCTGCATGATTGATTTTATCGCCTTTGTTTTCAATGTTCTTGATTCAGAAAGCAGCTTCTCAAAATACTTGTGCAGCACATTTATTCCCTGCGTTTCCAGCAATTCCAAAGCATGATAAATCTTCATTACTTCTGCAAGCAATGAAATTGAGTTCCATACGACAAAATCCTTTTCTCCCTGTGAAATCCTGCCTCTCAGCTCAGCCTGCAGCTGCAGCAAATCGGACTTTGAAACATACTTGACATCTGTTCTTTTTAAAATGCCCCACTTCTTGAGCTTTTCAAACCTCTCCCTTAAAAACAAGGCAAGCAGCTTCCGGATATCATTAAACACATTTGGCAAGTCAACCTTAACCCAGTCAACCTGCATTTCCTGTATGTAAGGCTTGACATCAGGGTCTTCGTCAGTCCTTACTTCAATGTCTTCGATGAAAAGATTTCTGCACACTTCCTGTATTTTTTCCATGTCGCTGCCGGGAGATGCAGTCAATGCAATTATCCTTGGGAAACTTGAAAGCTTCATGAACTGCTTTGCAACAAAAACATATGCATAATCGCCAACAGCTCGATGGGCTTCGTCAACTCCCAATAAGCAGACTTCTTCAAGATTAATCCTGTTGCTTATTATGTCATTTTCCAAGCCTTGCGGCGTGGAAAAGATTATTTTTGTGTTTTTCCACAGCACTGCCCTTTTTTCAGGACTAACTAACCCGGTAAAAATAGCCATATTGTTATCAGCGATTTCAAAATGCTCCTTGAATACGCTCATGTACTGGTCAATTAATGGTTTTGTCGGGCCGATAAAAAGCACTTTTGAGTTTGGATACTGCTTAATCCTTTGAGCAGCAAGCATAAGGAAAATGTTTGTTTTGCCCATGCCGGTTGGCAGCACAACTAATGTGTTTTTCTCTGCAGCTGTTGCAAGAATTGTCTGCTGATACAATCTTGGCTCAAAATTCTTAATCATATTAGAAAAGAGTATTTTTTGAATTTATAAGGTTTGTTGAAAATACCTTTAAATTCACTCACTTATTCAACTTTCTAACAATACCTATGTTTGCGTCTACTTCTACCATGTCACCACCTTTTAATATCTTAGTAGCAACCTTTGTGCCTACAATACAAGGAACACCAAATTCCCTGGCAACTATTGCAGCATGGCTTGTCATTCCACCTTCATTTGTAACAATAGCAACCGCCTTTTGCATTGCTGGAACATAATCAGGATGGGTTGTAACAGCTACTAATACGTCTCCTTTTTTTACTTTATATAAATCTTTAACCCCTTTTACAATAGTAACTTTACCTTGTGCAATGCCATTTGATGCAGGAACTCCTTTTATTTCAGTCGAATAACCCTCTCTAATGCTTAAACCCAGTTTCCGCATTGTCATTTTAATTTTGTTTCCACTAGCACAAGCCAAATCTTTGTTAGAGTCAAAAAATACTACAAAACCCTTTTGGCGCTCTTTGATGTTCGCGGTTTTAATTCCTTTATCAAGAAAATTTATTATGTCTTTCTCTTGCAAGTAGGATATATCTTGTAAATTAATCTTCATCCTTCTCGCAAGTTCTTTGAACAATGAAATTTGAGCATAATATACTGCTTTTCTCCTGAAGTCATCTCTTAAATCCTTCATGTAGGCAAATCTTTTGGCTGTAGCCAAGACTTCTTTGTCTTTAGGTTTTATCTTTAACTTTTTTAAAATTAGCTGATAGGATATTCCTGATTTTTGCTTCTTTTTTCTAATCTGCCTTACATATTGCATAAACTCATTTAGATTCCAAGGCGGGTTGTGAATGTCCAAGCATGATACCCATTTAAATTTGTTATGCAGCTCAAGCATCATTTTTTTAGTTATATTTTGCTTCCTGCTGACAATAGATGCCAATTTCAAAATGGATGCTTTTTTAGAGGGTGAGAATACTGCATCATAGTATTTTTGCTTGCTGTCTTTTCCCTCGATATACTTATGAATGATATTTTTAGCTTTTTCAGAAAAAATATCATTTAATAGGAATGTTGTCCAAATAAAAGAAGTGTATCGTACTGCCAGCTTTTGATATTTTAGATAGAGGGATTTTAAATATTTATTGCTCTTATTTTTCAGGTTTTTAGGATACATCCCATTAGAAAAATTGACATATTGTTTTCCTGTTTTCATAAACAAATTTTCAAATTTTTTTATGTTATTTTCATTCCACCTTTTTTTAAGATTTTGAATCAGTTTATTCCACTGCTCTTCTCCAATATAACACACCTCATTGTTCTCTTCAGGGATATATACCTGCTCATAGAAAGTATAAGGAACAAGGTCTTTTGCTTCTGGAGTTAAGCAACGCAAAGAAATCTCAGTATATTGAACGCCATATTCTCTTGAAAGGATTTTTCTCCATTTGGATTTTGGAAATGCAGATTTTGTTGTAATGGACCTTGTTTGGACTACATAAATTTTATCATCAATAGCCCACTCTATATCCTGTGGAAAATTATAGTGATTCTCTATTTTTTTGGCCAATAATGCCAATTCATTAACCTCATTAGCTGAAAGCGTTTCTTTGCTTCCCTTTAGAAATCTTTTGACTGTCTTTTTCCTTTCCCTAAAATAGCCCCATTCCTTTTCAGAAATTTGTTTTTCTTTTATGGTCCCGTCCTTTTTTTGAATTATATAAGAATCAGGTATCACACTGCCTGATACTAAAGATTCCCCTAAGCCGAAAACAGACTCTATTACCATTTCCTTATTGCTGTTTGTCAAGGGATTTATAGAAAAAATAACCCCGGCTTTTCTTGAGTTAACCATCTTCTGAACAACAATGGCCATCAATACTTTGCTATGGTCAAAATTATTTTTAGCCCTATAATAAATGGCTCTTGCCGTAAATAAAGAAGCGAAGCATTGTTTTACAGCCTTTATTATTTCTTTATCGCCATTGACATTAAGGTAGGTTGCCTGCTGACCTGCAAAAGAAGCTGTTGGCAAATCCTCGGCTGTTGCAGAACTCCTAACAGCTACAAACCCTTTAATCCTATTATATGAAAAAACAATATCCTTTTGTAAGTTATGCGGCAATGAAGCAGAAATTATTATTTTCTGGAGCTTTTTTGCCGTATTCTCCAGTTTTTGTACGTTTTCAACATTTAAATTAGATAAATTATGCCTAATAATTTTCGTTATTCTTGCATGCTCAAGAAAGCTTTTGTAGGCATTTGTAGTTATTACAAATCCATTCGGCACAGGTATGTTGGCATTATACAACTCCCCTAACTGGGCTCCTTTTCCACCCGCTAATTCAACATCCTCCTTACCAATTTCTTTGAACCACGCTATATTTTTCACTTTGAGCTTCTAAAAACCTTTTCGGGATTTAAACCCAATTCTGCCCTAACCTTTTTGATTCTTTTTACATATTCATCAAAAACTTCCTTTGATTTGTGAATCCTGTAAAAACCCTCAACATTTTCATAAAGGCTGCAGTCCATAACATCAGCATCTTTTGCCAATTCTACGTAAGGGTTATCTGTATACACCTCTTTTTCGCTGTGATGCGCAATCCCATCTGTAATCAGCCTTATTTCTTCAGGTGTAAAATCTCCTGATTCTTCCAACAGCTTCTTGGCAATCACTGCTCCTTTCTGAGCGTGGTCTTTGTATTTTCCTTCAAGGATAACGTATATGTCATGCAAGACGCAAATAATTTCAGCCAATTCAACATCCAGATTTCTTTTTTCAGCCAGTATTCTTCCAACTTGGCAGCAGCTTGCAGAATGCTTATGCTCCCAAACAATCGAACTTTCCCTTTTATCATCCGGCAAATTGCCGTTTTGCAGCATTTGTGTAATTATTCTCTGTATTTTTTCAGCTCTTGACAAGCCTTCTCCTTTAAAATGATGGTAATCATTTAACATTTTTATCACTTAAAGAGTGTATAGGACATCTTCTATAAAAACTTAACTTTAAAAAATTATTAATAAAATCATTTCTCAACCTCAACAATCAATGTCGCTTTCTTCACCCCAGAAGCAGGCCAGTAAGATGTTATTTTTGTTTCGTCCTTCATTGTAAACTCCCTTGTGACAGGCTGCTCGCCTTTTAGCTTGTACTTTATATCTTCAAAAGGACCTTTAACGTCAAGCCCAGCAAAGTATATTGAATTGTCCCTGAACTTGAAATTTATCTTTACAGTCTCGCCTATTTTAGCTTTTACAGTGCCTGGGTAAAACCCATTGTCGTCTGATTCTACTGCGTATTCCCTTATCCCAAGTTGAGGAGCTTCAGCCTTTGGCACATAATCAGACTCAACATTAATGGTTATCAGCTTTGTTGCCTTTGGGCTCAGGGAAGAATGGTCGCTTTTCACCAATTCAGCAACGATTGTGTGCTTTCCGGAAACAACATTATCAAAAGCAATCTTGTTGTCAGTTGTAACCCTTTTATTGCTGTTAAGCCACACATGGAAATGCCCTTCGCCTTCTTTTACAGGAGAGCCAACAGGGACTATATTGAAGTTTTCTGCATTGACTTCAATACTAACTTTTGAACTTTTTATTAAATTCCCATCTTTTGGAGAAACAATAGTTAGTGTAGGACTGCCTTTCGGCTGCTCAACAACAATCTTTTCAACAACTTTTTCTTTACCGGCTTCAGAAACTTTTGTTGTTGTTGGCGGCGCTTCTTGTTGCTGCGGAGCGCATGCAAATATCAAAACCAACAAGAACAACGCAGCAAAAAAATATTTTTTATCCATCAAAACTACAGAAATAGATAATCGTGTTTTATTTATATTTCTTTCGTAATGGGAACATCATAACAATAAATTTTAAAATCTCGTATCCTTTAAAATTTTATTGTCATACAGCTTATAGCTCAATATCGCCCCGATTATAAACAAAACTATGGATACCCTTCTGCTCCCGTAATAAACTCCTATTAAGTAGCCTACGACAAAGCCAATAATAATCATCAAATAAGGAAACTGCATCTTGTCTTTTCTTTCATAAAGCAGTCTTCCTGCAAGCATGCCTGAAAGGAATATCACCATGTAGCTTATTGCTGCGCTTGGAGCAGATAATGCGATAAGAACGCCAATAACCATAAGCACGAAAAACCAGAATTCCATCCAGTTCTTGTAGTATTGAAACATAAATCACCTCGGGCCAAACCAGACTTTTCTTTCAAAGCTTATGTAGTATGCAAGCCATAAAACAATCCCAACCAAAAATGAGAGCACCAATGCCAAAAATATTGGTATGCTAATCACCATCAGGATAGTTGCAACTGCAATTGCAGGCAATGCAAATGCATAGAGCATTCTGCTTCCAAAATATATCTTGCTGCCGTCCAAAGGAGGAATCGGAATCAAACAAGTAATTGAATAAATCACATTAAATATTATTGCCTTTTGTATAAGCGGATTTGGGGAGAAGACGCTTAAAACTTTCAACAGAATAATCAGCATTAAAGTGGACAAAGGGCCTGCCAGAGCAACCATGGCTTGCCCAAAGTAGTTTATGCCGTACCTGAAAAATCCCAAGCGGTGCCCTGCAAGGTGGTGCAGCATAAAGCCGGCTGGGATTACAAGAGGCAAACTGCCTTTAGTCAATAATGCAGCAACGATGGCTGTTCCCAAGCCAAAAGACCACATCTTAAATTCCAATCTATATCCGATTGCCAATGCCCAAATGCGTTGTCCGGCATCGTGGACTAATATCGATAAAGCCACAATCAGAATAGCATTGAAAAAATTATAGATACCTATGGACAAAACAAAAGTATTGCCTGGACCCCAATCGTCATAGGAAAAAACAAAAGCTATTATTAATATTGCAATTATCAAACCCCTTAACTCACTCTGGGTAAACTTGTAGTACCTCTTTATTTTATCCATTAAATCAAGTATTTCTGCCATCAGCCAGTAAATTAGAAATACAATATTTAAATATTGTTGTTTTAGGTAACAGAAAAGCTGAAGCTTATTTCTGGCTCTTTCACAAGCTCCAAGACATCGTCAGTATGTCCTGCTCCCAGAATAACAAGGATCTTTTTGTCAGGTGCAGAGTCCATAAGTTTTTTTATGTTTTGCGCAATGACGATGTTTCTTTCTTCAATCAAAACTTTGTGGACATTTGGGTAGCGCTCTTTCAGCTTATTTGTCAATTTCCTGATTATTTTTTTGTCAGGAACTGTGGACAAATCAAAGTCAAGCTCTTTTTTTCTCAGAAATAATGCTTTTATAATGTCAGCAAGAAAATTCCACTTTTCCTTCCATGTTATCGCTCTTGAAAGTCTTTGCAAAGTGACTTCTATGTCTTGGTCTATAAGAGCAATCTCAATTTTATCTCTTTTGGCAATTCTGATGGCTTGCCTCATCTCATCTCCTGGAGCAACTCCAACAAGCTTGCCCAGCTTTCTTTCAGCCCATGCACCAAACAAGGAAAAAAGAAAGCCTTTCAAACCTAGTTGTTTGATGGCTTTCAGTTCAATTTTTCTTGGATTCTTAGCCATCAACGCAGGCAATCTTTTTTTATCAAGCTCTAAAGCTATTATGTTAGGTTTTTCTACCCCTATGTATTCTCTTACTTCCTCTAAGCTCTGTTTTGCTATATGGGAGGTGCCTAAAAATACCAGATTTTTGTACTTCATCGGTTGTAAGAAAATAATGGTTTTTAATAAGGCTTTCCAAAACCAGTGGGCTTTGAAAATGGCAAAATTTTCAAAAGATTTATATACTAGCCAGTAGATAAAAGATTCCAGTTTAAAATCAATTTAAATATAGAAAAGGTGATTTATATGTTAAAGATGAAAAAGATAAGCGAAACTTATGATATGAGGGTTTTTACGGACAATGGAGAGTATTTTGGGGATGTTGAGGAAAGCATATTAACTCAAAACAAGGTTTTTGGCTGGAGAATAAGAGCCACAAAGAATTCTTTCCTGAACAAGGTTTTAGGCTCTGCAAAAGGCGTTATTGTGCCCCATCAGCTTGTCAAGTCAATTGGCGATATTATTATAATAAGCAAGGCTGCCGTGCCTTCATATGAAGGCGAACCAGAGAAAGGGGCTAAGGGAGAGGATTAAAAAGAGGAGAAGATGGGTTGGTTGTTTAGTAAAAGAGATCAAAGTGATAAAAATCAAATTTATTTACTCACAAAAGTCAAAGAATTAACTAAAGATGTTGAAAGCGTCCTAAAAACTAAAATTAGAATGGATAGGGCTACTGCAATTTCTAAATTAAATGAAGCTTATAAAGAAGTTACAATTGTCAATCCCCATGGGAGCTACCCACCTAAGCAACGGCATCTCACTCAAAACCAACTGTTGACATATGATATCAAAACGCTCCTCGATTTACTTAAAAGGTACGAATCTAGACATGCAGATTACATGGAAGATGCGGATTATATTCGTGCACAAGGTTTGTCTGAAAAAATTCTTAGAGACATAAAAACGGATTTGAAGCAATTGTAAACTAGTTTATAAGACGATAATTAAAATAGCAATATTTTATTTATATTCTCTATGTGCACCAGTATACCTTCTAAAGAACCAATTTACAAAATCATTTTCAGACTTTGAAAGCGCATGATAATAGGATTTTCTTTTTTTGTATTCAATTATCAAAAGAGGGTAGTTGCCTTTTCTTAGCAGATAGGCAATAATAAGCCTTCCAATCCTGCCGTTTCCGTCGCCAAAAGGATGGATTTTCTCAAACTTGTAATGTGCTCTGGCTGCAAGCTCTACAATATGGGATGTCTTTTTGTTTTTGTTGAGCCACTCAAAAAACCCTTTAACTAGCTTGTCTATATCCTGCCAGTCTGGCGCCCTGTAATCACCAACCCTCACTAAGTAATCCCTGAATCTGCCTGCAATGTCTGGCTTTGTATCTAAAAATATCTCTTTATGCCACTTAAGTAACATATTAGTAGAAAGCTCAGACTTTTCATTAATAGCCTTGAAAAATGTTTTAGAATGATTTATAGTTTCTTGGACATCCCTTAATGGCTTGTTTGGAGCTATTTTTCTCTTTATTATATCTTCTGTCTCGTGCAACGTTATAGTTGAGCCTTCTATAGCATTTGTATTGTAAGTAAAAGAAATGGACAAATCAATCAGTATCTCTTTCTTAATAGATTCCGGATATCTTTTCCATTCAATTCTGAAATTTTTTTGTATGGAGCTTAATTTTTTGAATACGCTTTCCTGCATGCATTTGTGCAAAAATGCTTCTTTAATATCTTCCAGATTTTTTGGCAACTCTTTTCCTAGATATTTTTCCCTATGGACCACTTTGCCATCTGACCTAAAAGAATGCGCTAGATAATAATAATTCTTATGTTTAACAACTTTCATATACACTCAGTACAATTACATATATTTATATTTTTCGTTTTTCGATAAAAATGTAATTGTATAGGACAATCAAAAACTCAAAACCCTTGCATTGCAGTAAGGGCAGTTTCTTGGTATTTTTGTTTCTATGTCTATCTTGAATTTATAGCCGCAGGAAGTGCATTTATGGGCTATTTTTGCCTTTGGCTCTTCTTGGATTGATTGCTCTTCCTCTTTCTTGTGAAAAACTTCTTCTTTTATTTCCTTGTGTATCTTCTTGTTCTTGATGCAGTCAGTGCATATCATCAGCTTTTCGTCCAAGTCAAGCTTTAAGGAAAAAGAGAGCACTTTATTGCCGCATTTCTTGCATGGCACCATTACATCCTGCATCTAATCACCCTTTCATTTTAGCAGCATCTGCTATTATTCTTGCAGTGCTGCCTTTAATCATCAATGAATTTGAATCACAATAGGGGCAAGTTGTTATCGCCAAATGTTTTGCCCTTTTGAAGCTGTACTTACAGGCTTTGCAGAAATACTCCTTAAATTGCGGCTCCTGCTGCTTCTGTGCTTTTATCGCTTCAGCTTTTTGCTCTTGTTTTTTGGCAGGCTTTCTTTCGAGGCAGTTCCTGCATATCAAGTTCTTGCCATCCGGAGCCATCCTCATCATGTCCATTGCGTATTCATTGCCGCAGCTGTGGCAGTTTATTTTTACATCAGTTTTCTTTTCGATGCTTTCACCTTTATATATACTCACAGACAAAAATATTTATATAATAGTTGTCTGTTCGTAATATGTCGAAAATTTTGAATAAAATTTTCGAGCACTCGAAAACCGTAAGGTTTTCTTTGTGTAAAGGACATATTTATGTCTAAAAACTTGTGTCCTTTACTATATTAAAAAATTTTTGATGGCGTAAATATTTAAATTTTTGTATTTTGGTTTTATTTTCTGATGAATTTTTGTAACGGAATCGTGGCGATATATTTTTAATGATAAAGTTTAATATTAAGGGGAATCACCCCAGTTTTATACGGCTGTGATCCAGTGGTTAAGATTCGAGCTTCCCAAGCTTGATACCCGGGTTCGAATCCCGGCAGCCGTATTTTTAGGTTTAGTGTATATCACAAAGGATGATGTAGGATTTGATTGGACAATATGAATAAAAAGGAAAATATGAAGAAATTTCGTTTTTGGTTCTGGATATTAATCGGTTTTACTGCTGTTGCTGGATGGTTGAATTTTCCTAAGTGGGTTATTGACAGCATAATTGCAAAAATTGTTTTAGGACCTATTTTGGGAATATGCACAGGAGCAATAGCAGGAGCCTACGCAGAATCTTTAGATAGAATTACAAATGGGCTCCTAAGAAAGGAATGGACTTTTGAAATTTGTGATATTGAATTTTCTATACCCATTTTAGTAATTGTAACTTTAATTATTGAGTTGGTTTTATTTTCATAAATTTTTCTTTATTTATCACTACATAATCTTCCCGTACATTAATATATGCGCCCGTCGATAAAATATCCATGACACAAAAAGAATATTTGATAGATTTTGACAAGGTCATTGAGCAGATAAATACTAGAATATTAAAAGCACATAATCTGGCAATACTTCTCCTTATTCTTTCTTAATCAGTTTTTCTGCCCTATGCTTGTCATGAACATGGCTCTTTAGGGATTTTACATGCTTATTGCAATGCGGGCATTTGCCCTCTTTTGGCGCTTCAATATATTTTGAAGGGTTGTGCCATCCTCGCTTTACCTTAACCATGCTGATTGCTCACATGATTAGCTATTTAAGTTTATCTTATATGCTTGATAGGGTAATATCTATTTAGAAACTTATTTATACATAAGCCCAAAAGTTATTGCTATGGCTTGGGAAACAATTCATGAGATAGGAAGGAAGATAATTCACATCACAATCCTTGTAGTTCTTGCAGCTTACTTCCTTATCCAGAAAAGCTTTGTGAGTGCTGGATATACCTCTGTTCTTGCAAAACAGGTTGCTCTGCTTTTTCTTGTTGCCCTGCTTATACTTTTTTTGATACTCGAGTACTTCAGGCTGGAACTTGGGTGGAAAATGCCCTTCTTCTCGCAGTTCATAAGGCCAAAGGAGCAGAACAGGATGTATGGCGTAATCTATTTCCTGTCAGCAACAATAATATCGCTTGCTGTGTTTGACTACAAGATTGCTCTGGCTGCATTGCTCATGACAACCTTTGGAGACATGATAGCGGCATTAGTAGGTAAGCGTTATGGCACTACCCTGATATACAGGAACAAGACATGGGCAGGCTTCCTGGCAGAGCTCGGAATGAACCTTGTTGTGGGATTTATCATACTTGACAATATCTATGTTATACTTGGAATGGCTTTTGCTGCAACAATTGTGGAAACCATGGTTGATGAGCTTGACGACAATCTGCTAATTCCTATTTTTTCAGGCTTTGTAGGGCAAATAATACAGTTCAGCCTGTAATTTCATATTAGTTTTTGTGTTGTTTTATTTAATGTAAATTTACTGGTAATTTTTTAATTATTTTCTATCTTGCCCAACGCAATATTTTATTTTGCCATTATTGTCAAAAATTAAAAAACTCCATCTATCAATTAGAAAATCACAAAAATAAATCAAGGTTTTATCCAATCTTTGCAGCCAGCTGCTGCTCTTCTATCGGCTCGACCATGCTGAACATGGACTTCAAGCCGTTCTCCAGCGAAGCCTCGTCGCATATCTTATGATGCGTGTGCGGAAAAACAACCCATTTCTTGTCAAGCTCAGAGAAAGGATTCACAAAAATTATGTTTAGAAACTTAAAGCTTATGAGCCTGTTCCAGTTTTTCACTATCGTACCAAAATTTTCTTTTGAGTTCAGCGTTACAACGCTGAAATGGAAGTTGTTGTTAATTTTTTTAATTATAGAGTCAATGTCAACAATATTTGGTATTATTATGAAATATTGCTCCCCGTCTTTATACTTTACGTACAAGTCAAAGTCATCCTTTCCATTTTCAATATGCTCAATTTTTTTGGAAATAATGTCCTTGTTTTTTATGTACTTAACAGTCCAGTCAAGCAGGAAAGAATACGTTTTATCTTCCATACTTAAATTTTTGGAATGGTTATTTATAAAAGTAGCGGTTGAAGTTATATATGAGAATTATAACATACTAATCAATATTCCAACTAATACTCCAGCAGTAGCATATTGAACTGGTTTAGTGGAAAGCACTCTAGACAATAAATTTTCTGAAGTAGGGGCAGTATGGTCACTTGCAACTTGTTTTTGTTTACTTTTTTCTTCAAATTCTCTAGCACTTTCAACTATCACTTCAAGACCCTTTTGCTGTTCTTTGGGTACTAACGATAATAAGTTTTTTGCCATTTGATAAGGCGGGGCTTCACCTTCTATGTAGTTGTCATGATACTGACCCAAAATTTTTTTAGCTTCTTCTTTAAGCTCGTCTGGAATACGTTTATAAACCTGCATTGCAGGTTGATAAGCTTCATCTGGGTATTTTGTCATTCTTACCTCTTGGATATCATAACCAACATTTTAACCAAAAAAAAAGCCCAAAATTTTTAATCGTTTTCAACTCTTGGAGCTAGAATGAATGAGAGCATTACCTTATCAACAGTCTTGTACTCAAGCTTTAATGGATAATCTTTGTTGAATTGTATAGTTACTTCATCACTAAGCTTTGAGCCGTTTATCATCTTTTTCAAATACTCAATGCTGTATTTTGCCTTTACCTTTTCGTCAGAATTCGTGTTAACTTTTGTAGCTTCGTCTTCCTTAATCTCGATTTTTGCCTGGTTTAAGTCGCCTTCTGCATGCAAAGTAAATTTATTTGGCTCCGCTATGAATGTAACGCTTTCGCCAACAATATCCACGTCAGCAATTGCCTCGTTCAATATGCTTGAGGATGTTTTTATTGTGACTGGAAACTTCAAATCCGGCACTTTCTGCTCTTTCTCTTCCAGCTCAATTATTGGCAGATTAAAAGTCCTTGTTGTTGAACTTTTTAATGTTATTTTCAGCCTATTCTCTTCAAGCTCTATTGTAAGCATGTCTTTTGGAGAGGCTCTTCTGAGCACCTGCTTCAAATTGCTCAGGTTGATTGTGATTTCAGTGTCTTTCTCCACATCATATTCCGTGAAGCAGCTGCTTAACAATTTGAAAATCACCATTGCAACATTTGCAGGGTCCATGGCTACCAATTCAATCGCGTTTGGAGTCACCTTAAAGCGGGCTTCATTTACCAAGTCAGAAATAATTGTGATGCTTTCCTTTAAGTAGCTAGGTTCTGCTAAAGTTAATTTCATGTTAGTTGAATGCGAGCGTGCTGTTGGCACGCATTTACCCCCTCTAAGAAGTTATCTTGCCTTATTTATAAGATTTTTGGTTTTTAAAATCTGGCTTATGTGGTTCAAAACCTTATCCTTTCCCCATTCCTCATGACATGCACATTGTTGCCTTTCTTGTAGCCCATTTCTGCTGCTAAATCAGCCAGTGCGTTTAACATTCTAGGCTCGCCATGCGCAGGGATAATATGCTGGGGCTTTACAAGATTTATCAAATCTCGCATGTCTTCCCTTGCAGCGTGTCCGCTTTGGTGGATGTCCTTGAAGATTCTGACATTGAATGTCCTTAAGTCTGCCTCAAGCTTCTGCCTGTTGGCTATGTTTGTTGGAGTAGGAATTGTTCTGCATGAAAATATGATGTGGTCTTCTGGCATGAAATTAAATTTAAGCTCACCGTTCATCATCTTTGCAAGAACTGATTTTGGCTCGCCTTGGTGCCCTGTGGCAACCATCAGGTATTTTCCCCTGTCTTTTGCAATCTTTTTTAATTTCCTTTTTATCTGCCCGCTGTACTTCAAAATCTCAACTTTGTTTGTGAACTTTGCAATTCCTGTGGATTCTGCAGCCTTGACGTATTTTGCCATAGAGCGCCCCATAAAAACAATCTTCCTGTTCATTTTCTGCCCAAACTCGACAATTGAGTTAAGCCTTGCAATATGTGAAGAAAATGTTGTCACAACAACATGCTTGTTCTTTGAGTCAATGCCAAGCATCACTTCCCTAAGCATTTCCTTTGCTATTGATTCAGACGGCATTTTCCTTGCGTCTGCAGCGTAAGTCGAGTCGCAGATTAAAGCCAAGACTTTCTGCTTGCCCAGCTCTTCCAGCCTTTTGAAGTTTGGCTTTTTTCCCAAAGTCGGGAATAAATCAAACTTGAAATCATTTGCATAAATTATAATACCCTCTTTTGTGTGCAGGGCAATCATAACTGTATGTGGGGTTGAATGAGTCATGTGCACAAATTCTATCTTCACATTATTTGATGCCTGAAATGAGGAATTGGCAGACATGCTCTTAATCTTGCCGTTCAGCTTTATTTTGTCTTCTGTTAGTATGCCTTTCAAAACTTCTGATGTGAACGGAGTGCACATTATTGGAGCTTTGAAATTATTTGAAAGATAAGGTATTGCTCCTATGTGGTCAAGATGCGCATGCGTTGGCAATATCATCTTTACTTTTGATTTCCAGTCATCAATTGCAGAAACATCAGGCACAGCGCCAACTCTCATCAATTCATTTGGGCTGATGTCAACTATGTCTTCATCTTGCGTGTACTTTACATAATTCTCAAGATGAATTCCCAAGTCAAGAATATAAGCTTCATCGCCTATCTTTATAGCAGTGGAGTTTCCACCAACTTCATTATAGCCTCCAACAGTGCAGATTTCAACCATTTAACTGAAAAGATAAGAGGGCGGTTTAAAAAGGTTTGTGGGGAAATATTGATACTATACACTTAATAAATTTAAATTAACCTAACTCGTTCTTTAGATATGCTATTATTATAAATAAAATTATCAATAATATAATAAACAAAATAATTGGAGCAATACCTCTTTTAGTCTTCAATTTTTATCACCTTCTTTAGTAGAAAATTTATTAACTATAAAAAACACTATAAGAATTAAAATGGATATTATTCCATTTCTTAAAGCTACTGGATTTGAATTTTGTATTAACTTCATAATGTAATCGGCGATAAAATTTATCAATAATAATACAGTTAAAGCTATAGTGCCCCATACACCCATATTAAATGATTTATGAAAGATATTCACAGCAAGCTTTTTAGCTTTTGTATTAGTCTTTGTAAATCTAAAAGCTATTGCAAATAATGATATTACAAATAGCAGAGCAATAAACGTAAAAATTAACTGAATAGTATCTGTACCCAAATAATTTCCTAAAATTGTACCAGTAATTTGAGTTTTATTAATTATATAAAAAAGTAAAGGAATGAAACCTATATTCAAAATTATTTTTGTTTTTAGGTAATCTTCTTTGTTTAATCTAAGGTATCCCATAAACAAGAGTTTAATTTAAAAGTTTATAAAATTATTGGAATTTCTAGAAATATGAGTGCGGGGAGCAGGATTCGAACCTGCGAAGGCACTAAGCCAATAGATGGCTCGTAAGTACTTCATCAGCCTTTTGAGCTTCGTTACTTCAAACTTGAGTGTGGATGTTTAGCATCTTGCCAAACTCTATCCCGTTTGGCCGCTCCGGCATCCCCGCATTGGCTTGAGTATAAGAAATTCATTTAAAAACGTTACTGAAAATATTTGTAAAATGTATGGCGAGGTGGCTCGATGTGGCAATCGGAGAGGCACCGAGCACTATAAATTGTGAGCGAAGCGAACGGATTAAAAATATTTAGTTAAAGCTTTTCTTTACCTATTACATTTCGTTCTTCCTGCGCTGGACAATAGGCGCAATGCATTAAACTAATTTCAAATAATATATTTTTTAAAAAATATCAAGAAAAATCAAATATCAATTAAGTCAAACCTTTTAATTTGCTTTCAATCGCATTTAATTCTGACTCGAGCCTTTCTAGCTCTGTCGGCTCTCTTTTTTGCGTTTTTTCTTCAGCCTTTTTTCTGCCTTTATTGTAAACCTGCTTTTTCGGCAATTTAGGAGCTTCCTTTACGACAACAGCTCTTAGGCTTGTCTGCGGCAATTTGAGCTTTAAATCGCTCATCATTTTGTTCGCTTGTTTTAGCAATAGTCTCAGGTGGGTTATCTTTTCAAGCTTTTGATGCTTTATAAGCTTGAATTTCTCAAATTTTTTGAGAACCTCAACTATGTCCCTCAGAATCTCCAGAATATTTCTCCTAATCTCATTGGGCGCTTTTACCTGCACGAAAAAAATCTCCTCGCTTTGCGTTTTCATCTTTACTCAGTATGTTCAGGCTTGAACATTATACCGTCTATGCTTTCTATTTTCTTCTCAATCTCATTTATTGTACGGTTCCACATTGCAAGCTCAGCTTCTTCCTCATTTCGCAGGGAATTTATGCTGCCTAATGTGCCCCTGATTTCCCTCATCTTGCCCTTTATCATGTCCAAAACATCCAAAATTTCCTTGTACTCGTCAACTTTCACAAATACAGGCATTCCTCTTTGCTCTTTCATTTTACCTCACCTGTAAAAAACCCCGTGCTAAAGCACGGGGCGTTTTTTATCATGCTCGGAAATCGCGTGCTTTCCCTACACTAAAGGGGGTAGGGTGTACGCCTTGCGATTTCCGACATATCAAAATTTTTTAATAATTTTTGGAGGTGCTAGAAACTTTCGTTTCTATCACCCTTAAATAAAGTTTTATCAACGAAAATGAGCTTTTTCTGCAGATCCTCAAGAGAAGCCTTGAACTTGTCAAATGCCCTGTCTTTTGCATTTTTTATGTTTTCCAATTTCATTAAGGCTTCCTCGGACTTTCTTAAATCGCTCTTTATTATGTTGATGCTGCCAAGGGTCGCCTTAAACCTGTCAACCTTTACATAAATTGTCCTTGCGCTCTGCATCTCTCCTGCGGATTCCCCTGCATGAGCGAAAAGTTTTCCCTCTGTTTTCGGGCTTATTTCCGGCTCAGGCTCTTCCCCAGGCATCAGCTGGATTTGCGGCTCAGCAGCAGGCGCCCTCACAGGAGGAATTGGAACTGACTTTTCTTCCATTTCCGGGAACTCTAAACCATAAAAAGGCTCTTGCAACTCCGGCAGCCCTTCTTTTTCAGGAAACTCAAATTTAGGCTCAGGCATTTCCCATTTCTTTGCAGAAATATCCTCTTCTGGAAATTCCGGAAATTCAGGAAGGCTGCTCTCTTCAAATCCCTCTAATGGCGGAGGCGCAGGAGGCAGATCTAATTCTCCCAAAGCCTCTTCTTTCTTTTCCCTCTTTAAGAACTTTAAAAATCCCACCACATTACACCCTATTGGATATACAAAGTCATTTTTATTAAAACTTTTGTTAGCATTGTTAAATGGTAATAGCATAAACTGTTTGTTGCACAAAAATTAAATAAGATTTAGCCAAAAACAGCTAGATGAAAGGCTTATTTATCATAACAATACTGGCACTGATGCTTTCCAAAGCATCTTTTGCGCAGTCCTGCGACTACAAGGTTGAAATCTTGGTGGATGGCAACAAGTTCAGAACAGAGGATTTCAAGTGGCGCATGATGGCAGCCAAAATAGATGGCAAGTCCACAAATATAACCGGAACTGCTGAAATAAAAGCAGACGGCAAGACAATAAAAAGCTACAAGCCGTGGACTTTTGCTTCAATTTCAAAGCAGAAAACATCAAGCGTGTATTCGCCAAACCTGAAGGCAGGCAGTTACGAAATAATCGCTGAAATCAAGGTGGAATGTGATGATTCAAATAAAGAAAATAACAAGGACGTAAAGAAAATAACGATAGAAGGTGAAAAAGAGGAAACAAAAAGCAAGAAAAGCAAAAGCGAAGATGTTGAGGTAGAAAATAAAGATACAATAAATAATGATATAAATAAAAAATCAACGACAAAACAAGCAACAACCCAAACAATACAAGAAACCATAAAACCAGTCCAAGATGAAGATACCATTATACAATCAACTAATAAAAATCAAAAAAATCAGGGAACTCAATCAGCAACAGCAAATGCAGTAAAAAATCCTGAAAACAGAGAAATCATTTACGCATCAAGCAGCGAAAAAGCAAAAAGCCTAATTTTAATTTTTTTGCTTACAATATCCATAGTTCTCAACATTATTCTAATCTGGAGAAGGTAGCTAGCGCCTAATGCCTGCAATAGAATTTGCAACTTTTTTGCATTTGTCTGCTATGCTTTCGAGATGCTCATAAATTTCCCTGTATTTCATAATGTCTATGGGATTTTTATAATAGTGGAAAAGGTCTGACAAAGCATTTTGGTAAATTTCATCTATCTCTTTTTCAAGGCTATTAATTTTCTCTACATGAGCTTCAATGCTTTTTGATTTTTTTAATGCATGCAAAGCATCATTCAGCTCAGCAACAATCTCGTTAATTTTTTCAATCAGCTTTGAGGTATGCTCATCTATCCTTTCAATGCTAAAAATTACAGCCCTCGAGGCAGCCGCATTTATATGGTCAATTATGTCGTCAAGCAATATTACAGCTTGCTTGATGTCTGCTTTATCAATATTCCTTAATCCTTTTAATAATTTTGTTAGCTCATGGCTTAATACATCTCCCTTGCTTTCAATGTCTTTTATTATTTTGGCTCTTGACTTCCTTTCGTTCCTTCCAAAATCAGCATATTGGCTTATAAAATTCTTTAATTCTTTGGCTGCTTCCATAGCATTATTGGATTGCTCAGAAAGCATCTCATAGAACTTATGCTCTTTTGGAACTAGCCATTGAATTATTTTTTTCATGGCATTGTGCTTAACGTTAGGTATAAATAGATTTCGTTAATGTAAAGTTCCAACTACACATTGATGCAATATTAACAAAAATAAAATATAAACAAGAACGACAACTTCAAAATTATAGTTTTTCAAGCTAAGCAATTCATTGGAATTGCGAGGTGTTCGAAAATGCAAAGCATTTTCGACATTCCCAAAAATGCCTTTGGCATTTTTTAGGATCTGAAAGTGAGCGTGATAGAGGTAACCCGTTTTTGCTGATTTTTAAGATTATAGATAAAGTCTATTCAACATATGACTTTACAAGTTACAAAGCTTTTTAAATCCATTTATTTTCAGAATGCTTATGCCTGGAACTGAAAAACAAGGCGAGCATGCGCATATCAGATGCAGGACTATAATCGAGGTTTTAGGCAAGCCAAAAGAGTATGTTGAGAACGCCATAAAGGAGTATATAGGGCATATAAAGGAGGATGCAGAGCTTGTGGTGCTGAACGATGACTATTCCGAGACAAAAGAACAGGGCAAGCTCTGGAGCAAGTTTGTTGAGCTTGATTTGGTGGTAAAGGGCACGAAAAAGCTGATAAGCTTCTGCTTTGAGTACATGCCATCCTCCATGGAGGTTGTCAAGCCTGAGCATTTGATTATGACAAATCCCGAACTCTCAAACTTTCTTAATGACCTGCAGGCAAGGCTGCACAATGTTGACATGGTTGTAAAGAAGCTGAAATCTGAGAATGACTTTTTGAAGGTTAACATGAACACAATAATAAACAATGCAATAATTATAGCGTTGCGATTCGGCAGCCTGAACTTCGAGCAGCTCTCAAAAATCACAGGGGTGCATGAAAAAGAGCTTCAAATTTTTGCTGATAGCCTTCTGAAGGAAAACAAAATAAAAAAAGAAAATGAGATATACAGCTTGGCATGATGGCAGAGCTTAAAAAACCAAACGTGAAAAGCAAGGTGGAGGCTGTGATGTTCTCAACAGGGCACAGGATCAGCTTAGACGAGATAAGCAAGTTTTGCAGGGGCAGAAGGGACGAAGTTCTTGCTGCGCTGAAAGAGCTTCAAAGGGAATATGATGAAAAGCAGTCATCGCTTATGCTTGTTGAAGATGGTGATTCCTGGAAGTTCACAGTGAGAGATCATCTTATTCCGATAGTCAGGAAAATAGTAACCGAGACAGAGCTTACGAGAAGCGTGCTTGAGACTCTTGCCGTAATTGCGTTCAAGTACCCAATCCTGCAGTCGGATTTGATAAAAATAAGAACCAACAAAGCTTATGGCCACCTCGTTGAGCTTGAAAAATCCGGTTACATCTCAAGGCAAAAGCATGGAAGGACAAACCTGATTAAACTGACTGAGAAATTCTTCAGATATTTTGATTTGACTGAAGGGAAGCTCAAGGAGCAGTTCAAGGACTTTGACAGCATAGCAAAAGCGATAAAGGAAAAGGAGCAGGAAGTTGAGCAAATCAAGGAGGAGCAGCACAGAAAAGCAGAGGAGCTGAAAAAAGAAGACGAGAGGATAAAAAAAGAAATTGAATCTTTAGAAAAGACTGATGAAGAATTTGGAATTCCATTAGAGGTGTACAAAGCAAAGCCATCAGGCGAGCTTTTGTCAGAAGATTTTGTCAAGGAAGGCAATTTAATTTTAGAGAAAGAAAAGATTGGCGAACTGGAAGTGACTGAAGAGAAGAAAAGGAAGATTATCCGAAAGGAGCCAGCGCAAGAAATAGAATCTCCAATAGCGCTTGAGACTGAAGTTCAAGAAATTCAGCAACAAGATGCAGCGGCAGAACCACAGCAGCAAATGCAAGAAATCAAGGAAGAGCCAAAAACATTTATTGAGAAAGAAAAAAAGCCTAGAATTCTAAGAAGAAGCACAGGAATCAAGCTAACTCCAGAAATGGAAGTAAAAGTTGATGAAAAGGTTAACGAAATGCTTGGCATTAAAAAAGAAAGCAAAGATGAAAACAAAGAACAATAAAATCTGAACATTATAAAATTTCAATAAATCTAAATCAATATAAATAATTAAAAATAAAACTAAAATGTTCCTTCTCCAATGCCCGAAATGCAAGAACAGGATGAAATACCAAAGCAAAGATATTTATCTGACTGGCAAAAAGAAGAAGTGTGTGTATTGTAACAAAAGTTTTTCTGTTAACAAATCTATAATCAAAAAGATATAAATATTCTTTCCATATAGAAAATTTCTATATTGAAAATAATTCAAAAACATAACTATTATAAAGCGAAAAACATACCGATTTATAGACGATAAAGTGTTAATACAATTCTTTAAAAAATGACCGAAGAAACAGGGCAAAAATTAGGGACAAGAATAGTACCTAGGATTATCCAGGATGAGATGAAAAAGAGTTATTTAGATTACTCTATGAGCGTGATTGTTGGCAGAGCTCTTCCAGACGTTCGCGATGGTCTTAAACCGGTTCATAGACGTGTGCTTTATACAATGTGGGAGGCAGGATTGCTTCATAATAAACCATTTAGAAAATCTGCTTTTGTAGTAGGAAATTGTCTTGCAAAATTCCATCCTCATTCCGATGTCGCTGTTTACGACACTTTAGTGCGTTTAGCCCAAGATTTCTCAATGAGGTATCTTTTAGTTGATGGTCAAGGTAATTGGGGCTCAGTCGATGGGGATAGTGCCGCTGCAATGAGGTACACCGAGTGCAGATTGACAAAACTTGCAGAAGAAATGCTAGAGGATATTGACAAGAAAACAGTTCGCTTTATACCAAATTTTGACAACAGTACGACTGAGCCGATTTTGTTGCCTTCAAAACTGCCCAATCTGCTGATTAACGGCAGCTCCGGAATTGCAGTTGGAATGGCAACAAACATTCCACCACATAACCTCGGCGAAGTAATAGATGCCGTAACAATACAAATAGACAACCCAGGCATAAGCATAGAAGAAATCATTAGCATTGTTAAAGGTCCGGATTTCCCGACAGGAGCTTTAATTTGCGGCAGAAGCGGCATAAAAGATGCTTATTCAACCGGAAGGGGAAAAATCCTGATAAGGGCAAAGACAGATATTGAGCAACATAAAAATAAAACAGCGATCATTGTCAGTGAGATTCCATTCATGCTCAATAAATCGGAACTTCTTGAGGAGATAGCAGACCTTGTAAGGGACAAAAAAATTATCGGAATTTCTGACTTAAGGGATGAAAGCAACAGGGACGGCATAAGAATAGTGATAGAGCTTAAGAAAGATGCAGACTCAAATGTCGTTCTTAACCAATTGTTCCAGCACACAAGAATGCAAACCACTTTTGGCATAATAATGCTCGCTCTCATAAATAACGAGCCAAAAGTCATGAACATAAAGCAGATAATCCACTACTACATCGAGCACAGAAAAGATGTTTTAAGAAGAAGAACCTTGTTTGATTTGAACAAGGCACAGACAAAAGCGCATATTCTTGAAGGCTTGATAGTCGCGCTTGCAAACATAAATAATGTAATCAAATTGATTAAGGAAAGCAAATCCATAGATATTGCAAAACAAGCCTTAACAGCAAATTTCAACCTTACAAATGAGCAGGCTGTTGCAATTCTTGAGATGAGGTTGCAAAGATTAACTTCTTTAGAGCAGGAAAAGATAAAACAGGAACATAGCGATTTATTAAAATTAATTGAGGAATTAAAATCAATATTATCCGATTCACAAAAAATACTCGATATAATAAAAAAAGAATTAAATGAATTAAAAGAAAAATACAATGATGCTAGAAGAACTCAAATTATTGAGTTGGAGAGCGCAGAGCTTGAAACTGAAGACCTGATAAAGGAAGAGGAAATGGCAATTACAATAACCAATTCAGGATATATCAAAAGACTGCCTTTGCAGACTTACAAGATCCAGCATCGCGGCGGAAAAGGAGTTGTTGCAACAACAACAAAAGACGAGGATATCGTCAAAGACATATTTGTTGCAAGCACACATTCCTACATCCTGTTTTTCACAAATAAGGGGAAGGTTTACTGGCTCAAGGTTTACAGCATACCGGAGGCGAGCAGGCAAGCCAGAGGCAAGGCAATTGTAAATATTCTTGAGCTTGGAAACGAGGAGAATGTAACAGCATTTGTGCCAGTAGGGCAGTTTGACAACAAGCATTATTTAATTATGGCAACAAAAAAAGGAACTATAAAGAAGACAGAACTTATGGCTTACAGCAATCCTCGAAGACATGGAATAGTTGCAATTACACTTGAGCAAAATGATGAATTAATTAATGTTGAATTGACTGACGGCAGTCAGCAGATTATTTTAGCAACTAAAAATGGCTTAGCTGTCAGATTCGAGGAAAGGGATGTGAGAGCCACAGGAAGATCTGCGCAGGGAGTAAGGGGAATTAACTTAAAGGGCAGTGACGAAGTTATAGGAATGGTTGTTGCATCTGACGAAAAGACATTGCTTAGTGTGACCGAAAATGGCTATGGTAAAAGGACATCAATAGCAGAATATCGCTTGATTAACAGAGGCGGCTCCGGAGTCATTAACATACAATGCAGTGAAAGAAATGGCAGAGTTGTTTCTATATGCCCTGTGACAGAAAATGATGACATTATTTTCATAAGCAAGAACGGCATTGTAATAAGAGTGCCTGCAACTGACATTTCTGTAATTGGAAGAAACACTCAAGGAGTTAAAATAATGAAATTGGAAGAAAATGACAAGGTTGTGAGCGCTGTGAAAGTGGCTAGGGAGAATAACGGCAATCAATAACAAAAAACCCAAACCTTTTTATAAACTTTAAATTTGATTTCTTTCAATGGGAAATATCAAACAATTGCTTCATGAAGCACTTCAAGAAATACAGCCTGATAAAAATTACGAAAAAGAAATATTTGAAAAACTAAACAGCATAATAAATAAAATCAACAGAAATCAAAAACATATCAAGGCAATCCTTGGCGGCTCAGGCGCAAAGGGCACGTGGCTCAGGACATTTGATGCTGATATATTCATTTTGTTTGACTACAACAAGTTCAAGGATAAAAGCGATAAGTTATCTGATGTTCTGGAAAAAATATTGAAAAAAAGGTTCAAAAATATCGTAAGATTGCACGGCTCAAGGGACTATTTCCAGATAAGTCAAAACAAGTTCACGTTTGAGATTGTTCCAATCCTAAAAATCCGAAAGGCTGAGCAGGCTGAGAATATAACTGATGTAAGCCCCCTACATTCAAAATGGGTTCTAAATCATAAAAAATTGATTAATGAAATGAAATTGACAAAGCAGTTTTGCCAGGCACAAAATTTTTATGGCGCTGAAAGCTACATAAGGGGATTTTCAGGCTATATATGCGAAATACTGACAGTTTATTACGGCTCTTTTCTGAATCTGATAAGAAATGCGGCAAAATGGCATTTAAAAGTTGTTGTTGATGTTGAGAGATACTATAAAGGCAAGGATGTATTCAAATTAGTCAATACATCTAAGCTGGTTTCCCCATTGATAGTAATAGATCCTGTACAAAAAGACAGGAATGCAGCAGCAGCATTAAGCACGGAAAAATTTGAAGCCTTTAAAAATGCGGCAAGGGAGTTACTGCAAAACCCGTCAAAGGAATTTTTCATTAAAAAAAGCTTAAATTCAGCATTTCTTAAGAATAAATCAAAAAATAACAAATTGATAATAATAAAGGCAAAGCCATTAAGCGGCAAAATTGACGTTGTCGGCGGCAAATTATTGAAAATCTATGAATTCTTGAATTCAGAACTGGAAAAGAGAGGCTTTGAAGCGATAAAAACAGACTGGGAATGGGATAAGCAAAACGACGCGGCATTCTATTTTTTATTCTATAAAAAGCAATTATCCAAATTCATAGAAATTGAAGGCCCTCCGATTAAAATAAGACAGCATGCCGATAACTTCAAAAAAATGCATAAAAAAACATTCATTAAAAATGGAAAAATATTTGCAATTGAGGAAAGGAAATTTATACTCCCGGAAGATTTGCTTAAAGATATCACAAAAAATACATTCGTTAAAGAAAGAAGAAAATCAATTAAACTTAAAATTATTTAAAATGCAGGCAGTAATCTTAGCAGCTGGAAAATCGACAAGGACTTACCCTTTGACACTCACAAAGCCAAAACCATTGCTTAAAGTTGCAAACAAGACCCTGCTTGAACATAATTTGGACAATTTAAATGGAGTTGTGGACCAGGTTATAGTTGTTGTAGGGTACAAAAAAAATTTGATAAAGATATATTTCGGTAATAGATATAAAAAAATAAAAATAAGATATGTTGAGCAAAAACAACAGCTTGGAACAGGAAACGCTTTATTATTTGTAGAAAAATACATAAAAAATGATTTTATATCTTTACACGGGGATGATATTTATTCTAAAAATGATTTTAAAAATGTTATAAAAAATAAATATTCAATTTTAACTAAACAAGTAGAAAATCCAGAGTTATTTGGAGTTATAGTAGAAAAAAATAATATTCTTATAGATTTGATCGAAAAACCGCAAAAATTCGTCTCAGATTTAGTCAACACAGGATTATATAAATTAGACAAAAAAATTTTTACATCATTAAAAAAATCAAAAAAATCAAAAAGAAGTGAATACGAGCTTACAGATGCTATAAGGGGATTGTCCAAGACTGAAAAGATATATTGCGTTAAGTCAAAGCAGTGGCTTCCCATAGGCTATCCCAATGATTTGCTGAAAGCGGACAGAATATTAAGGAAAAATAAGAATAGTATAGGCAAAAATTCTAGAATATGCGGAAAAATAGAAAATTCAAGCGTTGGAAACAACTGCATTATCATGGGAAGCGTGATAAACTCAATAATAATGGACAATGCGATTATAGGAAAAAACTCTGTTGTGAAAGATTCGGTAGTCGGGGAAAATGCGCGCTTAAGCGGCAAAATATCTGGCTCTGTAATAGCAGATAATGTAAAAGCGGAAAATGTTGTTGTGGAAAACTGCAAGATTTGGCCTAATAAGCAAATTTCAAACAAAACTATAAAGCAAGATTTGGTATAATGAAAAAGAACAAAGACATAACAATATTGATAATTGGCATTTTGCTTTTTTTAATATCTTACATTCTTGATAGACAAATAAACCTGTTTTTTAAGAATTTTAGATTTACATTTTTTGATGTGATTTTTAGCATAATCACAAATTTTGGAGTTGTTGTTTTAGTTACGCTAATAATCCCATCAGTTATCCTTTATAATAAAAACAAAAAATCTGTATATTTGCTGTGGTCTGCTTTCATTGCTTCTTTTATTTCAGCGTTTATAATCAAATTGATTGTTTTAAGGCAAAGGCCTATAGATGCATTTACATACCCTTTTACCAACATAGTCAACTACTCATTCCCAAGCTTGCACGCCATGGTTGCCTTTGCATTGCTGCCTTTACTGCTTGAATTCCTGCCAAAACAGAAAAATATCTGGATCAGTTTTGCATTTTTGGTGGGCTTTACAAGAGTATATTTTGGATTCCACTTCCTAAGCGACGTTGTTTTTGGCGCATTGTTTGGATATCTTGCGGGAAACTATTTATTGGATATGTATGAAAAAGGCAAATTATGGTTCAAATAAATAATTTTGAATGGAACAGGCAGCTATTCCATATTTTTTTAGGCATAGTACTTGTTATATTTTTAGTGTATGGTTTTATCGATAAAAAAATTATACTGATAACTATTATTATTGGACTTGTACTATCCTATTTAAGCAAAAAAATAAAAATTCCAATAATCTATTATTTGCTTGAAAAATTTGAGCGCAAAGAAGAACTTGAGAAATTCCCAGGCAAAGGAATTATTTTCTATCTTACTGGAGTTTATGTTGCTTTGTTATTGTTTTCAAAGGACATAGCAATGGCTTCCATTATGGTCCTTGCTTTAGGTGATTCAATATCACATTTATATGGCTTGCATTACGGCAAAATAAAGCACCCGTTGTCAAAAACAAAATTTCTGGAGGGGACAATTGCTGGGTTTGTTGCAGGATTTATAGGTGCTTTTGTATTTCTCCCATGGCACGAGGCTCTTTTTGCTTCATTAGCAGCTATGATTATTGAGGCAATTGAAATCAATATAGGCACGCAGCAAGTAGATGACAATTTGATAGTGCCGTTTGTTGCTGGGGCTGCTGTTTGGGCAGTTAGAATTATTTGAGCAATACTTTTATAAACAATCTTATCTTTTCTTTTTGGTTTAAAATTTAAAAAAATGCTAAGCGAACAACTAAAGGAAGTTTTTTTGAGAAATAAAGACCCTTTCACAGATATACTTGGGCAGGATAAATCAAAACAAGGCATTAAGTCAGCTTTGCTGATGAACAGGCACATAATAATAGTCGGAGCGCCTGGCATAGGCAAGACAACTTTGGCAAAGAACATAGCAAAGCTCTTGCCAGATATTGAAGTTATTGAAGGCTGCTCATATCATTGCATTCCCCAAGAGCCAATTTGCCCTTCTTGCAAGTCGAGCAAGAAACACAAAGCAATGAAATTAGAAGGAGCAAAGCGTTTTATAAGAATACAAGGAAGCCCAGATTTGACTGTTGAGGATTTGCTTGGGGATATTGACCCAATCAAAGCATTGAAATTTGGCCCTTTAAGCCTGGAGGCGTTCACTCCTGGCAAAATATTCAAAGCAAATAATGGAATTTTGTTTTTTGATGAACTAAACAGATGTCCTGAAAAACTGCAGAACGCTTTATTGCAGGTTCTTGAAGAAAGAAAAGCAACAATTGGCTCTTATGATGTTGATTTCGATGTGAATTTTATTTTTATCAGCACAATGAATCCAGAGGATACATCTACAGAGAAGCTAAGCGATGTTTTGTTGGATAGATTTGATATTATTTACATGGATTATCCAGAGGACATAGAAATAGAAAAGAAAATTGTTGTAATGAAAGGAAAGAAACTGGCAAATGTAAATGGTGAATTGTTGACATTAATGATATACTTCATAAGATTATTGAGGGAAGATGAAAAACTTGAGAAAAAGCCAAGCGTAAGGGCATCAATTGGCTTGTATGAAAGATCACAGTCAAATGCGCTGCTTAATGGAAGAAAGAATGTCCAGTTTGATGATATAAAGGAGGTGCTTGTTTCTGTTTTGTCTCATAGAATAAGGCTGAAGCCTTCTGTAAGATATTTGCAAAGTGTAGAGGATTTCATTAAGGAGCAATTCCATAAGCATGTAGAAACCGCCAAGTGGCAAAACCAACTTGAAGCAGAGCAAGAAGCTGGTGATTATCGGTAGCGAGCAGCTTGAGGTTAAAGAGCTAAGCAAAGCAGAAGAGATAAGTGGAAAATTAGCATTCCAGCAGCTTGAGGACAAGTTTATGCATTCTGTTCTTGAGAATGACAAGAAAGTTATTGATAACGGCAAGCTAATAAGCGATGCGATTAATCAAGGAATGAGTTCTTTTTCGCCTGATTTAATGTTTGAGCAGCTTGTCAAAAACTACACTATTGCAAAGCAAATCTACGGTGAATCCATAATAAGGCTTATTTCCGGGTACGAACCGGACTACATAAAGGAAAATATAGGCATTCCTGAGTTCCAAAAAGAACTGAAGGATAAGATACAACAAAAGATTGAAGAGCTAAAAGAAGAAGGTTTTTTGCTTAAAGACAATTCTTTGTCAGAAAAGGGCGTTGAGTTGGCATCATTAGTCTTATATTTTGAGGAGCTTGACAAGATAGTGCCAAAAGGAGTAATTGGAGAGAAAATAAGCAAAAGAGCATTTATCTATGGAGAAAAGGAAAATTCAAGGTTGTACAAAAAAGGCGATAGATACAGAGACATCGCATTGAGAAAGTCTGTTAAACTAGCAATTAGAAGAGGCCACAAACACTTTGATAACAAAGATTTGCAAATCTATGAAAAGCAGAGCAAAGGGCAAACTTACATTGTTTATGCACTTGATGCATCTGGCTCGATGAAAGGAAAGAAAATAGAGGCGTGCAAAAAAGCAGGGGTTGCGCTTGCTTACAAGGCAATAAGTGAAAGGGACAAAGTTGGATTAATAGTTTTTGGCTCTGAAATAAAAGAGATTGTTGAGCCAACTTTGGATTTTACAATGCTGCTGAAAGAGATAACAAGAATAAGGGCTTCTAAAGAAACTGATATTGTTTCAACTTTGCGGAAAGCAATTGAATTGTTTCCTAGTGGAAATATAACGAAACACCTTATTCTGATAACAGATGCTTTGCCAACAAAAGGTGATGAGCCGGAAAAAACAACTCTTGAAGAAGCATCAATTGCAAGAAGCAAGGGAATAACCATATCTCTTGTTGGAATTAATCTCGATGAGAAAGGCAAGAAGCTTGCAGAAAAAATAGTCGAGCTTGGAGAAGGAAGATTGTATGTTGTCAGGAACTTGGAGAATGTTGATAAAGTTGTGCTGGAGGATTATTATAGTGTTGTTTGAATAGCTAATTTTTTATAATTTTGTATAGTGTCTGGGGTTTAAAAAAAGTCCCATATGTTGTAAATTTATGTCTAAATCTGTAGTTACCATTTCCTCAATGTCTTGTCTAGGTAAAGTAAAATACCAAATTGGATGTTTCGCATGATACTTATGACTTTCTGCATAATGCCTAAAACCTATACTCGAAGGGCTGTAATCAATCATTTTGCACAATTCAGCAATATCTTCAATAAACTCTTTATCTTTATGTTCAAACAGAATAGTTCTATTTTCATTGATAATTCCTAAACCTGCCATCATCCCGGCAAAAAATCCTTGTTTAGATTCAAGTTCTTTTAAGTGTTCAAAAGGAAGTTTTTTAGGCTCATAAACTCCTTTAGTTCTTTGCTGCGGCGGAAAACCAAGATCATCTCTTAACCATGTGCAAATTGCAGCAGAATTTATTTCAAATGATGGATAGCGCTCTACTGTCCCAATTCTTGTTTCTCTTTCCTTAATATAACTATCACCAGATATAGGTCCATAATTGTGAATACTTTTTAACAAATGTGCCACTACACCTTTGTACACATCTTCAAATCTTATGACATCTAAATCTGATTGTTCACCTCGAAGTTTCATTGTAAGGGAATCTTTACTTTTTCTCAAATAACCGTCTGCCCAATAAATACCCAAAAGAAGAGCCTCGAGTACATTGATTTTTGATGGTATGGAAATGTTGTTCAAAAAATCTTCATTGGAAGGCTGAAATTTTTTCCAAGAACTTCTCGCTTCATACAAATTCCCTTGATATAAGTGGGTATCACCAAAAGAAAATGATTCTCTGAACAATTGAGGGCAAGAAAGGTCTCGAAAATTAAATTGCTTTATTTTATCCTGAAGTTCTGACATATGATTTTCCCTGATTGCTACGCCTAAGCCATCTTTATGCCGATACCCCTTACCCCCTTCTTCATAAACCAAAGCAGTTAAATTATCAAGGGTAAATTGAGCATGAATGTCAGTAACTGGAACTTCCAATTCTAGTAAAGATTTGAATAGAACTTCTGCTGCAAAACGTGCTTTATCATACAAGCTTCCTTCAAAGCTCCTTATAGAATTCAATCTTTCTTGTGTCAAACCCTTTTGATCACAACCAAATCTTCTTAAAAGCAGTTCGTCTCTTCCCTGATTATTCCCCTCTAGTTTCTTTAGTTCAGCATTGCTTATCCTGTTTTTTAGAGTCATAATATATGACAATGCTACACCCATTTTTAAATTTTTCCGTTTTATTGATTTTAAAGTAGTAACAATTATCTTTAAATATAAGCCTTAATTACTTTGCTTTATGAAAATACTAGCTTTTACAGACATTCACGGCTCTTTGTCAGCTTTAAGAAGGATAGAGAAAAAAACAAAATCCCAAAATCCAGATTTGCTGGTTTGTGCTGGAGATGTAACTATTTTTGAGCGTGGAATAATTGGAATATTAAGAAGATTGAATAAATTAAACAAAAAAATTGTAATGATTCATGGCAATCATGAATACGATAAGACTTTTGTAAAGCTTGCTAAAATGTTCAAAAACATTATTTTCATTCACAAAAATTATTTTGTTCAAGATAACGTAATGTTTTTAGGCTATGGCGGAGGAGGCTTTGCTTTAGTTGATAAGGAGTTTGAAAAAATTGCAATAACCAAATTTAAACAACTAATAAAAAACAATCAAGATAAAAAAGTCATTCTTGTAACTCACGCTCCTCCGTATAAAACGAGATTAGATAAATTAATGCAAGGGCATTGCGGCAACAAGTCAATAAGAAATTTCGTTGAAAGAAATAAAATTGATTTATTAATCTGCGGGCATCTGCATGAAAATTTCGGCAATGAAGATAAAATTGGCAAGACAAAAGTTATTAATCCTGGACTGTTTGGGAAGATTTTAATACTTTAACTTTCACAGATTGATTTTTGCAAATATGATGTCAAAAAAAAAGCTAGTTAAGGATGATGCCCAATCGGCGCTTGAAAAAGTAACAAAAAGGAATTATTTGGTGGATGTTTCTATTAGCTTATTCATAACATTTATCTTGACCTATACATTGTATCAACGTATAAAGCTCAATTTTTACTCCTCTGATGATAATTGGTTCATGAATATTTTCTTGACGTCTTATTTTCTAGTTGCATTTATTCCCCTTTACCGATGCGTAAATCTCATGGCTCTGAAGAAAACTATTGAAGTGTTTAAGAAATATGGCGTAACAGAGTCTCTTTTAGTGCACTACGCAGAATTAAAGATAAAAAGCTGGTGGTACTTATTGCATCTCTCCCTTACAATGACAATTTTCTTTTTGATATTTGCAATAACTTGAATAATTTTAAATAATTGCATAAGATGTATCTGGTTTATCGTTGGCTGCAGACAAATTGGTAATTTTTGATGATTGCAAGCCTAACCAACCACGATTAAAACAAAAGATGGCTATAGAGAATGCAATTATATAACAAAAGTCTTTATTCAAACCTCATAACCCTGCCTTCAAAATCCTCTTTCATCAATAAAACAACTCTTGAAGGCTCGTGCTCGTCTATCAGCCTGTAATCAGCATGTTTTGCTATTTCCAATGCAAATTTCTTCACTTCTTCATGGCTTGGCATATTTGCTTGCTCCAATCTTTCCCTTGACATCCCAACCCACATATAGGCTTTGACCTCAACAAACATTGGGTTGCTAAGCTGGATTATTTCAGCCCATTGCTCTGGCTCAACCATGTTCATGCCTTTGATTAAAGTAAACCTTAACACAGTCCTCATCTTTTCTCTAAATTTAGGCAGCATACTTAATGTTTTTACAAGCCCCTGCCAAGCGTTCTTTATTATTGGCCTGTCAATTATGTCAAATAATTCCTCATTCGGAGCATCTACGCTTATGTAAATCTGTGTAGGGGGCTCTTCAAGCAGTTTCTCTATTCTGTCAGGCAGCAATCCATTGCTCACAACAAATGTTGAGAAGTTCTTTTTCTTATATTCCTTTACTAGCTCACTTAATCTTGGATACAAGGTTGGCTCACCATCAAGTGAAATAGCAACATGCTGAGGCCTTATTGCTCTTTCAAATTTCTCTCTGCCAGTTTTTTCATTGCCGCCAAAGCCAGAAAGCAGCTTTTTCTGAGCTTCAATTGTTCCTTCAACTATTTCATCAGGCTCGTCTATGCCGCCTTCCATTACTGGTTGGGTATGATACCTTAAATCTCTCCAGCAAAAAACACAAGCATTATTGCAGGTAAAAGTGGGAGTCATCTGGATGCATTGATGAGAGTTAATCCCATAAAACTTGTTTTTGTAGCAGCCGCCTTCCCCTCTTAAATCGCTTTTAGTCCAATGGCATGTCTTGACTCTAGTATGGTTTCCAACAACTTCATACTGCTGCTTCTTAAGCATTAACTTTACATCTGCAGTAATCATAGCCTAGGCTAAGATACAAAACTATATAAATTTTAGGCTTTCAAGCTTTGCTATGGACATAAAGTTTGCATTAAAGAAACTTGAAGAAAGTCAGGAATTCAAGCAATGGCGTAAAAATAACAAAAATGCCTATTTCTCTTATGCTTTTAAAATCCCGCAAGAGATGGGCTCAAATGACTGGCAGCTCGGCTTTTATGACAAGAAAAAAGACAAAATAACCACCTTTGTAACAGTTGGAGACAATATCCAGATAAGGGCAGAAGAAGAAATCTTCAAAAAAGAAGATATGAAAGTAAATGAGATAGAGCTTGGCAAGGTAAAGATTACATTTGATAATGCAATTGCAAAAGCAAACGAATTCCAAGAGAAAAACTTTCCAAAGGATAAAAGCATTAAGACGATTGCAATACTGCAAAACCTGACAAAACTTGGCAATGTATGGAACATAACTTACGTGACAGAAGCCTTCAACACTTTGAACATGAAGATAGACGCCTCAACTGGAAAGATGCTTGAGCACAATCTTGCTTCAATACTTTCCTTTAGAAAAGAATAACTACAAAATAGCAAAGCAAATCTATATTTTTTAATTGCGAATTCTTTAAATATAAGTTAGATGTCTAAAACTTGGTTTTTCTTTGTGATTAAGATGGTGCTAAAAGTGAAAATCAAAAAAGTCGCTGATGTCAAAACTCCAAGCTATGCTCATAAAGGCGATTCTGGAATGGATCTATATGCTGCTGAAGACTATTTGCTCAAGCCAATGGAAAGAAAATTAATTGCTACTGGCATCAAAATAGCTGTTCCTCATGGCTATGAAGCCCAAATAAGGCCAAAAAGCGGATTAGCTTTGGAGCATGGAATAGGGCATGCAAACAGCATAGGAACAATAGATTCATCTTACAGGGGAGAAATAAAAATCCCAATGATTAATTTCAGCGATAAGCCTTATAAAATAGAAAAGGGAAAGAAAATTGGGCAGATGGTTTTTATAAAAGTTGAAGAAGCTGTTTTTGAAGAAGTTAATGAACTGGATGCAACAACAAGAAACGAAAATGGCTTTGGAAGCACTGGATTAGATTAGTGCATATTCAAAAAGAGGCGTGATCATGGGCAAGGATACAAGCAAACCGATAAGGTTCAAGACAATACAAAAAAACACAAAGTTGGCAGAGTTTGTCGTAGATGAAAAGCCAATTAATCTAGAAGATGAGCAAAAACAGGTAGACTAGTTCTTGTATATTTACTTTATAGTGGTTAATCATAAAAAGCTTTAAAAAGGAATATACATTGCTTTGTCACATGGGGGGCTTATTAAAATCTTCTAGGAAATCAGAAGCAGCAACAACAATACTAATCGTGCTTATCGCAGTTTTCTTTATTGGGTGGATTTTTAATATAAGCCAGAGGGAATGCAGAACTAACAAAGACTGCGGCTCTGAATCGTATTGCGGCAGCGATTTTGCATGCCACCAGTACCCAACAATACAGAAGACAATTGTGCAGTATAGCCTTTTAGCTCCTTCCATAATAATCGCAATCGCCATCATTATTGTGGCATTAATATTCAACTGGGACAGATTGAAAGCAAGGGAAGAGCCAAGGCAAATGGAAGAAATTACACAAGCAGAAGCTCCTGAAGCCAATGAAATCAGCGAGCCGTACTACAAAAGCAACGGCGATGTCAAGACGCCTTAAATCAGCTTATCCACTTCTTTCTTTACTATTTCAAAAACATTTTTTAATGGCTTAGAAGCATTTATTATCTTTATATTATCCTTAAGCAATTTTGGCATTTTAAGAAAATTTGCCCTTATTTTCCTCATGAACTCAAGATGCTCAAACTTTTCCTTTTGCCTGTATACAATTCTTTCAAGCGCAATTTCAGGCTTCACATCAAGAATAAATGCAATTTCAGGCTTCCTGAAAGGCTTATTTTTTGCAATCAGCTCATTTACATCTAGCCCTTGCACAGCCTGAAACGCAATCGTTGAGTAATAATACCTGTCGCACAGCACAACAGCATTTCCTGATTCTAAGAATGGCTCAATCTCATTTTTTAAGTGCCACTGCCTGTCCTTTACAAAAAGCTCCATAATTTTTCTGCCATTGCTTTTTGGGTCTTTTTCCTCCCTGAGCATCTTCCTTATCATCTTTCCATACCTGCCATCAGTCGGCTCCCTTGTTGTCAAAACCCTGTATTTTTTATACGCAGAGGACAAGTAGTTATGAAGCATTTTTACTATCTCGGTTTTTCCGCTGCCGTCTATGCCGTCAACAACTATAAATAAGCTTTTTTTCATATGTCGAAAATATACCATTAGTCTATGACTAATGGACGTAAGTCAAATGTGCTTGTGCAAGATGGTATATTTTCGAGCATGCTCAAAAACCACCATCAATACAAACCTATAATTAAGCTTTCACTTCATGCCACCCATCTATGACGGGTGGTTTTTGACAGTTTGAAGAGTTTAAATTTCATTTATTAAGCTTGTGATAGAAATTATCTAAACTTTCAGCCCTTCAGCGCTTTTCCTTTCAAAATAAAGCTCTTTGATGTCATTATAGACTTTAGCCTGCTCTTCCGGATTTATCCTGTTGTAGAGATTCATAGCCTCAATGTAATTCCTCCTTGCCTTTTCCAAGTTGAATTCCATCAAGGCTTGCCTTGCCTCATTTATCTTATTTTGTATGGCAGAAACATCATCAACTTCCAAAGTTATCTGCTCTTCAGGCATCTCCTCCTCTTTTTTCTTTTTTGTGAAAAGTTTCTTGAAAAAAGATGGCTTTTCATGCTCTCTTATCTTTTCAATCGCACTTTTTATCTCCTCTTCAGCTTCTGAAATTTCTTTGGGTTTTTCAGTTTTTTGCTGCAATTCTTTACTCAAATCCTCTATGCCAAATTCATCCAATGTTTCCGGCAGTTCAAGTTCTTCTTCTGGCTTTTCCAGCTCTTTTGGGAATTCAAAATCAAGTTCTTTTAAGCCAAAATCCTTTTCCATTTCAAGGAAAATTTTTGATTTTCCTGATGTTTTAGCTATTTTTTTTAACGGCGCTGATTTTATCTGCGGAATTTTTTGCTTTTTTTGGGCTACTGCTTTTTTGAGCGTTATTTTGCCTGATTTTTTTGGTTTTTCATCATCTAATCCTTCTAACAAGCCTCTAAACTCATCTTCCTCAGGAAAAGTTTCAGATTTTTTGGGCTCTATCACCTCGTCAAATAACTTAGGTTTTTCTTCAGGCTCCATATCCAGAGACGGAGGAGGCGGCGGCAGAATTTCATCATATTTTTTTGACTTGAATAAAAGCATGGCAATACCTCTTTTTTTAGCTTATATTTTTATTTGGTTTTAAATACTTTGTTGTTCAGTCAAGGATTTCAATGATTTTTTCTTTTAATTTCAGCCCATATATTATTTTTACTCTTTGTTTCAATAATTTTGACAGGAATCTTATTATTTCTGCATTGGCTTTGTTGCCTTCGGGCTTTGCCTTTATGCTGACTCTGTAAGCGCCCTTTTCCATGTCAAAGCTGTTTACCCTGTTTTCCCTGGCGTTGGGCTTGACTATTATCTTAAATTTGCAGGTTTTGATTTTCATGAGGGCTAAAAATAATGATTGGGATTAAAATGTTGCTGTTTTTAAGACCTAGTCAAAACCCTCAATCATAATCTCGCCAAGTATGCTCGCATTTCTCGCATCTTAAGAATTTTGTTTCTGGCTCATCGCCTGCTCTTGTCTGCACAAGCCAGAAGTAAGCAGTCTTATGCCCGCATTTTGGGCATTCTGCGGTAGTTTTAGGCAATGTCTGAAGATCACCTTTGTCTATTACCTCTACCTCTTTCTCTGTTTTTGCAACAATTTCCTTTACAGTTGCTCCTGCTACCTGTGTTGTCTTGTAGCCGCATGAGCAAATCAGCATCTTTTTGCTGTCCTCCTTCCTTGGCACAAGTATTGAGCCGCATTTTGGGCAAAACATCTTAAATTCAAGAACTTTGGCAAATCCTATATAAACTTAACTTTTTTTTGCTTCAATAACCGTTTTAAGAGGCTCTACAAACAACTCAACAAACCATATCTTTATGTAGCCAAGAAGAGGAATTCTTGCAACTGCATTGCCAACTATCTGCTCCTCACTTAT
>Ga0209514_10001464_pt1 | contig 40404 bp, 36 predicted proteins | sample Subgrocontami58m_FD_187452 | JGI IMG/M metagenome (GOLD analysis project Ga0209514, IMG submission 187452) | Subsurface groundwater microbial communities from S. Glens Falls, New York, USA - GMW37 contaminated, 5.8 m (SPAdes) (version 3) | ecosystem: Environmental > Aquatic > Deep subsurface >...
GCGAACGGCGACTCCAGCATGCGGCCATAGCGGATCGGCACAAGCTCCGGCAGACGATCGGCGTCGGCGGCCTGCAGGATGCCGATCGGGTCCGGGCGGCCCTCGGCCTTTTTCCACGCGCCATGGCTGGCGCGTGGAATCCGCTCGCGCAGGGCCTTGCCGGCAGCCGTGCGATCGTCCGGCGAGGGGGCGTGTTGGAGCCCGGGCTTCGTCACGGGAGCGGGAATTCCCGCGAATTCGGCCGGACCCCGCGTTCCTCGCCGAACGGACGAGGTCACCGCCGCGGGGGCCGCTTTTGCCCGTTCCGCCATTTCGCCTTCTCCACGATTTCGTTAAAATATCATGCTGAAAAGGCGGAGGTTCATTGATTTAAATCAATGCCCTGGACCGGTCGAAGCCGGGACGCTGGTGGCACGGTTTGCGATCGGTATTGCCCCAGGAATGGCCATCCCGTGGGACGGTTTCCGTTGTCAGGCATGCCGCGACCTTAATGCGACCATCGTCCATGACAGGAGCACACAATGTCCAGGATTCCCCGGTCCCTTCTTGGCGCCGCGGCGTGTGGTCTTCGCCCTGTCAGGGTGCACGTCGATGCGGATGCAGAAGGTCGCCTATGAGTTGAAAACCGCGCTTGCGGGCGAACCGGTCGAGATCGCCCGGCAGGACGACACTGTGAAGGTCACCTCCAGCGCCGATTACATGTATCCGCCCGGCGGCTGGCAACTGCATCCTGGCGCACCGGTGCTCAGCAAGATGGTTCCGACATTGAGCCGACTGCAGAAAACCACCATCGTCGTGAACGGCTACACCACAGCACACCGGTCGGTCCGCAATTGCAGCGCCTGGGCATCCAGAACAATGTCGACCTGTCAACCAAGCGCGCCGGGGCGGCGGTCACCTATCTCCAGTCGCAGAGCGTGAGCCCGAACCTGCTGTCGGCTCAGGGGTTCGGCGAAGCACGCCCGGTCGCATCCAACGACACGCCGGAGGGGCGGGCCAAGAACCGACGCCTTGAGATTAACCTGAGCGGCGACGGTTCCTAACCGGACACCATCCAGGATGAATTCCAGCCCGGGCAGGCGCATGGCTCGGGTTGGAGTTTGGGGTCTCACAGCAGGATGGCATGACCAGCCATCCGCGAATCATCGAGGCTATCGTCGCTGCGGCCTTCGAAGTCGAGGTCGGGTTGCTCGAAGCTAAGCTTCCCGCATTTCTCTTATCGCGCTGGTTGTTGACACCGCGTGCCTGACGGATGGTCCCGCGCATACCGACCGTTCGCAAGGGCCTCACTCGGAGCACGCGAGGACCACGGTGGCGCACGAAGGGGTTTGCCCATCGATCGAGCGACCAATGGGGCAGCAACGGGGTTCCACATCGGGTCTTCGGAGACGTCGATGTCCATTCGGTGTTGGCTTGTCGGGGCGCAGACGGTCGCCCTCTGGGTTCCCAACGTCCTCGCCCGGACTCTGTGCCCCACCGCGGTCCTAGGTGCCCTCCGTGTGAGGCCCTGCGGACGGTCCAGCCCGCACCGGCCAGGGAGGCGAGAAGGCCGCATCAACAATCGATGCCATAAGCGTTTTGTTCAAACTATCCAACGGGTCCCGACTCTGGATCCCTACCTCGACAATCGGGGGGCTTGATCGCGGTTCACCCGCAATTTGTCCAGGGTATCCGTGCGGCGATCGGCTCAACAAAGAACCTGGGCACTGGTCAGCCTACGGATCGCTGCCTACGCGCGCCAGATACGGTTGAGACCATCCTCCGCACCGGTCACCGGATCCGCCAGCGGCACCGGCACGCGGGCGACGTTTGCCGTCACCGCCTGGTGGTCGGCGGGTCGACCGCGGTGCATATCCGGGCGGCCGGCGTTGTCGGGATAGGCCCCCACGATCAGCAAATCGGCAGATTGGCCCTGGTTGCAGTGGCCGACCCCGGCCGGGACCACCACGACATCGCCCGCCTTGACGGTCAGAACCTGACCGCTCGGACCACCAAACAGTACCGTTGCCTCGCCGCGCGCCACGCCAAGCGCCTCATGGGCATTGCTGTGGAAGTGGTGGAAGGGATGCACACCATCCCTCCAGGCCGGAGGCCAACGATTGGCCGCGAACGCGCGCTCGATCGCGACCGGGTCGGCGGGCAAGGCCGAGCGGTAGACGAGGAGAGGCAGCGTGGAGTTGGGGATGGCGCCGTCATCGGCGAAGTTGAAGGTCAAGGGCTGAGTCATGGTGTGTTCCCGGCGACAGCGGCCAGTTCCCGGTCCAGGGTCACCAGATCGGCGCCCAGTTCCCTTGCCAGCCAGAGGTAGCTGGCGTCATAGATGGTCAAGCCTGTCGCCTCCGCCAGGGGCACCAGCGCGCGATGATCCACGATCACGATTTCGACCCGCAGGCCGGGCATCGCCAGGGCCGCCAGCAGCGCGTCCCTCGGGGCGCTGCGTCGGCGGATCTTCACCAAGCAGACATTGGCCATCTCATAGGCCAGCAGTTCGGGCGCGACCAACTCGCAGCCACGGATCAGATCGGCCATCGCGGCGCCGGACGGTTCGTTAAAGACGATCGCCGCCAGGGCGGACGCGTCGATGACCTTCACCGCCATGTCTCAGTGTCCGTCCGGAAACATAGTGCGCCTTTTCAGGGGGATACCGTGGCCGTCTAGTGCGTTGCGGCCCCTCATAGACGGCCCCGCATCGCTTTCGGGGCCACGCCTGCCAGCCGCCTCACGGTATCCCCCTGAAAAGGCGCACTATGCTCCCAGACGGACACTCATGGTCGGTAAGAACGCAAGGTCGGATTGGCCCATGGGATCAGCACTGGGGGATCAGCGCTGCCCGCGAGCGTCACGATCGGCACGGACGATCGCGGCGGACTCATCGGGGGAGTTGAGGCCAAGCGCCGCGATGCGCGCGCGGTACTCGTCCACGGTCAGTGCGCGAGCAGGCACGGGGTTAGCGGCTTCCTGGATGATGGCCATGAGTTCACCTTGCAAGGACCGGTGGTTGCGGGTTGCCCGCTCCCGCAGGCGCGCCACGACATCATCGGGCGCATTCTTTATCGACAGGTTAACGGACACGACGTTTTTCCGATGGATGCATTATGGAGCCATTTTAGATTAAGATCGGATCACGTGCAATCGCGTCCTCATCGCCATGTCCCACCAGCCGCAAGGCACGGCCGCGTATGCCGCGCCTACCGGCGGCGTGGATCAGCGCTTCCTCCCGTCCATGGGTAACCCACACCTCGGGCGCCCCGACATCGACCAGGGTCGCGTTCAACTCGTTCCAGTCGGCATGGTCCGAGATCACCAACGGCAGGTCGATTCCACGCGGCCTGGCACGCTGCCGCGCACCCATCCAACCGGAGGCCACCGCCACGACCGGGTCTTCCAACAGCCGCGACCACGGGGCCGACACCGCGCCGGGCGGCGCCAAGACGATCGCGCCGGCCAGATCCTGCTTCCCTGCCGCGGCAGCCGGCCGAACGTCACCCAGTTCGACCCCACGGGCACGATAGACCTCGCACATGTCTACCAGCGCGCCATGCAGCCAGATAGGACGGTCCCAACCGGCCGAACGGAGCAGGGCAATCAGACGCTGGCATTTGCCGATGGCGTAGCAGCCGACCAGATGCGTGCGCTGGGGGAATCGGGCCACGCTGTTCAGCAGGCGGCGGATTTCGTTGTCCGGCGGCGGGTGCACGAAAGACGGCAGGGCGAACGTCGCCTCGGTCACGAACACGTCGCATGGGATGGGCTCGAACCCGGCGCAGGTGGGGTCGGCCACGCGCTTGTAGTCGCCACTGACGACGGCGCGCACGCCCTGATACTCCATCGCGACCTGGGCGCTGCCCAGCACATGCCCGGCCGGCCGCAGCCAGACCCGGACGTCCCCGATCGTGAGCGGCTCCCCCCAATCCAACGGCTGGTGGGTGTGTTCAGGGGCCGGGGGACCCAGTCGAGCGCGCATGATGGCCAGGGTATCCGCGGTGGCCAGGACGGCGCGATGGCCAGGACGCGCGTGATCGGAATGAGCGTGGGTGATCACGGCTCGCTCAACGGCACGCTGCGGATCGATATAAAAGCCGCCGGGCTCGCAATAGAGACCCTCGCGGCGAAGTTTCAGCCAGAGTTCGGGATGGGGTGGCATGGACGGCAGTTTGCGCCGAGAGGGCAGAGGCTGACAGGGGTGGTGGCGAACCGGGGCGGAGCGGCGCAGTACGGCCAACACCGACACGAAACGGTTCCCTTTGGCGTCCGGGCATGCGACACCAGCATCCTGGACAACCAACGACACCCCGTCTCCATTAAAGGGGTCATGACCTGAGTTATGAGTAAGACCCTTTCCAAAGTTTCAGCCTTGCTTGCTGGATTGGTGGAATCCGCCGCACCTTTGGTCGTGGCGATCCGCGTCGGGCAGAATCGCCACATCACGGGCATACATTGGCAATCCGGCGTGGTGGTGACCTCCGATCAGTCCCTGCCCGCCCAGGATACCTACACCCTCGTCCTCGCCAACGGCACCCTCGCCTCCGCTCGGCCTGGACCGCGCGATCCGGGGGCGAATCTCGCGTCGCTGCGGCTGGACAATCCAGTCTTCGCGCCCGCGATCGAGGCCGGGCAGGACGCCCCGGTGGGGAGCTTGGTACTGTTGCTCGGGGCGGATTTAGACGGCTCTCCCACGCTGCGACTGACCGCGGTGCACCGGCGAGCCCGCGGCGGCGGGATGACCGGATCGTGGATGACGCTCGACCTGCCATTCAACCAGGCCGACCCGGGCGGACCGGCGCTGGATGCAACGGGCCGCCTGCTCGGGATGACCAGCCTGGGGCCCAAGGGCGAAGCCATGATCGTCCCCCGTGCCGTGATCGACCGCTTTGCCGGCCCCCCCGGGGCGTCCGGTGCCGCGGAGCTTGTGCCCATGCCTGGAGCGGTTGCGATGGCGCGCCCCTTTGGCGACTCAATCCCCACTTCCCCTCCCGCCCTGCCGCCCCTGGAGGCGACAAGCGGGCGGCGTGGCTGGCTCGGCGTGGCGCTGCAACCGATCACCGTGCCCGACCAACTGGTGCAGAAGGCAGGTCAGACATCAGGACGGATGGTGGTGAGCGTCTCCGTCTCCGGCCCCGCCGACCGCGCCGGACTGCGGGTGGGCGATGTTCTGCTGGCTTTGGACGGCTACAGCACCAGCGGGTCCCATGCGTTGCGGGCGTTTCTCGGAGCTGACCGGATCGGGCGCCAGGTGGAGGTGCGCCTGCTGCGCGATGGCGCGATCCTGACCACGTTCCTGACGGTCGCGGCGCAACCAGCCGGCCAGTCGAGCGGCCCGGGTAGCAGTTCCCGCTAGAGCGAACTTCGCACCCTGAAGACCGCGACTCTTTGATAGCCCGCGGATCATCTTCGCGCGCTGCCTATATCGCCGCCGGTTCCTCTACGGCACTGACGGCACTCCGCTACCCCATACCAAACCTCTCTCATCCAGGTTCCTGACACCCTTCCCTCGGGACGGTCTTGATACCCGCCCCTCTCCACCGCTCGACGCGGGCTCGGTACTATGAAGGCTCTTCCTTCTGACACTCTCACCCTGAGCGCCAGGTCTCCGCTCACTCCGCCTTGGCGTCCCAACATTCCGTCCTCAACCACGAGATCCGCCCGGTCGCTCTGTCTGTCGTGCTAGCCCCGTTGGTTATTCAACCTAAATTCGGCAGTTTCCTGCCAAAACCGAGCTGAACGCGTTGATATAACGTCAGAATCTCAGCTTTGAGGCAACACCAGAACAGTTGACAATGACGCTGCTGTTTCAAAGGGTTAGCCTTCAACTGCCGAATTCAGGTTCAAGGCTTCGCCACAGACCGGCAGGCTCGCGTCGTCATCCCGCCGAAACAGGTTCGACATTTTATGGGCTGTTGGTTCACGCCCAGTTGCTCTCCACCTCTCCGTGCGGCGACGCAGTCATATACCCGATCGCGGGAGGAATCTGGTCGCCAAAGTCTGCAACCGGTTGATAATAAGGAGCGAAATATGGCCTGGACACCAGGGTCCTGCCGCGGGCGGGCATATTCGGCGCCCGAATCTTGACCCGTCGATAGTTAGTCGGGCGCCTGGTATCTCTTTGAGTTCGCGCGAAGCCGCCACACCAACCCTGCGCGCATACCGCTCGACGGTAGGGTCGACCAGTATTACCTTCGATTTCTGGCTTACGACCAACCCACACGCGGACTCGCACCTGGCTGACAAAGCGTCCTCGCGGACGCATTAATGCGCGGGCTCGATCCAACCATCCCAGCTGGCTCCGCCGTTCATTCTCTTACGCAGGAACAAACGTTTGTGCGGGCTGAGATGGTCGGGTCAGGCCGGACCACGCCGAAAAGCCGCACCACATCGGTCACTGTTCAGGGCCGTCGATCTTACACGCGTTTACGGTCCGCCGCGCATGGTCACGCGCTGCCGCAACCGCAGGACTTTCCGCGCCGCCAGGCTCGTCTGATTGCGTTTTGACGACAGCGGCGTGACTGGGTCATGCCCCTGGGGATCGGCCATTGTGTTGGCGGCCTATTGGCGGCGGTTCGGCGGGAGTCGATGATGTCGCACCTTCGGAAGGAGACACAGACAATGGCGGGCCGAATCGAGACGAAGCTGGCGGAATTGGGCATCACCCTGCCGCTACCGATGGCGCCCATCGCCAACTACGTGCCCTATGTGGTCAGCAGCAACCTGGTGGTGATCTCCGGCCAGTTGCCGGCGATCGACGGCAAGGTCGCCATCACCGGCAAAGTCAGTTGGGGCGTGTCCGTCGATCAAGGCAAGGAAGCCGCGCGGTTGTGCTTCATCAATGTGCTGGTACATCTGAAAGCGGCCTGCGCCGGTGACCTGGACCGGGTGCGCCGGGTCGTGCGCCTGGGCGGGTTCATCGCCGCGCCATCCGATTTCCGCGACCATGCGCTGATCATGAACGGGGCATCCGACCTCGCGGTCGCGGTGTTCGGCGAGGCCGGCCGGCACGCCCGCACCACCATTGGGGTCCCGTCCCTGCCCGCCGATGCGGCGGTCGAAGTCGAGGGCATGTTCCAGATCGATTACTGATCGCTCTCTCGACGATCAAGACCTGTAGCATTCGGACCGCGATCCGACATAGGCTGTACCCGCACTCTCGTGGCGGGTATCCCCCCGAAAGAGCCTTGGGAGAAGTCGCCTCGAAGTGACTTCGTCGTGGGCGTTGCCCGCGAATAATCAAAAGGCAAACGACCAAGGTTTCACCTTGGCCGCCGAGGGAGTACTGCGTCATGACACAGAAACGTCGCATCACGCGCCGCACCGCCCTGACCGCCGGCGCGGCCGCTGCCTTGCCCCTTGTGCATATCCGCACCGCGGGCGCGGCCGGCAAGCTCAACCTGGCATTCTGGGACCATTGGGTGCCGGCCACCAACGACACCATGCGCAAGCAGGTCGGCGAATGGGCGGAGAAGAACAAAGTCGAATGCTCGATGGATTTCATCACATCCGTCGGCGGCAAGCTGCTGCTGACCCAGCAGGCCGAGTATCAGGCCCGCAAGGGCCACGACATCCTGCCAGTGGCGAACTGGGAAGTCCGGAACCTGGCCGACCGGATGGAGCCGATGGACGATGTCGTGGCGCATTTGCAGAAGCAATATGGCGACTATGCGCCAGCCTACAGCTATCTGGGCAAGGTCAAGGACCGCTGGCTGGCGGTGCCGTCCAGCACCGGATCGCTGAACCTGACCCTGTGCGGGCGGATCAGCCTGTTCAAGGAACACGCCGGCATCGATTTACGGGAACTTTATCCCGCAAAACCGTCGGACAAGGAGATCGGGCAAAGCTGGGACTACAACGCTTTCATGAAGGCCGCCGAGGCGTGCCAGAAAGCCGGTGTGCCGTTCGCGATGGGCGTCGGGTCCACCAACGACTCGATCAACAACACCGGGTCCTGGTATGCCGCGTTCGGTGCCGAGTTGATCGACGCCAAGGGCAAGATCCAGGTGAAATCCGACAAGGTCCAAAACTTCCTGGAATGGGCGCAGCGCTTCGTGAAATTGCTGCCGGCCGATGCCAAGAGCTACGACGATGCGTCCAACAACCGGGCTTTGATCTCGGGCAAGAGCGCACTGATCATGAACCCACCATCCGCCTGGGCGGTGGCCAAGCGCGACGCGCCCGCGATCGCCGAGGATTGCTGGACCTTCCCGATGCCGCGCGGCCCGGCCGGGCGCTACATCCCCTATAGCTTCACGTTCTACGCGGTCTGGGAGTTCGGCCAGAACAAGCGCGCGGCCAAGGACCTGGTGCAGTTCCTGCAAGAACGCAAACAGGTCGAGGAGCGCTGCACCGTCTCGGAAGGCTACGACCTGCCGGCGTTCACCAGCATGTCCAATTTCGACATCTGGTCCAAGGTCGGCCCGCCCGCCGGCACGATCTACAACTACCCGATCCGCCCCTGGCACAACGCGCTGCCGAGCATCACGGCGCAGCCGGCGCCTCCGGAGATCGCGGTGCAGATGTATAGCCGGGGGGTGCATCCGGGGATTCTGGCGCGTCTGCAATCCGGGCAGTCGCTGAAGGAGGTCACGGCCTGGGCGCAGGAGGAACTGGAGGGCTTCCAGGCCTGATTTTTTCGCCGGTTGGGATGTGACAAGCGCCGCCGTTGGGCATAGGCTGTCGCCATGCCCGACGGTTCGGCCACCTTGACGATGACCCTGCACGCTGCGATCGCGGAGGTGCCGGCCGCCGACTGGGATGCCTGCGCGGGCGATGGCAACCCGTTCGTCAGCCATGCGTTTCTGAGCGCCCTGGAAGACAGCGGATCGGCCAATGCGCGGACCGGGTGGCTGCCTCAGCATGCCGTATTGCGGGATACGGCGGGATCCATCGTTGCCGCCGCGCCGATGTATGCGAAATCCCATAGTTACGGCGAATACGTGTTCGACCATGGCTGGGCCAATGCGATCGAGCGGGCCGGTGGCAGCTACTATCCCAAGTTGCAGGTCGCGGTGCCGTTCAGCCCGGTCCCGGGGCCTCGGCTGTTGCGCCGGCCGGGGTCCGGCGTGCCGGTCAGCGTGCTGGCGCAGGCGTTGGAGCAGGCGTGCCAGTCGCACAAGCTGTCATCCGTACACATCACCTTCTGCACCGAGGACGAATGGGGGGCGTTGGGCGAGGCCGGCTGGCTGCTACGCCTGGGCATGCAGTTCCATTGGGAAAACGCGGGTTACGCGGATTTTGAGGGGTTTCTGGGGGCGTTGTCGTCTCGGAAACGCAAGGTGTTGCGGCGGGAGCGGCGGGATGCGAACGCTTGCGGCCTGACATTTCACGCTCTGTCCGGGGCGGATATCACCGAGAAGCATTGGGATGCGTTCTACCGGTTCTACCAGTCGACCGTGGATCGGAAATGGGGGTCTGCGTATCTGACGCGGCGGTTCTTCTCTCTGCTGGGGGAGCGATTGGGGGACCGGGTCGTGCTGATGTATGCGGAGAATGGCGGGGTGCCGGTGGCCGGGGCGTTGAACCTGGCGGGGTCTGAGGCTCTGTATGGCCGCAACTGGGGGTGCCGGGGGGACTGGCCGTTTCTGCATTTTGAGCTTTGCTACTACCGGGCGATCGATTGGGCGATCGCGCATGGGTTGCAGCGGGTGGAGGCTGGGGCTCAGGGGCGGCATAAGATCCAGCGTGGGTATATGCCGCGGGCGACTTATTCCGCGCATTGGATTGCGCATGGGGGGTTGCGGCGGGCGGTGGCTGGGTTTTTGGAGGATGAGCGGGAGGGGGTTCGGCGGGAGATGGTAGGGTTGGCGGAGGAGAGTCCGTTTCGGAAGGAGGGGGAGTAGGGATTATAACAAAATACGCCGCCTTGTAACGTGCTATAAGTGACCGATAGAATTATATTCAGCGAAATCTGTCACAGCACTTTGCCGACTTGTTATGGTGGCATTAGTACCTCGCGTCATTGGAGGGATCGGGCTCCCCCGCCCAGAACAACCCCACTGCGCCGGGCATGTGTCGGAGTTAGTTCCCCACATTGTAAGCGACTCGGAGTGCCAGGAATAGGGCGATGAGCTCGTGAGAGCGAGCTTCTATAGAAGAGCAATGAAATGGGTCAACCATCCTAAGCTTCCCGGATATGAGGTTGCGAGCCACGAAAGAAATGCTGGGCCGATAGTTGTGCCAGTCACAGCAGCACCGGATAGCCAAACGGCTCGCCGCCCCCACTTTGTCAAATTAGGACCGAACCTCGTTCCCAGGCGAGCAGCCTCATCGATCAAGCTCTTTTTAGCACTTTTAGTGAAGGCCTCAGCAACTTTGTCAACCAAGTCGGACAATAGACTAAGACGCCGGCCAACTTCGCCTTGCAGTGTTGTACTGATTTCGGTGAGCCTCTTGAGTATATTGCTGAGACTCTCCATGGCGTCCTTAGCAATAGATTGTGCGGTTGTACTCGAGAATTCGATGTGTTCATCAGACAACACCATGAGGTCATTTAATTTATCTAGAGATTCAGATATCTCGACATCAACGACCTCTGGATAATCGCGTAATACTTTGGAGAAGGATCCCACTATTAGCGGAGCTTCAGCTATAGCTTCTTCAGTCATCGGTTCTCTTCGCACAATCTCTTCAAATTCGTCCCACGCTGGGAATCGTCTGACGCAACGACCATATAGAATCAACAGTGCCCTATAAGAGGCGCTGGAAATCGGATCCCATTCTAGCTCTGCCGTCTTCTGGTATTCACTGAGGAACCTATAAAAATGTGCTATCTGAAATAGATCCGCTTTAGATCTGGCATTCTTGTTTAGAGCCGGCAGGAGTTTTTGCTCTAGGATCCTGATAAATCGCGGATCACACTGAGTTGTTTGCAGAGACGTGGCCAGATGTGCTGTTTCTTCCCTTAAGACGTTCAGCGCGCCAGCGAAATCGCCTTCATTAAAGGACAAGACCTCCATTTCCGGCACCAACCTCAAATGGCCGCGAATCCATTGCGGTTCGATTGAAGCTGCACGGGGATCGGGCCTTTCAGTTAATTTTGCATCGTTCCCTCCCGGCTGCCGGTACGCAATTTCTAGTTTCGATCGTATCGCGCTGTTTATGAGGCTTGGTTCTTGAACCGGAGATTCAATGCGCGAGTCCAAATAGGCAAATTCGAGTTCTCTCCCCCCAAGAGCGCCGGTCAACCGTAACGAATACCAGTCAAACCAAACCTCCCAATCCTCCGAATGCGACTTGAGGTCGGCTTGCTGCATTTTCCAAAGTGCGCCCGACCATGACGGTTCACCTGATAGCCAAAGCGGCTCACGTATGAGCTCTCGCCAGCCATATCGTTCGGCCGCAAGCATCTCAAGGTCTGCAAGCACTGCGTCTGTTAATGTACAATCCGCCCTTTGGCGCTTTCGATGATTTACAATCTGGTCAATATACATTTCACAAGTCTCTACGTACGTGTCTAATGGCATTCTTGCCCGCCTAGACTTTCTATTTATGTAATTTCCTGCCAGCGACTTGGTCACTTCCGTCTGAGGAGACATTATGGCATCGTGTCCCACTGCGTCTAGTTTGGTCCCAACTGGCAGTTTTACGCTACGAAATATCGTATGCCCCATAGAAGCGAAGAGTTCATAGTTAGATTTAGAGGAAATCTCGCGTAGTTCGTCGGAATCCAAGATTGCCCGAGCGTCAGTTATCGCTGGATAAATCAGCTTTTGCCGGTGCGGTGCGGCTCTATAGTACCAGGCCAAACTTAGCCAACGAAAGGTAAAGAGTATACCACTTCTCGTCAGCAGAGAATCCGGAACTTCTAATGAACTAGAGGGCCGTTTTTGAAATCTTTCCGCAGAAATTAACGGCAAGCATCGCAAAACCGCTCGAATCTCCAGGGCATTCGAGGCAGCCATAGGCACTGATTTTGCCAGTTCAACGATCTGCTCCGCTGGGCTCTTTATCGCATTGGTGTCCACGCAACGCTCTCCCGAGTGTATGTGCCTACATAACCTGCGCCTTCCAATCACACAAGCTAGGCTCCATTTCCTGCTTTAGTTCCCTATCAAGCAACAAATATCAGGCTTATGATAGGGCGATTCTTTGTACATCCGCCTTCCATCGTTGTCCCCCGCTCACCTACGATGCGCATCCGTCCGGCCGGGCCGCTCGCGCGTTCGACGCGAACCAATCCAATACCGTCGCAACACCCATAGATTGTCATCAATCCAAGCCACAATTGCCAATTAACGTTTGGGTTAGATGAACGTTTGGAACGCCAACACAGCAAGCGTAGCGAACAACCGGCAATGCCCCGGCCACTCAAATCCAACTCCCATCAAATCGTCCGTCACCCGCGAGGCAATCTGCCAACAATACCCGCCTCCCCTGGCGCAATAACAGGCAAAGGTTAACCGCGCCTATCCGGAACAACCCCCCCCGTTATGCACGCCTATCCGGAACAAAAACCCCCGATATTCGCACAACTATGCAACGATATCGCAGTACCCCCGACTTAAACCAATCTCTCAAGTTCGACCAGATTCACACATCTTTCAAATACCTTACGACAACAACCCGCACCAATCTCTCAAGAACGGCAATTCACCATCAACCCGCAAACCAACTCCATAAAATCTGGGATTAACCACCAATTAACGTACTAAAAGACCCAATAACCCACCTAATCCCATTTTCGACATTTTCCTAAGACATCACATGAACTCTCCCCATCCATTTTTCCCTTGCCAAAACCCCTCCTCATCCACTAGAACAAACCATGATCAAAAACCGAGACCCCCATGCCCAACACCCCACCCCTGAAACCCAAAACCCAACCCCCTAAGGCAACCCAGCCCCCGCCACCGAAACCCGAACAATCTCTATCTTCCCATCCGTCTTCCCTGCGCGCTCCGGCCCACTCCCCGGCGCCGTACAGATGAACAAAGTCCGCCGATCCTCCCCACCCAACATGCAGGCATAAGCATTCCGCCCCGGTAGAGCGATCGTCTCCACAATCGCGCCCCCTTCCCTCACCCGCACCACCCGGTTCCCACGTGGATCCGCGACCCACACAAGACCTTCCTCATCCAGGCAGATCCCGTCCGGAAACAACCTCTCCACCGCCGCGAACACAGACCGGTTCAACAGCCCGCCGTCCGGGGCAATATCGAAGCTCGTCAAACAATTCCCCATCGTCTCCCCGATAATCAGCCGCGACCCATCCGGGGTGATCACCGCGCCGTTCGGGAACTTCAAATCCCGCGCCACCACCGTCACCGTCCCATCCGGATCGACCCGCGCCAGAACGGCCGGCCGAACATCCTCCCCCTTGAAGCGCTCGTAGCCAAAATTGCCGACATAGGCGCGCCCCAGCCGATCCACGACCATGTCGTTGCACGGCCCGCCAGCCACATGGGACAGATCGGCATGCTCCACCAACTGCCCCGCCTGCATCCGCAGCAGGCGCTTGTCGTTCATGGACACCACCAGCAGCGACCTATCCGGCATCCAGCCCAGCCCGGACGGACAGGCGGGGACGGTGGCCATGGTCTCGGCCTTGCCGTCCAGCCCCAGCGCGACCACCCGATAATTGTAGAAGTCGGAAAACCACAGCCGGCCGTCATGCCAGCGGGGGCCTTCGGGAAAGGTCAGACCGTCGAGCAGGGTTTGCGGCATGGGAGTTTCCTTTGTTTTATATCAACAGACCGAACCAATGACTCATGACGACAACGGCCGCTGTCATTGCGAGCGCAGCGAAGCAATCCAGGGCAAACCAACAGGTTCGATGATGCCAGGACCCTGGATTGCTTCGCTGCGCTCGCAATGACGGCGGCCGACCATAGGTCTGTGGTTGGGGCGGTAGGTGGTATCAATCACAATAGGTCACACGGTCCGGAACGTCATGGGCGAGATCGTCTCGGCTGTCCGATGGCCCCAATCCCGGTTGGGGACCTCTTGCTTGATGCGGGCCTGGGCCTCGTGCAGCGCCGCGGCGGCGGCGGGGTAATCCATGGTCAGGACCTTGCCGTCCTGAACGACGGGCAAACCGTCGATATAGACGGCGCGGATGGCACGGTCTCCGGCGGCATAGATCAGATTGCGGACCGGATCGTGGGTGGGGCGCATCATCGGATGAGCCAGGTCCACCAGCACCAGATCCGCCCGCGCCCCCACCGCCAGCCGCCCAATATCCTCCCGCCCCAGCGCTCGGCTGCCCCCGATCGTCGCGGCGTTGAACAGGTCGGTGCTGTCCATGGTGCGCGGATTGCCGGCCTGGGTGCGGGCCAGATAGGCGACCAGCCGCATCTCATCCAACATGTTGTGGGGATACGTGTCGGTGCCGACCCCCATGTTGACTCCGCCCCGCAGGTAACGGCCGAAATCCCGCAGGGTGATGCCTCGACGAGCAAACACCGTGGGGCAATGCGCGACGGTGGTGCCGGTCTCGGCCAGACGAGCCAGGTCGGTGTCGGTGTGCCAGCGCGTGGACGGATGGTCGTCAAGGAAGATGCCGTGCCCGATGATGGACCGGTCGGACAGCAGCCCCAGATGGTCCAGCCAGCCGATCGGGGTGTGGCCGTGGCGGCGGGTGATTTCGTGGAATTCCGACACCGATTGCGCGGCGTGGATCTGCCAGGACAGGCCTCGGGCGCGGGATTCGGCGAAGCTTTCCCGCAGCAGGCCCTCGGTGCAGGTGTCGATCTGCGCCGGGACGACCATGCCGAACAACCGGCCGGACGGATGCTGTTCGGCGCGATCGATCAGGGTCAGGGCCTCGGCCATGGCTTTTTCGCCGGCGGCTTCGTCCCAGGCGTATTCGACCAGGTGGCCGTTCTTGGTGAACCAGCGGGCGGAGCGGAACATGGGGGCGATGCAGACCCGCATGCCGGACTCGGCCAACAGGTCCAGCCAGCCGGGATGCGCCATGGACAGGTCGGCGAGCGTCGTGACGCCGGACAGCAGCAGTTCCGACAGGGCGACCCGGACGCAATGCGGCACGGCTTCCGCGTCGGCCCGGAAGATCGGCAGGTATTCGTACAAGGAGGAATTGTAGAAACCCGGAGAACCGATTTCGTCGATCAGCCCCTTGTTGAGCGGCTCGCTGGACGGGTGGGAATGGATGTTGACCAGCCCGGGCATGACCATCAGGCCCTTGCCGTCGATGGTCGCATCGACCGGCCCGGAATACCCGCGCCCGACGAAGGTCAGGGCACCGCCCTCAAACGCGACATCGGCATCCGGCATATAGGCGTGGGATTTCGTGCTGGACTCCCAGGCGACGACCATGGCGGCATCGCGGATGACGGTGACGGTCATGGCGGATTGCTCCGTGGTTCGGCTGGTTCGTCGGATGCAGGGTTCAGGCCCGTGTTCAGCCTCGGTAGTCGGGCTTGGTGTCCTGGATCAGGCGCAGGGCCGCGTCCCAGACCATGGCGTAGTGGGCGGTGTCGTCCTCGAACCGGTGGAACTGGTCGGAGGTGTGCTGGCAGACCTCGTGCGGCGGCAGGGTGACCTCCCGCCCGCAGGACAGGGCGGCGACCTGGGCGGCGCAGGCGCGTTCCAGCATGTAGATCATGTGAAAGGCCTCGGCGATCGAGGTGCCTCCCACGAGCAGCCCATGATTACGCAGGATCATGGCCTTGTGCTGGCCCAGGTCGCGGACCAACCGGTCCCGCTCGTCCAGGTCCAGGGCGATGCCTTCGTAGCCGTGATAGGCCAGTCGCCCGTAGAATTTCAGGGCGTGCTGGGACAGCGGCAACAGCCCCTCCTTCATCGCGGACACCGCGATCCCGGCCGAGGTATGGGTGTGCACCACGCACATCAGGTCGGGGCGTGCCATGTGGATGGCCGAATGGATGGTGAACCCGGCCGCGTTGACGGGACGCAGCGAGATGTCGCCTAGCTCCACCACGTTGCCGTTAAGGTCGATCTTCACCAGGTCGGAGGCGCGCATCTCCTGGAAATTCACGCCGAATTTGTTGATCAGGAAGTGGTGCTCAGGACCGGGAATGCGGACACTCAGGTGGGTGTAGATGAAGTCCGTCCAGCGGTGATGCGCCACCAGCCGATACAAAGCGGCCAGGTCGCAGCGCAGGCGCCATTCCTCCTCCGAACAGCCGAGGAGAGAGGCTTGGGTGGTGGCAATGTTCATCGGGCTGGTCCTTCGAGGGTCAGGAAGCGTGTCATCCGGGGGAAGCCGCCGTCAAGCGGTCGCGCGCTCATTCCGGTGGCCCGCCAACGCGTTGCCAGGCGCGCCCGGAATGTGGTCTGCTTGGCGAAAAGGGGGACGACCATGTCGCAGATCTCACAGATGGTGCGCCGAGCGGTGCAGATTCGGGGCAACCAGATTGCGACCGTGAATGGTGGCCGGATCCGTACCTGGCGCCAGTTCGACGATCGGATCCGTCGCCTCGCGGGGGCACTGCATGCCCAGGGCTTCAAGCCCGGCGACCGGATCGGCATCCTGGCCCTGAACAGCGACCGGTATCTGGAATGCCTGTTCGGCCTGTCGCATGGCGGATTCGTGTTCGTCCCCATCAACACCCGCCTGGCGCCACCGGAAATCGTGTTCTGGCTCACTGATTCCGGGTGTGCCGCGCTGTTCACCGACGACGCGTTCGTGCCTGTCCTGCCGAGGATCCTGTCGGAAACACCGGACCTCCGCCGCGTGATCTATATCGGCGACGGCCCGACGCCGGACGGCCTGACGGATTACGAGGCGATGCTGGAAGCGGCCGAACCGTGGCGCGAGTCGATAGGGGCCGGCAAGGACCTTGCGGGCATTTTCTATACCGGCGGCACCACGGGCCGTTCCAAGGGGGTGATGCTGTCGCACGACAACATCGTCTCCAACGCGGTGAACTTTCAGCACGCGACGCAGATCGACGATCTGACGCGTTACGCGCATCTGCCGCCGATGTTTCATCTGGCCGACAACGCCATGACCTTCCTGGTCACCGGCCGCGGCGGCATGCATTTCTTCGCCCCGCGCTTCGACCCGGTCGCGGCCATGCGCCTGATCGAGGAGCATCGGATCACGCACCTGTTGCTCGTACCGACCATGGTCAACATGCTCGTCCACCACCCCGACGTGAGCAAACACGATCTGTCGAGTATCCAACGGTTATTGTTCGGTGCCTCGCCCATGCCGGACGCGGTGGCGAAGCGGGCGGCCGAGGTCATGCCTGACACGAAACTGGTGCATGTCTATGGCCAGTCCGAGGCCTCGCCGCTGATCACCGCACTCGATCCCCGCTATTTCGCGTTCGAGGGGCCACATGCCGGCCGGTCGAAGTCCGCGGGCCACGGGGTGCTGGACATGGAGGTGGAAATCCACGACGCCGACGACAACGAGGTCCCCCGCGGCACCATCGGCGAAATCTGCGCCCGTGGCTCCCTCGTCATGCTCGGCTATTGGAAGCAGCCGGAGATGACGGCGCACACCCTGCGCAACGGCTGGCTGCACACCGGCGACGGCGGCTACATGGACGAGGAGGGGTTTGTCTATGTCGTCGATCGCGTGAAGGACATGATCATCAGCGGCGGCGAGAACGTCTATTCGGCCGAGACCGAGGAAGCGATCTACAGCCATCCCGCCGTAGCCGAATGCGCCGTGATCGGCGTGCCAGACGACAAATGGGGCGAACGAGTGCACGCCATCATCCGCCTGAAACCCGGGATGACCGCGACCGCCGACGCGATCATCGCGCATTGTCACGAACGGATCGCCGGCTACAAATGCCCCCGCACCATCGATTTCCGCGAAGATCCGCTACCGCTGTCCGGCGCGGGCAAGATCCTGAAGACGGAACTCCGCAAGCCGTTCTGGGAGGGGCGGGAAAAACGGGTCAACTGAGGTCGGTCGAACTGATGTGCGCCGATCGGAGGCCAGCCTGACGGGGACCTGCCGAACACGCCAGACCACGTTGTAGTCTGCGTTACGCCGAACCGCACATCTGTGGGGATTGGCCGGTGTGTGCTTCACACCCTGCCGGCATTCGAGAGGCAGTCTCGGCAACGGCCACAACCGCGGTTGGAGCCGACAGAAACCCTTCGAGATCCTTGAGGCTGGCCGTGAGGCCCAGCCAACACACAAAAAGTGGCGAAGCCATGGGCGCTCTCTCCAGGGATCGCATCCATCCTCCCGCGAGATCGGCCACCCCGCGACAAGTTCAGGCCGCGAGGTGGCCAGCGCGTCACGCTAGGGTTATTCGACGCGGCATCGCATCCTTGGCCTTCGGCAAGGTTAGCGTCAGTACCCCGTTGTCAAGTTGCGCGCTGATTTTGCCCTGGTCGATCTTGTTTGAAAGCGTGAAACTTCGCGTGTAATGGCCGACATTGTATTCGGTATAAACTGGTTCCATTCCCGTGTAATTGGCGAGGTCGATCTGACCTTCGACGCGAAGGACATCATTTTCCAGCCCGATGTTCACATTCTTTTTTTCCACGCCCGGCATTTCCAGGATCACAGTCAGGGCTTCATCCGTTTCAAAGATGTCTGCTGCCGGAACAAAATAGCGGCCTGGGGTCGTCTTCTCTTCCTTCGTGGCCAGCTCCTGTTTCTCGCGGACGGCCAGTTCTTGTGCACCTGACATTTTGTCCTCCAAACTTCTTCCGACTTTCAAATAATACTGATAGAACGGGCCTTGTCCCGCTCGGCTCGCGGCAAGAACAGCGCCAGGATGCCATCGCGGCATTCTGCCTTCACACCGTCAGGATCCACTTCAACCGGCAGAGTCACGGACCGATCAAAGCGACCGACCAATCTCTCTCGACGATGCAAACTGGCATTCTCCGGGTATTTCACCGTCTTGGTGCCAGCGATGCGGATCGTGCGGCCCTTTACCTGAAGTTCGAGGTCGGACTTAGCGATGCCCGCCACCTCAGCTATCAGCACCAGATCATCCCCTTTGCGGAAGACGTTCAATGGCGGATAGCTGCCGCCGCCGCTTGGGCTCGATTGCAGCCAGCTACTCTCTCGAAATGCCTGCAGGGCATCCTGCAGGCCGAGCAGCGTGCCAAATGGGTCAGGAAATAACGCCATCGAGTTCACTCCCTGTTGCTGTCGAAGCAGGGAGAGACGCCTCTGGCATGGAACCGGTCTTCCGGGTCGACCTTGCCAGACAGGCGGTTGGCACTCCCTGGGTCCGAGTGCCAACGCAGGTAGTTTTCAGTCGAGAGTGGATCAAGTGGGTACTGCCCACTATCGGTGAAAATTTCCGACAGATAGAGACCGCATCCAATCCCTGGTGTGTCCCCTCCCCCCGGGTCGAATCTTTCCCCACCTAGGAAGAAAGTGTTGAACAGCGCGAGACTCAGCGCGGCGTGCGGGACGATTTTCATGAAGGGTGAGTCGGCCGACGGCCGGTGGCGAACTCTTACGATCGCCGTTCGTCTTGAGGCGGCGTCTGTCCTGTCACACTGCTGCTGCATGGAGCCAACATTGAGCTGCCGCTGCCGCAAGACGATCCCGCCGTCGTTGGCCTCCGCATATTTCCGCGTGCCGCCGAATCACATCGGGTTCGGCCACGGCCGCGAGGTGATCGACGACAAATGGAATGTCATCGTCTCATAACGGCTCCGGGTTCGGCGAACGGAACGCTCGTCGCGGTTATCGCCCAGTGAGGGGAGCGAACACTCGAGAACAAAAAAAGTCAGAGCGCTCCACCGTTTTCAGTCAGGGTGAAAGCGCTCTAAACCTGCCGTTCCAGGATCAACTGCTTGATCGACCCGATCGCCTTCGCCGGGTTCAGCCCCTTCGGGCAGGTATCGGTGCAGTTCATGATCGTGTGGCAGCGATACAGCTTGAAGGGATCTTCCAGCGCATCCAGCCGCTCCCCGGTGCGTTCGTCGCGGCTGTCAGCGATCCAGCGATAGGCCTGCAACAGCACCGCCGGTCCCAGATAGCGGTCGCCGTTCCACCAGTAGCTCGGGCAGGCCGTGGAGCAGCAGAAGCACAGAATGCACTCCCACAGCCCGTCCAGCTTGGCGCGCTCTTCCTTGCTTTGCAGCCGTTCGCCATCCGGAGGCGCAGGGCTATCGGCCTGCAACCAGGGCTCGATCGAGCGCAATTGCGCGTAGACCTGCGACAGATCGGGCACCAGGTCCTTCACCACCGGCATATGCGGCAGCGGGTTGATGCGAACGGCGCCGCCCACTTCCTCGATCGGCTTCAGGCAGGCCAGCGTATTCCCGCCATCGATATTCATGGCGCAGGAGCCGCAAATGCCCTCCCGACAGGACCGGCGGAAGGTCAGGGTCGGATCGATCTCATTCTTGATTTTGATCAACGCATCTAGGACCATCGGGCCGCAGGCGTCCAGATCGATCTCATACGTATCCATCTGAGGATTCTTCCCATCGTCGGGATTCCACCGATAGATCTTGAATTCGCGGACATTCTTCGCCCCGACCGGCGCCTTGAAAGTCTTGCCCTGACCGATGCGGCTGTTGGCGGGGAGGTTGAAAGCGACCATGGCTTGCTTCTTCCGATCGATCAGTAAACGCGCTTCTTCGGCGGGAACACGGACACCTCGTTGGTCAAGGTCTGCATCTTCACCGGGCGGTAATCCAGCTTCGTGGTGCCGTCATCCTCACACCAGGCCAGGGTGTGCTTCATCCACTCCTCGTCATGACGATCCGGGAAATCGTCATGCGCATGGGCGCCACGGCTTTCCTTGCGAGCCTCGGCACCGACCATTGTGGTCATGGCATTGCCCATCAGGTTATGCAGTTCCAGCGCTTCCATCAGGTCGCTGTTCCACACCAGGCTGCGATCGGAGACGGACATGTCGGTCATGCCGCTCCAGATCTTCTTCATCTTGTCCACGCCCTCGGTCAGGCTGGTGGAGGTGCGGAACACCGCCGCGTGGCCCTGCATGGCGCGCTGCATGCTGTCGCGCAGTTCCGCCACCTTGGTGCCGCCCTTGGCATGGCGAGCCCGGTCCATCCGGTCCAGCGACGATTCCCCAGCCTTCGCCGGCAGTGGCGCCTGACGCGCACCCGGCTTAACGATCTCGGTCGCCCGATGAGCGGCGGCGCGCCCAAACACCACCAGATCCAGCAGCGAGTTGGTGCCCAGGCGATTGGCGCCATGCACGGAGACACAAGCCGCCTCCCCCACCGCCATCAACCCGGGCACGGTCGCGTCCGGGTTGCTCTTGGTCGGACGCAACACCTCGGTGTGCACATTGGTCGGGATACCGCCCATGTTGTAGTGCACGGTCGGGAGCACCGGGATCGGCCCCTTTGTCACTTCCACGCCGGCGAACACTTTCGCGGTCTCGGAAATGCCGGGAAGGCGTTCATGCAGCAGGTCCGCGCCCAGATGCTCCAGATGGAGCATGATGTGGTCCTTGTTCGGTCCGCAGCCGCGCCCTTCGTTGATTTCCATCGTCATCGACCGCGACACCACGTCCCGGCTGGCCAGATCCTTGGCGCTTGGGGCGTAGCGTTCCATGAAACGCTCACCTTCCGAGTTGGTCAGGTAGCCACCCTCCCCGCGCGCGCCCTCGGTGATCAGACAGCCGGCCGGGAAGATGCCGGTCGGGTGGAACTGCACGAACTCCATGTCCTGGCATGGCAATCCGGCACGCAACACCATCCCGTTGCCGTCGCCGGTGCAGGTATGGGCCGAGGTGCAGGACAGATAGGTGCGGCCATAGCCGCCGGTCGCCAGCACCACCGTCTGGGCGCGGAAGCGATGGATGGAGCCGTCTTCCAGGTTCCAGGCCATCACGCCGCGGCAGGCGCCTTCCTCATCCATGATGAGGTCCAGTGCGAAATACTCGATGAAGAACTCGGCGTGGTGCTTCAGGCTTTGCTGATACAGGGTGTGCAGGATGGCATGGCCGGTGCGGTCGGCTGCGGCGCAGGCGCGCATCGCGGGGGCACCATCGCCATAGCCGGTCATGTGGCCGCCGAACGGACGCTGGTAGATCTTGCCTTCCTCGGTCCGGCTGAACGGCACGCCGAAATGTTCCAGCTCGTAGACCGCCGGGATTGCCTCGCGGCACATGTATTCGATGGCGTCCTGGTCACCCAGCCAGTCGGACCCCTTCACGGTGTCGAACATGTGCCAGCGCCAGTCGTCCTCGCCCATATTGCCCAACGCGGCCCCGATGCCTCCCTGAGCGGCAACCGTATGGCTGCGCGTCGGGAACACCTTGGTGATGCAGGCGGTTTTCAGCCCGGCGGCGCCCATCCCGAAGGTGGCGCGCAGGCCGGACCCACCAGCGCCCACCACGACCACGTCATAGGTATGATCGACAATGTTGTAGGCCCGCGAGGAAGGCAACGTAATCGCGTTCATGGAGAGACTCCGTCGCGTCCTACAGGCCGAGCCGCAGGACGGAGATGATGCAGGCAAGGGCGAGGAGGATGCAGGCGGCTTTCATCGCCAGCGTCGCGGTCAGCCTCGTCGATTCCTTATGGACATAGTCCTCGATCACGATCTGCAACCCCAGTTGCAGGTGATGGAACGTCGCGATCACAAGTGCCAGCATCAGGGTCATGGTCAGCGGCGATGACAGCCATTCCTCGACATCGACGCGGGAGGCACCGGTCATGCGGATGGCGCCGCAGATGAACCAAAGCGTGAGCGGCACCAGGGCGATCGCGGTCAGCCGCTGCGCCCACCAATGGTGCGAACCAGCCCTGGCGGAGCCGAGACCACGCGCCCGCCCAAGCGGGGAGCGCAGCATGTCGACATTCGGTGCGTTACGGGAATCCGACATGGAAAGACCTCACCAGGCCATGAGGCCAGCGGCCCAAATCACCACCGTGACCACCACGGTGGCGATCACGACCGCCCAGCCAGATGTATTGTAGTCGGGCGCATCGAAGCCGCGGCCGGCGTCCCAGACCAGATGCCGAATGCCGCTGAACAGGTGAAAGATCAGCGCCGCCGACCAACCGAACAGCAGCAGGATGCCGAGCGCGCTGCCCAGGAAATGCTGCACCGTGGCGAAAGCCGCATCGGACGTCGCGGCGGCCGCGAGCCACCAGGTAAGCATCAAGGCACCGATGCCGAGTCCCACGCCGGAGATGCGGTGGGCGATCGACAGGGCCATGCTGATCGGCCAGCGATAGATCTGGACATGGGGGGAAAGTGGGCGGCGGACCAACTTGCCGTCCGTGTTGCGCGCCACCATCAGCGCGTCGCGTACGTCTCTCACGGATCGCTCCAATCTTGGCGGCACCGTGTTGGAATCCCTGGGTGGAGTCCATTGAGGCGGGCCGCGCCGTTACGATTGATTAGCCTTGCCGGGTCGCAGGGTCAACGCAAGGCCGTCTCATGGTTTGTCCGGCCCCACGTCGCGCCCAAATAAGAGCGGGTGTGCCTGTCCAAAACCGGCAGCAAGTTCATCACTCGATACACGTGACGCATCGACCCCGCGCAAAGTCCACCCCCATTCGCCTTGCGTCAATTGCCATGGTGGCTGCGCTGGTGGCCGCGCTGGCACTCCGGGTGACCGGGAATGCGGCCATGGTTTCACGCCGCCGCGGGTCAGCGCCGCTCAGGGGCAACCGCGTTTGCCGCCCAGTCGTAGCGATAGGCGGCGCCCCTGGGCATCTGTCCCAACACGGCCAGAACGGCCGGGGGCGCGTAACGGTGGATATGCGGCAGCACCCCTGCTTCGCCGCCAAAATCCTCGGCGAACCAGTTGTAGATGCTGGACAGGATCAGCCCATCCGGCGTGACGGCCACACCGCGCGGGTGGCTGATGTAGTCGCGCGCCGCCTGATCCAGCATCACCGCCGCCCCTGCCCCGGTAAACGCCGCCTGGCGCAAATCGGGACACCCGATCGAGGCACAATTCACCGCGTAATGGATCCGCGGATCGCGCCAGATGGGCCGCAGGATCCGGTGCTCGATGTCGTTCAGGGTGAGGTCCTGGCCCTCGACCGCGATGAGTTTGGCGTTCCAGGGACCGGTTTCGAACAGGCCGGAGGACAGGGAAATGTCACGGATACTCGCCACCGGCCAGGCATCCAGCATGACCCGAACCGTGAGGGCGTTGTAAAGATTGATCCAATAGGCCAACTGCTCGTGGCGCGACAGGCGGGAGACCGGTTCGCCGGCCATGGTGTCCAGATAGCGCCGTAGCGTGCCTCGGCTGTCCTGGCTGATGGCGGCATAGGCCACTCCCATCACTCCGTCGGGGCGTCGGCGCAGATTTTCCCGCAGGAAACGGTCCCAGGCCGCATGGTCCACAATCCGCGTCGAGGCTGGGTCATGCGGCTCCCATCGGGGCCATAGGCTAGCGGACGGGGCAAACAGGGCTTCAATGAAGGCGGGGGCCGCAAGGGACATGGTCGGTCCACCCGCGAGCAACGTTCCCAATGTGCTCCGGCGCGTCCAATGGCGAGTGGGCGACAGGTCCATGGCAGCCTCCTTCACGGGCGGAGTGGGTTCCATCTGACTCGAAACGGCACGCCGCCCCAGCGCCTTGTGTGTCGCCCGATTCCCATGTTGTTACGGTCCGCCCAGCGTGATCCAGATCAAACGGGGACAAAGCGAGGCGGCTCGACCCAGACGAGCGCACAGTCACTGCGGTCGTCGGTGTCGGTTCATAGGACAAAATGGGTTGGCGGCGGCTCGCGTCCCGGCGACGACCACGGATGATTATGCCCTCGCCCCCTAGCATTTGGTGGCGATAAGACCGGTTACATCACAGTGCAGCGATCCGATCGCGGGCAGCCGCATAAGCCTGGGCGGCGATCTCCGGACCCCGGGTGACGCCCTCCAGGGTGATGAACGCAATGTCGCGCAAGCCGATCGTGGCGAGCACCGCGCGCAGATAAGGGGTCAGGAAGTCCGGCTGCGGCGGCGCGCCCGTCGGGGACGGTCCGGTGAACCATCCCCCTGAGGCGACGACCACGTGGACTGGCCTATCCGTCAGAACCCCAACCTTGCCCTGTGGCGTACTGCGGAAGCTGCGGTGGATGCGCACAATCTGGTCGACCCAGGCCTTCAGCACGGCCGGAACGCCATAGTTATGCATCGGCGTGGCGATCACCAGCACGTCGCAGTTTTCCAGCTCCCGGATCAGGGCTTCGGATTCGGCCAAAGCGGGCGGCAATGCGCCTTGCGGGCCCAGAATGGCGGCGCTGAACGCAGCGTCCACGAAGGATGGCGGATTGGCGGCAAGATCGCGGCGGATCACTGTGGCCCCGGGGTGCCGGGACAGCAGCCGGTCCACCAACTCGTCCGCGATGATCCGACTATGCGCCGCCAAGCCACGTGGACTGCAGCAAAGGTACAGCATTGTCTTCAATGATCAGTCCAATCGCATGACGAAGCGCAGGGCGCCGGGAAGCATGCCGTAGCGGAAGTAGAAACGCTGACCCAGCGCGTTGTTCACGGCGGTATCCAGCACCAGGGACGCGACGCCGATCTCACGGGCCTCCCTCGAGACCGCGTCGAGCAACCGCGCACCCAGGCCCAACCGACGATGGTCCGGGGCAACGACAAGATCGTCGACATAGCAGAACCGGCCGCGGATGAGATTGGACTGGAACCGATACCCGGCCAGACCGACTACCGCCTCGCCATTCCAGGCGGCCAGAATGCGGTACCGCTCCCATGCCTGGGCATGGACCCGTTCAATCAGGTCCTCCGGCGAAGCGATATGTGGTCGCAATGCCCGCATCACCGGGAAGCAGGATGCGACGTCCCGGTCGGTATCAGCGTGGCGAATGGTTTGCGTCATGTCCGCACTGGCGGCTGCATGGCGGTGCCGATGGCGACACGGTTCCACAGGTTGATCATCCCCGTCAGCACCGTCAGATCGGCGATTTCACGGTCGTTGAATTGCGCCCGCAACGCATCATAGGCGGCACCGGGTGCACCATCCGTGCTGAGACGGGTCAGATGTTCGCACCAGTCCAGGGCCGCTCGTTCGCGATCGTTGTAGAGCCGACTTTCCCGCCAGGCGTTCAGCACATACAGGCGCTGCTCGGTTTCGCCACCCTTGCGGGCGTCATGGCTGTGCATGTCCAGGCAGAACGCGCAGCCATTGATCTGGGAAGCCCGCAGCTTCACCAACTCGACCAAGGTCGGTTCCAGGGACGACGACCGTAGATAGGTCTCCACGCCGCGTAGCGCCGCATAGGCGTCCGGGGCGGTTCGGTGCAGGTTGATGCGTGAGTCGGTCATCGCGACCTCCGTGTTGGGAAACCCGCGAATGCCATTCCACATGGCCTATACGCCAGGGCCAGGAATCGATAGATCGACTGGGCCATGACCGTACAAATCGCCCTCGACCCCTCGGAAACCGAGCCGCTTTACCTACAGATCGCCAGCCGCCTGCGGGAGGCCGCGGCATCCGGCACGCTGCCCGCCGGTTCGCGCCTGCCCTCGTCGCGCAGTTTGGCCACCCAATTATCGGTCGCGCGTGGCACCGTCGATGCCGCCTACGCGCTGCTCGCCGGCGAGGGGGCGATCGAGACGCGAGGATCGGCCGGCACGATCATATCCTCCCAGATCAAGGCTCCGGTCACCGCGCCCGGGCAACGCTCCCTGGCCCTGCGGGACGAACGCGTGGAAGCGGCTCCCCTGCCCTTTCGATTGGGGCTGCCGGCGCTGGATGCGTTTCCCCGCAAGCTCTGGTCCGGGTTGGCGGTGCGGGCGGCCCGCGGCCTGGGGCCGGAGGACCTCGCCTACCCCGATCCCGCTGGCCACTTGCGCTTGCGACAGGCGATCGCGGCGTATCTGGGAGTGTCGCGCGGGATCGTCTGCTCCCCGCGCCAGATTCTGATCACCGGCGGCTTCCAAGGTGCGCTGAGCCTGGTGCGGCAGGTTCTGCTGCGCGCCGGAGACGCCGTTTGGGTCGAGGATCCGGGTCATCAGCACACCCGCCAAGCCCTGGAAGCAGCCGGCGCCCGCCTGGTCCCCGTGCGTGTAGATCGCGAGGGCATGCGGGTCGCCGCCGGCACCGTCGCCGCCCCCCGCGCCAAGCTCGCCATCGTTACCCCCACCCACCAATCCCCGCTCGGCATTGCCCTCTCCCTGCCCCGGCGTCTGGCGCTGCTGGCCTGGGCGGCCGAAGCCGGAGCCTGGATCCTGGAAGACGACTACGACAGCGAATTCCGCTACACAGGTCGACCGTTGCCCGCCCTGAAAAGCCTGGACCAGGGTGAGCGGGTGCTGTTCGCCGGCAGTTTCTCCAAGGTGCTGTTTCCCGGCCTGCGCCTGGGCTACCTGATCGTGCCGGATGAGCTGTCGGGCGCATTCCAACGCGCCAACCGCCTGCTGACCAACGGCCGATCCCTGCTGGAACAACAGGTCGTGGCACATTTCATGGAGCAGGGGCATTTCGCCCGTCATCTCCGTCGGATGCGCACGCTCTATGCAGCCCGTCGAGCGGCCCTCGCGACCGCGCTGACAACCGCGTTCGGCGATCGCGCAACCGTGGAGCTGGAGGCCGGGGGCATGCATCTGCTGCTCCGCTTCGCACCTGAGATCGCCGACGACGCCTTGGCCCAGCAGGCCCGCGCCGCCGGTCTGGCGCCCACCGCTCTGTCTAGCCTGACCATGGCCCATGGTGCCGGGTCGGGACTTCTGCTGGGCTTCACCAATATCCCACAAGACGCGGCGGAACCCCTGGCGCGCCGGCTGCAAGAGGCGACCTTGGTGGAGCAGGCCCATTACGCCTGAATCGTCGGCCGTGTTTACCGTAAATTAGCGGGACAACCCGATAGTGCGGCGGTCATCCGCCATGCTGTTTCACTCGCAAATCTTCATCCTGGGCTTCCTGCCACTCTGCCTGATCGGCTTTTTCCTCGCCGGTAGGCTGGCTGGGCGAACCATGGCTCTGTGCTGGCTGATCGCCGCGAGCCTGTTCTTCTATGGCTGGTGGAACCCGCCTTTCACCTTGCTGCTGATTGGCTCGATAGCCGGAAACTATGGTCTGGCGTGCCTGATCCGGAGGCTCGCCCGAGCATCATGCTTTATCCCAGTCGACCGAAGCATTGACTCGTCGAACGACGGCTCGCCGAACGACGGTCGGTCGGCTGCTACCGCTTTGATTTCGTGCGCAGGCACCGTATTCGGGCCAGCCGCACCCAACCCGGCGAAACCTGTTCGGCGAGGCCCACATCGTCCCCACCTCGCCCGTATTTGCCTGGGCGGTGCCATCGCGGCCAATCTCGGTCTGCTGGCCTGGTTCAAATATGCCGACTTCCTGCTCGCCATCGTCGCCCCGGACAATGCCACTCTTTCGATCTTCCTGCCGCTGGCGATCAGCTTCTTCACCTTTCAGCAGATCATCTACCTGACCGACTGCCTGCGTCACCCCGAGCAAAACCCCGGTTTCGTGCCCTATGCCGCCTTCGTCGCCTTCTTTCCGCATCTGATCGCCGGCCCGCTGGTGGCGCCGCGTGACATCATGCCCCAGTTCCAGGCCGCCGGGCTCGCAACGCCCGATGCCGGCAACCTGCAAGCGGGCATGACCCTGTTCTTGCTGGGTCTGGGCAAGAAACTGGTCCTCGCCGACATGTTCGGTGCCTTCGCCGATACCGGATTCAATGCCGCCGCCCGCGGTGAGACCCTGACCTTCGTCGAGGCATGGTTCGCGACCCTCGCCTATGCCTTGCAAATCTACTTCGATTTCTCGGGCTATTCCGACATGGCAATCGGACTGGCCCGCATGCTGAACATCCGCTTCCCACTGAATTTCGACAGTCCCTACCAGGCCCGCGACATCGCCGACTTCTGGCGGCGCTGGCACATCACCCTGGGGCTGTTCCTGCGCGACTATGTCTATATCCCATTGGGAGGCAGCCGGCATGGCCCAACCCGCCATCTGGGCGCGCTGGCGGGCACGATGCTGCTGGGCGGGCTTTGGCATGGAGCCGCTTGGCAGTTCGTGCTGTGGGGCGGTCTGCATGGGCTGTTTCTGGCGGTGCACGCCGCCTATGCAGGCCCACCCCTGCCCCGGCGCCTGTCGCATGGACTGACCCTGCTTGCGGTGATCCTCGCCTGGGTGCCCTTTCGCGCTGCCGACCTGCCAACAACCTGGTCCATGGCCCGCGGTCTGCTAGGCTTGAACGGGGTCACGCTGCCCCAGATGATCGTCGCCGCCGTCCCGTCGCTGGGCGCGATTGCCGACCCGGTCCCTGTGCTGCTGTTCCTGGGCGACGCCCGCACCCTGAGCTTCCCCGAAGTCTCCGTCTGCCTGTTGCTGGGGTGGATCGTCGTCCTGACCCTGCCGCATATCCATCTCTGGCACGCCCGAACCCGCACAATGGGCCTGACCGCCGGCTTTGCCTTGACCATGCAGGCGCTGTTCTTCGCCCCGCATGTCTCGCCGTTCCTTTACTTCCAGTTCTGATGACCCGCATCCGATGATTCCCCCGATGATTCCCCCGATGATCCCACCGATGATCCCACCGGATGAGCCACCGGATGACCGCGTCTGATGCACCGGATCGTCATCGCCTGCCTGGCATCCATCCTGCTCTATGCGACCCTGTTCGGCCTGCTGCTGGACCGCCCGCTGACCCTTGGGCTGCCCCGCGCGCTGCTGGACAGCACGATCGCCCGAGGCTCGGCCATCGAGGGTCCCAAGCTGGTCATCCTCGCCGGCTCCAACGGGCCTTATTCGCATCGCTGCCAGACCATCGAGCCGATCCTGGAACTGCCCTGCGTCAATGGCGGGGTCGCCGTCGGCATCGGGTTGGACTACCTGTTCGCCCGTTGGCAACCGCTGCTGCGCCCAGGCGATGTCGTCTATCTGCCGCTGGAGCAGGCACAATACATCCGCTCCCGCGCCGCCACCGTGGTCGGGCCGGATGCCGCCATCATGGCCCGCCACGACCGCGCGACCCTGGCCAACCTGCCCCCGGAACGATGGCTGGGGGCACTGTTCGCCTTCGACCTGCGCGCCCTGGTCATGAGCATGATCGAGCTCGCGTTGACCGCCGCGCGGTTCCGCGATCCGCGCGCCGAGGTTACCGGATCGGTCAATGCATGGGGCGATCATGTAGGGCACACGCCAACCTTGGGGTCCGCCAACGCCATGATCCTGGCCACCGCGCGTCCCGAACACCTGACCGCTCACGCGATCGAGGCCGGAGACGGAACCCGCATGGTCCGCGCCTTCCTGATTTGGGCCAATGCCAATGGCGTGCGTGTCATCGGCGGCCTGTCAACCGGTTTCTCCGACACCCCGCTTCCGGACGCAACCTTGACCGCCATCCGGACCCTCTACGAAGGTGCGGACACGATGTTCATGCGGCTGCCCAACAACAGCCGCTACCCCCGCTCTGCCTTCTTCGACACCCCGGACCATCTGCACGAAGTAGCCCAAATCGAGCATTCCACCGCTGTCGCCCGCGCGTTGGGAGCGCTGCTGGCGCGCTCGACCGGAACCGATCTGGCGTTCATGGCGCCAGGATCGGCACCGCCCCGGTGATGTCACAGACGCGCTGGTGCTTGGTCTCGCAGCGTTCCCGCGCCTGGGCGCGCGCATCAGGCTCGGTCTGGCCGCAGCCGACATTGCAGACATCCATGCCATCCGACTTCCAGCACGCAATGCCGATATAGCTGTAGAGGTCGGAGGCACAGCGCGACCCATTCTCGGCCGTGTTGGGCGTGGACGGATCGCGCTCAAACCCGCGGCTCATATCGGCGAACACGCACTGATTGGGATCGACGACCCGGGCCATGCAATTCTCCATCGCACGCACGCCTAACCGGGTCGGGACCGCGGCCGGACAGGGGAAGCGATCCCGCACGGGCCTGACATTCGGTCCCGGCACGATCTGCATGCGGGCCGCGTAGATGTCGTTCATGCGGATATCGGCCACCAGAAATGCGATGGTGCATTGGCGCGGCTGGGTCGAATCCTCGATCACCGGCGGCAGCTCGACATCGGGAGCCTGAGGCAGCGGCATCGGTGCGGCCAGCACCGGCAGGCACGCCAACAGCATCCATGCCACGCAGTGGACAAGCCGCACCAGGCGCATGTCACCGCCCCCGCTGCTGCCAACGCACGCCAACGAGGTAGCCCGATGCGGGATCGACCAGATCGACCACCTCCACCCGCCCGTTCCGGTAGTGCATGCTCTGCACCACCTCCCGCGGCATCAGCACGTAACGGGCCATGATTTCGCTCGCCGCCGCCGTGGTGGAGGGACAATCCTCATCCGCCAGAAAACGGAACGAGATGCGAAACAAACCGCGGGTGCGGAACAGGAAGGTGACATAGCTCGCATGCCCCGTGCAACTTTCGGTCTGCACCAGCGGCATCTTCAACCCATGCAACTTGATCCAGAAATACCGCACATCCTCTGGGAATTCGGTGGCCAATGGCAACTTGGCCCAATCGAGCCCGGGGGTCGGCTCCGGCAGCGAGGTGTTGACGTCGCGCGGACTCATGCCGAACAGAATCCCGCCGGTCAGGACGGCGAGGTCATTGATGGACTGATGCCAGGCAGGACGCGAGCCCAGCAGCGACGTCTCCCATTGCACGGGCGGCGTCATCAGGATCGGCTTCTCTCCCCCCTGTGCCCGGGCGGCGGTGGTGGTCATCATGATCAGGGTCACGACGATCATCGCCTGGGCGCCGCGCCAACGCTTCATACATCTGTCTCCCGTTTGGCACCTCCGGTTTGGCGCCTCCCGTCCGGTGGGCTCACAAACCCTGACGGAGCCTGGCATCTACCGTGCCGGCTCAGAACGCCAGCGAGGTTGCCTGCACCACCAGCGGCAAGGTCCGCACCATCGCCAACACATCTTCCGGCACCGCCTCATCCACCGACACCAGGCAGATCGCATCGCCCCCCTGCTCCGCTCGCCCCAGATGGAACGTGGCAATATTGATGCCCGCGCCGGCCAGGGTCGCACCGAAGCGGCCGATGAAGCCGGGTTTGTCCTGATTGGTCACATAAAGCATATAGGGCGCGAAATCAGCTTCGACCTTGATCCCCTTGATCTCCACGACCCGAGGCCGGGAACCCGCGAACAAGGTGCCGGCCACCGACCGGACCAACCCATCCGTCTCGACGCTCACTCGCACCAAGGTCAAATACTCACTGGGCCGGTCATGCACGGTTTCCGCCACGTCGATGCCGTGGTCGCGGGCGGCGACCGCGGCGTTCACCATGTTAATCCCCTCCATCAACGGCGACATCAGGCCGGCCAGAGCCGCGGCGGTCAGCGGTCTTGTGTTCAAGGCCGCCACCTGCCCCTCATACTCGATGGCGACGCGGCGGATCACGCCATCGCGGGCCTGCGTCATCTGCCCGGCAAACGCCCCCAACAGGCGACAGAGTTCCATGTAAGGCTTCAGCCGAGGGGCATCCTCGGCCGAGACCGAGGGCATGTTGATGGCGTTGGATACCGCGCCGGACAGCAGGAAATCGCTGATTTGTTCAGCAACTTGCAGCGCCACGTTCTCCTGCGCTTCCGAGGTCGCCGCCCCCAGATGCGGCGTGCAGACGACGTTGTCCAGCTTGAACAGCGGACTGTCGGTCGCCGGCTCCGTATCGAACACATCCAGTGCCGCGCCGGCGACATGGCCGGAACGGATGGCATCGGCCAATGCCGCCTCGTCCACCAGGCCGCCGCGCGCGCAGTTGATGATTCGCACGCCCTTGCGGGTCTTCGCCAACGCCTCCCGCGACAGGATATCGCGCGTGGCGTCGGTCAGCGGGGTGTGCAAGGTGATGAAATCGGCACGCGCCAGCAACGTGTCGAGGTCGGCCTTCTCCACCCCCAGTTCCAAGGCCTTCTTCTCGGAGAGGTAGGGATCATAGGCAACGACCTTCATCCGCAGGCCAATGGCGCGGTCCGCGACGATGGAGCCGATATTGCCGCAACCGATGAGACCCAGCACCTTGCCGGTCAGTTCGACGCCCATGAACCGGTTTTTCTCCCATTTTCCGGCGCGGGTGGACGCCGAGGCATCGGGGATTTGCCGAGCGAGGGCGAACATCATGGCGATGGCATGTTCGGCGGTGGTGATGGTGTTGCCGTGCGGCGTGTTCATCACGACAACACCGCGTGCCGTCGCGGACCGGACATCGACATTGTCAACGCCGATGCCGGCGCGCCCTACCACCTTCAGATTGGTCGCGGCATCCAGCAGCTCCCGCGTGACTTTCGTGGAGGAGCGGACCGCCAGCCCGTCATACGCACCGATGATCTCACGCAATTCAGCCGGGGACAGTCCGGGCTTCAGGTCGGCCTCAATCCCGCGCTTGCGGAAGATATCGACCGCGGCCGGGGACAATTTGTCGCTGATCAGAACCTTGGGCATTGGTTGACTCGTCAATTGGAAGCCTGAAGTGGCTTCCGTGGTTGTTGGGGTTGTATTGGGTTGGGGCGGCATTAAGCCGCATTGCGGACCCCGCGACAGTGACAGTTAGAGAGAATCCTTCTCCTACTCTTGCGGTTGGGGGGGGGAATTTTCTCCCACTGCACAGGATGCTGAGATGCGTGAATGCCGTGGCCCCGGCCCGACCGGGACCGGTCGGCACGGAATGACGACTGTTCGGCGGTTCACGGACTGCCCTGCTATCACCGGGTGCCTACGGATAGCCGCTCCGCACCTGGTCATGCGCCCAGTCCAGCCAGGGCAGCAGGACCTCGATATCGGCGGTTTCCACCGTGGCACCGCCCCAGATCCGGAGGCCGGGCGGGGCATCGCGGTAGGCGCCGATGTCATAGGCCGCTTTTTCCTGGTCCAGCAGCGCGGCGAGACGCGACGCCGCCTTCGCCTGGTCCGCGATAGGCAGCTCGGTGAACCAAGGGGCAACCAGTTTCAGGCAGATCGCTGTGCAGGATCGGGTCGCCGGATCCTCCGCCAGGAAGTCCACCCAGGGTGTCCGCTCCACCCAGCGCCCGACAGCGGCCAGATTCGCCTCACTGCGCGCGATCAGCGCGGGGAGGCCGCCGATGGACTCCGCCCAACGCAGGCCGTCCAGCGCATCCTCCACGCACAGCATGGAGGGCGTGTTGATGGTTTCACCTTTGAAGAGGCCCTCGGCCAGCTTGCCGTTGCTGGTCAGGCGAAACAGTTTCGGCAGCGGCCAGGGAGGTGTCCAGGTTTGCAGGCGCTGAACGGCCCGGGGGGAAAGAGCCAGCATGCCATGCGCGGCCTCGCCGCCCAGAACTTTCTGCCAGGACCAGGTCACGACATCCAACCGGTCCCAGGGCAGTGCCATGGCGAAGGCGGCAGAGGTCGCATCGCAGATCGCCAGACCCTGTCGGTCGGGCGCGATCCAGTCGGCATTTGGCACGCGCACGCCGGATGTGGTGCCATTCCATGGGAACACCACGTCATGAGAGGGATCGACGGCGCCCAGATCCGGCAGGCTGCCATAGGGCGCGGCCAGCACTCTGGCGTCCCGCAGTTTCAAGTGCTGGACGATATCGTTGGCCCATCCCTCCCCGAAGCTTTCGAAAGCCAGGATGTCGACCGAACGGTTCCCGAGCACCGACCACAGGATCATTTCCACGGCGCCGGTGTCGGAGGCGGGCACGATGCCCAACCGCCAGTCGTCGGGCATGCCCAGGATGGCGCGGGACCGGTCGATGACATCCGCCAGTCGCGCCTTCGGTGCCGGCGCGCGATGACTGCGGCCCAGCATGGCGTCGGACAGGGCGGAAAGGGCGAAACCCGGGCGCTTGGCGCAGGGACCGGAGGAGAAGCACGGATTGACCGGACGTCTGTCCGGCCTGGGGACGGGTGCCCCTCGGGATCCCATTGGGATTGTCATATCGGCTCTCCCTTTCAGAAGACGAGCGCCCCGGTGGGGGGGCGTGGCCCGGGCAGGGGTCTAGCGGCAGCACGCCCGCCGCGTCAACAAGGTTCGCGTGATTCCTCAGGGCAGTCAGGTAAAGGAAAGAAAGCCTTGGGGCGCTGCCCCAAACCCCGCGAGGGCTTCGCCCTTCGAACCCACCAGAGGCACGGCCCCTGGACCGCGATCAATAAATGGCATCCAAGGCCCAGCCTTGGTGGGGGTCGAGGGGGCAAAGCCCCTCGCAAGGTCCGGGACATAGCCCTGAGGCTTTGCTTCCTTCACCGACCGAAGGTGACGATGACGAAACCGCCTGCATGGTAACGATCGATTAACCGACACGGGATAGACCCGGTTTCGGACGCCGTTGCTTTGCCGTGTCTGACCTGCAAACCGCCATGGGCGTCGTCGCCCACGGCTGGCATGACGACTGACATACACTCGCATCACAGGGATCGTGCACATGAGGCGGCTTGCAAGTCTTTCCATCCGCGGAAAACTCCTGTCCGCCTTCGCCGCACTCGCACTGACCACCGTGGTGTTGGGTGTCTTCTCGATCGAGCGTCTGGCGATGGTCAATCACTCGGCGGCAGAGATCCGGGACACATGGTTGCCCGACACCGGCCTTCTGGGCGTGGCCGCGCAAAGTGCCGAACAGTATCGCGTTCTTCAGGCGGTCCACCTGCTGACATCGACACCGCCAGGGAAGCAGGTGGTGGAAGCGCGCATGGCCGAGACTCTCGACCGGTTCCAGAAGACCTGGAACCAATACAAGCCCGATCAGCAATCCGCCTTTGAACTGCGGACGGCGGAAATCGTCAAGCAGAGCCTGGCAGCCTATTTAGCGCACACAACGTTCTTCCTGGAACTGTCGCGCAGGAACGATACAGAAGCCGCCGAATCACTCTACACCGGCTCTATGCAGGAGAGTTTCGCGAAACTGCGGGACGCGCTGAGTGCCGGTATCAATTTCCACATCTCCGAGGGCGCGAAAGAAGCCGATCGTGGTTCGGCGGTCTTCTATTCGGCGCGCTACCTGATCGGCGGGGGCATCGTCCTGTCGCTGCTGCTGTGGGCCCTCAGTGTCTCCGCCATCCTGCGCGGCGTATCGCGCCCGATCGGGCGCATGACCGCCGCGATGCAAGCTCTGTCAGGCGGCGACAAGAACGTCGAAATCCCCGACACGAACCGCGGCGATGAGATCGGCGCGATGGCCGCGACGGTTCAGGTGTTCAAGGAGAACATGATCAAGGCCGACAGCCTGGCCGCATCCCAGCAGGCGGAGCAGGCAGAGAAGGAACGACGCGCCGTCGCGCTCGACATGACGACCAGGGCGTTCGAAAGCAAGGTGGGCGTGCTGACCCAGGCATTGGGTTCAGCCGCGACGAACATGGAGACGACGGCCAGGGCCATGAGCGCCACGGCGGACCAGACCAGCCAACAATCCACCGCGGCCGCCGCTGCGGCGGAACAGACGTCTGCCAATGTGCAGACCGTCGCCTCCGCGGCTGAGGAACTGGCGTCGTCGATCTCCGACATTGGCCGCCAGGTCGCGCAATCCACCTCGGTTGCCGAACGAGCGATCGACGATGCGAAGCGGACGGACCAGGTGGTGCAGAGCCTAGCCACGGGTGCGCAGAAGGTCGGCGACGTCGTCAAGCTGATCAGCGACATTGCCTCCCAGACCAATCTGCTGGCGCTGAACGCGACGATCGAGGCGGCCCGCGCGGGCGATGCCGGCAAGGGTTTCGCGGTGGTGGCGAGCGAGGTCAAGTCGCTGGCCAACCAGACGGCCAAGGCGACGGAGGACATCGCCAGCCAGATCGGGCAGATCCAACAGGCAACCCGGCAGGCGGTCAACGCGATCCGTGACATCGGTACGACGATCACCGAAATCAGCCAGATCGCTGTCGCCATCGCTGCCGCGGTTGAAGAGCAACAATCCGCGACCCGGGAAATTGCCCGCACCGTGCAGGAAGTCGCCAGTGGAACCTACGAGGTGACAAGCAACGTCGCGCATTTCAAGCAAGCCGCGAACGACACAGGTTCGGCTGCCGAGCAGGTCCTGGAAGCCGCGGGACAATTGTCCCAGCAGTCCGGTCTGTTGTCTCGGGAGGTTACGGAGTTCCTGCGCGGCGTCGCCAGCGCCTGAAGGCGCGTTCCGGCGGTGCTATCAGGCGGCGCATCGACGTCCCCCCCCGACACCGTGTGACCTAGCCGGCCTTGATGTTGTCGGGGCCGCCATCGTGTCCAACGCTTTGGCTGGGGGACTGGGAACAGACCGCTTGGGCGTCGACCGTTCGATCTGTCAGCCGGCTGCAGGTTGCCGGTGTCCGAAGCATGGGACCGGAGCCGCGTGGTTTGTCCGGCCGGCATGAAATAGGCAGACCGCCGCTCATGCTCGGTCCCGCACTTGGCCGTTGGCACGCGACCGTCGGCGCATTGCCAGCAACCCCAGCATCCAGGCAGCGCCAAACGTCAATGTGCCTGGCTCCGGCACTTCCAGGCTTTCCAGGTTCCAGCCAATTGCGTCGAAGGCAATCAGGTCCAACGGAGTCACCGCCAGCAATTCGCCGGGCGCCGCGGTTGGATCCATGATGCCCAGTGCCAGACTGTCCTTCCAGTGGCTGGCCTGACGGCCGTCGCCATGGACAGCGCCCTCGGCAAACCGGCCCAACGATGACGCACAGTTGTCCAATGAGAAATTCCGCACGCCGGATCCGGCGGTGAAATCGAGGGTCGTGCCAGCGGATGCCGAGGCCGCTGAACAGCGGAACATGTCCAGCGGCGAGACGTAGGTAAGCAGGTTATCGGCCTTGTAAGGCGACTCGCTAGAATTGGTATCCAGGTAGTCGACACCGCTGAGAAAGCCCAGCGCATGCCCGATCTCATGGATCGCCAGCCCGACGAAATCGAAGGCCCCCGCGCTGATCCCGTTGGACCGATCGAGGTCCCAACTGTAGCCGGTGGAGAATTGGATGTATCCGTCACAGAATGCGTCACACAAGCCGAGGAGGGTGGAATTGATCGGAGTCAGGCCCAGTGCCTTGGCATTGGCATTGGTGATGCGAACGGTGGTGTTGTTGGCGTCGCCATCCGCGTCCACATAGGGTGTCGCGCTGCCAGCGCCGTTCGGGCTGTTGCTGGTATAGTTCAGATACATCGACACGCCCGTCGTGTTCGGCAGATGGGCCACTGCCGCAGTGTCAGTCGCACTGGATATGTCGGCGAGCATCTTGCTTCGGAAGGATGAGTAGGAGAAGGTCGATCGGACCGAAGCCGCCTGCGCCAACACACCGGAACTCAGCGCGGCGGTCCCGACGGTCAGGTTGATCGCCACGTTGTCGTCAAAAGCCGACGCCCAGTAATTCGCCGCCGTCGCGAACGCGGCCTGCTCCGTCGGGCTTGTTCCTCCCGTAAAGGCCAGGTTGAACACTGGATTGGCCCGTGCGGAACCCATCAGACCGAAAACCGTCAAGCACAGCATCGCCAGCGACGTGGCAAGAGCAGACGCAATACGAAACCTCATGCCATCCCCATAGAAGCGGCCCGCGGACCCCGATCGACGCACCAATCGCGCGACTATTCTTGTTTTTTTATACGGACCACGACGATGTCGCAAGAGGGAATGCCGCACCGATCCCGCCTGCCTGGCTTCTGTCGACCGCCTTACAAACCGCGCCGAGGCGTCGTTCGCACCGGACGATCCGCGCCCCCGCGCATCACCGGATCGGTCGCTGCATGGCGACCGGCCTCGAACAGTTCCGACAGGAAGTCCGCCTCCCCGTTGAATTTCGACGAGATCGGCAGATCCAGCAGTGCCTCGTCGGCGTCGTAACTGGTCATGCGGACCGAGGTCGGCAGCGCGGCCAGTTCGGCGGTCAGCACGTTTTGACACGCGATCTCGTTCAACCGATTGGTGATCTCCATCGGCGTCGAGGGCACGCCCGGCCGGTGAGCCGCTTGGGCCCGGATGAGGATCAATTCGTCCGGCGGGGCCGGGTACAGCAGCGGGCCCAGCGGCGGATTGCCGGAATAGCCCCCATCCCAATACGCCCGATTGCCAATCCGGACCGCGGGAAACACGAAGGGCAGGCAGGCCGAGGCGCACAGCACATCGGCGTCGATCTCCGCGTTGCCGAACAGCACCGCTTCGCCGGTTTCAACATCGGTTGCCGACACGGTCAGGCGCGGCGCGTTCGGATGCGTTAGCCATGTCCGGTCGATCAGATCGGCCAGCAGATGGGTCAACGGATTATGCCCGAACGGATTGAGCTGGGCCGGGCTGAACATCCGCATCGCCATCTCCATCCCACGCCACATCATGGAATTCGACAGGTCCCAGCCCCACAACCACCGTTCCAGCGGCGCATTCTGCAACGGGCTGAGCGTATGGGCATGCGCAACCCGCTTCCAAAGACGCTGGATTTCCTCCCGTGCGCCATCGCGCCCGTTCCGCGCCCAGCCCTGGGTCAGCATGGTGCCGATGATGGCGCCCGAGGACACGCCGCACACCCGCCCCACCTGCAACCCGTCCTCCAGCAGACGATCGAGGACACCCCAGGTGAACGCACCATGCGCGCCTCCCCCTTGCAGCGCGAGCGCAACGCTCGGCCGTACCGAATCAGGTTCCGTCGTCGGACCAGGGCGGGAGCGCGCGGTTCGGGGCAACAGCCGGGTCCTTGGCGGCGACCAGAGCGTCGCTCACCCACCCCAGGCGGGCAAGGTCGTGGTCGTCCCGTCATTGCCCGCCGTCCATCCGGTCATGTCGATGACAAACATGCGCTCGGGTTCCACCAACCGATGTGTCGCGCGCCGCCCGTTCAGGGACCACTCCACATAACCGGGTCGCGGAAAGCGGCGACGCTTGGAGAGGCCGCGCCGCACATCGACCATCGCGGTCGGTGGCGCCCATACGATCTCCATGCCGCGATGGCGGACACGGCGATAGATATGCAGGTGCCCGCAGGCAATCACCTTCACGCCGCCCGCCGCGCAGGCGTCCAGGAACGCGCCACGGACGGCGTGGGGAACGACGGAGGTCGTGCGCGTGGGATCGGCGGGATCGGCATCGAAGGGCGGCATATGGATGAAGACCATCACCGGCCGGCGGCCGCGATTGGCCAACGCATCCTGAAGGAACTCGATCTGCACCGCTTCGTCCGCCAGGCCGCTGCCCATCAGCGCCGTATCCAGCCCGATCAGGCGCCAGTCCGCGATGTCGTGCACCCACCATTGCGGCCCGACATGACGCTTCCAGGCGGCAATCCGCTCCAGTGTCAGCGGCTGGTTCAGGCGGGAGAACGGTGGCGCCTCGCCGATATCATGATTGCCAGGGATCGCCCGCCAGTCCAGGCCGAGGCCGGCGACCTGCGCCGCGGCATAGGCGAGATCAGCCTCCGCCACCGGCGCGTTGAAGGCGAGGTCCCCGCCATGGACCAGCAGGTCGGGCGGGGAAGCCGCCATGTCGGCCTGAAATGCAGCCCAGTTCATCTCGAAATAAGTGTGCGTCGGCGACAAATGCGAGTCGCTGACGTGCACAATGCGCGTTACCGCCATGAGCCGCTCCGGAGTCGGATGGTCCACTAGCAGCCTGTCGGACTTACGGCCACCGGGGGTTCATGTTAGAATCGCAACGTCGATTCGCACCCTCCCCGGATGCCGCTGATGAGCAACTTCCGC